>Ga0066903_100004700_pt1 | contig 11619 bp, 9 predicted proteins | sample PanSoiMetaGPlot1_FD_67491 | JGI IMG/M metagenome (GOLD analysis project Ga0066903, IMG submission 67491) | Tropical forest soil microbial communities from Panama analyzed to predict greenhouse gas emissions - Panama Soil - Plot 1 (version 2) | ecosystem: Environmental > Terrestrial > Soil >...
GTGGCGAGCGTCTTCTCCAGCATGTGCGCCTTATAGAAGTCGGTGGAGGCGTTGTAGAGCGCCTTGTCGGCGATCTGCGTCTTCGGGAAGTCCTTCACGAAGTCCAGGTAGGCCTGGGCGGCGGCGGCGTACTCCTTCTTCTCCTCCAGCTGGCTCACCAGCTTGAAGCTCGACTGCTCGATGACCTTGGCCAGCTCGTCCTTGAACTTGCCGGTGGCGAGCTTGTCGTTGGCGTAGAAGCGCCGCGCCCACTCGTTGACCTTCTTGTAGTCACCGAGCGCGTTGTACGAGTCGAGGACGAGGTTGGCGGCGATCTCGCCGGCGCGGTCCCCGTTGTCGAACTTGTGGTCTGGCGCGGTGAGGGCGATCTCGCTGAAGCGGAACACCGCCTCGTCGTAGCGATGGTGGTCGTAGTAGAGCTTCGCGGCCTTGTAGGCCACCTCGACCCGCTTCTCGCCCTTGGGCAGGTACTTGAGGTAGCGCTCGCAGGCGTCAATCAGGATCTTCCGCTGCGGGGCGAAGGCGACGACCGTCTTGAGGTCGGCCCCGCTTGGCGGCTTCAGCTCGCCCTTCTGCTCCGCCCGCCGGACCACCTCGTCCCCGGCGTAGACCGCGTTGAAGGCGGAGTTGGGCAGCCACTTCCCCGGCTTCTGCTTGGCATCGATCGCCTTGCCGTCCTGGATGACCACCTGGGTGTACTGCTGCTCGGCCTCGGGGTACTTGCGGAGGTAGTCGTTGAGGAGCTCGCCCCAGTAGAAGCGGAGGTCGTAGGACTTCTTGTTGTCCGGGAAGAGCACCAGGTAGTCGCCGTAGACCTCGTTGGCGTACTCGAAGGTGTCGTCGTCACGGGTCTTCCGGCCCTCGTTGTGCCAGTTGACCGCGATGTTGGAGAGGGTGCGCTCGGAGCGGTCCTTGGCCGAGGCCATGAACTTCTTGTCGCCGTCGGTCTTGACGTTCCCCGAGGCCTCCACGTCACCGATGATCTTCACCAGCCGGCGGATCTGAGCGACGGTCTGCTTCTTGTCGCCGGCGCGCAGCACGCAGTCGACGATGCGGCTCTGCCAGTCCGGCGTCTTGGCGATGAGCGGCTTCTCCTTGATCAGGAAGCTGTAGGCCAGCGCCGCTTCCCGGTCCTTGCCGGCGTCGTAGTAGAGCGAGGCGAGCAGCTCCAACATCCCGAAGCGATCGTCCGGGTTGCTGGCCACGGTGCTGAAGTTCTCCTTGGCCCCCTGAGGCTGGAGCCCCGCGCGCTCGTAGGCACGGACGTAGTCGTTGCGCGCCTCGCGGATGAGGGTGTTCTTGCCCTTGGCGCCGCCCTGCTTCTCCAGCGCCGAGGCGCCGGTGAACTCACCGTAGAGGACGGTGGCCTTGAAGAGGTCCATCGCCCGCGCGTAGTCGGTGAGGTTGAAGTGGCACCAGCCCTGCTTGTAGAGGGCGAATCCGTAGATCGAGCTCTCCGGATAGTTGGCGGCCGACTTGTAGGCCTCCAGCGCCTTGAGCAGCCAGTCCCGCCGGCCCTTGCTGTTGTTGAAGTAGTACTCGCCGAAGGCCAAGTACGCGTCGGGGACGAACCGCGACTTCGGGTAGTCCTTCACCAGCTTCCCGTAAGCGATGAGGGCCTTCTTCTCCTCGTTCAGATCCATCAGGTTGTGGGCGAGGAAGAAGAGCACCTCGTCGGTGCGCGGATAGTCGCGGTACTTCTGGACGATCTGGGTGTACTGGTTCACCGCGAGCTTGGCGTTCGCGTCGCGCTGGACCATCAGCGCGTCCTTCTCCTTCTTGGCCTTCTGCTGGAGCGCGACGTCCTTGGTCGCCAGGCCGCGGATGAGATCGTCGTCCTTGCGGTTGGCCTGGAAGAAGTAGTCGCGCGACTCCTCGAAGTAGAGCTCGCCGAGGCGGAAGAGGAGATCAGGCGTCTCCTTCGAGTCGCCCGACAGCTCGATGATCCTCTGGAGCGAGTCGATCTGCGCGTGGCGCTTGTCGTTGATCTGCCGCTCGACGCCGAGCTGGAACTGGTCGTACTCGAGCGCGGCGCCGCCGGTGTCTTCCTTCTTTCGAGTGATGTCGCCGGCGAGCGACGTGTCGAGTGTCGTCTCCTGCTTCTTTCCGAGCGTCTGTTCCTTGGGCGGCGAGCGGCCTGTGTCGGCCGCATGCGCGAACATGGGAACCGTCAGAAGAAGGACGAGGGAGCGTCGCATGTGGATGTGGACTCCGGACCCTTGTGCCCAGGCGCGGTGGAGTGACGGGCGAGCGGGCAAGCCATTGATCGTGTTGGGAATTTCCTCGGAGTTGCGAGAGCATCATCCTCAACCTCCTGACAGGAGGTCAACCAGGCCTGGCTCTCGGTCGGCCGCCTGCTCACGTCGAGGTGGGGAATGAGTCTCCTTCCGCCCACCTCGAGCTTCGCCGAGCGAGTGGAAGTGCTCTTTGCCGTGGTCCGAGGGCGTGGCCTGGCGCTCGGTGCCCTGGACCGGGAGCTCCTTGGATTGTGGTCCGACGCCGGGGTGCCCCTGGAGGTGGTCGCCCGTGGGCTGCTCCGCGCGGCTGAGCGGGCGCGGTGGAATGGAGGCGTAGGGACCACACCGCGCTCGCTCCGCGCCTGTCGTCCGGAAGTGGATGCAGAGATCGAAGCCTGGAAGCTCCGGACGATCGGCGCGGGCGCGCTGGCGAGCGGTGAGGGAAATGGTGTCTGAAAGTGGTGGAACACTTGTGGGACGCGCGTGGATTGTCGCGCGCATCGCGTCCGCGCGAACGTTTCCGCCCGCATCGTCGATCGAGATCGCGCGCCCGGAACGCTTGTCCATCTCTCGCGGCCAGCGCCCGCAGATGGTAGACGACGCGGCTTCTCGCTTCCGATCGCGCGGCCGCTCGCCTCGCCTCTCGGAACGTCGCGACTGAGATTGACGACCACACCCATGGAAGCCCTCGCCACCTCCTCCAGCTGCCGCGATTGCCGTGGGGACGGCTACCGGGTCGAGGCCGAGGTCCAAGCGGGGCCAGGCGATGGTGAGGGACGGCGCGCCCGTGCAGTGGCCCGGGTGTGCAGCTGCCGCGAGCCGTGTCCGCACTGCGAGGGCCGCGGCTTCGTCTACACCGCGCGCCAGGTGGAGTTCAGCCGGAAGGTCGGCGTGCGGAGCTACGAGGCACTCGCCCCGTGCGTCTGCCGTCTCCTCGCCCAGCGTGTGACCACCTTTGCCGCAGTGGGCATCCCCGCTCACCACGCCACGAGCAGCTTCGGAACCTTCCGCGCCAAGGGAGACGATCAGGAGAAGACCGCTGCGCTGGAGCAGGCGCTGGGAGTCGCACGGAGCGTCGCCCAGGAGTGGCGGCGCGATCGGCCGGCCCGCGGGTTCGTCATCTCCGGCCGGGTGGGCTCGGGGAAGACCCATCTCCTCTCGGCGACGCTGCGGCATCTCGTCCTGGAGCGCGGCGCCTCGGCCCAGTACCGGGAGATCTCCCTCCTCTTCGCGGACATCCGCCGCGGCTTCAACGCCGGAAAGAGCGGCGGAGAGATCATCGCCCGCCTGGTGGACGCCGACGTCCTCGCGATCGACGAGCTCGGGCGTGGCCGGGGCAGCCCGTTCGAGATGGAGACGCTCGACGAGCTGATTGCCCGCCGCTACAACTCCGGCCTCACCACCATCGTGGCCACCAACTTCTCGCTCGAGCGCGAGCGGCCCCCGTCGCCCGGCCCGCGTGGCTTCCAGGCTCCGGCCCAGGCGCTGGAGGAGCGGGAGGAGCTGCTGGTCGAGCGGATCGGCGAGCGCATCTACAGCCGGCTTTGCGAGATGTGCGACTTCATCGGGCTGCCCGCGCGCACCGACGACTTCCGGCGCACCAAGCAGGATGGGCGTCCGACGCGGCGCCTCGTGCGACCGGCGTCGTAGTGCCGCAGGCGGCTCGGTCCGGCGCGTTCAGCCGAGTGGCTCGGACGGTGCCGAGCGCGCTCCTCGCCGCGGCGATTCCCTTCCTCGCTGGAGCCTCGTCGAGCGAGGACCGGGTCCTCGTCCTCTCGCGGCACTCGGGTGAGGTCCTCGCGGGCAAGGACTTCCCGGTCCACGCGATCGAGGGACGCGGAGCACGAGATCTCGCCGAGACCGCGCGGATCGCGGCTGCGGCGGGCCGTCCGCCGGGGAAGAGCAGTGCCGACCTCGTCGTCCGGACCGACGACGACCGGGTGATCGTCAGCGACCCTCGGACGGCCGTGCCACCTCTTGCGCGTGCGGAGTCCGCGGCCGAGGTCCAGGTTTTCGGCCTCGTCGGCACGGACCGGGTGAGCATTCGCTGCGGCGGTCGGGCCGTGCGCGTCGTCGCTCCGGAGATCACCGAGCTCCCTTCCGGCTGGCAGACGCTCCGGGACGCGCTCGGCACCGGGAGCATCCTCTGCACCGGAGGACCGTGGCAGGTGCGGGTCGCCGGAAGCCAGCCCCGGCCCTACGCCGGCGTCTTCTCCTTTCGTCCGTTGCCCGAGCGGACTCCGGAGGCGGGGAGCACCCCGAGGGAGGCGCGGGCGCGCCGAGGCTCGGAGGTCATCTTCCGCACCACGCTCTCGAATTACGTCTCGGGGGTGATGGCGGCCGAGCACGCGGGCCTCAGTGGCGAGGCCGCCGTCGCCCTCGCCCAGGTCGTCTCCCACGACGCCCACGTGGAGCGCCATCCCGGTCGCCCGCTCTGCGATACCACCCACTGCCAAGCGTTTCTCGGCACCGCCGCGAGCAGCCCCGAGGTGACGCGGGCGCTCCAGCTCCCCGAGCTTCCGACGACGCGGTGGCTCCCCTACTTCCGCGGCGGAAGCGAGCCTTGGGAGGTCAGGCGCCCCTTGGCCGAGGTGCACGCGCTGCTCGGAGAGGTCCAGCGCCTCGGCGGCGATGGCCGGAGCCTGGAGGTGACCCGGAAGACGGGAGTCGAGCGCCTCGCCTGTGAGCCGATCCGCGCCGCCCTCCGCCTCCCGAGCTGTCCGACCGAGGGGGTGCCCGAAGGGGAGACGGTCCGGATCCGTGGGCGCGGGCGGGGACACGGCCTCGGGCTCGACGTGGAGGCCGCGCGGACCTCCGGCCTCACCGCCGCCGAGCTGCTCCGGCGAGCCTACGGCCTCGACGTCGGGGGCTGAGAGTTGCTGCACCGCAGCCGTCGGCTGATTAGGCCCGGCCACCATGACCAGCTCCGGCCAGTTCTGCTCCATCGCCCGCGCGCTCGACGTCCTCGGACAACGCTGGATGCTGCTGGTCGTCCGCGAGCTCCTGATGGGAAGCCGCCGGTTCGGAGAGATTCGCCGGGGGCTTCCGCGCATCTCCAGGACCATGCTCTCCGCCAGGCTCCGGGAGCTGGTCGACTCTGGGCTCGTCGCACGGGGCGAGGATGACCACGGACCGTCGTACGCATTGACCGAGGCGGGTCGCGAGCTGGCGGGGACGATTCGGGAGCTCGGCGTCTGGGGCCAGCGCTGGCTCTCGCGCGACCTTCCCCGCGAAGAGCTCGACGCCGACGCGCTGCTCTGGGACATGCGACGCCGCGTCGACCTCGAGGCCTTGCCACGCTCGCCGCTGGTCGCCCGGATCGAGACTTGGAGCGACTCGCGACGCCGCGAGGAGCACTACCTGCTGCTCCGGCGCACCGAGGTCTCGCTCTGCGGCGCAAACGCGGGATTCCCGGTCGAGCTCGAGGTCCGTGCGCCGCTCCGGACCCTGACCGCGTGGTGGCGCGGGGACATCTCGCTCGGCCAGGCCCGAGCGGCGGGGCTGGTCCTCGGTGGACGCAGAGAATGGGTCCGTGCGTTCCCGCGCTGGTTCGAGCGCTACCTGCTCGCCGAAGTCCCGCCGGCGCGCTGAGTCGCTCTGCCGTGGGAACCGGGGCACGAGATCATCCGAGCTGGTCCGGATTTCGTACCAACTGGCGCCTTGTCCCGGCGTTACCTCCATACCCCGTCATGAGCACCGGCCACACCCCGGACTTCACCGTCCGGCGAGCGACGTCCGAGGAGCTCCCTGCGCTCGGCCAGCTCGTCGCCGACGCCTATGCCGCCCTCCCCGGCATGCCTGGCCCGGACGAGCAGCCGGGGTACTACGCGATGGTCCGCGATGCGGCTGCCCGCGCTCGCAACCCGGCCTTCCACATCCTCGCCGCGGTGAGCGCCTCGGGTGAGCTCCTCGGAGGTGCCGACTTCATCGAGGAGATGGCGCACTACGGCTCGGGCGGTACGGCCGCGACCCGGAAGAACGCATCGGGCATCCGGCTCCTCGCGGTCGCACCAGCGGCGCGGGGTCGCGGCATCGGGAAGGCGCTCACCGTCGACTGCATCGCCCGCGCCCGGCAGCTGCGCCGGGCGACCGTCGTCCTACACACCACCCGCGCGATGCAGACCGCGTGGAAGATGTACGAGCAGCTCGGGTTCCACCGAAGCCCGGACCTCGACTTCCGCCAGGGCGACCTGGAGGTCTTCGGCTTCGAGCTGGATCTCCGCTAGCCCGTCGCTCGGTGGAGCGCTCGAGCCAGGGTACCGACCTGGTGCGCGTCCACCACGAAGGTGAGCTGCAGTGGAGAGCCGTGCAGCGCGTGCACCGCGATCCCCTGGCCTGCGGCGACCCCGAGCGCACGGGCCAGCTCCGACGAGTCCGTCCCCACCCCCGGACCGGCGAGCGTCACCGTCCCCAGCCCGGCCCGCGGCTCCGCACCGAGCGCGCGCACCTCCGCGTCGAATGCCTCCACACCGTGGATGTCCTGGAGCGGCACCACCAGCAGGAGGCGACCCTTGCCGTCGCGCATGCCGGCAACCAGGCGCAGCCGCACCTCACCCGCGGCCAGGCTCTCGAGCACGGCCTCGAGGCGCGCCTCCGGAACCTCCAGCACGCGGATCTCGGTGTCGCTTGCCACCGCGCGGACCGGCGCGGGCTCCGGACCGATGCGTGAGCCCGTCCCTCCGCCGTGCGTGCTCCGAGCGTCGATGACGATGCCCGCCGCGCGCGCGAACTCGACCGCCTGGGCGTTGAGCACCCGGGCGCCCGCCGCGGCCAGCTCCTGCATCGTGGCGTAGTCCAGGCGATCCAGCTTCCTCGCTTCGGGCACGACCCGGGGGTCCGCAGAGAAGACGCCATCCACGTCGGAGTAGATCTCGCAGGCCTCCGCCCCCAGCGCCGCGGCGAGGGCCACCGCGGTGGTGTCGCTTCCCCCGCGACCGAGCGAGGTCACCTCCCGATTCCGGGAGACGCCCTGGTAGCCGGCGACGATGACCACCCTGTCGCGGTCGAGCTCCTCCTGGATGCGCACTGGGCGCACTTCCACGATACGGGCCTGCGCGTGGTTGTCGTCGGTGATGATGCCGCTCTGACTCCCCGTGAAGCTGATCGCTGGGATCCCAAGCTCTTGAAGCGCCATGGAGAGCAGCGCCATGCTGATCCGCTCCCCGCATGTCACCAGCATGTCCAGCTCCCGCCTCGGGGGATCCGCCGACATCCGCTTGGCCAGCGAGAGCAGCTCGTCGGTGGTGTCACCCATGGCCGAGACCACCACGACCATCCGGTGACCGTCGGCTCGCCTGGCTGCCACCCGCGCCGCCACCTTGCGGATCCGCTCCACGTCGGCGACCGAGGAGCCGCCGTATTTCTGGACCACGATGCTCATTGCGGGGGCCATCGCTTTGCACCGGCCGGGCCACGGAAAGAACCTGCGTCCTTCCCGTGTTGACAGACCCGTGCCCATCCATAGTATCGCGCGCCCGCTTGCGAGGAACGACAGTCAGATGACGGCGATGATCGAGGTCACCGGGCTCACCAAGCGGTACCGCGACCGCGTCGCGGTGGAGGACCTGACGTTCAGTGTCCCCGAGGGGGAGATCCTCGGGTTCCTGGGCCCGAACGGCGCCGGCAAGTCCACCACCATGCGCATCCTCACCGGATACCTCCCTGCCACCAGCGGGACGGTGAAGGTCGCGGGGTTCGACGTCTTCGAGGACCCCTACGAGGTCAAGCGTCGCATCGGCTACCTCCCGGAGACTCCGCCGCTCTATCCGGAGATGACGGTCCGCGGGTACCTGAAGTTCGTCGCGTCCATCAAGGGGGTCCGGCGCGGCCAGATGGCCACGGAGCTGGAGCGTGTCGCCCACGCCACCAACGTGACCGAGGTCATGGACCGGTTGATCCAGAACCTCTCCAAGGGCTTCCGGCAGCGGGTGGGCGTGGCCCAGGCGCTCCTCGGCAATCCCCCGGTGCTGATCCTCGACGAGCCCACCGAAGGCCTGGATCCCACTCAGCGGGCCGAGGCCCGACAGCTGATCAAAGGACTGGCGGGACAGCACACCGTCATCCTCAGCACCCACATCCTCTCGGAGGTCACCGTGACCTGCGAGCGGGTGCTGATCCTCAACCAGGGACGGATGGTGGCCTTCGACGAGATCAAGAAGCTCGCCCACGCGCTGGGCCAGGGCGACCAGACCTCGCTCGAGGACATCTTCCTCAAGCTCACCGCCGCCGCCTGAACCGGAGCACGACCCGAATGCGCAACGCGCTGGCCATCGCCCGAAAGGAGCTGGGCATCTACTTCAGCACGCCGTGGGCCTACGTGGTCTTCACGGCGATGCTGGGGATCTCCTCCTTCTTCTTCGTCAACCTCCTCGCCACCTTCAAGGAGGTCCAGAGCCTCGCCCGGATGTACGGCTGGGCCCGGCTCCCGCCCGAGTACGCGATGTTCAAGAACCTGACCGATGGCATCGTCGTCCAGCTCTGGGACGTGATCGCGGTCATCACCCTCTTCGTCGCCCCGTTCCTCTCCATGCGGCTTTTCGCCGAGGAGAAGCGGAACCGGACCTTCGAGCTGCTCATGACCGCACCGGTTCGGCCGTGGGAGATCGTGCTCGGGAAGTACCTCGGCGGCGTGGGCGTCATCTGGGCCACCCTCGGGCTGACGATCATCTTCCCCATCACCCTCTCGCTCTTCGGCTCCAGCGAGTCGGGGACCGCGCTCGAGTGGAGCACCGTCGCGCTCGGCTTCTGCGGCCTCCTCCTCTGGGGCGCGACCTGCCTCGGAGTGGGGATGTTCGTGTCGGCCCTCACCGAGAGCCAGATGCTGGCGGCCTTCCTGACCTTCGCCGTGCTGCTCCCCTGGATGCTCCTCCGGGGGCTGGCCCAGAGCGCCGAAGAGCCGTGGCGGAGCATCGCCAACCACCTCTCGTTCAGCTCGCAGCTCTCGACGCTCTCCCGCGGGGTGCTCGACCTCAAGGCATTGGTCTTCTTCGCCTCGGTGATCCTCTTTTCGCTGCTCCTCACCCACCGCACGGTGGAAGCGCAGCGCTGGGCCTGACCGATGAACCTCCGCACCCTGGGAAAGATCCTCGGAGCGCTGGGGCTGGTGGCACTGCTCTCCGCCCCGTACACCTATTTCGTGACCACCGGCTCGCCCTGGATGGCGGCCACCAAGGCGGTCCTCGGCGTGCTGCTGGTCGGCGCGTACTTCGCCACCAACCTGGGCGAGTTCGGCCAGTTCGCCTCGCGTCGGAGCACCTTCTATCTGGTCTCTACCCTGGCCACTGTCCTGGTCGTCCTCGTCGCTCTCGTGGCGGTGAACTACGTGGTGGTGAAGAAGGACAAGACCTGGGACCTCACCACCAAGAAGATCTTCACCCTCGCCCCGCAGACCAAGAGCGCGCTGGGCTCGCTGCACGAGAAGGTCCGGGCCTATGCCTTCCTCGCCCCGAGCGATCCCGACTACGAGCAGGTGGACCGGCTACTCCAGCGCTACCATGACCAGGCGCCCGGCAGGTTCGAGGTGGTCTTCAAGGATCCGCGCAAGGCGCCGGACCTCGCTCAGAAGTACCAGCTGCGCGAGGGCCAGACGACGCTGGTCCTCACCCGCGGCGCCGGCGACCAGGAAGCCCACACCACCGTCGCCGTCTCGGGCGGAGTGACCGAGCAGGACCTCACCAACGCGCTGATCAAGCTCAACGCCGTCGGCGAGCAAAAGGTCTACTTCACCACCGGCCACGGCGAATGGCCGCTCGAGCCGGCCGAGGCCCGCGACCCGGCCTCGCTGAGCGAGCTCAAGAAGACGCTGCTCCAGGAAGGCTACGTCCCCGGGCCCGTCAACCTCGCCGACGCGAAGGAGCTGCCAAAGGACGCTGCGCTGGTGGTGGTGGCCGGAGCGAAGAGCAAGTTCACCAAGGCGGAGACGGAGCAGCTCGCGAAGTACCTCGAGCAGGGCGGCCGGATGCTCTACTTCGCCGAAGTCGGGGCCGAGCCCGGACTGGACGGGTTGCTCGCCCGCTCCGGCATCCAGGTCGACCCGGGCGTGGTGGCCGACGACGTCTACGCCATCGACAGCCCCTACCTGGTGGTCTCTCACTTCTTCGGCGACACCGAGCTCGCGCGGGACCTCAAGAAGGCTCAGTACAATCTCCAGTTCCCCACCGTCCGCGGCCTGACGGTTCTCCACGAGGGCCTCCCCGAGGGAACACAGGTCTCCCCGGTGCTCCTCACCTCTCCCAACGGCTTCGAGGTGAAGGCGCCCACCGAGAACCCGCAGCGCCAGAGCGGTGCCAAGGCGGGAAGCATTCCGCTCATCGTCCAGGCGACTCGCAACGTGGGCGGCGCCGAGGGCAAGCGGAACGACGAGATGCGGCTCGTGGCCTTCGGCGACTCGGAGATCCTCCTCGACCCCAACTGGGGGGACGAGCCAAACCGCAACATGGTGATGAACGCGTTCGCCTGGGCGACCAGCCAGGTGCAGAAGATCACCATTCGCCCGCCGGACCGGGACATCTCGACCATCGATCTCGACCCACCCCGCCTCGCGCGCATCCGCTTTCTCGCGACCGACCTGGTGCCGTTCGGGCTCCTCGGCGCGGGGCTGGCGATCTGGCTGAACCGCCGCAACAAGTGACATGAGCGCCCGGAGCAAGAACCTCTGGACCCTCCTGGGCGCCGCCGTGGTCGCGCTCGGAGTCGCGCTCTATGCCTGGCTCGGGGTCATGAAGGGCGAGGAGAAGGAGGCGGAGCGGAAGCGCACCGCCGAGCGGCTGGTCCAGCCCATCTCCCAGCCCGACGGCGGAACCGAGCAGGTCCGCTACGACCGGCTGGTGGTGAAGGCGAAAGGGGACACCACCGAGCTGGTGCGGCAGCCGGATCAGGCGTGGGTCATCATTCGGCCACTGAAGACCGCCGCCGACGTGCAGACTGCCGAGGCGCTGGTCGGTGCGCTCCAGTACGCGCGGATCCGCGCCACCGTCGAGGAGAAGCCTTCCACCGAGGACCTCCACCGCTTTGGTCTCGACAAGCCAGGCATCGAGGTCACCGCCTCCGCCCAGGGGGTTTCGCCGCTCACCGTCCGGGTGGGCATCGAGAACCCCTACGACGCGAGTGCCTTCCTCCAGCGCGAGGGGGACCCCAAGGTCTACGCGGTGGATGGCTCGACCCGCTCGAGCCTCGACAAGGGAACGTTCGACCTGCGCGACCGCGACGTGATCGCGGTGCGGGATTTGGGGGTGACCCGGATCGAGGTCAGGGGCACGAAGCACGACTGGGCCGTCGGCCGGGATCCGGGACAGCCATACGCGTTCGTCCGGCCGGCGAGAGAAGACACGGATACCGCTGCCATCTCCGCATGGCTGAGCAGCCTCCGGAGCACCAAGGCGAC
>Ga0066903_100004701_pt1 | contig 11618 bp, 10 predicted proteins | sample PanSoiMetaGPlot1_FD_67491 | JGI IMG/M metagenome (GOLD analysis project Ga0066903, IMG submission 67491) | Tropical forest soil microbial communities from Panama analyzed to predict greenhouse gas emissions - Panama Soil - Plot 1 (version 2) | ecosystem: Environmental > Terrestrial > Soil >...
TCCAGGCGGTGCTCGATCTGCGCCAGGCGATGGCGCGAGCGGCGCAGCAGCACCTCGCGGCGACGGTCGAGCCAGGCCCGCAGCGCCTCCGCCAGGCCGACCACCTGCGGGACGCGGCCCTTCATCAGCACGTTCATGTTGAGCGGGATGCGGCTTTCCAGCTCGGTCAGCTTGAACAGCGACTCCATCAGCAAGGCAGCATCGACGGTGCGCGACCGCGGCTCGAGCACCAGGCGGATCTCCTCGGTCGATTCGTCACGGACGTCGCCAAGCAGGGGCAGCTTCTTTTCATTGACCAGCTCGGCGATGCGCTCGACCAACCGGCCCTTCTGCACCAGCCAGGGAATTTCGCTGACCACGATCACGTAGGTTCCGCGCCCGGTATCCTCCTTGGTCCAGCGCGCCCGCACGCGAAACGAGCCGCGCCCGGTCGAGTAGGCCTCGGCGATGACGTCGGGAGGGTCGACCACCACGCCGCCGGTCGGAAAGTCCGGGCCGCGCACATATTTCAACAGCGTGCGGCTGCGCGCGTTCGGCGTGTCGATCAAGTGCAGCGCCGCGTCGCACAGCTCGGCGGCGTTGTGCGGCGGGATCGCCGTCGCCATGCCGACCGCGATGCCCTGCGCGCCGTTGGCGAGCAGGTTCGGAAACGCCGCCGGCAGCACCGCCGGCTCATCCTCGGTGCCGTCGTAGGTCGGCCGGAAGTCGACCGCGTCCTCGTCGATTCCGTCGAGCAGGAGGCGGGCGACTTCCGTGAGCCGCGCCTCGGTGTAGCGCATCGCCGCCGGATTATCGCCGTCGATGTTGCCGAAATTTCCCTGGCCGTCGATCAGCGGATAGCGCTGGGCAAAGTCCTGCGCGAGCCGCACCAGCGCGTCGTAGACGGCCTGATCGCCGTGCGGATGGAATTTTCCGATCACATCGCCGACCACCCGCGCACACTTCTTGAAAGCAGCGCCCGGATCGAGCCGCAGCTGGCGCATCGCATAGATGAGGCGACGGTGCACCGGCTTGAGGCCATCGCGCGCGTCGGGCAAAGCCCGGTGCATGATGGTCGACAGCGCGTATTGGAGGTAACGCTCTTCGAGCGCGTCGCGCAGCGTGACCTCTTCGATCTCGTGCCGCTCGGGAGGAATCAGTTGCTTGCCCATGGCGGAGAGGTATCGTCAATAGACTCGATGAACAAGCGGTGATTCACGCCCGACGCGGCGCGATCAGCGCGGCCGCAGCCGTGTGCCTGACGCCCGTCGGCAACGTCCGAGGCCTGCCGTTTTACGATCCCACGGCGGCGCCGAGATTGCTCCGCGGCCGCAGCACGGTGGCGATCAAGCGTTCGCGCGCATCGCCGAACGCCAGTCCCCGCGGCTCGAGCACGTGACGCAGGAAGAAGAACCCGGTCAGCGCGAAGCCGGCAGCAATTTGCTCGGCCGGCGGGTCCCCGATCTCATCGGTGGTGAGAAAAGCCGGCAGCGCCAGCAACCTGTCGTGCCAGGGGGCGCCGGCCTCGCGCGATACCGCGCGGCCGGACTTCGGCGAGACGTAGACGAGGTCGCTCTGCCGACCATTCACCGCGCAGCTCTCGAGATCGAGACCGAAGCCGAGCTCGGCGAGGAGCCGCAGCTCGAATTGCGCGACGCGCGCGGCCACGGCCTTGGAATCATCCATGTGGTCGAGGATGGATTCGAGGAGATCGTGCATCGCGGGATGCGGATCGCGCTCCGGCAACAGACGGCAGAGTGCCGCCAGATGCGTCACCCCGTACACCGCATGCGCGGCAGAGAGAAATCCGGCGGCGCGCGATCGCGACGGCTCGACGGTGTAGTTGCCGAGATGCTCGTCCAGCCGCGCCCGCCACACGACGTGAACGGAATTGCCCGGTTGCAAGACGGGACGCAGGCGGGAACCGGTCCCGCCGCGGATCAGGCCGAGGTGGCGACCGTGCTCGCATGTCATCAGCTCGAGGATGGCATTCGTCTCCCCATGGCGCCGCGCGCCGAGCACGATGCCCTGGTCGGTCCATTCCATGGGCGAAGCTTCCGAGCGAGACGAGTCCTATTTCGTATCCGCCTCGGGCTGCCGCTCCTTGTTCACCAGCTCAACACGCCGGTTCTCCTCGGCGACAGGATCGGTCGGGTTCTTGAGGCGCTCCTTGCCGTAACCGACGGCAACCAGGCTATTGGCGGGCACGCCAAGCGTCTCGATGAGGAAGCGCTTCACGGCCTCGGCGCGGCGATTTGACAAATCCAGGCCGTTGAGCTCGCCCTCTCTGCCATCGGCGTGCCCCGCCAGCACGAACGTCGCTCCTTTCAGCTGCGGATCGTGGAGGACCTTGCCGATCATGAGCAGAAGTTCTCTCGCGTCGGGGCCGATGGTGGCCGAGCCCGGGTCGAAGGTAATGTCGAGATCGATGTCGGGTGTCTCCCCGGCAATCGTGTTTGTTTCCTCGGAATCCGCCACCGTGACCGTGCGGTTCCGCTGACGCAAACTTTCGATGAAGGCGCGATCCTCCTGGGCCTTGCGCTGTTCCTCGGCCGAAGGCGCCGCCATACTGCGCGTGGTCCGCTTCGGCTTCAGCGCCTCCAGAATTTGCGCTTCGGTCAATTGCTCGGCCGCCAGCGCCGGGCCAGAACCGCCACACGAAGCCCCGCCGACGAGCACAAGCGCGCAGCCGGCGATGGCGAGTCTTGCGCTCCAACTTGTCATGGAGTTCTCCCTTTATCCGTTAGGCTTTAGCGGATTCATTTCACGCGCGGCGTACAGCTCGTTCGGCGTCGGTATTCCACAGTGCGAAACTGCGTGACGTGTCGGAAAACAAAATGACGGTGGAAGCGTTCCAGCGCGATGTCAAGAACGTACCAGCACGGCTACTCGGCAGAGTGATACCACAGGAGCTGATCCGGGTCTGCGATCCCGAGCACGATGCCGGTCACCGTAACGCGAGCGGCGGTCCATCGCGCCTCCGGCATCGCGCTCTATTCCGTCGGGAATTCCAGGCCCATTTCCCGGTACCGCTGCGGATCATCCGCCCAGTCCGCGCGCACCTTGACGAACAGGAACAGGTGCACCGGCTTCTCGACCATGGCGGCGATCTCCCGCCGCGCGTCGGCGCCGATCGCCTTGATCGTCTGGCCGCCCTTCCCGAGCACGATCTTGCGCTGGCTCTCGCGCGCCACGTAGATGGTCTGCTCGATGCGAACCGAGCCGTCTTTCAGCTCTTTCCATTGCTCGGTCTCAACCGTCGATTCGTACGGGAGCTCCTGGTGCAGGCGGAGATAGAGCTTCTCGCGCGTGATCTCGGCAGCCAGCATGCGCAGCGGCGCATCCGTGATCTCGTCCTCGGGATAGTGCCACGGCCCCTCGGGGACGTTTGCCGCAAGCCATGATTTGACGTCGTCCACGCCATCGCCGGTGAGCGCCGAGAGCATGAAGGTCGCGACGAAGTTTTGGCGCGTATTGGCCTCGCGCGCGAGCGCGAGCAGGGTCGGCCGGGCAACCAGGTCGATCTTGTTGATGATGAGGATCTTGCGCTGATCGACGTCACCCAAGCGGCTGAGAAGCGCGTCGGTTTCCTCGTCGATCCCGCGCCTGGCGTCGATCAGGACGCCGACGAGATCGGCATCATGCGCCCCACCCCAGGCCGAGCTCACCATCGCCCGGTCGAGCCGCCGCTTCGGCGCAAAAATTCCCGGCGTGTCGATGAAGACGAGCTGCGCCTCGCCCGCCAAAGCAATCCCGCGCACCAGATTGCGCGTGGTCTGCACCTTGTGGGTGACGATTGCGATCTTGGCGCCGACCATGGCGTTGAGGAGGGTCGACTTGCCCGCGTTAGGGGCCCCGATCAGGGCGATAAACCCGCATCGCTCAGCCATCGCGGACTTCGGTCGCCACGCCCTCTCGATTCAGCATGGCGGCGGCGGCGGCTTGCTCGGCCGCGCGTTTCGACCGACCGACGCCCTCGGCAGGTTCGCGATCGGGCAAGACCACGGCGATGCGGAATTGGGGATCGTGATGCGGGCCGCTGCGCTCCACCTCGCGATAGGTCGGCGTCGGCAGCCCGCGTCCCTGTGCCCATTCCTGCAGCAGGGTTTTTGGGTCAAGCAGCGGGCGCTTATGCGTCATCATACGGCCGCCCCACAGCCGTTCGACAACCTCGGCGGCAGCGGCGTATCCGCCATCCACGAATACGGCGCCGATCAACGCCTCGCAAACGTCGCCGAGAATGGTCGTGCGCAAGCGGCCGCCGCCCTGCACTTCCGAACCGCCGAGCTTGATTGCCGGTCCGAGCTCCATATCCCGCGCCACGTCGGCGCAGGTTTCCTTGCGCACGAGGTCGGCGAGCCGGCGCGACAGTTCTCCCTCGTTGGCGCGGGGGAATGCGCGGAACAGCATGTCGGAGATCACGACGCCGAGCACGTGATCACCCAGGAATTCGAGCCTTTGGTAGCTATTGACCGGGTTGCGCGGGCCCTTGACGGCCGAGATATGGGTGAGCGCCCGCTCGATCAGCGCGGCGTCCTTGAAGTCGTAGCCGATCCGCGCCTCGAGGGCCTGCACCGCCCGCCGTTTACTCCGGCGCTCCACGCGCGCGACCGGCCCGGCGACGGCCGCGCGGGCTGGGTCGCGCGCGAGTCGCGCATCGGCGTCGCCAATCGGGGTGGGTGAGGAAGCCTTTCGGCGGCGGCTCATCGGACAATGGTAAACAGCCGCGCCCAACGGACCGACCACGGCCAACGCCACAACGCCAAAGCGCTTTCGCCGTCGCCAATCGAGAAAAAGATGATCTCGGCGCGGCCGACGATGTTCTCGAACGGAACGTACCCGACTTGGCTGAGAACCCGGCTGTCGGTCGAGTTGTCCCGGTTATCGCCCATCATGAAATAGTGGCCGGGCGGCACCTGGTAGACCGGCGTGTTGTCGTAAAAGCCGTTATCGACCATGTCGAGCGTGGTGTAGCTCACGCCGTTCGGCAGCGTCTCGCGCCAGCGCCGCACCTGCGCCGGGCGCCCTGCCTCATCGTCGATGAAATCCTCCACGCGCTCGCGCTTTACCGGCTGTCCATTGATGTGGAGGACGCCGCCGATCATCTGGATCTGATCACCCGGCAACCCGATGACCCGCTTGATGTAATCGATGGAGTCGTCGCGCGGCAGGCGGAACACCACGACATCTCCCCGCTTCGGCTCCGACCCGAAGATGCGGCCGGAGAACAGCGGCGGTGAGAGCGGCAGCGAATAGTGGCTATAGCCGTAGGTATATTTCGAGACGAACAAATAGTCGCCGATGAGGAGCGTAGCCTTCATCGAGCCGGAGGGAATATTGAACGGTTGAAACAGGAAGGTGCGAATGACGAAAGCGATGATCAGCGCATGGAAGATCACACGCAACGTCTCAGCAAGGCTGCCCTCCTTGCGCTTTTGCTCAGTCGACACGCTCATCGGCCTCTCGCTTCGTCGCTTGGCGTGCGCCCCTGCGCCCTTGTAGCTGTTGGAATCGCATGGCGCAACGAAGGACGACAACGCCGGTGCCGTGCGCGATTTGAGATTATTCTCTTTATGTTTCAGAGATTTATGACTTAGAGACGACAGTCGAAAGGCGACGGGATCGAGCATGTGCGTCCGGCGCGCTGCTCATGGCTGGTACCGATGCCCGGCGATCATGCACGAAGATAAGAGCGGGTCAGCCGGGCGGCCACAGCCGCCGCAAGCCGCGATTCGCGCAGCCATTTGCTCAGAACGCGGCCGCGTAGGCCCGATCGACCTCGCCGATGTTGTCCAGAAGCAGCTGAACCTTGTCCAGCACGGTCCGCACTTCGCTGAACCTGCGTTGCATCGTCTCGACCGCAAGGGTTCGATCCGAGTGGGACCAGCACTGGTGAACCAGCCGGGCATCGGCGCTGATGCGGATGGCCGCAACGCCGCCGTCTTCACCATCGGCGATGGCGATCGGCTGTCCGAGGTGGCACAGGCGGGCGGCGAGGCTGCGGGCGGCCGCCTCCCCGCCCGGAATCGACCCTGACATGTCCTGGTTGAGGCTCCAGTGCAGCCTGCGGGCCTGTCCCAATGACATCGGTTGTCCGCGCCGCCCGATGACGAACGGAAAAATCGTGCGCGCGGCAAACTCGCCATCGTCCTCGGCGGCTGCGCCGGTGGTCGGCACCAGTTGCAGACGCGGGTAGCCGGCGATCGTTCTTTCAGCCACGGCAGCGAACTCTCGCAACACGAGCTTGCGGATGAATTCCGGCACGGCGAAGTAGGCCTTCATCTCCTCCACGGCAGCAATCCAGCGCAACAGCTGCCCGACCGCCATTCGTTTGGGCAGTGGCGCCCGGATGTGCTTCCAGCGTGGCGGCCAGTCGTACGGCGTGCTGTAGTCGGCGAGCCCCTCCGGGACATCGGCGCTCTCCACCATGCGCAAGGACAGAGCCGCGGGGACCAGGAGCGCACCGCTGAGCGGCGGGCCGGTGAAGAACTTCGACCCGGTGATCAGCACCATGCAGCCGCGCTCGAGATAGCGATTGAGGCGGACACGGCTCAGGCGCGTCTGGCAGGCATCGACGACCACCTGGACCAATGATCCGAAGGTCGAAATGATGTCGTCCACACACGCTGGGCTCGGATAATGGCCGCCGGTCTTGGAATGGTCCATGGCGTACAGGACCACGCCCCTCCCCGATCCGACAGTCGCAGCGACGCCCTGCCGAACGCGCCGATCGATTTCCGCCATCGGCAGCGGCGTACCATCCGGCTCGCGTACGGCGACCTCAACGCCCAACTGCTCGGTTGCCAACCCGGCGATTGGCTCACCCTTCGCCACCCGCCGGCCACCCGAAGTCATGCCATCGAAGTGACGACCCGAGGCCGCCAGGCCAACCCCACTGCCGCTTTCGGCGGCCCCCACGAGCACGCTGGTTACATCTCTCCCCAGCACGCAGCGCGCCAAACACAGCGCCTGAAGCGCCGCATCGGTGCCGGACGGCGAGAAGGCGACCTCGCAATCGGTGTGGCTTAGCCCGAGCAGGATCTTGAGGTCGTGCCGCAGTTTCTCGGTGAGCGCTGCGAAGCGATGCTCGCTTGGGGTTTGATGGACGTCGTGCAAGGCCGAAAGCGCCGTATCCGCCGCCGCATGGCCCGCCTCCGAGATGGTGCTGGCGGTGGACGAGGAGAGGCTATACGCGAAAGGCCGGGGAAACGGCTGGCACCCGTACCCATTGAGGTTTGTTCTGTCGTTCAGGGCCAAGCGGCTATCGCTGGCGGTCAGCAAGGCGCGGGTGAGTTCAGGGCGCTGCCATGACTGTGGCGCGGGCAGGCGCACCAGGTTTGATCGCATGACACGCCCTTCGCCGCACCCCACGACACCCGTCTTGCGGCGACCGATTGTTGAGGAGTGTGATTAAGAATCCTCCAATGGCGCACCCAGCGCGGGCGCTCAGATCCGATTAACGCAACGTTAGAGGCGCGGGAGCAATTTGGCTCATCTGCCATAGGATGCCCGCGCATGCCCGGCGACTTCGGTCCGCAGCCTCACCTCGACCCGGAAGACTGGCAGGAGTTCCGTCGGGAAAGTCATCGTGCCCTGGACCAGATGATCGACCACCTCCAGGGCATTCGCGAACAGCCCGTGTGGCAGCCCGCCCCCGCCGCGGTGCTGCAGAAATTCGAGAGCGCCCTGCCGCATGAACCAGGCGACCTGGGCGCGGTGGTCGATCAATTCAACGCGCTGATAAAGCCCTACTCCACCGGAAACCTGCATCCGCTTTTCATGGGCTGGGTGCACGGCGCGGGAACGCCGGTCGGCATGGTGGCGGAAATGCTCGCCGCCGGCCTCAACGCCAATTGCGGCGGGCGCAATCACATCGGGCTCGCCGTCGAGCGCCAGATTGCACGCTGGTCCGCCGAGTTGTTCGGTTTTCCCGAGCGATCCTCCGGGCTGTTCGTCACCGGCACTTCGGCAGCGAACCTGCTGGCCATGCTGGTGGCGCGCAACGCGGCGGTGGACCGGGTCAGAGAGCGTGGGCTCGCCCAAGCGCCGCAGCTGACCGCCTACGCTTCGGCCGAAGCGCACGAATGTCTGGTGCGGGCGGCCGAAATCGCCGGCATCGGCTCACACCACCTGCGTCTCATTCCAGTCGACGCAGAGGGCGCGATGCGTACCGAACGCCTCGCCGACGCGATCGCCGATGACCGGCGCGCCGGGCTCCAGCCATTCATGGTCGGAGGAACCGCCGGCACGGTCAATGCAGGCGCGTTCGACGACCTCGATGGTCTGGCCAGGCTCTGCCGCGCCGAGCACCTCTGGTTCCACGTCGATGGCGCGTTCGGCGCGCTGTGCGCGCTGGCGCCGAGCCTGCGGCACCGGCTTTGCGGCATCGAGCGGGCGGACTCGATCGCCTTCGATTTTCACAAATGGGCGCATGTGCCCTACGACGCCGGCTTTCTCCTGGTGCGCGATGCCGACGCGCACCGGCGAACCTTCAGCAACCCGGCGGCATACTTGTCGCGCGCGCCCGGCGGCCTCGCTGCGGGAGAGGTATGGCCGTGCGATCTCGGGATGGACCTTTCACGCGGGTTCCGGGCGCTCAAGACGTGGTTCACCTTCCAGGTGTTCGGCGCCGATCGCATCGGCGCCTGCATCGAGCACACCTGCCGCGTCGCCCGGCATCTCGAGGCTCTTCTGATCCAATCGGGACTATTTGAGATCTGTGCACCCGTCGCGCTCAATATCGTTTGCTTCGGCCTGAAGACATGCGGCGACGGTGCCTTGAACAAGCAAATCGTCCTTGACCTCCACGCGCGCGGCATTGCGGCCCCCTCGACGACCGTCCTCGGCGGCAGGCCGGTCATCCGCGCGGCGATCGTCAATCATCGGACGACCGAAGGCGACATGGAGGTGTTCTGTGAAGCCCTGTGCAGCGCGGTCCGCCGGGTGCTGGCGGCGCAGATGAACCCGCCGCTGCCGGAGCGGGGTCGGGTGCCGATGGCGAGCTGATCAAATCCGGTCAGAACCGGCCATACGAAGCCGTTCAAAGCTGCCGCGCGGAACGCTTGACGACCTTCTGGTAGTCCGCCGCTTTTCGCTTCTGGGTATCCATGAAAGCCAGGAGCTCGGGATCCAGCACGCCGCGCCGGTCGGCAAGCTGGTTGAGAAAGAAGTCGGGCTGTTCGTTCATCTCGACGATGACCGGTCCGGCTTCAAGCACGGTCATATCCCACCCGATCAACGGCATGTGGCGCATCAGTTTCGCCGCCTCGACCGCCGTGTCGACCAGTTCGCGCCAACATGGGACTTGCGCGCCGACGAGGGGAGCGCCGGTGTCCGGGTGCGCGGTGTGCTCGCAGAGCTCGAGCCCACTGCCCGACGTGACCCGCAACACGCGTCCGTTGGTCGGATCGATCTGCGCCAGGAGATTGCCCGCGCGCCAGTAATTGTCGGCAGCGTTTGCTCCGGCAGGTATCTTCCAGCAGGCGCGAAACACTTTGGCCTCGCCATCCACCGCCATGGTGACGACACGAATGGTCGCGAGGCGGGCGCCGCACAAGGCGCGGATCGCGGCATGCGGGGAGAGAAGCTTCTGGAACACATATCCCTGGGCATAGTGTTCGACGATTCCCGAAACGAGCGCTTCAAGCCGGAGCATCCGTCCGTCGGTCGTCTCAACGCATTGCGTGCTCGGGATGTAGCGGTGCAACGGAGCCGATCCGAGACTTTGCATTCCTTCGGTCGGCTTGCCGAACAGCGGATAATACTCCTCCTTCATCAGAAAGGCGCGCAACGCCCCTGGATCGCGGATCACCCAAGACGCAGCGCTTGCCAATTTGTCGGCATAGATCGCGACCGGCGGGATGGTCGGAAAACCGTAGGCCGCCAGGTAGCTCGCCGAAGCGATCTTGTCGGCGAACAGGCCCATCCAGTCATGCCGGTAGTTCACTGTGAGATTGATCTGGCAGTTGCGCTTCTGGCCTATCACCGCACGCCGGTCCACACCGGCATAGAAGGCTTCGTCGAACAGGCGCAGCCGCCGGTAGTCGGCAAACGAAACCTGCCCCGGCCCGAACGCAAGCACGGCAAAATCGCGCATCAGGGCGAGCGGAGAAGCCTTTGCGATGGCTGCCATTTGCCGCAACGCGACATCGATCGACACTTCACTGGCCGGTTTGGCCACATCGATCGCAGGTCGCGTCGATTCATCTGCGGGGGGCGGGGACGGTGACTGGCTGAGCGCAAGCGGCATCGGCGAGATCTCACGCAATGAATAGGTGATGAGCCGGAGACTCCGGCAAACCGGTTAACGAATCGCCAACGCTTGGGCTACTTCGAGATGCGCAGCTGCGAGAGCGTCTTGGCGATCGTCTGGAACACCGGAGCGAGCTGGCTTGCGGCAGTCACGTTGTAATACATGGACGGGGCCGTGGCGCAATCCTTCAGCAGCGCCTCATTCCCCTCCATCACCCGCACCGTATAGACCCTGATTTTTGCCGCCTTGATGTTGTCGCACACCGCTTTCGTGCGCTTGTCGATATCGGCCGGCTTCGTGGTGAAGCGGTTCTGCGTGTTCAAGCCGTCGGTCATGAACAAGATGTACTTGAGCGTGTCGTTCGAGGGGGCAGTGCCCTCGGGCAACGGCAGGTTGGGCGTCAGCGCGTGCCATCCCCACACGAGGCCGATGGTCAGATCGGTCTTGCCGCTCGCCTTCATCTTGTCGACGGCAGAGCTGAGCGCCGTCCAATCGTAGGTCAGCGGGGTGATGGTCGACAGCGTGCAGTTCTCGGCAGGATACCAGGTGGCGGGACTGCCCGAGGGGGGCGTGTCCAGCACGTCGTTCGGCTGAGTGCGGTCGATCACGCAGCCGTTCCAGGTGTCCTTGGCGTCGCGCTGATCGAACCGGGTATCATCGTCGTCGTCGTTGTCGACTCCCGAAGCTCCGCCCGTCACCATGTTGCTCCAATCGATCCATGGCATGTCCTTGTAGGCGGTACCGATATTCACGTGCGTATCGAACGGCACGATGGCGACCTTGACGTCGCCCGGGCTTCGCGACGTCTTCTTCATCAGGTCGAGGAACTGATGCGATGCCGAGATCAACGCATCGATCTTGCCGGAATGTGACATCGAGCCGGTATTGTCCAGGACCAGCGCGATTTCGATCTTCTTGGCGGCTCCCCACACCACCTCCGAAGTGACCGCGACGTCCATGTGCTTGTAGCCGAACAATTGCATCATGGCGGTCTTGACTTGCGACGAGCCGTTGAGGGTCAAGTCGAGCAGCACGCCGTTCGAAGCATAATGCGGCTTGATGTTGATGTTCACCGCTTCCGGTCGATGGAACTCGGCCTTGAAGTAGTCGCGCGCTTTCTTGTTCAGCTGGGATGGGGTGAGAGTCTCGGCGTCGCGCGTCAGCAGGAGGGCGGTTGCATCGAGTGACGCCTGCATCGCGGCCTTCACCGAATTGGCGCGGCTGTAGTCGAGCGCTGCGCCGACCATTCCCGCGACCGGGAGCAGGGCAAGCCCGAAGATGATGGCAACGTTGCCCCGTTCATCCGTGCGGAAACGCACGAACCTTCGGCATCCAGCCGCAACGATCGCGCAGAAAACAGCCCCCACCTTCATGGTGCCTCTCCAGA
>Ga0066903_100004702_pt1 | contig 11617 bp, 8 predicted proteins | sample PanSoiMetaGPlot1_FD_67491 | JGI IMG/M metagenome (GOLD analysis project Ga0066903, IMG submission 67491) | Tropical forest soil microbial communities from Panama analyzed to predict greenhouse gas emissions - Panama Soil - Plot 1 (version 2) | ecosystem: Environmental > Terrestrial > Soil >...
CAGCCCGAAATTTTGTCCGACCAGTGTTCCGACGAACTGGCCCGGCCCTGCGACCTTCGGGTTTGCCGTGATCGAGACGTTGGTCAGCTGCAGGTTCTGGATTGTGCCGCTGTTCACGCCGAACAGACCTATGCTGGTGATGTTCGGATCGACCGAGGCGATCGTCAGATTGCTGATCGTCGGGCCGGAGCCGTTGAAAGACTGCCCGTCGAAAATGCCCGTGAACTGGGCGAAGCCGGGCCCCTTCAGGCTTCCGATCGGCGTGAAGTTGACGCCGGTCGCGTCGATGTCGCGGCCGAGCGCGTACACGCCGCTGAGATTCTTCCCGATGTTCTGCAGGTCTGTGACATTGTTGACCAGCATGTAGGCGGTCAGCTTCCCGTCACCTGCCATGAACTTCGAGTACGGGTTACCCCCTGTTACCGTGGATTTGTTCTCGCCGTCGTAGCTCCCCGGATTGTAGAAAATGCTCACCTGCCCACTGGTCGAAACGTGCGCCTGCACGAACTCGTCCTCTCCGGCGAAGTGACCGTTGAACGTCACCGTACCGATGCCAGTGCCAGTATTGTCGGCGCGCAAAATTATCGCGCCGCCGCCAGTGCTCGTCAGACTGTCGTGGAGGATGACGTTCCCATAAGCGCTCAGCGTGAGCGAAGAGTTCGTGTCCCATGTGACGGGAGCGTTCACGACGATGTTGCCTTCGCCGCTCCCCGACGTTCCGGTAGTGACTATGACCTTGCCGTTGGGCTGACCCAGTTCCTTCTCCAGCGTCCCTACCTGGATTTTCGAAGTACCGTCGTCGTCTTCGCCGCAGTTCTTGCAAATGATCACGTTCTGCGGATCGAGCAGCAGCGTGCCGGATGTTCCTTTCGGCGCGGTCAAATCGACGAATCCAGTAAACGCCAGCACGCCATGGCTCGACACCTCCGCGAACCCGCCGTTGCCCCCGTTGATGCCGCCGCCCGCGTGGATCGTTCCCGCGAACTTGGTCGACTCGTTCGACCACACCACCACCTTGCCGCCGTCGCCGATCGACTTGGCCGACGCATCGATCACCGTCGCGGCGTCGATGGTCACCGTCGACGCCGTCGGCACCGACCAGGACTGCAGCTGCGCCTGCGACAGGCCCTTGACCGCCGGGTTGACCGCACCGCCGCCCGTATCGCCACCCACCAGCACCGTTCCGCCGCCCGCCTGGCCCGATGCATCGAGCGTGGCGCCGGCGAGCACGATGTCCTCGCCGGTGATCTGGATGACGCCCCCTTTCTCGCCTTTCTTCTGCCCGGAGGCCGACAGCGTGCCGGACACCTTCACGGTCTGCTTGGGCGCGTCCGCGCCCTTGGTGGCGGCGGTCGCGGCGCCGAGCACGATCATGCCGTTCTTCATGCCGACCGAGTTCGCCTCGATCACGCCCTTGGTGTTGATGACGGAGTCGACGACGGCACGCGCGGCCGCCGCGGTGAGCGCGACCTGCCCACCGTTCGCCCGCAGGGTGCCTTCGTTCTTGACCAGCGCGTCGAGCGTCTGGCCGGTCGCGACGTCGATCACCTTGCTGGCGATCTGGTCGCCGACCTGCAGCGTGATCAGCTTGTCGCCGTAGAAGTCGAGCGTGAAGCCGTTGCCGGAGGCGAGCGCCACGTTGCCGAGATTGGCGGTGATCACCCCGGCATTGCGCACGCCCGGCGCGACCAGCGCCGCGAAGCCGCCGTCCGTCGCGGTGATCTGCCCGAGATTGACGATCGAGGCGTCCGGCCGGCCGGGAATGTTGAACTTGTAATTGCCGGCCATGAAATCGGCATTGCGGATGTCGTGGGTGCTCGCCAGGAAGCCGGCGGTCTCGATCACGCCGGTGCTGCCGATCAGGACGCCGTTCGGATTGACTAGGAAGATGCGGCCGTTTGCCTTGAGGTGGCCGTAGATCTCCGACGGCCCGAGGCCGCCGATCACGCGGTTGAGCGCGATCGCGCTCGCGCTCGGCTGGATGAACTGGGTGAGCTCGCCCACGCCGATATTGAACGTGTTCCAGTTGATGATGGCGTTCTGGGTGCCCTGGTTGACCGTGACGGTCTTGGTCCCCTGCCCCTGGATGGTCGCCTGCCCGCCCACAACCTGCCCGCCGAGCGGATTGGCGAAGGCCCCCGAGGGCGCGACCATGAGCGCCGAGGCGAGAAGCGCGAGCGCGCGATTGAGTCTGCGTGATCGGATCATCGGCCCTCTCCCTTAGTATTTTGCACCGATGATGAAGAAGAAACGAGTATCGTCGCGGATCCCGTGCACCGCCTTGGCGACCGAAAGGTCAGCGGTCAGCGAATCCCAGAAGGCGACCCGCACGCCGCCGCCGGCCGAGGCCGCCTCGGCATTGGTCGAGATCCCCCCGGTGCCCGGATCGACGAAGCCCGGGCCGCGAACCCACAGCTTGCCGTAGTCGCCGTAGCTATAGAGCTGCGCCTGGGTGACCGATTTCGCGAATTTCGGCAGGTCGTAGCGGAACTCGAGGATCGCCTCGACGCAGTGGTCGCCGAGCAGCTGCGAGGGATCATAGGCGCGGCCGAAGAAGCGGCCGCCGTAGCCGCACTGCTCGGGCACCAGCAGCGGATCGAAGGCGTACTGGCCGTAGATCGAGCCGAACGCCGAGAAGGGGCCGAACAGCGGCTGGGTGCGGCTGAGCGTCACCTCGATCTTCTCGAAGTCGAGGCGGCCCGCCGGGTTCGACAGGAGGTTCGCATTGTTCGCGCTCTCGATGCCGATGTTGTTCTCCGAGCTGCCGAGGCCCTGGATGCCCTGGCTGTACGTTACGTTGACCTGGTTGATGCCGAGGAAACGGTCGGCCCAGTCGGCGTCGGCCTTGAGGCGGATGCCGCGGATGTGGTCCCGGTTGAACGCCGAGGGCGTGAACATGTCGAAATCGCTGAAGCTGTTGTTCGCGTAGACGAGCCCCGACAGCGTGAGGTTCTGCTCGCGGCGGCGGATCACCGGCTGTGCGAGGCCGGCCTCGACGTACAGGCTGCGCGTGTTGAAGCCGAGATCGCGCAGCGCCCGGCTGCCCGGATCGCCGAACGCGTAGCTCGAGTTGATGAAGGCGTAGAGGCCCTCGCTGGTGAGCACCTGGCGCCAGTTGGCGGCGAAGTATTCGAGCTCGTTGGGGTCCGGCACGGTGGCGGCCCAGTTGACCGTGAACGACTCGTGCTGGCGCAGCAAGTTGTTGACGCTCGCGCCGAACAGGAACTCGCGCGGGCCGCGCTGCGGCGTGCCGCGGTTGTCGTAGCGGGCGAACGCATCGAGCGGCTTCTCGGTCACCGCGACCACCAGCGTGGAAGCGCCCTCGTTGGTCTTCGACGGCTTGACGCTCGAGCTGAAATGCAGCCCCGGCAGGTCGCCGGCGAGCAGCAGGTAGCGCTCCAGCGTGCGCACGTTGATCGGCCGCTCGGCGGTGATCTTGGCGGTGTAGTCGGAAAAGAAGTCGCGATATTTGGCCACCGCGTCCGGCCACTCGACGCGGTCGATATAGCCCTCGATCACCTGCAGGCAGGGCACCGCGCCGTGCGGCGAGAACGCCTGCGGCGGCACGATCGCGCGCGACAGCACGTAGCCGTCATTGCCGTATTTCGCGGTGATCTGCTTGGCGAGGTCGTACAGCGCCTGCACCGGGACGTCGTGGCCGATCAGGCCGGCGAACAGCGGCGCAAGCTGGTCCTTGGTGTAGACGGTCGCGCCCTTGATGCAGATGTCGCGGACGTTGACCCTGATCTTCTCCGCACCGCTCGGCGGCGCGGTGCTGGGCAACACGATGTTCGGGCCGCCGGGCTGGGCGAGCGGCGGCGGAGGCGTGACGAAGCGCTCGCGCTCCCGGCCTGGGAAGTCGCTGCGTGGTATCACCTGGGCGGCTGCGCCAAATGGCAGCAGCAGCGCCAGCGCCGCAGTAATGGCTGCGCGGACGCGCACTCAAACCCCCTCGACCCCATCCGGGGTCGATTCAAGCCGTCGGGTGCCGCGAAGTCAACGCGGCTTAACCTATTTATTTACCAAAGGTAAATCGCTGTGGCCGCCGGGCCACGATGGTATCACATTGCCCGCAGCGCGATCAGCGGAGAAGATGATGTAATTTCAGTTGTTTATCAGAATGCCGGCAGGCTGGCGGCCGAAAAGGCAAACCGTGCAGGGTGGAAAGTAAGACAGCGCGACTGGAGGTAGATTAACCGTCTGGCGCGATCGGTTTGCCGCGATGTGGTCATGAATCCCGCGTGAGGGTGGGTCGGCCTCCGCGCCGGCACGGGCGGAACGCCCGAATTTTTCACGCGAAAATCCGGGACGGGATTTTGCCGCAGATCAAAGCAGGCGGTCGGCAGGCGTCGTAGAGCATGATCCCGAAAAGTGGATACCGGTTTCCCGCCTGCGCGAAGCCTTCCAACCATCCGTTCATCCCGCTCGATGCTTCGGCGGGCGAAGGCAGGTCGGAAGAGATCATGCTCCAACGAATGAGCTAAAGCGTGATGACGATTCGAAGAGAAGTCATCACGCTTTAGCGTTGCCGCTCGTCGGCTTGTACTTCGGACACTCCGATTCTCATGGCTCTTTCCATCGTCACAGACGCCGCGCACGTTCCGAGCGAAGCCGAGGTGCGCCCGGCGCTCGATCGCATTCTCGCGAGCGAAAGCTTCCGCACCTCGCCCCAGCTCGGCACCTTCCTGCGCTACGTCGTCGACGCCGCGCTCAGCGGCCGCGCCGCGAGCCTCAAGGGTTATACGATCGGCGTCGAAGCGCTCGGGCGCGATCCGAGCTTCGACCCGCAGATCGATCCGATCGTGCGCGTCGAGGCGACGCGGCTGCGGCGCGCGCTGGAGCGCTATTACGCGTGCGCCGGCAGCGACGATCCGCTCGTCATCGAGCTTCCGCGCGGCAGCTACGTCCCGCTCTTCGTGCGCCGCAGCGCGTCCGCCCAGCCGGCGCCGGCACCGCGATCCGTCGGCATCGGGCGCGGTGGCCACGGGCGGGTGCTGACCGCGATCCTGCTGTTCGTCGCGCTGGCGGGCCTGACGGCGCTGCTGCTGCCGAGGCGCGGCGGCGAGCGCGCGATGGCGCCCACGGCCGCGATCCCGTCGCGAACGGTCGATCCTGGCGCCGCCGCGCCAGGCCTGCAGCCCGGCAACGGCATGCCGGTCATCGCGATCGAGGCGCTGCACGTGGTCGGGGCGGAGCATCCAGGTCAGCTCGCCGCCGGCTCGCTGATCGACAAAATCCGCGATGCCTTTGCGCGGTTCGACACGGTCAATGTCGCCTACGGCGGCGCGGCCGACGAGGCGACGACCGGCACGGGCGGCGCGGCACCGTCAAGGCTCGACTATCGGCTGACCGGCTCGCTCGACTACGGCGCAACCGCGACCACCCTGCGCTTCCAGCTGGTCGATGCGGCGGAAAACACCATCGCGTTCACGCGCGACTTCGTCTATCCGGCCGCCGCTCCCGAGCAGGACGCCGCCGAGAACGAGATCGTCGTCGGGCTGACCAATTCGCTGCTGCAGTCCTACGGCGTCATTCGCGCCCGCGATCGCGCCAGGCATCTCGCCTCGCCGGCCGGCGACCCGCGCTACCGCTGCGTGCTGGAAGCCGCCGAATCGCTGCGCTCGCTCGACCCGGCCGCGCATGAGCGCGCCCGCTCCTGCCTCGAGCACCTCACGACCGCCGACCCGAGCTTCGCGGTCGGGTTCGAGTTTCTCGCCATCATCTACTATCGCGAGGATGCGATCGGCTATCCGTGGCGCGCCGGCGATCCGCCCGCGCTCGACCGGGCGCTGCGCGCCGCCCGGCGTGCGATCGAGCTCGCCCCCGCGAGCGCTCGCGCCTACCAGATGCTGTTCGTCGTGCAATACGCGCGCCACGACGTCGCGGCCGCCTTCGCGGCGGGCGACAAGGCGATCGCGCTCAACCCTTTCGACATGCTCACGCTCGCCGAATACGGCGGCCGGCTGATCATGACCGGCCAGGTCGAGCCCGGGCTGCAGATGCTGCGGCGCGCCGACCGCACCGGCGTCGTGCTGCCGAACTGGCATCATTTCTATCGCTTTCTCGGCAACTACCTCGCTGGCAACATCAAGGAGGCCGCGTTCCAGGCGCAACAGATCACGGCGGACGACTATCCGCTCGGCCTGGCGGCGCGCGCCGTCGCGGCCACCCGGACCGGCCATGCGGACCAGGCGCGGCGCGCGATCGAGCGCCTGATCGAGGTGCAGCCGGCCTGGCGCGTGGATGCGCGCCGGCTCCTGGAAAAGAGCATCTACGATCCGGCAAGCGTCGACCGGGTGATGCACGATCTCGCGTCCGCCGGCCTGCCCGGCGCCAGCTGAATCAAGCGAGCCAGACCGCGGTCCCGCCGGGATCGCGTTCACCGCACCGTCACAAGCCTGTTAGTCTTCGCGCTAAGTGTTTCTACTTAAACATTTTTAACAGCAAATTGCCCTTCCCTTGCGCTATGTTGCTTTTCAACCGGCGCCGGACTGGGCAGAGCATTGACCCAACGTCCGGGTGCGCCCGGGTCCCGTGTCAAACCCAAACACTCATAGGTGCAAGAGAGATGAAGCCTAACCACTTGGCGGCCCTGCCTCCGGGGCGACCGGAGGCGGCCTGGAGCAGCCAGGAACTCGCCGCATCGACCGTCCCGAGCGAGGCCCTCACCATCAGCCAGATGGCCGACAAGTCCGGCCTCACGCCGCGCGCCCTGCGGTTCTATGAAAGCAAGGGCCTGCTCGCGCCGGCGCGCGAGGGGCGCGGCCGCGTCTATACGCAAACCGATCAGCGCCACATCGCGCTGATCCTCGAGGGGCGCAAGCTCGGCTTCACGATCGCCGAGATCGGACAGATGATCGCCGCCGACGTCGGGGCTGCCGCGCCGCAGTCCCTCAAGATGACGCGCGAGAAATGCCTCGAGCAGATCGAGCACCTGGAAAAGCAGTTGCACGAGACCACCGAGGCGCTGGCGGAGCTGCGGCGCATTCAGATGGCGCTCAGCCAGTGAAGCATGTCGCCTCGTAGGGTGGGCAAAGCGAAGCGTGCCCACCGAAGTGCGCGCAGATCAAGGACGTGGGCACGCCGCTACGCGGCTTTGCCCACCATACATGCCTACGACAGCCCCGCCGCCTTGCGCAGCGCCGCGTTGATGCGGTCCTGCCAGCCCGGGCCGTCCTCCTGGAAATGGTCGAGCACGTCGCGGTCGATGCGCAGCGAGACCGTCTCCTTGGCGCCCGGCAGCGACGGCTTGTTGCCCGGGATCGGCTCCGGCGGCTTGGTCGTCGCGGCCTTGAAGGCCGCTTCCGCCGCAGCGCGCGGATCGTTCGGCCGGCGGGGTCGGTCGGCACTCATTGTGCTTCTCCCAATCTAACAACACGCGTCATTGCGAGGAGCGCGAAGCGCGACGAAGCAATCTCCGCCGCGCGCGCATGCGCAAGTGGAGTGAGATTGCTTCTCTTCGCTCGCAATGACATTCACTGCGCCTTGATGCCGCTTTCCTTGACGACCTTGCCCCACTTCTCCATCTCGCTCACCATGAAGGCGCCGAACTCCTGCGAGCTCATGCGCACCATGTCGGCGCCTTCCGACTCGAGGCGCTTCTGCGTTTCGGCTGAATCCTGCGCCGCGGCGAGCGCCGCGCGCACCTTCTCGACGATCTCCTTCGGCGTGCCGGCCGGCGCGATGATGCCCCACCAGTTGGTCGCTTGATAGCCGGGCACGCCAGCTTCGGCGATGGTCGGCACGTCGGGCAGCACCGGGCTGCGCGCGGCGCCGCCGGTGCCGAGCGCGAGCAGCTGGCCGTTCTTGACGTAGGGCGTGGTCTGCACCAGCGAGGAGAACATGATCTTGGTGTTGCCGGCGATCACGTCGAGCAGCGCCGGACCGCCGCCGCGGAACGGCACGTGCACGATGTCGACGCCGGCGTCGAGCTTGAACAGCTCGCCGCCGAGATGCTGGAAGCTGCCGATGCCGGCCGAGGCGTAGTTGAGCGCGCCCGGCTTCGCTTTGGCGAGCGCGACCAGCTCCTTCACGGTCTTCACCCCGAGCGTCGGATTGACCGCCAGCACGTTGGTGCCGCTCGCCATGATGCCGATCGGGGCGAACGCCTTGATCGGATCGTAATTGAGCCGGTAGAGCCACGGATTGACCGCGTGCGCGAGCGAGATCACCAGCAGCGTGTAGCCGTCGGGCGCCGTCTTCGAGGCGAGCTCGGTGCCGAGCACGCCGCCGGCGCCCGAACGGTTCTCCACCACGAGGGCCTGGCCGATCCGGTCGCCGATCGCCGCCGCGAACACGCGGCCGACCACGTCGTTGCTGCCGCCCGGCGGGAACGGGATGACCAGATGGATCGGCCGGCTCGGATAGGCGTCCGCGGCGCGCGCGGCCGGTGCCGCGCAAACGAGTGCGAGCGCGCAAAACAACGTACGTCGACGAAGCATCAAATCTTCCTCCGCAAGAACTCGTCGGTATGTCATTGCGAGCGGAGCGAAGCAATCCCACTTCACTTGCGCAAGTCGTACGACGGAGATTGCTTCGCTTCGCTCGCAATGACAATTACAAAGTCATCTCTCTTACCTGCTTCGCCTTCTCGGTGCAGGCAGCCATCAGGAACGCGAGATCGGTGCCGGTGGAGACGTAGCGCGCGCCCATGCGCACGAACTCGGCGGCGAGATCCGGCCGGCTCGCGAGGCCGCCGACGCCGACATGCTTGCCGTGGCGTTGCGCGGCCGCGATCACGCGCGCATAGGCGTCGCGCACCCGGGCGTGGCCGTACTGGCCGGTCAGCCCCCAGTCGGCGAGCAGGTCGTTGGTGCCGATCAGCGCCATGTCGACGCCTTCGACCGCCATGATCGCGTCGGCGCCATCGAGGAACGCGGCGCTCTCGCATTGCACGATCACCATGGTGGCGGCGTTGAGCGCCGCATTGGCCTCCGCGGGCGGGAACGCGCGGTACTGCAGATGCGGCAGCGCGCCGGCGGCCGAGCGCTCGCCGAGCGGGGCGAACTTCGCCGCCCGCACCACCGCGCGCGCCTCCTCGGCCGATGCGACGTGCGGCGCGATCACGCCGAGCGCGCCGCCGTCGAGCGCGCGGCCGACATGCTCGGGCCGGTGCGACGGCACGCGCACGAACGGCGCGATGCCGAGCCCGAGCGCCGCGACGCAGATCTGGCTCGTCGTCTCGAGCGAGAAGCTCGAATGCTCGACGTCGATGTAGAGCGTGTCGAAGCCGGCGGTCTTCGCGATCGCGGCGATCTCGACGTTGCGCACCAGGCGCACCGTCATCGAGGCGACCACCTCGCCGCGCGCGAGCTTGTCCTTCACCGGGTTGCGCAGGATGTCGGCCATGCAATTCCCCCTCGGCGCGGCTCGTAGCCCGCATGGAGCGAAGCGGAATGCGGGACCCCCCTCCCCGGATTGCGCTTCGCTCCATCCGGGCTACACTGCGCGCCCGATCGTTGGACCGATTTTCCATGAACTACGCGACCGACTTCAAGCCGATCAAAAGCGGGGTCTCGCCCGAGGAGTGGCAGGCCCGCCTCGACCTCGCCGCGTGCTATCGGCTGGTCGACGCCTACGGCATGACCGACCTGATCTACAACCACATCACGGCCCGCATCCCCGGCACCGAGCATCTGCTGATCAACCTCTACGGGCTGCTCTACAAGGAGATCACCGCGTCGAGCCTGGTCAAGATCGACGTCGAGGGCAACATCATCTGGAAGCCGGATACCGACTACGGCATCAACAAGTCGGGCTACGTGATCCACGGAGCGATCCATGCGGCGCGCCCCGAGGTCAAATGCGTGCTGCACACCCATACGCGCGCCGGCATGGCGGTGTCGGCGATGGCGTGCGGGCTGTTGCCGCTGTCGCAGACCTCGATCCGCTTCGTCGGGCACATCGGCTACCACGACTACGAGGGCCCGGCGGTCGACCTCGAGGAGCGCGAGCGGCTGGTGCGCGACCTCGGGCCGCACGACGCCATGATCATGCGCAACCACGGCCTGCTCACCTGCGGCGCCACCATCCAGCAGGCGTTCAACACCATGTACCAGCTCGAATTGTCCTGCCGTGCCCAGGTCAACGCCATGGCGGCGCGCACCGAGCTCACCATGCCGGGCGAGAACGTGCTGGCGCACACCGCGCACATGTACCAGCCCGGCACGCGGCGCCCCTACGGCGTGCTCGAATGGCCCGCCATGCTGCGGCTGCTCGACGCCGAGGAGACGCGCTCGGGCTATCCGTCGTACAAGCACTGACAACCGAGAACCGGATTCTGGCGAGGACCCCATGATCAATGCACGAGTGACCGGCCTGCGCAGCGTCGAGCTGGGCGTGCCCGACCTGGACAAGGCGGCGAGCTTCTACCGCAACGTCTGGGGCCTCGAGGACGTGGTCTCGACCGCCGACACGATCCACCTGCGCGGCACCGGCGCCGAGCATCACGTGCTCACGCTGCGCCAGCGGCCGAAGGCGGGCTTCCTCGGCGTGCATTTCGCGGCCGCCAACCACGAGGCGGTCAACAAGCTGCACGACCAGGTCAAGTCGCACGGGGCGACGATCGTCGCGGCGCCCGCGGCGCTGCCGCGCGACGAGGGCGGCGGCTACGGCTTCGCCATGACGTCGCCGGAGGGCCAGCCGGTGTTCATCTCCTCCGACGTCGACCGCCTCGACGTCGGCCGCCAGGACGTCTCGCGCCCGAAGAAGCTCACGCACGTTGTGCTCAACTCGAGCAAGACCGACGCCGAGCTCGCCTTCTTCATGGACGCGCTCGGCTTCCGCCACTCCGACTCGACCGACATGATGGAGTTCGTGCGCTGCACCTCCGATCACCACAGCCTCGCGCTGGTGCGCACCGAGGGCCCGTCGGTCAACCACATGGCCTACGAGATGACCGACATCGACGGCCTGATGCGCGGCGCCGGGCGGATGAAGCAGAACGGCTTCAACATCGAATGGGGCGTCGGCCGGCACGGACCGGGCAACAACGTGTTCACCTACTTCGTCGAGCCGAACGGCTTCGTCACCGAGTACACGGCCGAGGTCGAGCAGGTCGACGAGGCGAGCTACATCAAGCACGACGCCGCCTACTGGCGCAGCTTCCCGGGCCGCCCCTGCCGCTGGAACATGGCGGGCCCCCCCTCCAACCGCCTCAAGGTCGCGATGGCGGGCGGGCTGATCGGCGAGGCCGACGGCGATGTCCGCTGCGAGGACGTGATGGCGAAGACGCTGGGGCGGTAGGTTCCAACCCCGGCGAAGAACCTATCGCTCGACGCGTTCCTGCGCGGCCGCCCGGCCGGCCGCGCCTGTATTTCGCTGCTGCCTCTGTCATCTTGGCGCAGCCTTGCCCCCTTCCGCCCCGTCGCCGGCCCGGAGTAGCCTGATCGCGAGCTGCCACGCGGGACGTGCCGAAATCCCTTGATCAGCGGCAGCCGTGGGTGCCGTCGGCGGGCGCCCAGTTCGACGAACGAAAATCCAGACGTCCACCGCCGCTCGCGCGCGCCTACAGGCCGAAGCCCCGCGGCCGAGCGAGCGCGGTGCGCCGGACGTCATGAATCGCGACACGAGGGAGAAACGGCATGAAGAAGTGGCTTCTCGTTCTCGCCGCCGCCGC
>Ga0066903_100004703_pt1 | contig 11617 bp, 11 predicted proteins | sample PanSoiMetaGPlot1_FD_67491 | JGI IMG/M metagenome (GOLD analysis project Ga0066903, IMG submission 67491) | Tropical forest soil microbial communities from Panama analyzed to predict greenhouse gas emissions - Panama Soil - Plot 1 (version 2) | ecosystem: Environmental > Terrestrial > Soil >...
AAACCAGGAGAAGGGTGATGCGCCGCACAACGATCATCGTCCTCGCGACCCTGGGACTCCTGGTGACCCGTGTCCCAGATGCTCGCTCGTTGAATGTCTTTGAGGCCGTGACGGCCCCGTTGCGGATCGTGACCGGCGGCATCGGCAGGCACCATATCGCCAGAGGCCGGCACCACAGGACGGCTGTTGCGCCCCATCGCAAGCCCGGCAAGGCGGCGCCGGCGGCGGCCACCCTGGCGACGCCGGCCGGGAGCGCCCTTGCGAGGCCGCCCGAGAGCACTCCTGCGGCGCCGGCCGGAAGCACCTCCGGATCTTCGACGGGAAGCACCCCCACAGCGGCACCCGGGAGCAGCCAGACAGCCGGTGTCGCTCCGCAGGGTGGTGTGGCCGCGGCCCCGGATGCAGCTGCTCCGCCGGCCGGAACGGATCGGCGCCAAGACACGCGACCGCGCGCCGAGCCATCGGGCTGGGTTGGGCCGCTCTACTGGCCACATGCGGCCGATGACCTGTTCGATTATGACTTCGGCCGCCCGAACGCGGACGAGCGGTTCTGGGCGCACGGCGGGCCGGACCTCGTCGACGCAATCTTCATGCGCTCCAGCACGAATCCCGATTGGGCCGCCATGTGCGGCAGCCAACACAACGACGGTGCCAATTCTTGGCGCGAGCCGATTGAAAAGGCGGTCCGGCCGTCCGAGGCGCAACGTCGTGCCCTGGACGAACTCGCCTCCGCCCTGGTTGAAGCAAGCAAGGCCATCGAAGCCGCCTGCCCGGCTGCCGACGCGCCGGCGACCCCGACGCGGAGGCTCGACGCAATGACAGATCGGCTGTGGGCCATGCGGCAAGCCGTGGTGCTCATGCGCGCACCGCTGGAGAATCTTTCCAACACGCTGAGCGACGAGCAGAAGGCGCGCTTCAAGGACGCGATGGCAGGATCGGAGCCGGGCGAAACCACCGCTGCGGTGCAGCCATCCGGCGCGCCGCCGTCCGGTGCCGCCGCCGGCGCCAGGCCAGTCTGCGCCGATCCGGCTTCCGCCATGGTGCAATGGCCGAGCGACGAAATCGAGCGGCGCGTGCGGCCGGCAAATGAGCAGCGGGTGAGCCTGCGAACCCTGCAAATGACGACCCAGGGCATGGCGCAATTGCTCATGGCCTCGTGTCCGGCGGAACTGCCGTCAACGCCGCTCGGACGCTTGGACGCCGCCGAAAAGCGGCTCAATGCCATGCTGTACGCGGCGCGCGTCATTGGGGCCCCGCTGCAAGGCTTCTACCTCGCGCTTACCGAGCAGCAGAAGGCGAGCTTCAATACGCTAGGCGGTACGTTGCGGGCGTCGTCGCGCGGGACTCGGGTTCCCTCGGTAGCGCGCAGCGATCGGTAGCAGTCCGATAGGGCGGGCAGTCCGGTGGGGTGGCCTGCTGCAGCGCTGTTTGGTGGGCACCGCGCGATCGCGAATTTGCCCACCACGTAAGGCCGAGATCACGCGCCTTTGCCCACCCTACGGAATCCGCTTCACCACCTTGGTGTCGAGCCCGAACAGCCTCGCTGCGTTGCCGCCAAGGATGTTGCGCTTGGCCCGTTCGCTCAGGAACGGCAGGTCGTAGATGACGCTGGGCAGGTCAAAATCCCAGTGCGGATAGTCGGAGGACCAGACGAGCTGGCTCTCGGCGTTGATCATCTTGAATGTCGCCTCGAGGATCGAGAGATCTTCGGGCACCTCCATCGGCTGCGTCGAATAATACATCTCGCGCATATACTCGCTCGGCTTGCGCTTGAGTGACGGGCAGTCGGAGGTGCGCATCATGTACTCGTGGTCGAGCCGCTGCATCAGGCAATGGGCCCAGGCGAGACCGCTCTCGATCCAGATCACTTGGAGCTTGGGAAACCGTTCGGGCAGGCCGTTCACCACCCAGTTGGTCATGTGGATCATGTTGAACCACATGAAGCCGAGCGAGTGGACCGAGATGAACCGGTTGGTCATCCCGAGCGCCCGATCGTCCCAATTATAGGCGGCGTGGAAGGCGATCGGCTTGCCCATTTCCTCCATCAGCGCGTAGGTCTTCATGTAGACGTTGTCGTGCACCGGCTTGTAGCGCGGCGAGGTCACCATGAAGCCGGCCACACCCTTCCGGTCACCGAATTCCTTGACCGTCCGATAGGCCGCCTCGGGATCGTTCAACGGCAGGTAAAGCATCGAGACGAGGCGCGGCTCGGCCGCCAGGATGTGCTCGCAAAGCCAGCGATTGTAGGCCTGCGATAACGCGGCCTCCATCTCCACCTGCGGATGCAGGCCAAGGAACAGCATCGGCGTCGGGAACAGGCAGGCGTAGTCGACGCCCATGGCGTCCATCCAGCGCTTGGTCGTGACGATGTCGCGGTGGCCGTCGTCAGAGACCTTTTCGAGCTTGCGCATCGCGTTGCGGGTGATGCGCCCGTCGCCGTCCTGATAGCCGATCTGGCTATTGAGCAAGGGGGGGCGCCCGGTGCGGCCCACGCTCTCCATCGCGGCGCGGCGGATCACCGGGCTGTCGATGTAACCGAAGATCTCCTTGTGGGATTCGTTTTCGTAGTGATGCGAGTCCACATCGACGATGAGGAAATCCTGATAGTTGCGCGTACGCGCCTGCTGGGCGGCGTGATCGAGATGCTTGGCGACCGAGAACTCGTCGAAGCGCAGGTTGCGAACTTCGCTACGCGGCATGTCCATAGGCGTTCTCCCGCTGTGTTCAGGCGACCACGAAGACGTCGTCGCCACGGCGCACGACCTCGTATTTCCGCAATTTCAGCCGGCGGTCGCCGACGCACTCGCCGGTCTTTATGTCGTACTCGTAGCCGTGCCAGGGGCAGACGAAATGCAACTCGTCGGCAAAGGCCTGGCCCTGGTAGGTGCGGTCCGGCGCAATGATGTCGACGACCTTGTTGATCAGCAGACCCTCGCAGGCCGGCCCCCCGGCGTGCAGACAATAATTGCTGTAGGCGTAATAAGCCCCATCCTTGTGGAACACGCCGATCTCATGCCGGCCGGCGGTGACGATGCGCCGATCGCCATCCGGCATTTCCGACGCCTTGGCCACGAACCATTCCGCCATGGGCAACCCCTTTGCGGCCAGAATAGCCGAGTGCGAAGGCACCGTCACTCGGCACCCATGCATTTGTCGCCGACCTCCCCGAAGCCAAGAGCATCGCCTACCCCTTCTGCGCGAGAGCCGCGATCCCAACACCTACGGCCTGGGCCGACTTCAGATACAGAAGTAAATGGGGCCCGCGATGCGCGAGTCGTCCGGGATGACGGTCACTCGGCCTTCCAGGGAATGACCTTGCGCTCGATCTCCTGGAACAGCACCGACGTGATGAGCCCCAGGATACCGATCGTAACGATGCCGACAAACATGATGTCGACCTGCAGCAGCTCCCACGAATTCCAGATCAGGTAGCCGATGCCGGTCTTGGAGGCGACGAACTCGGAGGCGACCAGCACGATGAACGAGACGGCGAGTGCGATGCGAAGGCCGGCGAAGATCATCGGCAGCGCGCCGAAGAAGACGACGCGGGTGAACAGGACGGTCTCGCTCGCTCCGTAGTTCCTCGCGACATCCCAGTAAATCTTTTCGATGTTCGCCGCCCCCGTATAGGTGTTCACCACGACCGGGAAGAATACCGCAATGGCGACCAGGGCGATTTTCGATGCATCGCCGAACCCGAATACCAGCAGCAGCAACGGCATGAGCGCGATTTTCGGAATCGGGAACAAGGCCGCGATCAGCGGATCAACGAGGATGCGCACAGGCTTGAACATCGCCATGAACAGCCCGACGACGACGGCCGGCAGCGCGCCGATCACGAAGCCGGCAAAGACGCGGGTGAGCGTCACGGCAACGTGCCATTCGAGCTCGCCGCTGCCGGCGAGCCGCGCGAACCGTAGCGCAATATCGCTCGGGGCCGGAATGAAGCGCCGATCGCCAACCCCGACCATGAGCAGGATTTGCCAGACGACGAGCAGGCCGATTGGCGAGATCAGGTAGAGCAGACGTTCGCGCCATTTGCCGGACAAGATCATCCTTCCTCCTCCGCGCGGGCGCGCATCACCTCCTCCTCGAGCACCTGCCAGATGTCAAGCTTGAGTCGGCCGAACTCGGGCGAGGCGGACAGCGCCACCAGGTTGCGGGGACGCGGAAACGGAACATCGATGATCCGCTTGATGCGGCCCGGATGCGCCGTCATGATCACCGTGCGGTCGCCCAAAAGCAGCGCCTCCTCGATTGAATGGGTGACGTAGACCACTGTCTTTCCGGTCTGCTCCCAGATCCGCACCAACTCGGCTTGCAGGATGACCCGGTTCTGGGCGTCGAGCGCGGCGAACGGCTCATCCATCAGGAGCATGCCCGGATCGGTCACGAAGGCGCGGGCAATCGCCCCGCGCTGGCGCATCCCGCCGGACAGCTGATGCGGGTAATGGTGCCGGAACTTGGTCAGCCCGACGAGCCGCAAGGCGGCATCAACGCGCGCGGTGGCTTCCGCCGCCGGAACCCCGCGAGTCATCAGCCCGAAACGAACGTTGGCCTCGACGCTCATCCAGGGAAACAGGCCGCTCTCCTGGAACACCATGGCGTTCTTCACCGCCCAGCCGGCGGCTGCGACCTCCATGGTCCCAGCTGTCTGTCGATCGAGGCCGGCGAGAATGCGCAGCAGAGTCGACTTGCCGCAACCGCTCGGCCCGACGATGCAGAGGAATTCTCCTGGCGAAACCGCGAGATCGATGTCGTCAAGGGCGAGGAGGTGCGCCTGGCTGGTCACGAACTCCTTGCGCAGCGCGACGATCTTGACGGCGGCGCCGCGCCGCTGAGCGACCATTCGGATCCCCCCTAGAAATCAGCGGCAACCCGGGAGCCTGCTGTCCCGGTTCTCGAGCACAAAGGCTCCGAGCTTGCGGACGGCAAAGTCCATATAGCTCGTGTCGACCAGCCGTTCGGCGGGAAATTGCACGTTGACGAGCTTGTTCTTCACGTACCACGACTGGATGTCGAGCATGCTGGCGACATTGACCCGTCCGTCCGGGCTACGCGCAGGCCAGGGATATTTCTGCAGCAGTTCCACCCGGGGTTCCGTCCCGCTCAAGACCAGGGCGTTGATCACCGCATCCCGTGTCGCGCCGCCATGGTAAGCTTGGCAATAGTCGCGCGCGCCGCGCAACCAGGCCGTGAAGTAGTTACGCACAAGGTCTCCGTTCTTGCCGGCCCAGTCGGTATTGACCATGACGACCGCTATGGTCACCGGCCGCGGCTCGACAATTTGGTCCACGTCGGCGAACGGCACCCCGAGCTTCTGCTCCTCCAACTGCCAGACGAACGGCGGGATGAGGATTGCCGCGTCGACCGCATGGTTGGCGAACGCGACGCCCATCTGGATGAACGGCAGGATCTTGGTCTCGACATCGTTGATGGTCAGGCCGCCGGTCTCGAGAATCTTGCCCACCTCGTAGGTGGAGACTGACCCCGGCCCGTTGCTGGCGATCACTCTCCCCTTCAATTGTCCGATCTTCTTGATCTGGTCCTTCAAGTCGGGACGCAGCATCAAGTTGTGACCGATCGGCGTGGAGACCCGATCGGTCACGATGGTGATCGGCAGACCCTTTTCCAGGGCGTTGAAATAACCTGCAGAAATTCCGCCTGCCACCATCTGATAGCGGTTCTGCGCGAGAAGCGCGATCGCGTTGGACGACGAATCGAGGTTCTCGATCTCGAGCTTGATGCCGTACTCCTTGAAATATCCCCGTTCGATCGCCATCAGTTCGGCCGCACTGGAGGTCGATCGCGCCAGTCCGATGCGGATCGTCGTCTCTTGGGCGCTGCACGGGCCGGCCACGACGGCGATCGCAAAGCCAACGAGCAGACAACGTCCGGCAGCCATCATCGATCCTTACGGCTGGCGCTGCGCCGCGTGCATTCCGCGACATTAGAGCATGATCCCGAAAAGTGGGCACCGGTTTTCGGAAAAGGCCTGCCCCCGCGAAAGCGGGGGTCATGCTCCACCAACAAGCTAACTTAGTCCGGCTTGATGCCGGATTCAGCGACGATGCGCTCCCATTTGGCGGCATCGGCCTTGACCTGATCGGCGAACTCCGCGGCCGTCAGGATCATGGGCTCCAGGTAGGCGGCATCGAGCCGCTGGCGCGACTCGGGCTCCTCCGCCAGGGCGCGCACATCAGTGTTGAGCGCCTCGATGATCCCGGGCGGGGTGCCGTGCGGGGCAAACAGGGCAAACCATGTCCCGGTCTCCAGGCCGGCGAAACCCTGCTCCGCAAAGGTGGGCACGTCCGGCAGATAGGAGACGCGCTTCTGGCTGGCGATGCCCAGCACGCGAAGGGTGCCCTGGCGGACCAGATCGATGTACTGGCCGAGCGAGATGAATGTCATGGGAATGGTTCCGGCGATGACGTCGATGGTCGCGGCCGTCGACCCGCGATACGGCACATGCACCATGCCCAGCCCGGCGCGCCGGTTGAACGCGTCCGCTGCCAGGTGCGGGGTGGTGCCGACGCCAGCCGACCCGTAGCTGACCGGGTGGGTCCTGGCGTAGGCGACAAACTCCTTGAGGTCGTGCACCGGAAGATTGCCGTTCACCACCATGAACAGCGGTACTTCGCCCATCGATCCAACCGGCACAAGATCGTGCAACGGGTCGAACGGCATGCTGCGATAGAGAAACGGATTGATGACGATGTTGCCGGTATTGGCGACCCCCAGCGTGTAGCCGTCGGGTGGCGCCTTGGCGACCATATCCATCGCGATGTTTCCGCCTGCGCCGGCACGATTGTCGATGACCACAGGCTGGCCGGTCTTGACCGTGATGGACTGCCCAAGCACGCGGGCCGCGACATCGGTGATGCCGCCCGCCGAGGTCGACACGATGATCCTGATTGGCCGCGCCGGATAGTCCTCCGCAAGGGCCGGGATGGCGCCAATCAACGCAGCCGCGAAACCAAATATGCGCATGAACGTCATCGGCGAAGCTCACGCATTCCCATGGTCGGATCCGCCTTTCGAGCGTCGGGGCTGGAGAATTGTCAATCGGCGCTCCAGCGGCAACAGCTGCCAGCCGAAGCGGGCGACAAAAAAGCCCCAGATGCCCTTGGGGGCCTTCAGCATCACCGCGATCGCCACCGCGCCCAGCATGAGCAAATAGAGGCTGCCTCGTTCGGCAAGGGTCTCCCGCAGCGCGAAGAAGACGATCGTCCCGATCAGCGGTCCTTCGAGGCGCCCGATCCCTCCGATCACGGTGATGAAGATGACGAAGGCGGTCCAGTCGTTGACGCTGAAGGCGGTGTCGGGCGACACCCGCAGCTTCTGCAGGAAGATAAGCGCGCCGACGATCGCGGTGCCGAAGGCGGTCACCACATAGACGACGAGCTTCACCCGCGTGGCGTCGACGCCGTTCGAGCGCGCCGCGAGCTCGTTGTCGCGGATCGCGGTGAGCGCGAGGCCGTAGCGCGAGCGCAGCAACAGAAAGATCGCTCCCAGCACGGCGACCAGGATGGCAAGCGCGAGCCAATAGATCAGGAACTCGCGCGCCTGGCGGCTCGATCCGACCGACGTGACGATGCCGATCGGCAGGCTGATGCCGGAGCCACCGCCCAACGCCGAGATCTGGGAGCTGAGCAGGCGGAACACCTCCGCCACGACCCAGGTGCCGATCGCGAAATAATGGCCGCGCAGGCGGAAGATCAGGCCGGCGACCGGAACAGCGACTAGGGCGCCGATCACTCCGGCAAGCGGGAGCGCGAGCAGCGGATGGACGCCCGCCAGGATGGTGAGCGCGAACAGGACATACGCGCCGAGGCCGACATAGGCCTGCTGGCCGACCGAGACCAGCCCGGCATAGCCGGCCAGCAGGTTCCACAGGCTCGCCAGCGCCACGTAGCCGTAGAACTCCGCCAGCAGGTGCAGGTCCTGGCGCCCGCCCCAGGCCGGCGCAGCCGCCAGCACGACCAGCAGAGCCCCCGCCAAGGCGACGCCGATGCGGCTCGACGGCGTCGTGTGCTCGACGCGCGTCACGGGGTCGACGTGTGTCGCAGGCTCGACGTGCGTCGCGCTCATCCCTGCACCTTCGGGAACAGGCCCTGGGGCCGAACCGCAAGGACGAGAAGAAAAGCGACGTGTCCGGCCAGGAGTTGCCAGCCGGGATCGATCTGGGCCCCGATCGCCTGCGCGACCCCGAGGATGATGCCGCCGACAAGCGTTCCCCACATGCTTCCGAGGCCGCCCATGATCACCGCCTCGAACCCGAAGATGAGGCGAGCGGGCCCGATCGCGGGATCGAAATTGGCGCGCACGGCGAGGAACACACCGGCGATGGCGACGACGGCAAGCGACACCGCCATGGCGAGGGCGAACACATGGCGATTGTCGAGGCCGACGAGCTGGGCCACGGCCTGATCATCGGAGGTCGCGCGGAACGCCCGGCCGAGCGCCGTCCGATAGAACATGAACTGCAGTGCAACGATCACGGCAATCGCCACGGCGAACTGGATGAGCGGCAGCGTGCCCACCGCCAGCCCACCGCCGAGGTGGATGCTGGCGACCTCGATCGGGCCCGCCTGCAGCCGCCGACTGTCCGCGGTGAACAGCTCAAGCAGCCCGTTCTGGATGATCACCGAGAGGCCGAACGTCACCAGCAGCGGCGGAAGCAGATCCGGCCCGAGGGTTTGATTGAGAATCCCGCGCTGGAGCGCATAGCCGATCAGCGCCATCAGCGGCACGACGATAACGAGCGACAGCAGCGGATTGATGCCGAGCCCCTCGGTCACCACGACCGCCAGATAGGCCGCGAGCACGATGAGATCGCCGTGTGCGATGTTGACCAGCCGCATGACCCCGAAGATGAGCGACAGACCCGCCGCGAACATCGCGTAGAGGCCGCCGACCAGCACCCCCTGGATGATGATGTTGAGCCATTCCATCATGGAGTCTGGCGTCCCGCAGCACCGACGATTCGTTCCGGCACACGCAAGCCACTTGCTCCACCTCTCCCCGCTTGCGGGGAGAGAGCCTGCCCCGGACTTGATCCGGGGTCGACTTGCGAGCGGAGCTCTTGCGACGCGAAGCAAGCCGGGTGAGGGTGCGATTCCCCAGGCTTCGACTCGCGGAGGTGCCCCCTCACTCGGATTCCTTCGCTCCGCTTTGCTGCGCTCGGAATCCGAACTCTCCCCGCAAGCGGGGAGAGGTGGAGCAAGCTGCGCATCCAAGCCAATTTCACACTCCGAAGTATGCCGCCGAGATGGCTTCGCGGGTCAGCGTGCCGGCGGCACCGGACAGCGCGACGCGCCCCTCCTGGAGGCAGGTGACATGGTTAGCGGCGTGCAGCGCTTGGACGATGTCCTGCTCGACGATGACGAGGGACAGGCCTTCGCGCGCGATTGTCGGCAGGCGGGCATAGATGTCGCGCACGACGATCGGGGCAAGTCCGAGGCTGATCTCGTCGCACAGCAGGAGGCGCGGGTTGGACATCAGCGCCCGGCCGATCGCCACCATCTGCTGCTGCCCCCCGGAGAGCGACGTGCTCGGCAGGTTCCTTCGTTCCGCCAGCACGGGGAACAGTTCGTAGATTTGAGGGAGCGTCCACGGACCGTTCCGGCCAAGCTGGCCGCCGATGATGAGGTTCTCCTCGACGGTCAAAGACGGGAACAGCCGCCGTCCTTCCGGAACCAGCGCGATCCCGCGCCGAACGCGGGCATGGGCCGCCACGCCGCCGATCGGTTCGCCGTCGAAGATTATGGCGTCGCGCCGCGAGCGAATGAGACCGGCGATCGACTGCAGCAGCGTGCTTTTTCCCGCACCGTTCGCTCCGATCACCGCGACCACCTCGCCGGACGCAATCTCCATCGATACCCCGAACAGTGCCTGGAAATCGCCGTAGAACGCGTCGAGCGCGCGAATTTGCAGGAGCTCGTTCATGAATGTTCCGTCGAGCAGGTTGCATCGGCAGGCCGAAGGTCATCGCCCCGACCCATGCCAGTGTGGCCTCGTGCTCGACGCCGTCAAGGCGTGGCCTGGAAGCGCCAGCGCACGCCGCGCCCGCGGCGCAACGGCCAGCCTTGACGGCATCTCGACACGAGGCCAACGGCAAATCATGGGTCGGGACGAAGAAACGGGTTCTTCAAATCGAACAAAGAAACAGGCCACTTCTTGCCGTTTCTTTGTTCGACCAAAGGCCGTTTCTTCGTCCCGACCTGCCGATGCGGGGACGCCGCGCGGAGACGCCGTCAAGGCTGGCCGTCGCGCCGGTGGCGATGCGCGGTGCGGTCTCGCCAGGCCACGCCTTGACGGCGGCGAGCACGGCGTCAAGCTGACTGCGGTCGGGTTCACTAGGTTCTTTTAACCGGTTGCGTAGCACCCAACTCATTGTTGCCACGAGTCTGCTTCACGCGTCGGCGGGAATCCCCATGTAGATCTCCCGCACCTGCGGGCTGCGGATCACCGTGTGCGGATCGCCTTCGGCGATGAAGGAACCGCCATGCAGGACCATCAGGCGATCCACCACCGCGATCAGCGCATGCACGACGTGCTCGATCCACACGATGGAGATTCCGCTGCGGCGGACTGCGGTTATCAGGGCGACGAGAACCGCGCATTCATGCTCGGTCAATCCCCCCGCGACCTCGTCGAGGAGCAGCACCCGGGGGCGGGTCGCGAGCGCGCGGGCGAGCTCGAGCCGCTTGCGGTCGATGAGGGTAAGCGCGCCGGCCTGGCGGTTGGCCTTCTCCGCGAGGCCGCAGCGCGCAAGCACGCTGGCGCATTCGCCGTAGACGTCGCGTTCGCTGCGGCCGCTTCCGAACGCTGCCGAGACGACGACGTTCTCGAATACGGTCATGCCGGAAAATGGGAGCGGGATCTGAAACGACCGCGCCATCCCCAACCGGCAGCGCCGCTCCGGCGTGAGCCGCGTGATATCGGCCCCGGCCAGCGTCACCCGTCCTGCGTCCGGGGCGACGGTACCGGCGGCGATGCCGAACAGCGTGGTCTTGCCCGCTCCGTTCGGGCCGATGACGCCGAGCGCCTCGCCTTCGGCGAGCGCGAGGTCGACGTTGTTCGCCACCACGACGGCGCCAAACCGCTTGGAGATTTGCTCGAGTGCGAGGATGGGCGCCACGGGGTAATCGGTCTACGACAGGAGCTGGAGCGTGCCGCCCACCGGGATCTCCGGCGCCGGCTTGTTGGTCGTGATGACGAGCTCGAACTTGTCGGCCTTGCGCTGCCATTGTCCGGCAACCAGCGGAGTCTTGGTGACGTTCTTCACCGGCTGGCCGGACCACTTTACGGGACCGACGATCGACTGGTAGTCGGTCGCCACGATCGCGTCCAAGATGGGCTTCGGCTCGAGCGCCTTGGTTCGCTTGAGCACGTCGATCGCCACCTCGAACAGCGCGTGCTTGAACCCGATCGGCTGCGTCCATGGCCGCTTGGTGGCATTGACGTAGCCGTCAGCGAGTTCGCGCGCGCTCTGGCCGGTCAGGCCGGACTTGAACGGATGGTTCGGCGTCCACCAGATCTCGGTGGTCAGGCCGTTGCCGCGGGCCCCGAGGGAATCGACGACGGAGGGAAACAGCAACGCCTTGCCGATGGT
>Ga0066903_100004705_pt1 | contig 11614 bp, 10 predicted proteins | sample PanSoiMetaGPlot1_FD_67491 | JGI IMG/M metagenome (GOLD analysis project Ga0066903, IMG submission 67491) | Tropical forest soil microbial communities from Panama analyzed to predict greenhouse gas emissions - Panama Soil - Plot 1 (version 2) | ecosystem: Environmental > Terrestrial > Soil >...
AAGACTAGGCTGCTGCGCTGTGGATCTGGATCTTTCCCTCGCCGCGCCCGACCTGACCGCCCGGCTGGTCGACATCGAGTCCGTCAGCGGCCGCGAGCAGCCGCTGGCCGACGCGATCGAGGCCGCGGTCCGCCGGCTGCCGCACCTGTCCGTGCACCGCGACGGCGACGCGCTGCTGGCGCGCACCAGCCTCGGACGGCACCAGCGGGTGGTGCTCGCCGGGCACATCGACACCGTGCCCGTTGCGGCCAATCTTCCTTCTTATGCAGAACGGGACGTCCTCTACGGCTGTGGTGCCAGCGACATGAAGTCCGGCGTGGCGGTCCAGCTTCGCCTCGCCGCGCTGGTTCCCCGGCCCACCCGGGATGTGACCTTCGTCTTCTACGACAACGAGGAAGTCGAGTCGGAGCGTAACGGGCTGCTGAGGCTCAGCCGCAACTGCCCGGAACTGCTCGCGGGTGACCTGGCCGTGCTGATGGAGCCGACCGGGGGCGTGGTCGAGGGCGGCTGCCAGGGCACGCTGCGGGCCGAGGTCGTGGCCCGGGGGAAGCGCGCCCACAGCGGCCGGTCCTGGCTGGGGGTCAACGCCATCCACGAGGCGGGCCGGATCCTCGACGTGCTGCGGGCCTACCAGGCGCGCGAACCCGACGTCGACGGGCTCGCCTATCACGAGGGGCTGAACGCCGTCCTGATCCGGGGCGGGGTGGCCGGGAACGTGATCCCTGACGAGTGCGTGGTCACGGTCAACTACCGGTTCGCGCCCGACCGTTCGGCCGCGCAGGCGCAAGATCATGTGCGGGAGGTCTTCGCCGGCTGGGAGGTCTCGGTCACCGACGTGGTCGGCGGCGCCCGGCCCGGCCTTACCGAGCCCGTGGCGCAGTCGTTCCTGACCGCGATCGGCGGCACGCCGCGGGCCAAGCTCGGCTGGACCGACGTGGCCAGGTTTGCCTCCCTCGGGATACCGGCCGTCAACTACGGGCCGGGCGATCCCCAGCTCGCGCACCGCGCGGACGAGCACGTCGCGCTGGCCGCCGTCACGGACTGCGAGGAGCGGATGCGGGCCTGGCTAACCGACTGAACCTTTTTCATCCTCCTCTTGGTTGCCCACATACTCTGATCCGAGGCCGGCGGATGAAAAAGGTTCACTAGGCGGGCGGGTCCTGCAGCAGGTCCATGTTGCTGACGTGATGCCCCCCGGAGGTGTCCACCCAGGTGACGGACACCGTCACCCCGGGGCGGTAACCCTGCAGGATAGTGCTGAGCGAGTTCGGCGAGGTCACCGCGTGCCCGTCCACCGTCGTGATCACGTCCCCGGCGGTGAGGCCGGCCGAGGCGGCGGGGGTGCCGCAGAGGGACCCGAGGACCAGCGTGCCGCTGCTGACCGGGGCGACGGTCCGCGGCACTCCGGCGTTCTGGTCGTTGGCCAGGCACTGCCGGCCTCCCGACGACGGGAACCCGCCGCTGCCGCTGGCCTGCTGGCTCAGCTGCTGCTGTTGCTGCTGCTGCGGGCTGCTAAGCGTGCTGGCCTTCTGGGAGGGCACCAGCACGCCGATGAACCCGGAGGCGCCGATCTTGACCGTCGCGCTGCTCTGGCCGTTGATGATCTGATGGGCGATCGAGAGCGCCCTGTTGATCGGGATCGCGAAGCCGACGGTGGAGCCGCCCTGGTTGCCGAAGCTCCCCGAGGACGCGGCCGTGTCCATGCCGATGACCTTGCCGGACGCATTAGCCAGCGGGCCGCCGGAATCGCCCTCCTGAATGTTGGCGTTCGTCTGCAACATGCCGTGCAGTGTCTCGGAGCCGCCCAGGTCATCGCTGGCGGTGATGGTCTGATTCAGCTGGGTGATCGAGCCGGTGACCACCGTGGGCTGGCCGCCGACGCCCTCGGCGTTGCCGATCGCGACCACGGGGTCGCCCTGCTTCACCGTGGACGAATCGCCGAGCGGGACCGTGCGCAGGCCGGATGCACCCACCAGCTGGATCACGGACACGTCGTCGGTCTTGTCGTAGCCGAGCCACTTGGCGGTGAACTTCTGGCCGGTGCTGACGAGCGTCGCGGTCAGCCCGGTGGTGTCGACGATCACGTGGTTGTTGGTCAGCACCAGGCCGGAACGGCTGATCACCATGCCGGTCGCCTCGGCGGTCCCGCCGACGTACTGCAGGTTGCTCTGGATGTCGACCACTCCGGGCTCGACGGCGCTGGCGATGGCCTGCTCCTGGGAGTTGCTGACCCCGGAGCCCGAGTTCGAGCCGCCGCCCGGGCCGAAGCCGCCGTTGTTCGGGAGGCCATTGCCCGGCCCCGGGTTCAGCGGGGCGCTGTTAGGCGAGTTCTGCGAGGCCGGCGACGAGTGGTCCAGGGCGGCTACCGCCCCGGCGCCGACCCCGGCGGCCAGCGCCGCCACCACGAGGTAGACCAGGAAACCACGAGCCTTGCCGCCCCCGCGCGGCTGCTGCTCGATGTAGTCGGCCGGATGGCCGTAACCCCCCGGCGGCCCGTAACCCCCGGGCTGGCCGTACCCGCCGTAGCCTCCGGGCTGGCCGTACCCGCCGGGCTGGCCCGGCCCGGGCTGGCCGTACCCGCCCTGGGCATACCCGCCGGGCTGGCCCGCTGCGGGCTGGCCGTACCCGCCGGGCTGGCCGTAGCCGGGGTAGCCTCCGGGCGGGCCGTAGCCGCCGGGCTGGCCCGCGGCGGGCCTGGGCTGGTCAGATGCGCCGGGAGACACGATCAGCGGGGCGGTGTCGTTCGGCCGGCCGGGCCCGGCGTCCGACGACGGCGGCGACCCCGCATCGCCGGCTTCGGGCGGCGATACGGCATCGTCGGCGGGCGGCGGCGACCAGGGGCCCACGTACTCGGGCTGCTGGTTCTCGCTGCCGCTCTGGTCTTCCCGCATGTCTCCATCACCTCTGCCCGAAGCCAGCGTACTTTCCATTCGTCCGCCGCCCGAATCGCGGGCAGCGCACATCGCCACCGGCTGACGTGGCTAACGACGCGTTCCGGCTCATCTTTCAGTAAGCACCATCGATCTGGGTGTTGCCTGAAGGCCCACTGAGGATTCCCCTCTGTGATGAGGCTCACTCGCCGCGCCGTGGCCGTTCGGCGGGGCGTCGGCTAGCGTACCGCCAAGAAGCGATATATCTTAAGTGTGCACGTGCCCGCAACTCAGGGAGTGAAGATGTCGGCACCAACTCGCAACGAGGACCCGGAACTGACCCGGCGTGATGAGCTAGCGGTCTCCAGTGCGGCCATGTCCGGCGCGCCGTGGAAGACGGCCGGCGCTGCGGGCGCCGTTGTCGCGGGCGGGGACCTGGTCCTGCACCTCATGGGCGGCCACCTGGCCGTGCCCACGGCCCTGTCGGCCGGCGTCGTGGCCCTGTTCGCCGTGGCCGGGGCCGGCACGCTGCTGCGCTCGCAGTCGGGCCGGGCCATGCGCTGGGCCCGCAGCAACCCGTGGCGTTTCGCGCTGCTACCCGGTGCGGCCGCCGCGATCGTCGTCTTCGTGCTGTCGGTGCTGATCGGCAGCAGCGGCCTGGTCGGCGGGGCCTTCACCGCGGTGTGGCACGGGGCCGTGGCCTACGGGGTGACCGGGCTGGCCGGCACGGTCGGCGGCGGCCGCAGGCGGCGCGACGCGTGACCCGTCCTAAGAACGGGCGGGCCCGCGGCGCGGCGCCCGGGCCCGCACCCCGTTCCGGGGCGCGCGGGCCGAGGGTCCGGTCGGCCTCCGGCTGGCCAGATCCCCCTTCCTGGCCAGCCGGCACGCCCTGCTGGCCGGACCCCGCCCGCTGGCCCGCCGCTGCGGCGTGCTGGCCCGCCCGTAAACCCCTCTTATCCTGATTAACCCGCTGTATGATGACGCCTTACTGTTACCGAATTATGTCGGCGTCTCGTTATCGATAATCTGAACGTATGTCGGTAATCGAACCCGATACGTCGGCCGAGCCCGGTGACGCTGGCATCCAGTGGCAGCGCCCGTCACCGCTGCTGCTGCGCGCCCGGCGCATTCAGGCCGGCCTGGTGACCCTGCCGGTCGCGCTGGCCGGCGGCCTCATCGCGGGCACGGCCGGGTCGCCTGCGCTCGGCCTGGGCGTCGGGCTCGGGCTGGTGCTGGCCGGGCTGCTGGGCGAGCGATTCCTCGCCCGCCGGGTCGCCGCCTGGGGGTACGCCGAGCGGCGCGACGACCTCATGGTCCGGCGCGGGGTGCTGATCCGCCGGCAGTCGGTCATCCCCTACGGGCGGATGCAGTTCATCGACGTCACCGCCGGCCCGGTGGAGCGCAGCCTGGGGCTGGCGACGCTGCGGATGCACACCGCGGCTGCGGCCAGCGACGCGCGCATCCCGGGCCTGGACCGGGCCCAGGCCGCCAAGCTGCGCGACCAGCTGGCCGCGCTCGGCGAAGCCCAGGCCGCGGGTCTGTGACCGGCCCGCCGCCCGGCGGACCGCCGGCCTCGATGCGCCCGCCCGGGCCGCCGGCCCGCACGGACGACATTGCGAGCTGGCATCGGCTGCATCCGCTGTCGCCTTTGGTCCGCGCCGGCCGTCACCTGGTGGGCATCGGTATCGTCGTGATCCTGCTCCTGTTCGCCAACCAGCAAGGGAGCCAGGCCGGCAGCGACCTCATCGTCGACCTGATCGTCATCGCGCTGGTGCTGGGCGCCGGCGTGATTTCCTGGCTCGTCACGCGCTGGCAGGTCGCCGACGGCGTGCTGCGTATCGAGACCGGCCTGGTGCGGCGCCAGTCGCGGCGCTTCCCGCTGTCCCAGGTCCAGGCGATCGACGTGGTGCAGACCGGGCTGGCGCGGGTGCTCGGGCTGGCCGAGCTCCGGTTGCGGATGGCGGGCGCCGACTCTTCCGGCGGCCGGCTGGCCTGCCTGCCGCTCGCCGACGCGGAACGGCTTCGCCAGCGGCTGCTGTCGATGGCCCACGCGTCCGCTGGCGCGGATGCGCCGACGGCACCGGACGGCACGGCCGGCCAGCCCGCGCCGTCCGCAGGCGGGCCCGAGCGGCCGCTGTTCCGGGTCCGGTCCGGGCGCCTGGCCGGCGCCATCGCGCTGAGCAGGACCGGAGCGTTCGCCGGCGTCGTGATCGCCGTTCTGGTCGTGATCATTGTGCTGACCGGGCGCCCGGGCGTTACCGCCGCGTTGCTTCCGGTGGTGATCGGGGTCGTGCTTGCGGTCTGGCGTCAGTTCAACGGCGAGTTCGGTACCGCGGTCTCGGCCGCGCCCGAGGGGCTGCGGCTGCGTTCCGGGCTGGTGCAGACCACCGCCGAGACCATCCGCCCGGGGCGCGTTCAGGCCGTGCGCCTCGTGGAACCCTTGGTCTGGCGCCTGTTCGGCTGGTGCAGGCTCGAGGTGGACGTCGCCGGGCCCCGCCAGCGGCGGGAGAACCGCTCGGAGGCGCAGCGCCTGCGCGCGCTCGTCCCGGTCGGATCGCGCGAGGACGCGGAGCAGATGCTCGGCGAGCTGCTGACCGCCGCGCCGAGGCCGGTGCGGCGGGTACCGGCCAACGCGCGCTGGAAGGCGCCGCTGGAGTACCACTTCCTGGGGTGGGACGGCGACGACCGTTACGTGGTGGCCTCGCGCGGCCGGGTATGCCGGAAGACCACCTGGGTGCCGCTGGAGAAGGTGCAGAGCATCCGCTGGGTGCAGGGCCCGGTGCAGCGTCGGCTGGGTCTCGCCTCGGTCCGGCTCGACGTCGCGGGCCGCCGGGTGACCGCCAGCATCGCCGAGCGTGACGCGGCCGAGGCGCAGCAGATCCTGGCCCGGCTGCCGGACCTCGCCCGTGCGGCCCGAGCAGGCCGCGCGGCCAGGGATACCGGCGCCGGCGGGGGGAGCAGCATGGCGGCCCGCGGCGTGGTCAATCGCGCGTGATCTCCCGCACGATGCCCGGTTTCCTGAACGCCACGCCCGCCATGATCAGCGATAGGGCGAGCGCCGTTCCCGCGGTGGTCCAGCCCAGCCCGATCCAGTCGATGACCGGCCCCTGGGCCAGCGAGCCGATCGGGTAGGCGACTCCGAGCGCCACCAGGAAGAAGCTGAGGATCCGGCCCCGGTACGCCTGCGGCGCCCGGAGCTGGACCAGGGTCGAGAGCCCGGACAGGACTCCGATGTACACCAGCCCGACCGTGAACAGCAGCACCGCGCCCTGCCATGGCGTCTGCGAGGCGCTGTAGGCGACCAGCACCACCGGAAGCAGGACCAGGTTCCCGGCGAGCAGCCGGCCGCGGCCCAGGCGGCCCGCCAGCGGGGCGAGGCAGAGCGCGCCGGCCACGGCGCCGGCGCCCTGCGCGGTGGTGAGCAGGGCTGTGGTCTGGGCTACCGCCCGGGGACCGCCGCCTGGGGTCAGGTGATGCGCCATCACGGGGACGAGCGCGATGAACGGGGAGGCGAGGAAGGCCACCACCGCGATGGTGCCGATGGCGGCCCGGCAGGACGGCTCGTGCCTGGCCGCCGTGAATCCCGACCGCAGCGCGGCGAGCAAGCCGGACGGCTGGCCGCCGGGAGGGCCGAGGCGGACGAACGCCAGCGCCGCGACGACCGCGAGGAACGATGCGGCGTTCGCCACGAAGGCCACCGGGTACCCGAAGGCGGCCACCGTGGCGCCGGCCAGGGCTGGCCCGGCAATGCGGCCCAAGTTGAACTGGGCCGAGTTGAGGGAGGTGGCCGCGAGGAACTCCGAGTGCGGCACCAGGTCAGGCAGGATGGCCTGCTGGAACGGGCCGATCAGGGCCGACACCGAGCCCTGCGCCGTGACCAGCGCGACGAGCGCTCCGGGACTGTCGTGGCCCGCCGCCACCAGGATCGCGAGCAGGATGGCGGTTCCGGCCGCGGCCAGGTTCCCGATGGCGAGCACCGGGCGGCGGGGCAGGCGATCGGCCAGCGCGCCGCCGATCGGCGAGAGCACCCCGATGGGCAGGAACGCCCCGGCGGCCACCAGGACCGCCCACGTCGCGCTGCCGGTGTTCGAGATGACCAGAGCGCCGACGGCGACGGTCTGCATCCAGGACCCGATGTTGGAAATGAACCCTGCGATCCATAGCAGCGTGAAGCTGCGGCGCCGGAACGGCAGCAACGACGAAGGCCCGCGGCCCGCTGACCTGGCGGTGAGGCCGGGCGTCCCGGCCGTGTGGTCCATCGGCGCGGGCGCGTGGTCTCTCGGCGCGGGCGCGTGGTCTGTCGGTCCAGGCCTGTGGTCTGTCGGCGCGGGCGCGTGGTCTAGGCCGCCCCGCGGGCGCTTGATCCCGCCGTAGTTCCTCCAGGGCGCCCGGCCGGCTCGTCCTGCGGTCCTCATTCCGCCGGGGCCGCTAGGCCGCTGGCCGCACCGTCCGTCCCATGACCGAGCCACGTCGTCGACACCGTGTTCATCTGGGGTGGTCTCACGTACCGTGCGCCTCGGCTCATGACATTCAACCTACCGGCCTGGCATGACAGTCTTGCCCCCTGCTGTCGACAGAGCCTGGACGGGCGGTCCACCTGAGAATTGTGGCCGAGTATCTTGGCGGCTGGTGCTGACTCGTCTTCCATGTCCTGCCCCGGAGCGCAATGAAAGATCATTCCCGGCCGGGGAAACCGCGGCCCAAGGATCAGGGTTCGCGCGTCTATCGTGTTTACCGGCCGCCGGCCCGCCGCCGGGCCGGCACCATGGTGGTGGCCGCGAGGGTGGTCCTCGCCGCGGTGGTCCTCGCCTTGGTCGTGGCCATGATGGCGCAACTCTGACCGACGGGCGGTCAGGCCGGGATCGCGCCGGGGGACGGCAAGCTACTTCGCCATTCCTGCGACCCGCGGCCGGGCGTGGCCGCGGGCGAGGGCATCCACCCGGCGCAGCGCGTCGGGAAGCCTGAAGGGCCCGGCCATGTCCCGGACCAGCCGGGCGGCCTGCTCCCGGCCGATCCCGGCGGCGGTCACGAACAGCGGGCGGGCGGACGCGCCGCGCCGCACCGCGATGGCGTGCGTCGCGGCTGCGAACGCGGTCTTGGCCACGCCCACGACCGGGACGCCTAGCTCGGCGTGCAGGCGGGCGCCCAGGCCCGGGCGGCCGCCCGGATCGAGATCCACGTAGCCGTCGATCACGAGCAGGTCCAGTCGGCCGAAGCCGTCCAGAACCGCGAGGACCGGCGGAAGTTCCCGCAGGTAGAACTGGCCGGGGCGGTACGGCGCGGCCCCGGGGACCGGCACCGTCCGCTCGGCCACGATCCGTGCGAACCGCGGATCGGCGGCGGCCACCACGGCCGCGCGGGCGGGCCTGCGGTAGTGGACATCCGCGGCGGCGAAGAGCCCGCCGGCGGCGATGTCGCCGATCTCCATTGCTCCAGGGTGTCCCAGATGGCGCGGCGGCGTTGACGCCGGTGGTGACAGCGAGGACCCTGGCCGTTGTGGCCGAGATGCCTGATCATGTTCACCGCAACCGGTCGGCCTGGGATCGCTGGGCTCCCGATTACGCGGACGCGGGTCAGCGTAACTGGGCGGCGGCCGAGCCGTCCTGGGGCATCTGGGACGTCCCCGAGGCCCAGGTCGGCGTCCTGCCGCCCGGCCTGGCCGGGCTCGACGCCATCGAGCTCGGCTGCGGCACCGGTTATGTCTCGGCCTGGCTGGCCCAGCGCGGAGCGCGCCCGGTGGCCCTCGATATCTCACCGGCGCAACTGGCCACCGCCCGAGAGCTGCAGCAGCGTTTCGGGCTGCGGTTCCCGCTCCTGCACGCCAGCGCCGAGCAGGCCCCGTTCGCGGACGCCGCCTTTGACCTGGTGATCTCGGAGTATGGCGCCAGCATCTGGTGCGATCCGTACCTGTGGATCCCCGAGGCGGCGCGGCTGCTGCGCCCCGGCGGACGGCTGATCTTCCTGGTCAACGCCGTTCAGCTCATGCTCTCGATCCCCGACGAGGATGACCTGCCCGCCACCGAGCGCCTGCTGCGGCCCTACTTCGGCATGCACCGCTTCGAATGGCCGGACGACGAGTCGGTCGAGTTCCACCTCGGCCACGGGGACCTGATCCGGCTGCTGCGCCGCTGCGGCTTCGAGGTCGAGGACCTGATCGAGATCCGGCCTCCGGCCGGGGCCACGACCCGGCATCCGCTCGCCACCCTCGAGTGGGCCCGGCAGTGGCCGTGCGAGGAAGTCTGGAAGGCCCGCAAATCGCGCTGACCCGCAGGGCTCGCGTCAGGGCCAGCCCGCCCCCGGCACCTCGACCTGGGTGGTGAGGACCTGGCCGCTGCCGGGCGACACCATCTCGGACTCGGTCATTCCCCGCCACTGCGCGGCCACGATGAACAGGGTGGTCCCGTCCGGGCCGCCGAGCACGCAGGCGAAACCGCCGCGGTCCAGCTCGACGATCTGCCGCACCGCGCCGCCCTCGGCGACCCGCACGCACCGCCGGTTGGGCACGTCGGCGTACCAGACAGCATCCTGCGCGTCGACGCAGATGCCGTCCGGGGTGCCCTCGCCGAGATCGGCCCAGACACGCCGGCCGGACAGCCCGCCGTCCGCGCCGATGTCGAAGGCCACCAGGTTATGCCGGTAGGAGTCGGCGACGATCAGGGTGGAGTTGTCGGAGGTTACCGCCATCCCGTTCGGGAACGCTATGTCGTCGGCCACTTCGCGCGCGGGGGCATCCGCCGCCGGTACCAGGAAGACGAAGCCGGGCTTGAACTCCTCCCCGGCCGTCGGGCTGAAACCGGCGCCGTTGACGTAGGCGTGGCCGCGCCCGTCCACCACGATGTCGTTCCAGCCTGGCCGCCCCAGGTCGGCGTGCGTGACCAGGGACCCGTCGGGCTCCCGGCGCAGCAGCCGTCCGTCCGGGGATGAGACGATCACCAGCCGGCCGTCCGGGAGCCAGGCCGTGCACAGGGGCAGCGACTCCACGTGCGCGATCACCTCGCTGCGGCCGGCCAGGTCGACGGCCACGACCTCGCCAGCCGACCAGTCGGAGAAGTACAGCCGGTCACCGTGCCAGCGCGGGGACTCGACCAGCCCCCGGCCGGTGAGCAGCGTCCGGACCTCGCTCACCGGCCGGCCCGGCTGGCCCACCGGGGGCCGGTGCCGGCGCCCTTACCGCGGCCGAGTATCCGGTCCAGCGCCGCGCCCAGGCTGCCGTCGGCGTCGATGATGCGGCGGGCCACCACAATCATCATCGGGATGGCCCAGAAGTCGCCGCAGACCCACAGGATCCCCGCCCCGATCTGCTGGTCGGCGAACGGCGCGAGGGTGACCCCGGGGATGTGGCCGTAGACCGGGTACCACGACACCTGGGTGAGGAAGCTCATCGACATGGCCATGATCCACATGATGACGTTCGTTGCCACCAGGGCCACCGCCTGCGCCTCGGGCGCCATCCGCATCCGGAACGGCGGGGAGTGGATGAACTGCAGCCAGAACAGCACGCCCACGGCGAAGAAGCTGGTATGCATCAGCCAGATGTGCACGTACTGGTTGTTCTCGGACAGGTCGAAGGGCCCCGGGATGTGCCAGAACAGCATCACGGCGTTGAACAGCACCACGGCCACCCACGGCCGCAGCAGCCAGCCGCCGGCCGCGCGCAGCGGCCGTGACCAGCCGCCGCGCATGACCCCGGCGGTGACGCTGCGGCCGGTCCGCCACGGCAGGCCGTCCAGCAGCGGCTGCCAGGGCGCCCCGGCGACGATCAGCACCGGCGCCGCGAACATCAGCAGCAGGTGCTGGATCATGTGCACGAAGAAGTAGTCGTCCGCCCAGTAGTCGACCGGCGACTGGACGGCGAGCAGCAGCATGACCAGCCCGGCGTAGAACCAGATCGAGCGCAGCCGGCGCTGGCGGGTGCGCTCCGGGCGCGAGCGGCGGGCCAGCCGGGCCAGGCCGGTCTCGTGCCACGCGACCAGGATGATCGCGATGATCAGGAACGGGTCGAACGACCAGTGCTCGGTGAGGTAGCTCATGGCGGCTCAGCCCGATGACCCGTACGGGATCGTGACGCGGATGGTCTGCTGCTGGCTCCACCCGGCGGGCGCGAGCCGCCAGTCCGTGAACGTGCTGGCGTGGGCCGCGATCGCGTCGACCTGGCCGCCCGGTCCCAGGGCGAGCGTGGCGGTCCATGCGGGCAGCGCGGGCAGCGCGTGCCACGACGCGCCCGGGCCGGCCAGGGTGGCGGCGTGCGCGGCGTTCAGCATGACCGCGACCGAGCCGCCCGGGCCGATCGCCGTCGACCGCGTGGCCGGAGTGTGCAGCGGGGCCGACAGGGTCCACCGGCTGCCGTCGTACCAGGCGGCGACGGTGCCCGTCCCCGGCCCGGTGCCGGCCCGCAGCAGCGCCACCAGGCCGGTGCCGACCGTGGCCAGCCGGAGCACCTCGATGTCCTCGCGGGCCAGGGCGGCGGGCACGGCCGGGCCGGCCGCGCGCCAGGTGCCGCCGCTGCGGGCGAAGATGCCCGCGACCCCCGGATGGCCGCAGCCGGCGGCCAGCATCGGAGTGCCGGAGCGGCCGAACGCCACCGCGGTCAGGCCGGTCACCCGGCACGCCCGGCCCGCCGGGGTCGCGGCCAGCGCCCGCGCCGTGGACAGGCGGGTCCACGCGGCGCCGCCGGGCTGGCCGAGTTCGGCCCCGCCGCCGGTCAGCGCGATGAGGCTGCCTCCGGGCCCGGCCGCGAGGGCGTC
>Ga0066903_100004706_pt1 | contig 11614 bp, 13 predicted proteins | sample PanSoiMetaGPlot1_FD_67491 | JGI IMG/M metagenome (GOLD analysis project Ga0066903, IMG submission 67491) | Tropical forest soil microbial communities from Panama analyzed to predict greenhouse gas emissions - Panama Soil - Plot 1 (version 2) | ecosystem: Environmental > Terrestrial > Soil >...
TCACGAGCTCGTGAACGCGCTTTCCGATCGCACGGTCCGCCGGGGCCATCTTCTTCAGCGCCGCGACGATCGCCTCCTCGCCCTCCGCAGCGGCTTTCAGCTCCTTCGCGCGCGCCCGCATCGCGGCCTTCTCCTCCGCACTGAATCCTGACTTGCTCTCGGTCGGGCTCATCGCTCTCCTTTCGTGCGTTCGACTACCTGGGCGAATCGGTCGAGTCGCTGTAGCCACATGCTGATGCCCTCGAACGCATAGGGCGCAAGCATGCACCTGCGGACGCGGCCGACCTTCTCCGTGGTGACGAGCTCCGCCTCCTCGAGCAGCCGGATGTGCTTCTTCATCCCGGTCAGCGACATGCCGAAGGGCTCGGCGAGCTCGCTGATGGTCGCGCTGCCGCCCCCGAGCCGTTCGAGGACGGCGCGGCGGGTCGGGTCGGCGAGGGCTGTGAAGGCGCGGTCGACGGATTGGTGATACTGAACCATTGAGTTCACTATAGCATCGACTGGGTAGTCCATAGTTGCCTCGTGCCAGAGGTGCGGCTTGCGGAGCTTGTTGCGGCGCTCTCGCTCGGCGTCGATCTCGGCTTCGGGCAGCCGATGGAACACGTTCTGCGCGAGTGCATGATCGCGCTCCGGCTCGCCGACCGTATCGGGCTCGAGGAGGCCGAGCGCTCGAACGTCTACTACACGGGGCTGCTCGTCAACGTCGGCTGCCATGCCGACGCGCACGAGCAGGCGAAGTGGTTCGGCGACGACATCGCGTTGAAGTCGGGCAAGTACGATCGCGACTTCCGGAGCCTGCGCGCGGCCGCCGCCACGATGTCGCTCGTCGGGAGCGGCAATCCGCCGTTGCACCGCTTCCGCGTCGGGCTCGAGTTCGCCATCTCCGGTCGCCGCGACTTCGACGGGATGATCGAACGGCACTCCGCGATCGCGCGTGAGTTGGCCGAGCGGCTCGGACTGCCCGACGGCGTGCAGGAGGCGGTCGGCGCCTCGTACGAGGCTTGGGACGGAAAGGGCTGGCCGGGGGGCCTCTCCGGGGATCGCATCCCGATCGGCGCTCGGTTGACGCAGTTCGCGGAGTTCATCGAGGTCGCGCATCGGCTGGGCGGCAACAGCGCAGCGGTTGAGCTGGCCGAGCATCGTGCCGGTCTGCAGTTCGACCCGGAGGTGTCGGCGACTCTGTGCGCCGATCCGGAAGGGATTCTCGGCGAGCTCGATTCCTCCCATACGTGGAACGCGGTGATCGACGCGGAGCCCGCCTTGCGCGTCACGCTCTCCGACCACGCTTTCGACGAGGCGCTGCTCGCGATCGCCGACTTCGTCGACCTCAAGTCGCCGTACACGCTCGGCCACGCCCGCGCGGTCGCAGAGCTGGCTGCCGCGACGGCGTCGCAGCTCGGATTGGGAGAGGACGAAGCGCAGATGTTGCGGCGAGCCGGGCTCGTGCACGACCTCGGGCGGCTCGGCGTGTCGAATGCGATCTGGGACAAGCCAGGCCCGCTGGGTACCGGGGAGTGGGAGCGGGTGCGCTTGCACCCGTATCTGACCGAGCGGATGCTGTACCAGTCGGAGGCACTCGCTCCCCTGGCGGCCGTCGCCGTCCAGCACCGCGAGCGACTGGACGGCTCGGGCTACCCGAAGGGCCTCTCGGGCGGGGCGATCACGCGGCCGGCGCGGATCCTCGGAGCCGTCGATGCGTACCAGTCGATGCGCGAGCCGCGTCCCCACCGCCCACCGCTGAGCCCCGAGCAGGCCGCTGCCGAGCTCCAAGCCGAGGTGAGAGCGGGAAAGCTCGACGCAGAGGCGGTCGCGGCCGTCCTTGCCGCGGCCGGGCATTCGGTCGGCCGTCGCCGTGAGTGGCCGGCCGGACTGACGACCCGCGAGATCGACGTCCTGCGGCTGGTCGCACGTGGCCTGTCGAGCAAGCAGATCGCCGCCGAGCTCGTGATCACGCCGAAAACGGCGCGCAACCACATCGAGCACATCTATACGAAGATCGATGCGTCCTCCCGGGTGGCCGCAAGCCTTTTCGCCACCGAGCACGGCTTGCTCTGAAGATGGGGCAATCGCCTCAGGCGGCGGCTGCCGCCTGTGCGTAATCTCGCTGCATGAGCCTTCGCTGGACGATCACCGCGCCGGCCTACGACCGGATGACCCGCAAGAGCGAGGACGCGGGCATGCGCGAGCTGCGGCACGGCCTCGTCGCCAATGCAGGCGGGCGCGTGCTCGAGATCGGCGCCGGCACCGGGCTGAACCTTCCTCACTACAACGGCAGTCTCGAGTCGCTCGTCCTCACCGAGCCGCAGGCGCCGATGCTGCGCCGGCTGCAGCGGAAGGCGCACGAGCAGGCACCGCACGCACAGGTGCTGCGGGCGCCGGCCGAGGACCTACCGTTCGAGGACGACTCCTTCGACACGGTCGTGACCACGCTCGTGCTCTGCGGCGTCGACGACCAGCCGCGCGCCCTGCGGGAGGCTCGGCGCGTGCTCCGGCCCGGCGGAAGCCTGCTCTTCCTCGAGCACGTGCGCGAGGACGACCCGGGGTTCGCGCGGTTCCAAGACCGGATGAACTGGCTCAACCGTCTCGTCGTGGGCTGCGACTGCAACCGACCGACCCTCGGGACGATCGAGGCGACGGGCTTCACGGTCTCGCAGCTCGAGCACACCGTCATGCCGAAGTCGCCGAAGTTCGTCCGGCCGCTGATTGTCGGCTCGGCGGTCTCGGGCGGCGGCTAGGTCGACGCTCCGCCGGCGAAGACCGTGTAGAAGCCCCAGGCCACGAGGCCGGAGGCGACCGCGACGACCGGCAGCCAGCGGAGACCACGCTGGAAGAGCGGGAAGACCAGGAAGACGATGAGCTGCGAGATGAACAGCGCTCCGAGTGAGGGCTTGAGCAGCTTGTCGTAGAACTCGCCGGGGTTGACGAGCGAGATCACGTCCGCGGCGATGAACGGGACGGCGATCCAGAGGAGGACGCGTCGCAGCGGCGGGCCGTGCAGCCAGTGGATGAGCCGGCCGAGCGCGAGGTACTCCGCGACGATGAGCGCGAGCGTGCCGACTGCGATCCCGAGCGCGACGGCGACCTCGAGAGAGCGGCCGCTGTAGTACTTCGCGATCGTCGCTGCCGGAACAGGGAACTCCAGCAGTGCCTTCGGCACGGTGGCGATCCCGAGGGCCGCGACGAAGAGGCTGAGGCCGACGATCGCCACGGCGAAGGTAAGACCGCGCCGCACGGTCCTGTTGCGACCGCGCACCTCGGAGCCGAGGTAGAGGGGCAGGCTCGCGCAGATGAACAGCAGCGCCGTCGCGCCAACGGCGCGACCCGTCGGGTTCACGCTCGGCTCCGAGGCGAGACGGGCCGGGACGTGCGAGAGCATCACCACGGCGAGGGCGAGCAGCAGAACGAGTTGCGCGACACCGATCACGAGCAACGCGGCCAGAGGCCACCGGACCGGTGCAAGAACGAGAAGGACGATCCCGACGGGCAGGATGAGCTCGAGCGTCGTGCGATAGGGATCGATCCCGGGAAACACCGGCGCCAGCAGGTCGTACACCACGTACGTGATCGTGTAGGGCAGATAGAGGAAGTAGGCGAAGGCCCAGATCCAGCCCTGCACCAATGCCACGGGGCGTCCCGCTGCCGCGTCGACGAACGCGGTCAGCCCACCCGGAGAGACGATGCGCCCCGAGTAGACGAGCCATAGCGTGAGCGGCGCCGCGAACACCGCGACTGCGAGCAGCACGACGAGTCCTGCCGACTCGATCCCGTCGTCGCCGGCCGCCCCGGGCAGCAGGTTCAGAAGGGCCAGCGGCCCGCCGACCGACGCGATGGCGAAGCCCACGAAGAGCAGGGGCGAGAAGCCGCCGGACCCGTGACCGTCCGCAGCCTCCCCTCGCGCGGCAGGTTCAGCCTCCACGGCTATCTCTACCCTCAGGCGGGAACGAGCGGATTTCCGTCCGCAAGCGCAATCCGACTGCGCCCGCGGTGCGATTAGGTGTACGAACGCTCGATTTCAAGGAGGAGATGAATGTGAGGATCCTGCGCGGCAACTCCAACCGATACCAGGTTCGCCTGATGGCGGTTGCGCTGCTCGCGGTGCTCGGGTTCGTCGCCGCCGGCTGCGGCGGCTCGTCTGCGTCCTCGGCGCCGCAGGGTGGCGTCGCCGGTGCGCAGCACTCGACCAGCTCGGTAGCCGTGAAGACGCGCAAGATCAAGGGTCTCGGTGTCGTGCTCGTCAACCCGGCGGGTCGAACGCTGTACGTCTTCATGAAGGACGCGCACCGCCACGTGACGTGCACGAAGGCCAACGGGTGCCAGAGCTTCTGGCCTCCGCTGAAGTGGAACAGGGCGGGCAAGCCGAAGGCCGCCGCACCGGTGAAGAACGCGCTGCTCGCCTGGGACAAGGATCCCGGCGGCGGCAAGGTCGTGACGTACAACCACTGGCCGCTCTACACGTACTCCGGCGACTCGGCCGCGGGCCAGGCCAAGGGCTGGAACCAGAACTTGAACGGTGGCAAGTGGTACGTCATCTCGGCCAAGGGCACGGTCGTCAAGCACAAGACCTCCGGCGGCGGCGGTGGTGGCACCACCACCGGCGGCGGGGGCTGGGGCTAGGCCCACAGCGTTTCGTGGAGAGGGGGCGCGGCCGATGCGGCGCCCCCTCCAGGCTCGATCGATGGGGGAGGAGCAGGAGTGCGACGAGGCGGACTGGCAGTAGTGAACTGGCGCCAGCTCGAGCTCGAGCAGTGCGGCTTCCCATCGTCACTGGCCGCGCGGGTCGCCCGGGACGAGCGCTACGACCTCCACCAGCTGATCGAGCTCGTACAGCAGGGATGCTCGCCGGCTCTCGCGGTGCGCATCCTCTCGCCGCTCGACAAAGGCGACACCGCTTAGCGACGCGCGAGCAGAACCGCGGCGAGGAACGCGGCTGCGAGCTCGATCCCGCCGGCGGCCTCCTGCCAGCTGCCCCAGAACCGCTCGTGGTAGCCGAACAGCCCCCAGCGGGTGCTGACCGCGAACCCCGCGAGCGTCCCGACCGCGTAGCCGAAGGCGGCCAAGAGGACGAAGCGATCGCGGCGCACGAGCAGCACTGCGCCGATCAGCAGCCCCAGGGCGGCGTTGACCAGGAACAGCCCGCCGACCACGTGCACGCGGTGGAAGTAGTCGAAGTAGAGGTAGAGGTGGATGGCACCCGCGGCGGCGACGAGCAGGGCCAGGGCCACCTGGATGTACCGCGCCATCCCCAGCGGATACGCATCGCGCCCCAGTGTGGTTTGGCCTAGGCTGCCACGAGTCCGATGTCGCCCTACGTCCCCAAAGAGATCGAGGCCTACGCCGAGCGCTACACGACCGCCGGCTGGGACGGCTTCGACCGCCTGGCCGACGAGACCAGAGCTACGCAGACCGCTCCGCAGATGATGGTCGGTGACGTCGAGGGGGCGTTCCTGTCGTTTCTCGTGACGATGACGAACGCAAAGCGGGTGCTAGAGGTCGGCACCTTCACCGGCTGGTCGTCCATCGCGATGGCGCGTGCGCTACCGCCGGATGGGAGTCTCGTCACGTGCGACATCAACGAGGAGACCACGGCCGTCGCCCGTCGCTATGCGGAGGAGGCCGGCGTCGCCGACCGGATCGAGTACCGGCTCGGTCCGGGGGTCGAGACGCTCGCCACGCTCGAGGGGCCGTTCGACCTCGCGTTCATCGACGCGGACAAGGGCGGCTACGTCGACTACTACGAGGCGGTCCTCCCGAAGCTTGCGCCTCGCGGTGTGATCGCCGCCGACAACACGCTGTTCGGCCTCGAATCGGAGGGCGAGAACGCGAAGGGGATCGCACGCTTCAACGAGCACGTCCTGCACGACGATCGCGTCGAGGCAGTTCTCCTGCCGTTCCGCGAGGGCGTGACGCTGATCCGCCGGCGCGAAGGCTCCGGCTAGCCCGGCGCCAGCGCACTCAGTTTTTCGGGGTCGGCAACGAGGTCGAGCTCGACGATCCGGTCGGCGGCGACCGTGAACCCGAGCACGGCGATCAACCGCTCGCGCGAGACGACGATCAGGCCGGCGGTCCCGTTCACGATCGCCGGGCGCGCGAACCGGGCGAAGGCCGGAGCGCGCGCGAGCACCTGCTCGGCGACGTCGGCCGCACCGGTGACGACCGGCCGCGAGCCTGCAAACGCGAGCCGGCCGCGGTCGGCTCGGAAGACGACGTCCGGGTCGAGGACGGCGACGAGCGCCTCGAAGTCTCCTCCCCGCGCAGCTGCGAGGAAGGCGTCGACGACGCGCCGTTGCTGGTCGACGTCCGGCTCGCTCGCCGGCGTTGCGCCGCGAACCCGTCGGCGGGCGCGGCTGGCGAGCTGGCGGGTGGCTGCAGGAGTGCGCTCGACGATCGGCGCGATCTCCTCGAACGGCATCCCGAACATGTCGTGCAGGACGAAGGCGAGCCGCTCGGCGGGCGTCAGCATGTCGAGCACGACGAGCAGGGCGAGGCCCACCGAGTCGGCCAGCAGCGCCTCGTCCTCGGGGCCGTTCTCCGTCGGCACGGTGACGATGGGCTCAGGCAGCTCGCCTACGGTGTCCTCACGGCGGGCGCGGCGCACGCGCAGCATGTCGAGGCAGACGCGCGCGACGACCGTCGTGAGCCAGCCGCGCATGTTCTCGACCTGGCTCGTCTCGGAGCGGTTCAGCCGGAGCCACGACTCCTGCACCGCGTCCTCCGCCTCGGTGAGCGAGCCGAGCATCCGGTAGGCGACCGCCTGCAGGTGGGGGCGGTGCCGCTCGAACTCCCTTGCTTGCCGGTTCGTGTCGTCCACGGTCACATCCTCGCGTTCGGATCCGTCATGGGAGAGACGAAGCACGACGGACCGATGTGACAGGAGGAGTGCTGTGATCGAGGTGGAGAAGCTGCGCAAGACGTACCCCGGCGGCGTCGAGGCGGTGAAGGAGATCGACTTCGAGGTGGCGGCAGGCGAGGTGTTCGGCCTGCTCGGCCCGAACGGAGCCGGCAAGTCGACCACCATCGGGATGCTGACCACGACGGTTCGCCCGACGAGCGGCACCGCGCGTCTCGCCGGCTACGACGTCGGTGAGCGGCCGCTCGCCGCGCGCCGTGTGAGCAGTGTCGTCTTCCAGGACCCGGTGGTCGACCGCTCGCTCACCGGCCGAAACAATCTCGACCTCCACGCCCGCCTCTGGGGCGTCGACCCCGTGGCCGCAAAGGAGCGGATCGAGGAGCTCGTCGAGGCGGTCGGACTGCGCGATCTCGTGGAGCGCCCTGTCGCCACCTACAGCGGCGGGGAGCGCCGCAGGCTCGAGATCGTCCGCTCACTCGTGTCTTGCCCGCGCGTCCTCTTCCTCGACGAGCCGACGGTCGGCCTCGATCCGTTCATCCGTGCCGAGCTCCTCGACGTGATCGAGGAGTTGCGCAGTCGCTCCGAGCTGACGGTCCTCGTCACAACCCACTACCTCGACGAGGCCGAGCGGCTCTGCGATCGCGTGGCGATCATGCACTCAGGCAAGATCGTCGCCCTCGACACGCCCGAGCGGCTGCGTGCCGGCCTGGGCCGGGAGCTCGTCGAGCTTCGCGTGGACGGCGACGCCTCGGTGGCTCTTGCCTCCCTCCGGGCGCGTGGGATCGCCAGCGAGACCGCATTCTCCGTCGGGTCGACTCTCACGGTCCCGCTCAACGGGCACACGAGCAGCGAGGCGGTCGCCGCGATCCACGAGCTGGGCCTCGCCGGAGCCGTGAGCGCGCGACAGCCGACTCTCGACGACGTCTACCTGCGCCTGACCGGCGGCCGCCTTGCCGAAGCCGCCTGAACAGAAAGGACAAAGGATCGATGACCGAAATCGCCCTCAGCCCTCTCGCCACCCTCTCGCGGCGCCGCTTCCGGCTCACCGTTCGCACGCCGCGCGAGCTGGTCGTACCTCTGTTGACGCCGATCATGTTCGCACTCGTGATCGCGCCTGCGCTCAAGACAGCTCTGCACACGCAGGCGAGCTACGAGTCGTTCGTCGCGATCGGGACGATCGGCCTTCTCATCCCGCTCAACACGATGTTCGCGGGGCTCGGCGTGATCGTCGACCGCGAGAGCGGCGCCCAGCGCGAGCTGCTGGCGGCACCCGTGCCGCGCGCCCTGATCGTGCTCGGCAACCTGCTCGTCGCCCTCGCGGTCACCGGCCTGCAGGTCGGCGTCCTGATGGCGGTCGCGGGAGCCCGAGGCATCCACTTCCACGCAGTCCCGACGGGAGTCCTCTGGTTCCTTGCGGCGGCGTTCCTGTTCACGGTGGGCATGTACGGCGCGGCCGAGATCCTCGCCAACCGGGTGCCGAAACAGGAGGAGTACATCGCCCGCGTCCCCGCGATCGCGATCCTGCCCTGGTTCCTCGCCGGCGCGCTCTTCCCGATCACCGCGCTTCCCGACGTGCTCAGGTGGGTGGCGAAGTTCCTTCCCCTCACGCACGGGCTCGCGCTCATGCGCTACGGCCTGCTCGACGACAGCAGCGGGCTGCGCCATATCTGGGGCCTGGCCGACCCGGCCGGGATGGCCGCCCTGAGCATCGGTGTGCTTGCTCTCTTCGCGCTCCTGCTGAGCGTTGCCTCGGTCCGCGTGTTCACGCGGGCGGCATTACGCTGAGCTCGGGATGAGGGTGCTCGTGGTCGGGACGGGGGCGGTCGGCGCGGCGGTTGCGGCGGTCGCGCGCCGGCGCGACTTCTTCGAGCGGATGACCTTCGCCGACCTCGACCCGGCGCGGCCCGCTGCGCTGCTCGAGCGGGACGGCGACGACCGCTTCGCCGCTGCTCAGGTCGACGCGGGCGACAAGGACTCGCTGGTCGGCGTCTTGCGCGAAACCGGGGCGGACACCGTCCTCAACGCGGCCGACCCGCGCTTCAACCCGCCGATCCTGGACGCGGCCTTCGAGTGCGGCTGCACGTATCTCGACATGGCGATGACGCTCTCCGGTCCCGGTGTCCTGCTCGGCCAGGACGAGCTCGACATGCACGAGCGTTGGCAGGACCGCGGCCTGCTCGCGCTGGCGGGGATCGGCGTCGAGCCGGGGCTCGCCGACGTCTTCGCACGCTACGCCGCCGATCACCTCTTCGACGAGATCGACGAGGTGGGGGTGCGCGACGGCGCCGATCTCGTCGTCGAGGGCTACGACTTCGCGCCGACCTTCTCGATCTGGACGACTATCGAGGAGTGCCTCAACCCGCCGCTGATCTGGGAGAAGGACCGCGGCTTCTACACCACCGAGCCCTTCTCCGAACCGGAGCTGTTCGAGTTCCCCGAGGGGATCGGCGTGATCGAGTGCGTCAACGTCGAGCACGAGGAGGTCGTGCTCGTGCCGCGCGAGATCGACTGCCGCCGCGTGACCTTCAAGTACGGCCTCGGCGCAGAGTTCATCGAGGTCCTCCAGATGCTCCACAAGCTCGGACTCGACTCGACCGAGCCGGTTCGCGTTCGCGGAGTCGACGTTGCGCCGCGGGACTTGGTGGCGGCGGCGCTTCCCGATCCCGCGACGCTCGGTGACCGGATGCGCGGCAAGACCTGCGCCGGCACGCTCGTCACCGGGAAGCGCAAGGACGGCGGCGACGGCGCCGTCTACCTCTACCACGTCTCCGACAACGAGCAGACGATGCGCGAGTACGGGCATCAGGCCGTTGTCCTCCAGACCGCCCTGAATCCCGTCGTCGCCCTCGAGCTGCTCGAGGCCGGCACGTGGCAGGGAACCGGTGTCCTCGGTCCGGAGGCGTTCCCGCCGGCCCCGTTCCTCGAGCTCCTGGCCGACTACGGTCAGCCGCACGGCGTGGTCGAGGGCGATCCCCGCCAGGCCTAGGCTGCGTCGACTCAAGAGATCCGTAACCGCCGCGGATCTTCGCTCTGCCGGCTGTCCCGCGTATGCTCGGCCGAGGTTCGTTCCGGTACTCAGGGGAGGGAAGAGCGATGGCGGATCAGCTGGCGGTTGGGACGCGTCTCGATGCGGAGGCGTTGGCAGGACTCAGGGAAACTATGCGGGGGCCGGTGCTCACGCCGGACGATCCCGGCTACGACGATGCCCGTTCGCTCTGGAACGCGCTGATCGACCGCCGCCCGGCGCTGATCGTGCAGTGCAGCGGTGCAGCCGACGCCGTCGACGCGGTGAACTTCGCGCGTGAGCAGGGTCTCGATCTCTCGATCAAGGGCGGAGGCCACAACGTCGCAGGCAACGCCGTCAACGACGACGGGATCGTGATTGATCTCTCGCAGATGCGGGGCGTGCACGTGGATCCCGAGACCAAGACCGTGCGTGTGCAGGGAGGCGCCACCTGGGGCGACTGCGATCGGGAGACGCAGCTCTTCGGGCTCGCAGTGCCGGCGGGCGTCGTCTCGACGACCGGCGTGGCAGGGCTGACGCTGCATGGCGGAGTCGGTCATCTGCGCCGCAGGTACGGTCTTACGATCGACAACCTTCTCTCCGTCGACATCGTCACCGCGGACGGGCAGTTCCGGCGGGCGAGCGCGACGGAGAACGCGGACCTGTTCTGGGCGGTTCGCGGCGCCGGCAGCAACTTCGGCGTCGTCACGTCGTTCGAGTTCCAGGCGCACCCGGTCGGCCCCATGGTCTTCGTCGGGGCGACCTTCTACCCCTTCGAGGATGCGTCCACGATCCTGCCCGCCTGGCGCGACTTCATGGGTCAGGCGCCGGAAGAGCTGAGCTCGCTCGCAATCTGCTGGAGCATCCCGCCGGGGCCGCCGTTCCCGCCCGAGCTCCACGGCACGCCGGTCGTCGCCGTCGCCGCGGCGTACTGCGGTTCGGTCGAAGAGGGCGAGCGGGTCGTGCAGCCGCTGCGCGAGCTTGCCGAACCGGTCGTCGACGCGAGCGGCCCGTGGCCCTGGCTAGGGCTGCAGAGCGGCTTCGACGCGATCTTCCCGAAGGGCGAGTTCCGCTACTGGAAGTCACGATCGGTGGCCGAACTCTCGGAGGACGTGATCGCCGAAATCGTCGAGTTGGCCGGCCGCAGGCCGTCGCCACTCACAGACATCGTCATCTGGCACCACGGCGGGGCGATGAGCCGTGTCGACGAGAGCGAGACCGCCTACGGCGGCCGCGACGTGAAGTTCCTCGTCACCGCCGAGGCCAACTGGACCGATCCGGCGCAGAACGACGCTGCGATCTCCTGGGCGCGAGAGGTCTGGGATGCAATGGAGCGCTACTCGACGGGAAGCGTCTACCTCAACTTCCCCGGTCTCGGCGAGGAGAAGGAGGAGCTGGCGCGAGCCGGCTACGGCGCCAACTACGAGCGGCTCGCCGAGCTCAAGGCGAAGTACGACCCGGAGAACCTCTTCCGGATGAACATCAACATCCCGCCGGCTCCCTGACCGCAGGATCGGCGAGACTACATACGTGCCCGTCGAAGCGCTCAAGGCGATGGGAGCCGACCTCGAGGGGACGCTCGAGCACGTGAACGTGCCGAGCTACGTGATCGACCGCGCCGGCGTCGTCCGGTGGATGAATCGCGCGGCCCGAACGGTGGTCGGCGATCAGGTCGGGCGCCAGTTCAGCTCGGTCGTGGCTCCGGAGGACACGCGGCGGGCACGGGAGTTGTTCGCCCGCAAGATCCTCGGCAACACGGAGGT
>Ga0066903_100004708_pt1 | contig 11611 bp, 11 predicted proteins | sample PanSoiMetaGPlot1_FD_67491 | JGI IMG/M metagenome (GOLD analysis project Ga0066903, IMG submission 67491) | Tropical forest soil microbial communities from Panama analyzed to predict greenhouse gas emissions - Panama Soil - Plot 1 (version 2) | ecosystem: Environmental > Terrestrial > Soil >...
CCGAGCGCCGCGAAGAACACGGTCGTGTACAGCTTGCCGAGCGAGTAGTTGGTCGGATCCGGAAAATCGACTACGGCGAAATCGAACATCTCCTCCGACGAATCGACCCACAGGAAGGCGTCGGCGTTGACGACTCGGACTTTCGGCGACAACAACGAGCGCTGATTCAGCTGCACCAGCAGGGGATTGTTCGTGAACAGCCGCGTCATCTCCGGGTCGAGATCCACCAGCGTGATTTCAGCGACCTGCGGGTACTTCAGGATCTCGCGAACCGCGAGGCCGTCCCCACCGCCGAGCACCAGCACGCGCCGGGCCCCGGTGACCGACGCGAGTCCCGGGTGAACGAGCGCCTCGTGATAACGATATTCGTCCCGCGAGCTGAACTGCAGATGCGAATTCAGGAAGAGCCTGATGTCGTCTTTCCATTTCGTGAGAACGATGTGCTGGTAGCGCGTGTCTCTCGAGAAGATGATCTCGTCGGAGTAGATGTTGTCTTCTGCGAACGCGTTGATCCGCGCGCCGCCGGCGAGCGCTGTCAACAGGACGGCGATGGTCAGCACACACGCGCCCTGGAGGCGCCGAAGGCCCGTCAGCTGGTCCTTGAAGAGCCTCGTGCTCCACAACGCCACGATCGCGTTGACCACGCCGAAGAAGAGCGCCGCGCGGACCAGGCCGAGGCGCGGCACGATGATCAGCGGAAAGAGCACCGACGCGAAGAGCGCGCCGATGTAGTCGAAGGTCAGCACGTGCGACACCGCGTCCTGAAAGCGGTAGCGGTTCTTGATCAGACGCATCAGGAGCGGAATCTCGAGGCCCACCAGCGCGCCGAGCACCAGCACGATGGTGTAGAGGAGCACCTGAAATCCCTGCGTGAAGGCGAACGCCAGAAACAACGCACTCGACGAGAAGCCGCCGACGATCGCGATCAGAAGTTCGATGCGGATGAACTGGCGCGCGATCTGCCGGTGGATGAAGCGGGACAGGAAGCTGCCGATTCCCATCGCAAACAGGTACGACCCGATGACGGTCGAGAACTGGAAGACACTGTCCCCGACGAGATAGCTCGCCACCGTGCCCGCGATGAGCTCGTAGATGAGCCCGCAGGCGGCGACGAGCAGAATCGAGACGAAAAGCGCGACCGCCACGGCGCTCAGTGCACGGCGGCGGCGATGATGATGCAGATGCCGATGGACATCGCGCCGACGAGAACGGCCAACGCGATGTTTTTCTCCTGCACGATCTCGCGCCACAGGTGATACGGCGTCATCCGGTCGATGATCGCGAACGCCAGCACGAACACCGTGATGCCGATGAAGGCGAACACCACGGCTGCTTCGATGTTGTGAGCCATGTCCATCACTTTCCTCCGCTGAAGTGCCGGAAGGATCCATACGCCGGCCGGTACGATCCAGGATTGTCGCGCACCGATCTCGGCACAGTCCGCCCCTGCGCGGCCGCCGCGAAGCTCCAGCCGCGGTACTCGGCCACGCCCATCAGTCCGACGACGAGCAGTCCGTAAACCAAGTACAGCCTACTCATCATCATCGTCTCCGTCGTTTCCGCCACCGGTCGACGAACCGCCGGATTCCTCCCACCGTCGTCGCTCGAAACCCATGGCGCGCCACGATGTCAGTCCCGGCGGCAATGCGAGGAGCGCGAGCGCGGAGAAATACCACGCCGAGGTCGGCACACCTCGGACGACCGTGACCTGGTACTGGATCGCCCTGCCGTTCCGTTCGCCTTCAGGTTCGATTCGCAGAAAGTAGCGGCCGGGCGGAATCGCCGGAAGCGTCACGGAATCCGCGCGCGACCCTTCCGTCCACGACTCGCCGTCCTCGTACCCGTGGTAGTACGACACCTCGCGGCCGAAGTCGTACGTGTCGCCGGTGTCGTCGTTGATGAGCGTGTAGCCGATGTCCAGCCACTGGTTGTCGATGATGGCCGACGTTTCCACGCGAACCGGCGACGGACGGCCGTCGAGCTCGAATGTTGGCGTCACGAACGACGTATCCGCGATGTTCGCAGGTCCTTCGGCCCGCGCGTCGTAGACGAAGTCCTGGTTGAAGACCCGTGTTCGCGGAGAGGTCACGAGGTACACGAACCACACCAGTGTGGCCAGGGCGGCCAGCAGCGCCGCGTGCGTCCAGATTCTCTGGACGATCGGAGGATAGGGTGACGGCTGGTTCGCGAAGATGCCTTCGGTCGCGGGCGGCTCGCCGGTCAGCGCGAAACTTTTCCAAATGTCCGACCCGCTGACGTATTCGCTCAGCGACCACGTGACTTCTTTGTCCCCGCTGATCTCGGCCGACAGCATGCGCGGCGGCGACACGTAATCCGCTGCGATCGCCTGTTCGCCGACGCGCACCTGCCACGGGAACTCGCCGAGCACGAACACCGTCGTGGCCGTGGCGGTCTGAAAATGCTTGAAGTGCTGTCCGTGATACGAGCGTGACGCGGTGGCGGGAACCGGATCGCCACCCGGGAGAAGCGGCAGGGGTGACACGAAGTTCCAGTGTCCCGCGTACTCGGTGAGGTAGTGGAACACCTTGTACGGATTGAACAGCAGGTACTCCTGCCACTGATATCTCGTGCCGTCGATCTCGACCTGACGAACCTGAAAGCCAACGACCTCGTAGATCACATCGTAGAGCGTGCCGCGACTGCCGAGCGGAATCAGCGGGTCGTAGCGAATCGCATCCGTGTACTTCTGCACGATCGTGACGCCGGCATCCCTGGCGTCCAGCAGGGTGTGACAGCTCTGGCACACGACGTTGACCGCGTGGCCGAACAGCCGGACCGCGGTTGGCGCGCCGCAAGCCGGACAGCTGAGCGATCGGACAGCGACTGTCGGGGCTACCATCCCTCGAACTTTCGAAAGTTCCTGAGCCGCAGCGCGTCGAAATCCACGGTCTGCCCGATGTACAACGCCGGCGCTTCGTCGCTGTAGTCCAGCGTGGCGAAGTCCATGCGCTCCGATCGCAGATCGACGAATGTGACGTCGGTCTTGTCCCAGTACTCGAACGGCAACTCGCCTTGTACGCCGACGTAATGCGCGAGCGTCCGCGATGTGACGACGAAGTGAACGCCGTTCCAGGCAAACGTGCGTCCCAGCGCGGCCTCGCCCACGGAGGGAAGCTTCGGCGCGTTCACTCGAAACGACACAGCGAGCTCGTTCTGCGCATCGGACAGCCAGCCGTCCTTGCCGCCGTCGAGGACGAGGTGCCATTCGTTCCACCCGCCCTGCTCGTACCGATAGCTGATGCGGCCTCCGACGACGAAGCCGCTGTCGCCGTAGCGGCCTTCGGTCAGCAGTTGAATCGGGGAGGCATCGTCGGGCAGATCGGCGACGAGGCCGACCTTTCTCAGGTCGAGATCCGTGCGGACCAGAACGGATCGGCAGTGATCGCAGACCGTCTGGACGCTGCTCGACCATCGGAAAACCACAGGCGCGCCGCAGTTCGGACAGCTCGCGGATCGGCTACTCACGTGCCACGGATCCCCGCGTCGACGCGATGACTGCTTCAGACGAGAGGCACCGCTCGAGCCGGCGGACGCTGACCGACTCGGCGCCGAGCCGCGCGCGAAGGTGACGCGAAAAATCCCAGTCCGGCCGCGGACGGCAGCAGAAGAGATTCAGACAGAGCGTGCCGTGTTCGGGAAACGAATGACAAGCTAGGTGCGATTCCGAGAGCACCTGAAACCCTGTGACGCCGCCGGCGCCTTCGAACGCGGTCCACTGCGCGTCGCCGCACGGGTGGAGATCGAGATCGTCAACGAGCTGCGCGAAGAGCGTCCTCAGGACCGCAACATCACGAAGCAGGACTGGCGGGCAGCCGTGAGCCTCGACGACCCATTCGATGCCGGTCACCGGACTGACGCCTGAAAGAAGTCGTCGATTTCCTTGCGGGTGGCCGCAGGGCATTCGAGGTACGCGAAATGACCGCAGTCCTTCATCGTCACGTAGCGTGCCTTCGGGATGGCGTGCGCAATATGCGCCGCAATCTGCTCCGGGATGACATCATGGTCGCCGTAGATCACCAGCGCTGGAACCCGCAGCGTCGCAAGCCGGGGAAGGAGGTCGTATCCTTTCGGCGACGCCCAGGTTTCTGCCATCAGGTGATCCTCGACGGCTCTCGCTTTCACCACGCCCGCTTTGTTGAAGCTCGCGCGAAAGACTCTCATCAGCCGGTCGAGATCCTCGGGCTTCTTCAGACCATCGGCAAAATGAATGCGATAGTAGGCCGCGACCGCATCCGGATCGCCTTCCTTGAACGCATCGGTCGCAGCGATCGCCTTCATCTGATTGATCCGGTCACCGAGCTGTTCGAGGCGAGCCTTGCGGACCATCTGGTAGTCGTCGGTGGACGCGGGTGCCGGGTTCATCAGGATGAGATGCGAGACGCGGTCGGGGTGCCGTAGTACGTATTCGAGCGCCAGAACCGTGCCCCACGAATGTCCGAGCAGGACGGCCGATCCCAGCTGAAAGTGCCGGAGGACTTGATCAAGGTCGGTCATTTCCGATTCGATCGTGACGTCCTCCGGGCGAACGCCGTCCGCAGATTTTCCGCGGCCGCGCTGGTCGTAGTAAATCAGCCGGAACGAGTCGGACAGCCGATCCATGTCCGGCAACAGGTAGCTCTGGTCGAAATCCGGACCGCCGTGCAGGACGACGATGGGCTGACCTTTTCCGATCTCGCGAGCGAACAACGTCGCCCCGCCGACGGAAATGCGAGTTTCTTTCGGGACAGCCCTGGTGCTGCTGTCCGGCTCGGGGCGCGACGTCCCGCAGGCGCCGGAGGCCAGGATCGCGAGGATCAGTACAGCTCTCATCGCGGCGCGATCATAGCAACTCCGGCGGTGCCTGGTACAGGCGTTGGCGCAGAAACGTCAGCGGCCACCGTGAAATCGCGGGCGGGCCCCCGGGGTTCGCGCGCCGGGACGCCTGCGCTTGCTCGAACCCTTCGCAGACGCGCCGACTAAAGGGGAATCTCCACCGCGGTCAACCGCGGTATTGGGTCTCGGGTTTTCAGCACATCTCGATCGCGCTTGGACGAAGTCGGCGCGAACGTCTCGCGTCGCTTGGCGTCCGGCGTTGCACCGAAGCGGCACGCTCGCACGTGGGCCGCCCGCGACCTCACGGTTACCGCTTCGCACTTGCGCCTCATCATCGGTATCGCGAAAGGCAGTGGCAAGCGTCGCCGCTGATGCGTGCCCGCGTCGATCAGGTCCAAGCGGGAGGCTCAGCGAATCCGGTCGGCGAAGAAGAGGCCGAGTGCGCCGAAGGTGCCGGTGGCCTGCGGCTCGAGCGTGACCGCGAAGCCTGCCGCCTCGAGGTGCGCCGCGAGGCCATCCACCGTGAACTCGTCGTGTCCGGGGACGCGGACGTGACGGGGAGGTTCCGCGCGCAGCTCATGGTATTCGCCGACGATGCGGTCGATGCTGTCGAGACGCGACGACGTCAGCAGGATGGGAAATTCCGCGCCTTCGCAGTCGATCTTCACGAGATCGATTCGTCGCCTGCCGCCCCACGTGATCTCTTCCACGACTCGGTCGAACGGTACGGCGTCGACGAGAGGACCATCGGTTTCCCAGATGAGCGTGCCGCCGCCGGCGTTTGCGCCGTCCGTCGACCGCCAGAAATGCAGCGTCGTGGCGTCGATATCCGAACGCCAGACCGCCCGGTTGTGAAGGCGAACGCGCGCTCCGAAAGGCGAGAGGTTCGTACGCGCCCACGCGTAGTTGGATCGCTCGGGCTCGAAGCCGTGAACTTCGGCGGTCCCCCGAGCGAGAACGAGGTGGCTGAACGTCCCGATGTGAACGCCGATGTCGATCACGACGGCACCCGACATGTTGTCCGGCACTCTGTATTCGTTCCGCGTGACGACGTTGGTGTAGATCAGCTCGTCGTTGGTGCCGGGGCGAGTTGAAAACGCCGGATGCACGCCGACGATCCTAACCAAATCGACACGGGGGCGCGAGGATCATCACGCCCCCGCGGGTTCGCGGGCTACAGCGACCGCAGGAAGTTCAGGAGGTCCTGCTTGTCCGACTCCGACAAGAGAAAGAAGTTCGCCACCGCGACGTTCGCTTCGGAGCCCGAGCTGGCGTGCGCCTTGATGGCGCTGATCAGGTCGCTCGCGCGACCGTCGTGAAGGAAGAACAGGCGCTGGCCGAGGCCCCACAACGGCGCCGTCCGGAACTCGCGGCCGTTGGCGCCGCCCTGGCTGACGCCGTCCGCGAGATCGTCGCCCATGTCGTGCACGAGGAGGTCGGAGAACAGGTTGACCGGTTTGTTCGACAGTGCCGCTATCTTTGACTGGCCCGTCGTGAACGACGGGGTATGGCACAGCGCGCACCCCGTGGACTGGAACAGCTGCAGCCCATCGGAAATCGACTTCGCGCCGCCAGGAACGGTCGTCGAGGCCATCGGCGGAGCGAGGAAGCGCATGAACATCGCGAATTTCTCGATCGAGCTCAGCGCGACGACCGGATCGCTCGCGTCCATGTCGATGATGCTGTTCGGCGTCGCCTCGAACTGACACGCCGCCATTTCCTCGCGCTCCGTCGTGAACAGATCGTTCGTGATTCCCATTTCCACGTTGTAGGCTTCACCGGAGAAGATTAGCAGTGACTTGTTCTGCGCTTTCCAACCGAATCGCGCGATCGTCCCGTCGTTGCCGTTGTTGTTCGTCTGCCCGCTGATCGTCCGTCCTGCCACAGTGAAGTTCGCCTTACCGCGAATGCCGAGCGAGTTCCTGGCGCCGGCGGTGTTCGCGGCGTTTGCGAGGATGGCGCCATCCGGAATGCCCTCGATCAGCCCCGCACCGAATGCTGGCGTCGGGATCCGGAAGATGACGTTGTTGTTCGAGAGCTGCCCGTCGAAGTCGGGCTGCTGGAGCCTGCAGCCACGAGCGCCCGTCCGTCCGGTGATCGTGAAGATCGCGTGCACGCCGCCGTCAGGCGTTCCGTCGCCATTTCTGACGAAGCGCACCTCACGAACCGGGCCGTTGAGCGTGATGAACGACGGCACGTCGTCGCGTCCGCCGTCCTTGCTGGCGAAGGCGACCTGCGGATTGACGGCCGGACTCGTGCCGCCGGTCGCCGGTTGCGAATGGCACCCCGCGCAGCTATCGAGGTTCATCCGCGGCCCCATACCCTCGTCGGCGTTCTCCGCCTCTTCGAAATCCGCTTTGCCGGCCACGAAATACTCGTTCTGCTGGCCCGTGAGGCCCGCGATTGGCCCGCCGGCGGCAGCCGCTCCGTCCCGCGGCCCGGGATCGACGGCCTTGGTACCAAAGGCTTGTTGAGAGGAAATCGTGACCTGTAATCCGACGAGAGCGACAGCGCCTAGCGCGATGACCCACGAAATCGACCGAGCGCCGACACGGTTCCCCAGCCGAGCTGATTGGCTCGTTTTCACGTGGTCCTCCTTGGATTGCGATCTCGGGCTGGGGAAAATCAGAGAGCGCGCCCGGCGCGGGGCAAAATGCTCGCCGCGATCCGAAAGGGCGCGTGTACCGGGCGTTTGTTGACGATGAGTTGTACGAAATGTAGCGAAAGGTGACCGGACCATTTCGCAGCTTCTACACGGATCGCGTACTCGCCGGCGGTGGGCATTCGCGCGAGCGGTCAATTCATTCGGGAATCGGCGCGTTGACTGCGCGCCTGCCAGTGTGTAGGGCACAAGGGAATCTGTCAGCGAATGTGACAGCTCGAGAAAAACGGCGAGCGCGAACCAGCTCGCCCTGGGCGGGTCAATCTCCCCAGTCCCCGGGAAAAATCCACGCCGCGCGACCGTCCACGGTCGCAGGTCGCGCAAAACAGGCCTGAAAATGAGTAGTCCCACGGCACTTCCTTTGCCCCCCCCGTCCGATGTCTGCCCAATGGAGCACTCGGCTCGAGGGGGTGAATCATGCGGAACGGTCTCATCGCGTTAGCGTTCGTCGTTGGATTCGGCAGCCTCGCGGCCGGTCAGGAACCACGGTATGACAAGGCCAGGGAAATCACGGTCAGCGGACCGGTCCGCTACGTGCTGCCTGGCACGAGCCAGGACGGCGTGATCGGTGTGCACTTGGAGGTCCAGACGCCCACCGGTCTGGTGCGCGTGGCGATCGGACCCGCACTGTTCATCGCCGAAAACAACTACTACTTCTTCGTGGACGAGCACGTTTCGATCGTCGGCGCCAAGGCTGGTGCAACAGGAGAGATCTGGGCTCGGAATGTCACGAAGGACGGCAGGACGTTTCTGATTCTCCGGGACGAAGATGGAAGACCGCGATGGGAGCGTGCGACCGCGGACGACCCGGATGGCTGCGGCGTGAGCCACGCGCCGATCCGCTAGCGCGTCCGGCGCGGTACTAGGCCGCCGGAGCTCGCCGAGCGAAGGCGGAACGCTTCAAGCCGAGAATCACTCGGGAGGTTGCCATGCGTCCGCGGATCTTTTCCTGGCTGGCAGTCATCGCACTCGGGAGTGTCTTGGGCATCGTGACATCCCCGCCGGACCTGACCGCCGAGCCGGCTCGAAGATCCGCGGTCGCATATCTGACCGAACCGACGCTCGTTGGTGATATATTCATCGCCGGTCCGATTCAGATCACGCACGATGCGGACCGAATGGCGAGAGGGGGGCCGTGCACGGAAATCCGCCTCTTCGACCCCGCGAAGAACCACGCGACGGAAGTCGTCGCGTCGTTCCATTGCGTTCCCCGGCGCGCCGCGCCGGTGCCTCACCTGACAATCGAGACGCGGCCGTCCCCGTATGGTTTCGGGTGCGAGCTGGCGTCGTATCAGTTTGCGAACGACTCCGAGGTCCACGGTGTGCCAGCGAGAGCCTTGGCTCATTGAGGAGGCATCATGATCGCCCTCGGTTCGCCCATCGACGCCGACGAACTTCGCCTGCGGGATCAGTTCCTCTCGATTGAGGGATTGAGGCTCACGGTTCCGCAAGCCGCGCGGCTGCTGAACCTTCGGCTGTCGCACGCCGAGGAACTGCTCGACTCGCTGGAGGCGACTGATTTCCTGAAACGGTCGCCGGACGGCGCCTACCAACGGCGGTCGGTGCGCATCAGCTAGATCACGGCGCGCCCGCTCCGGGCTGGACCTGGACGAACTGCACCGCCGTCTGGATCGGTCCCGTCGTACCCACGAGTACGGCGCGGACTTCGTACACGCCGCTCGGCAGCCCTTTCACCACGAGCTGGCTCACGCGCTGCGCGTCGCGGCCATTCAGCAAAAACTCACTGCTGCGCCAGTAGCTCGACGAATCCACTTCCACGCTGAGCAAACGGTTTTCGTCGTTCGGTTCGACGCGGGCCTCGATTTTGAGAACCGCGGGAGCGAGCGAAATGGAGGGCGCAACGCGCAGCGAAACGCGCGTCGTTGCGTGCGCGTCCGGACCGCCAATCGTGAGCGCCGTGAAAAAAGCGATCGACAGGCAGTACTTCATCATCGTCACGGCGTCCGCGTGCCGGCCTCCTGACGCCGCGCCTGCGGCGCGCGCGTGACACCTTCGTAGCAAGATGTTTACCAGACCGACAAGAAAAAGGAGGTGCACGAGTTTCAAGCGGTGCCGCAGGCCGAAGACGTTCGGAGCGTTACCGAATGATCGAATCCTCGTCACAGCGAATCTACGCGCCACTGCTAACGTGCCTCGCCGTCGCCCGTTCACACTCTGAGAGGCACTCACATGAACACACCGGATCGCCGCACCTTCCTGAAGCTCGTCGGGGCGCCTGCCGTCGCAGCCGCAGTTCCCCTGGACTTGTCCCGCGTCCTCTCGATTCCCGCGCACAATCGCACCGGATCCATCGAGGACGTCGAGCACATCGTGTTTCTGATGCAGGAAAACCGCTCGTTCGATCATTATTTCGGCACGATGCGGGGCGTGCGGGGCTTCGCGGATCCGCATGTCGTCACGCTGCCGTCCGGCAAGCCGGTGTGGTTCCAGCCGAACGGCGCGGACGTCCTGCTGCCGTTCCGGCCGGACGTCGCCGATCTCGGTCAGACGTTTTTGCCGGATCCGCCTCACGGATGGGCGGACACTCACGCGGCCTGGAATGCCGGGTTCTACGATCGGTGGGTCCCGAACAAAGGCGTGACGACGATGACGTACCACACGAGGCGCGATCTCCCCTATCAGTTCGCGCTGGCCGATGCATTCACCATTTGCGACAACTACCACTGCTCGCTGATGGGCCCGACCGATCCGAACCGCTACCACATGTGGACCGGCTGGGTCGGCAACGACGGCGCCGGCGGTGGCCCGGTCATCACCAACGCGGAAGCCGGCTACGACTGGTCGACGTATCCCGAGCGGCTGCAGCGCGCCGGCGTTTCATGGAAGGTCTACCAGGACGTCGGTGTTGGCCTCGACGCCGCCGGCTTCTGGGGGTGGACCGAGGATCCCTACATTGGCAACTTCGGCGACAACTCACTCCTGTACTTCCACCAGTACCAGTTCGCGCCTGCGGGAACGCCTCTGGCGGATCGCGCCCGCACGGGCACGGACATCCTTCATGTCGCACCGCCGCTCGATCGACAGCCGGAAGGGCTGCTGACGATCCTTCAGGACGACGTCCGCCGCGGCAAGCTGCCGAAGGTGTCGTGGATCGTCGCGCCGGAAGCATATTGCGAGCACCCCAACTGGGAGCCGGGCTACGGCGCGTGGTATGTGTCGAAGGTCATCGACATCCTCGCGTCCAATCCCGATGTCTGGAGCAAGACGGCTCTGTTCGTCACCTACGACGAAGAGGGCGGATTCTTCGATCACATGGTACCGCCGACGCCTCCGCAGACGCGCGCGCAGGGTCTGTCGACGGTTCCGACTACGAATGAAATCTTCCCCGGCGACGCGGGTCACGCCAGCGGGCCGTACGGCCTGGGCATTCGCGTGCCGATGATCATCGTCTCGCCGTGGAGCCGCGGCGGGTGGGTCAATTCGCAGCTGTTCGATCACACGTCGATGATCCGGTTCCTCGAGGCGCGCTTCGCCGATCGGCATCCGGACCTGATCGAAACGAACATCACCCCGTGGCGGCGCGCGGTCGCCGGTGACCTCACGTCGGCGTTCGACTTCAAGACTCCCAACGCGACGCGCCGCCTCTCGCTGCCGAGCACGGACTTCTACAAGCCCGACGAACTCGTCCGCCATCCCGACGAAGAGCCGGTGCCGCCAGTGCAGGGCGCGGTGCCATCACAGGAGCGCGGCGTTCGCCCCGCGCGCGCGCTGCCGTACACGCTGGATGCGACCGGCGATCTCCAGAGCGACCTCTCCTTCCGCATCGACTTCAGAAACAGCGGAAGTGCTGCGGCAGTATTCCACGTCCGTTCGGGGCAGGCCGCCGACGTACCGAGAAGCTTTACGATCGAACCCAACAGGCATCTGTCGGACACCTGGCCGGCGCCGTCCACGTACGACCTGTCGGTGTACGGTCCGAACGGCTTTTTCCGGTCGTTCAAGGGCGCGACCCGTGTCCGCGACGCCAACGTGGACGTCCGCGTGGAGTACGACGAGCAGCACAATCAGATCACGCTGAAGCTCACCAACCGGGCCAGCGATCGCGCGCGCATCACGGTGACCGATCAGTACACGTCGCGGGACAGCAGGTTCTCG
>Ga0066903_100004709_pt1 | contig 11610 bp, 9 predicted proteins | sample PanSoiMetaGPlot1_FD_67491 | JGI IMG/M metagenome (GOLD analysis project Ga0066903, IMG submission 67491) | Tropical forest soil microbial communities from Panama analyzed to predict greenhouse gas emissions - Panama Soil - Plot 1 (version 2) | ecosystem: Environmental > Terrestrial > Soil >...
AGATTTGCTCAATACAGAGTTCTTCCCGTTTCGACCCGAAGCGGACCGGCTATGAAAACTTTCAGTCAGCAAATGACGCACCATGATGTTATGACGTTGCGGACTTAACTAGGAGCCCTCTGACGGGGTTGTCCCAATGTCACTCGTCTACAGGCCTGCCCGTGAGCAGGAATTGGCGGCGACCGATGCGCTGGTTGTTGCCAGCATCAACGACCTTACCGAGCGTCATGGCTTCGGCTCGATGGCGACTTCAAGCCCTCCAAACTTTCAGCTGTTCTCTCTCAAGGACGACCCGGACGGCCTATGGATCGCGGAGGAAAACGGCAACATTCTCGGCTTTGCATGGAGTTGGGTGTGCGGGGATCTCTGGTTTCTCGCCCAGCTATTTGTCGATCCTGCCCAACAGGGTCGCGGCATCGGGAATGAACTGTTGAAACTAACCCTGGAACATGCTCGGAAATCAAAAGCGGCTCATAAGGCACTGATTACTTTCACCTTCAACCGTGTCTCGCAGGGCCTCTACATCCGTCACGGCCTGTTTCCCAAGATGCCGATTTATTTTTTTGGCGTTGCGCGCGAACGTCTGAGGGCCAGTCTGCCGGAACCGCCCTTGCGTAGCATCGCCATCGAGGACACAACCGCGCACATGAAAAGACTTGCTGAGATCGACGCCCTCGCTGTGGGCGTCGCCCGCGAGAAGCATCACCGTTACCTGCTGAATGAGCCGGGAGTCACGGGTGTCATGCTCTGCGCCGGCAGCGAGTGCGTCGGCTACGCCTATATCGGTCCCACGGGGCATATCGGACCGCTCGCGGTCGTACAGGCTGGCGTCCTTGGTGCTGCCTTCACGACGGCATTGAAGATGGCGGTCGATCGGTCCACGGAAAAAATATCGGCGTTCGTGCCAGGCATATGCGACAGCGCACTCAGCATTGCCGTTGATCACGGCATGCGCATCACCTTTCCAATGCTGCTGATGGCCTCGTCCGGCTATGGCACTTGGACGCAATATCTGCCCCGCAACCCAGGCTTTATGTGATCGTTCGGCTTCTGGCCCACGCCGCGGACATGTCCGGATCTGGCCCGAATGCGAAGCAGACCGATGTCCGCTCGCACGTCGGCTTTCGGACGGAGCTGACTCTTTTTGCTCGCCTTGAGTTCTTCGGTTTTCGACCGGCAGGAGTCAGCGCTATCCCTTATATCCGCTCAAATCAGTTTCGTAGTGCTCGGCGCAGCACGGATCGTCGGCCTTGCCGTGGAGGCGGCACCACGAGCGGACCAGATAGTTGAACACGTTGGTGTAGAGGTCCTGCCTCGTGCCGCGCTTGTTCTTGGCTTTGAGGTCCTCGCCTTCGGCGACGAATTTCGGCCCGCCCGCCCACTCGGCCATGAGCTGGACCCGGCAGGCACGCTCGAGCTTGAGCGCGATCCACACCGCCTCCTCGATGCTGCGCCCGGCCGTGACGATGCCGTGATTGCGCAGGATGAGCGCGCCGTGCTGGCCCAGGCAGCGCGACACCGACTTGCCGCGCTCCTGGGTCACGATGAGATCCGACGTCTCGGAGAAAATCGGCAGCTGCTTGTAAAAGTAGCCGGCCTCGTTGTTGACGGGCACCAGCTCGCGCCCGAGCGAGGAGAACGCCACGGCATGCGGCGCATGGGTGTGCACGACGCACTGGATATCCGGGCGCGCGCGCAGCACTTCGGAATGAATGAAGACTTCGTTGTGGCGCGGCATGGTGCCGCCGACTTTCTGGCCCTCGAGATCGACCGTGATGATGTTGTCGATTGTCATTTCATCGAGCCCGATGGTGGCGGGCTTCATCAGGAAACGGCCGGGGTCGTCCGGCAGCCGCACGGTTACGTGGCCGGCAACGAAATCGCCCTGATCCTGGCTGGTAAGAACGCGGCCAGCATTGGTGAGCTTTCGCCTAAGCGCCTCGGTCATTCTGCGCGTCTCCTTGATTGTCCAAGCACCTGTCCAAGCGCCTGGTTGTCTTGCCGTGCCCTGCCAACTCTACTAGCCTTTCCAAAACGACATGCGAAGCCGGGATCGCAAGGCCCATGCGCTCAGGACCGTTGCGCGCAATCGCGATGAGGAGACGCTTAGCCGCCCTCTTGGCGTGCGCAGCATGGGTTGCGGCAGCCCCCGCGGCCCTTGCGCAGTCGCGCGCGCTGGCGGAACTCGCGGACTATCAGGGACCGGACCGGCTGCAGAAGCTGATCGACGGCGCCCGGAAGGAGGGCTCGCTTTCGCTTTACACCTCGCGCGTGGCCGACGACACGTCGCCGGTCATCGAGGCGTTCACCAAGAAATACGGCGTTGACGTGCAGGTCTGGCGCGGCAGCAACCGTGCCGTGCTGCAGCGGGTCGTGCAGGAACGCCGCGCCGGGCGCTGCGCGGCCGACGTCGTCTCCTCCGGCACGCCATCGCTCGAGCCGCTGCACCGCGAGCAGCTGCTGCAGGTGGTGCGCTCGCCCACGATGACGCAGCTGATGCCGCAGGCGTTACGGCCGCACGGCGAATGGGTCGGCATCAGCATCAACATCATCTCGGCCGCCTACAACACCAACCTGGTGAAGCCAAGCGAGGTGCCGAAGAGCTACGACGATCTCAAGGACCCGCGCTGGAAGGGCCGCCTCACGATCGAGGCCGACGACGTGGACTGGTTTGCGGCCGTGATCGGCAAGCTCGGCGAAGCGGCCGGCCTGCAGCTGTTCCGCGAGATCGTACGCACCAACGGCGTGTCCACGCGCACGGGCCACACGCTGATCTCCAACATGGTGGCGGCGGGCGAGATCCCGCTCGCGCTCACGGTCTACAGCTACAAGCCGGACCAGCTGGCGCGCGCGGGCGCACCGATCCGCACGCTCTATCTTGCACCGGTCATTGCGCTCGCCACCGGGGTTTCGGTCACCCGCTGCACGACCCGGCCGCACGCGGCATTGCTGTTCCACGAGTTCATGCTGCGCGACGGCCAGGATATCCTGGCCAAGCGCGACATCGCGCCCACCAATCAGACGATCAGGCCGCTGCCGGAAGGCCTCGAGATCACGATGATGGACCCGGACCAGATGCTCGACCATGGCGCCAAGTGGTCGGAGCTTTGGCACAAGACCGTCATCAGACCGCAATAGCTTGCGCGGCATGAGGCAGGCACGATCGAGCGAGCGCGCCGGGAACCGCCGGCGGGCGGGCAAAGCTCAACCATCACAAAGCTCAATCATCACAAAGCCATAAAGCCATCATGAAGAGAGCGGAATTCTCGCGCCGGGCGCAGACTTTGCCTGCGTTTGAGTCCGACGCGCCTTATCGAGTATGGTGCGGACGGGGGGAGCGAAAACCTGGACAAACCGGTATGACCGCTTCGCGTCTCATCACGTTGCAACGAAACCTGCTGGCCCTGCTGATCGCGTTCGCCATCGGCACTGGCGCCGCATTCGCGCAAGGCCGCCCCCAACGGCAAGCGCAGGGCCCGGGCGAATCCCAGCAGCAGCAGCAAGCGCCTGGCCAGAGCGTGCTGCGCCTGCTGCCGCAGGACGCGGTCACTCAGCATTCGATCGACACCGCATGGGGTAAAGTCGATTACACCGCAACGGCAGGCACGCTCTCGCTGATCGACCAATCGGGTGAGCGCGTTGCGGCGATCTTCTACACCGCCTATGTGGCGAAAGGCGCCGATACGGCCAAACGGCCCCTCACCTTCGTGTTCAACGGCGGGCCGGGCGCGGCTTCGGCCTATCTGCATCTCGGGCTGGTCGGCCCGCGTATTGTCGATTTCGGGCCCAGCAATCGCGACGCGACCGCGCGCCTGCAGGACAACCCTCATACTTGGCTGCCATTCACCGACCTGGTGATGATCGATCCGATCGGCTCCGGCTGGAGCCGGCCGGCCAAGCCCGACGGTGCCAATGCGTTCTATGGCGTGCGGCGTGATGCCGAGGCGATCGCCAAGACCATTGCGCTCTATGTGGCCAACAATCAGCGCTCCGCGTCGCCCAAATACCTTCTGGGCGAGAGCTATGGCGGCTTCCGGGCCGCCAAGGTGGCGCAGGCACTCAGGCGCGAGCAGGGCATCAGCATATCGGGCATCCTGATGGTGTCGCCGCTGGTGGAAAGCGGGCTGATCTTCGGCAGCACCCGGTTTGCGCTGGGCGCCGCGCTACAGCTGCCATCGCTCGCCGCCGCCGAGCTCGAGCGCAGGGGCGAATTCAGCAAGGAGCGGCTCGCCGAGGCCGAGCGCTTCGCGCTCACGGAATATCTCTCGACGCTTGCCGGCGCGCCTCCCAAGGGCGAGGCGGCGCACGCCTTCTATGCCCGCGTTGCCGAGATGACCGGCCTGCCGGTCGAGCTCGTGACCCAGTCGCGCGGCTTCATCCGCGACGCCTATGTCAAGAATCTGCGCGTCAAAGACCGCAAGATCGTGAGCCGCTATGACGCGACCTTCACGGCGGACGATCCGTTCCCTGATCAGCAGACGTCACGCGGCCCTGACCCGCTGCTCGACGGCATGACGCGCGTCTACGGCTCGGCCTTCTCCACCTATGCCCGCGAGGAGCTCGGCTTCAAGACCGAGATGACTTATGTGCTGCTGGCCAACGATATCGCCGGCAAATGGGACTGGGGCGAAGGCGGCGGGCGCGCGAACGCCAGCGTCAGCGAAGATATCCGCGAGCTGCTGGCGCTCGATCCCGGATTTCGCTTGATGATCGCGCACGGCTACAGCGATATGGTGACACCCTACTCGGTGAGCCGGTACATGCTCGACCATCTCCCACCCATCGGCGATCCGACGCGCGCCGGGCTGCGTAATTATCGCGGCGGGCACATGTTCTATATCGACGCTAACTCTCGCCGCGCATTCAGCACTGACGCCAAAGCATTTTACGACGGGGAGCCATGACAACAGGGAACGGTCACGACACCACCCCCGACGCGCGGGACCAGTTCATCCCAATCCGCAAGAGCGACATTCTCGATGCGCTGGTCGACAATGGCCAGCTCACCGACGATGCGCTCAAGGGGCAATTTCGCCAAGTATGCCGCATGCTTGGCGCGATCTATCACTACGAATATTTCGAACGCCTCGAAGTGCTGCGCCGGGACTATTACTACTTCGATCCCGGGCATGACCCGCGTGGACGCTTCGACGCTGCGTCGCTCGAGCATTCATATGGCGAATTGATTGAATCCTTCACGGCCGTGCTCAAGGGCGCCAATTTTGTCGAAGTGTCGCATGAGGAAGTCGAACGAAGCCACCGTGAGGACGTGCTGGTGCGAGTGCCGCTGCGGGCCCCGATCGAGGAGTTCCGCGAGGTGCGGTTCTTCCGCCGCGGCCATCACCAGGAGACTTTCGAAATCCCGCGGTGGTTCGGGCTTCGCCGGCGGAAAGTCGAAGCCATGGTCTACGACGATGTCGTGCTGATGGTGGCGCTGAAGTCGGAAGCCGCCCTTGGCCCCAAAGCGAGCAAAAAGCGGCGGGCTCAACGCAAGGGCAGGGCGGGTTCGGTGCTCATCAAATACTTCCGCGATATCGCAAGCGCGGATCTCAACGCGCTGTACCCTAATGTCCGGGTCGTCATGAGCAGCTTCGACAAGGTGCTGCTTGGCGTGCCGGCGCTCGCCGGCGGCGTCCCAATCCTGCTAAACCTCTGGTCCACCATCACTGTCCTGTTCCTGGTCGTGGGCTTCTATCTCGGTATCTCGGCCGCGGTGGAGGAAAGCCAGCTCAAGACCGCGCTGGCCGCCGTCAGCGGTCTCGTCGCGCTCGGCGGCTTCATCATGACGCAATGGGCCAAATATCAGCGCCAGTCGCTCAAGCACCAGAAGGAACTCGCCGACAACGTCTACTACCGCAACGTCAACAACAATGCGGGCATCTTCGACTACATCATCGGCGCCGCCGAGGAGCAGGAATGCAAGGAGGCGTTCCTGGCCTACTATTTCCTGAGCACATCCCCCACGCCCTTGACCGAGGTGGAGCTCGACCAGCGCATCGAGAAGTGGCTGTCAGACAAGTTCTCGATCGACATCGATTTCGAGGTCGATGACGCGCTGGCGAAGCTCGACCGGCTTGAATTGCTCAGGCGCGATGGCGATCGGCTCTCGGTGCCGCCGCCCTCCGACGCACTGGTGCGGCTCGACTACCATTGGGACAATTACTTCCAGTACAACGTCCCGGGCCAGCCGGCGTCAGCGGCGACCAGGACGGCGACTGCGCCCGCAGCCTCGTAGGCGTTACGCCGTTCCGGTGTATTCCAGAATATCGAAGCCGATATTGCGATCGACCAGGTAGATCAGCCCGCGCTCGTCGAGCGCCACATCGTTGCTCTGCGGCGCACGCCGGCCGGTCACTGGCTCCGGGATGAAGTGGCCGATCTCGCGCGGCGCCAGCGGATCGGCGACATCGATGATGCGCAAGCCGCCGCTGAACCAGACCGCGTGCACGATCGTTCCGGTCATGCGTTCGCAGAACTGGTGCGCGCCGAAGCGCGCGCCACTGACGCGGCTGAACGGCGAATCCATCTCGCTGACCTGGAACTGGCCGACCGGCCTGATCGCGGCCGGATCAGTGACATCGAACGTGAGAATGCAAGCGTGCGCGCGCCCGCGCCGCGCCGACTCCTCATCTGCGCTCTGCGCCTGGTCTTCCTCGTCAATCGCTAGCCCGATACGGCGCCCCTTGATGGGATCTTTCACCGGCATCGCGGTGTGCGTCGGCTCCGGGAACAGTGGATGATAGTTGTAGCTGCCGACGCTCTTGGGTTTAGACAGATCGGAGACATCCACGATCCAGAAACCGCCGTGCCAGCAGCTCGCCCACATCTCGTTGCCGAAGCGCAGCGCATGGTGCAGCCGATGCTGCCGGCCCGGCCAGGTCGGCGTCTCGCCGCCGGCGATGTGCTGCCCCGGCATCCACCAGCGGCCCACTTCACTGGGGCGCTTAGGGTCGGCAATGTCGTAGATGACCAGGATGTTGCCGACATAGCCCTGCATCTCGGTCGAGATGTAGGCATAGCGCTCGTCCATGTCGAAGCGGTGCACGCCGATGCCGCCGGTGCGCTGGTGCACGATTTCGCGCGGCTGTGACGGCGTCGACACGTCATAGATCTTGAAGCCGCCGTTGTGATAGCCGCGCTTGGCCTCGGCCTCGATCTCGGCCACGTCGGCCTCAGTCACGCGCAGCCGAACTGCAAGCTCACCATGCGTCGGCTCGCGCCCGAGCGCCGTGGCAAGCTCGCGCCGCACCTTCGGCAGCTCATCCGCGCGCCGCCCGACCGCGGTCGGATTGCGCTCGTGATTGACTATCATGATGTCGCCTGCGACCCGCACCTTGTGACTGTGCGAGGTCTGATCGTCGAGCGTGATGGTCGCCACCACGCGCGGATTGCCGGGATCGGCGATGTCGATGATCGAGGTGCCGAGATGGTTCTTGTTCGGGATATGACCCACATAGGCAAAGCGGCCCGCAACCGTCACCTGTCCGGCGCCGGGCAGGTCGAGATGGCCGAGGCGGCGCACATTGCGGGCAAGCGGCACTGGCTGGCGTTCGACGACGTTCATGGTCCCCTCAATGCAGAGTCAGTTTAGCAGTGCTTCTCCGCTGTGACCGTCCGCGAAAGCGGACGATCAAGTCATCGCGATCGTTTCGAATCCAAACAAGCGCTTGCGATGACTGGATGCCCGCTTGCGGGCATGACCCACGGAATGGCGGTGCCTTCATCAATCCAAAGTCGCGCCGGACGCCTTCACGATGGCGGTCCATTTCGGGATCTCGGCCTTGATGTAGGTGTTGAACTCCTCGGGCGTGTTGCCCACGATGTCGACGCCGAGATCGCCGAGCGCCTTGCGCACAGTAGCATCGCCAAGCGCCGCCACGGTCGCGCGGTGGAGCGTCGCGATCACCTCCTTGGGTGTGCGCGAGGGCGCGACCAGGCCGTGCCAGGTGGTGGCATCGAAGCCCTTGAGGCCGAGCTCATCGACGGTCGCCAGCTCTGGGAAGACCGCCGTACGCTTGAGCGTGGTGACGGCGAGCGCCCGTACCTGCCCGCTCTGAATGTGCGGCACGACCGAGGCCGCGGTCGCAAACATCATCTGGACATGGCCGGCGATCACGTCCTGCAGCGCCGGCGCCGCGCCCTTGTATGGCACGTGCACGATGTCGATCTTGGCCTCGGCCTTGAACAACTCGGCGGCGAGATGCGCGGCCGCGCCATGGCCCGAGGAGCCATAGTTGACCTTGCCCGGATTGGCCTTGGCGTAGGCGATCAGTTCCGCCATCGTTCGGACCGGCAGCTGCGGATTGACCACCAGGATATTGGCCTGCGAGCCGATCAGGCTGATAGGCGCGAAGTCGGCCTCCGGATCAAAATTGATCTTTTTGTAGAGGGCCGCGTTGGTGGCGAGGATGCTGTTGTTGCCCATGAGGAGCGTGTGGCCGTCGGCCGGCGCGCGCGCGACCTGCTCAGCCGCCACATTGCCGCCGGCGCCCGGCCGGTTCTCGATGATGAACGGCTGGCCGAGCAGCTGCTCGAGCTTCTTGCCGACGATGCGCGAGAGCACGTCGCTCGGGCCGCCCGGCGTGAAGGCAACCGCGAGGGTGACAGGGCGCACCGGGTAGTCGGCGGCTTGCGCGGCGGCCCAGGTCAGGGCCCAGCTCAGCGCCGCCACGCCGGCAACTAGCATTGTCGTTATTCTTGGCATCAGGATTTCTCCGCTTGGCCGGCAATGGCCGAATGATCATGCGGGCATATTATGGTGCTTGGATCCCCGCGGCTACCGGGTCAGGCGCGACTAAAGGCGCGGCGAAACGGAGCAGAAGCCAGCAAGTTAATTCTGTGCCGCAATGGATGCCCGCAACGTCGTCAACACCTCCGGCGTCACATCCGCCAGCGAATGGAAGATCGCCTGCCCGCGCGGCACGTTGACGAACGTGAACGGCACGCCGTTGCGCTTGATCGCGTCGTCGACGAACTCGGGATCGTGCGAGGCGCCCTCGAAGCCCGTGCGCAGCGCCGCAAGCGCGGCCGCCGGCGCGCCACGCGGCGCAAAGCCCACATAGGTCATCTCGCCGGTCTGGTTGGTGAGCCAATTGAGCGCATCCCAGTCGGGTCCTGACGGCAGCTTGCCGTGCACCTCCTTGTAGAGATCGGGGAAGGCCGGCATCTCGGTGACGTAGCGGCTCTTCTCGTAGGCGCCATTGGGATCGACCGGCACCAGATAGGCGATACCGACCCCGTCACCGGACTTCACGAAAGCCGCGTTGCGGCCGCGGAAGGTCGAGATACTGGTCGAATGAAACTGCACCTCGCCGCGCTGCATCGCCAGGAACACGTCGTTGCCGCCGCGATAGCCGACGATCATGCGATGCTTCACGCCGAGCACCTGCAGCGCGAGCTTGGGGAGGAGGCCGGAAATGTCGGTCTTGTTGAGGGCGCCGACGAGGACGTTGTTGGCCTTCATGATGTCGCGCGGCGCCTTGATGCCGCCCGGCACCGTGTCGGTGCGCGCATAGTTGACGCGGATGTCGCCGGTGCCGCCGAGATATTCGAAGGTCTCGTAGCGCACGCGCAGCGTTTGATCGCCGAGCGCCTGCGCGAGCGGATCCCACGGGCCGTAGAGGATGGTGAGGCCATCGGCCGTCGCACGCTCCTGCAGATAGTTGGTCGCGGCCGATCCGCCTGCGCCCGGCATGTTCTGCACAACGACGGTCGGATGGCCGGGGATGTGCTTGCGCAGCTGCACCGCGAAGGTGCGCGCGAGCGTGTCGACCGTGCCGCCGGCCTCCAGCCCGACGATGATGGTGAGCCGCTTGCCGGCATAGAACTCGCCCTGCGCACACGCCGCGCCGGCGAGCGCAAGCGTCGCCGCAATCACGCAGCCAGCCAGCGTCGAAGCCTTCGCAATCATCATGTCCTCGTCAGGTCGAAGGCGCGGCGCGCTCCGGTGGACGCGATAGCGCTGTCCGGCCGGGCCGGCGAAACAGTCCTCGCAGATCGGCTCGCACGCGCCGAACGCCGAGATAACATCCGGTGAGGCTGATAGTGAGACCGCCGAGCATCAGCACCAGGACCAGCACGTCCCAAAACGGCCGCGAACGCATGGCAGAGGTGAAGTCGAGCCGGTGCAGGCCGCCGAACAGCCAGCGGTGCCAGCGGCCGTTGACATCGGCGCGTTGCAGGAGCGCGCCGGAGGCCGGATCGAGATAATAGCGCGTACGGTCGGCGTCGTTCAGGATCACGCGATAGATTGGCAGAACGAAACCATCGCGCCGGTTGAAATAATAGGCATCCTCCTCGGCGAGCAGGCCCTGCTCCACAATGCCGAGGGCGCCGGCGAGACGCGCGGCGGCATCGGAGAGATCGGCACTCGTCGGCGCCGCTGCGTGGCCCTGCGCATCGACGCGCTCGCTGCGGCCATCCTGGTGCGTCACCATCCAATGCAGCCGCCCGGCGAGCGGCGCGCTGGTGAGGCTCACCGCATCCTTGAGCGCGGGCTGCGCACGCAGCGCCGTGAGCGAGGCCTTGATCTCGCCCCAGGTCGGCGGCGTGCCCTGGATCAGCGCGGCTTCGCCTGAACCGCGGCTCTCCAGAAAGCCCCATGGGTTCATCGAGAAGAGGCCGCTCACCACCCAGGTCAGCGTTATCACGCCGAACACGAGGCCGGTGAGGTGATGCCAATAGAACAGGCCGCGATAGGGCGAGCGCCCGCGCCGGAACTGGGTGACACCGAGCACGATCCCGACCACGGTGAGAAAGGTGCCGACGATCGAGGTCCAGATCACCACCTGGCTCCAGAGCGCGACGTCATTGCGCAGCGAGGTGAAATAGAGCCAGTGCGGGATGGTGCCGAGCCAGTTCCAGAACCGCTGCATCGCCGTCGTGGTGAGCACCACCTGTCCGGCGGTGCCGGCAACATAGACGCTGGTGCGATCGGGATCGTCGAAGTCCAGGCGATGCAGCGGGCGCTCGCGGAAGTAGCGCCCCACGCTCCACTGGTCGGTCGTGATCTCCTCTTGCGCGACCACCTTGGCCTCGCGCCCAATGATGCCCGGCGCGGCGGCGAGCGCAACACGGCGCGCCACCTCGGCATCAATGGCAACATGCGCGCCGCGGGCGAGATCGATGAGCCCGTCGCGTGCGCCCACGCGCCGCAGCCGCAGCGCCGGCTCGCCCAGATGGCTCTCGAGTTGAGCCCGAACGATCTGCTGCTCGTCTGACAGCAGTCCCTCGCCAAACTGGCAGCAGGCCTGCCAGGGGATCGGCGCCAGCGCGCGCACGCGCTCGGCTTCGGTGAGGCGCGGAAAGCCCACATACATCATGACGATGCCGGACGCGAACCAGACCGCCATCAGGAGCCCGACCGCAACCCCGAGGTAGCGGTGCAGAATGACGAGCGCGCGCCACAAGCCGTTCGCCATGGTTCCTCCCTCAAGTGGCGCATGATTTGTGAACTGCCGTCCACTTCGCCGGACCATGCGCTGGTTGCGGGGAGTATCCACCTGACCTAAATTCGCTTCAACCAGGAGATTCCCGATGGATGCACCCTTGAACGTCACCCGCGAGGAGGTCGTCGCAGGCCTTGGCGGCGAAGAAGCCGTCAAGCGCATG
>Ga0066903_100004710_pt1 | contig 11609 bp, 12 predicted proteins | sample PanSoiMetaGPlot1_FD_67491 | JGI IMG/M metagenome (GOLD analysis project Ga0066903, IMG submission 67491) | Tropical forest soil microbial communities from Panama analyzed to predict greenhouse gas emissions - Panama Soil - Plot 1 (version 2) | ecosystem: Environmental > Terrestrial > Soil >...
GAAGGTGACCGGCAACGAGGCGAGGCGCAACGGCGACCTCGGCATCGCGGCCGTCCCCGGCGTCATCGACGGAGGTGGGAACCAGGCGAGCGGCAACGGCGACCTCCGCCAGTGCACCAACGTCCTGTGTAGGTGATCGGTAGCGACGTGCCTCACTTCTGCTTGGCGAAAAGCGCACGTCCTTATCCGGCTCCACGCAAGCGGAGATAGTGCGTAGGCGATGTCGGGGGAGAACGTGGAGCTGGCGCGGGCGGCGCTCAACTGGTTCGCGCAGCTCGATGAGGGCCTCGTTGGCCCGGAGGGATGGAAGAGGTTCTACACGCCGGACGCACTTGCAACCTTCACTGGGTTCGGCCCCATCGACGCGCAGACGTTTCGCGGCCTCGAGTTCCTCGAGTTCAGGGCCTCCTGGATGGAGCCATATGACGACTTCCTGTACGAGCCGAGGGAGATCCGCGACGCGGGCGAGTGCCAGGTCGTGGTCATCCTTCACCAACGAGGCAGGCCGCATGGCAGCGACGCGTGGGTCGAGATGGACTACGGCATGGTCTATGCGGTCGAGCGCGGACTGATCAGCCGAGCCGACTTCTACGCAACCCCTGAGCAGGCCCTCGAAGCGGCCGGGCTGTCGGAGTAGGTCATGCCGCAGGAGAACGTGGAGATTGCCCGCCGCGCTTATGAGGCCTGGCACCGCGGCGACGTTGACGCTGCCTATGAAGACTTTGCGCCGGATCTCGAACTCGACCTGTCGCGGGCGGTCGGCACCGACCGGGGCGTCTACAGCCTCAACCAGATGCGACGTCTCGCAGAAGAGTTCTGGGAGGCCTGGGAGACGGTTCAGGTCGGGGCCGAATACATCGATGCCGGGGACCACGTGGTCATCTCGTTTACGAACCGCCTCCGGGGCCGAGACGGGATCGAGGTGCAGGCTCGCGGGACCTGGCTCGGCACGATCCGCGACGGGCTGATCGTGCGGATCTGCCTCTATCAAGAGGTTCAGGAAGCTCTCGAAGCCGCCGGGCCGCGGGAGTAGCCACCGCTTCTGCTTGCGCGAGAAGCAGAAGCGAGAAGAAAGCGGACGACGGGTCTCGAACCCGCGACCTCGAGCTTGGGAAGCTCGCGCTCTACCAGCTGAGCTACGTCCGCAGCGGAGCCTGGATTCTAGGCGCCGACGGCGGCTCTTTACCCTTCCTGGCGTGAGCTTGCGAACGACCGTGGTCGTCCTGGCGGCAGTTGCTGTCGTCGGCCTGCTGACCTACGGGCTGGTGAAGAAGTCGAACTCGTCGCTCGCGCTCGGCCAGGTGGTGCCCGGAGCGACGACCTCCCTCCCCGATCTCGACGGCAAGGGGTCCGGCTCCGTGGCCGACTACCGCGGCCGCTGGGTGCTGGTGAACGTGTGGGCCTCATGGTGCCCGCCGTGCCAGAGCGAGTCCCCCGACCTCGAGCACTACTACGACGCCAACCGGGGCAAGGACTTCACCGTCCTGGGCGTCGACACCAACGACCTCTCGACCGACGGCCTCAACTTCGTCAAGAGGCACGACATCACCTATCCACAGCTCCACGACGGCAACGGCGACTTCGCCGAGAACGACCTCAAGACGACCGGCGTCCCCGAGTCTTTTTTGGTCGCGCCCAACGGCAAGCTCGTCCTGCACAGCCTCGGCCCGGTCACCAACCGCTACCTCGAGACCAACGTCACGCCGTTCATCACCGGGCAGGCGAAGCAGTGAGGCACGCCGCCCGCACCGGGACCTCCGTCCTCGCGATCGCCCTGGCGCTCGTCCTCCCCACCACCGCGCTCGCCAGCGGGATGGTGACGTCGCCGCCGCAGCCTCAGGCCAACCTCCCGGACATCGAGAGTCAGGTGATGTGCCCGGTGTGCGGGACCGCCCTCAACCTCTCCTTCTCGCCGCAGGCCGACCGCGAGCGCGACTTCATCCGCAAAGAGATCGCTCAGGGCAAGTCCGAGCAGCAGATTCTCGACGACCTCGTTGCCCAGTACGGCACCGGCGTCCTCGCCGAGCCGCCCAAGTCCGGCTTCGACCTCACCGCCTGGCTGGTCCCGGGCATCGCGATCATCCTTGCCGCGATCGCCATCGCCTTCGGCCTGCGCCGCTGGCGCCGTGCCGGCCGCACGCGCGAGGAAGAGGAGGCGTCGACGAATGGCAGCAAGCCGCTCGACTCCGCCGACCGCGAGCGGCTGGACTCGGACCTCGCGCGCTACGACCTCTAGCAGTCTACGGCGAGAAAGCTGAGGCAAAGAGCCCCGCCGGCGCCGCGGCGAGATCCATCCGTCGCGCGCCGTAGTCCCGCCCGGGGCTCTTTGCCTTTCCGCTACCTGCTGCTTCAAACCGCGGAGGCGGCCCGAGTTGCGGAGCAGAGCACTTTGGTGCGCCGATTGAAACGTGCAAATAGTGCGGCGCCGGTGGCGACCGGCCCTCTCGCCTCGCCGCATATCGCCAAGATCCCCGGGTAGGACACGCGAAGGACGCCCGCACATCCGTTGGCCAAGGAGAGGCCGCATTGAAGGGATTCAGCCATACGGTCGATGAGTCGTATGCCCGGTAGACGCCGGGAGGGACTCTTCTGATGCCGACCGATTCCATCCCCAGAGAGGGCGCGGATCGGCTTTACCGTGCTCTCGTCGAGACCTCGACCGACGTGATCGCGCTGATCGGGGTCGACGGGCGCATCCGCTACATAAACGGCGCCTGCCACGAGGTGCTCGGGTTCGAGCCCGACGAGATGGTCGGCGGCCACATTCGCGACTTCAACGCGAACCAGGAGCTCCTCGGGGTCGACGCGGGCTTCGAGCGCATCCTGAGCGGCGAGGCGCATACCCGCCGGCGGATGACGGCTCGGCGCAAGGACGGCGCCACGGTCGAGCTCATGTTCAACGCCTCCCCCCTTCGCGGTGACGGCGAGGAGGTGGTCGGCGTCGTAGTGATCGCCACCGACATCACGGACCTGATCGTCGCCCAGGAGCGCGTTGAGGAGGCCGAGTCCCGCTACCGGACCCTCGTCGAGCAGTTGCCGGCCGTCAGCTACATCGCCGAGCCGGGGGCCAAGGGCGCCTGGCGCTACGTCTCGCCCCAGCTCGAGCAGATGCTCGGCTTCTCCCAGGAGGAGTGGACGGCGGACCCGACGCTGTGGGCGCGGCGCATCCATCCCGAGGACCGCGACCGGGTTCTGGAGGAGGAGCAGCGCGACTCGATTCTCGGGGTCCCGCTCGCCTCCGAGTACCGGATGATCACCAAGGACGGGCGGGTGATCTGGATCCGCGACGAGGGCATCCTGCGCGCCGAGCCCGGGGAGAGCGCCCACTACGAGGGCATGCTCACCAACGTCACCGAGCGCAAGTCGTTCGAGAGCCAGCTCCAGTTCCTGGCCGACCACGATCCGCTCACAGGCCTCTTCAACCGGCGCCGCTTCGTCCAGGAGCTCGACCTGGAGATCAAGCTGATGCGCCGCGACGGCCACCCCAGCTCGCTGCTGATGCTCGACCTCGACGGCCTGAAGCAGGTGAACGACACCATGGGCCACCAGGTCGGCGACGCACTGGTGCGCCAGACCGCCGAGCTCCTGCGCGACCGCCTGCGGGAGACCGACTCGGTCGGTCGGCTAGGCGGCGACGAGTTCGCGGTCCTCCTGCGCGGCTCACGGGTGAACGAGGCGGCGTCGGTCGCCCAGGACCTCATCGAGCGCTTCCGCGACCGCGAGCAGGTCGCCCCGGACGAGCCGGTCCGCCCCACGATCAGCATCGGCCTCACCAGCCTGCGCCGCAACTTCACCGGCGCCGACGAGGCCGTCGGGGCCGCCGACCGGGCGATGTACGAGGCCAAGCGCACCGGCGGCGACCGGGTGGCGATGTACTCGCGGCGCCTCCCCCGCCGCACCGAGGGGCACAGCTCACGGGCCGACGAGATCCGGCAGGCGATGAACGACGAGCGGATCGTGCTCTACCGGCAGCCGATCGTCCACGTCGCGAGCGGACGGGTCCACCGCCACGAGGTGCTGATCCGCATGCAGAGCCTCGAAGGCGACGTGCTGCCGCCCGACGCGTTCCTCCCGGACGCCGAGCGCTTCGACCTCATCCAGGAGCTCGATCGCCGCGCCGCCCACCGGGCCGTCGCCCTGATCGCCGCGGAGTCCAACGGCGAGCCGCTCCGCCTCGAGGTGAACGTCGCGGCGAAGACGATGGAGGACCTGGGGTTCACCGAGGCCCTCGGGGAGTCTCTGCGCGAGGAGGGGGTCGACCCCGCCAACCTGATCCTCGAGGTGAGCGAGCAGGTCGCCGTCTCGGACCTGAAGCGCGCCCGCTCGTTTGCCAAGCGGGTGGCCGAGTTGGGCGTCGGCTTCGCCCTCGACAACTTCGGCTCGGGCTTCGGATCCTTCTTCTATCTCAAGCACCTTCCCGTCGACCACATCAAGATCGACGGCGACCTGATCGCGGGACTGACCTCGAACCCGGTCGATCGCGAGATCGTCAGCTCGATCGTGGACGTCGCGCGGTCACTCGACCGGGAGACGGTCGGGGAGCGCGTGAACGACGAGGGCACGCTCGCCGCGCTCGGGGAGCTCGGTGTGGACTACGCCCAGGGCTTCCACCTGGGGCCACCGGCGCCCGTCCCCTAGCCGAGCGCCTCAGACGCCGCCGACCGCCATCTCGGTGATCAGGATCGCCGGCGTCTTGACCGAGCCGCCGAACGGCACCCAGCGCGCGTCGCGCCCGGCGGCGGCGACCGCCTTCAGCATCGAGGTGAGGTCGGAGGCGATGGTGAACTCGTCCGCGGCGGCGGCGAGCGCCCCGCCCTCGATCAGCCGGCCCGTGGCCCCGACCGAGAAGGTGCCCGAGACCGGGTTCACACCCGAGTGAAGGCCTGCGACGTCCGTGACGAACACCCCGCCCTCGGCCTTGGCCAGGAGCCCCTCGAAGGACATCTCCCCCGGCCCGACCACAAGATTGGAGGTGGAGACCGACGGCGGCGAGCGGTAGCCGGACCGCGATGCGTTCGCGGTGGTCTTCGTCCCGTCGCCCTGGCGGCGCGCGGTGTAGGAGTCATGCAGGTAGGCGGCAAGGGTTCCGCCCTCGATCAGCGAGATCGAGCCGCGGGGCGAGCCCTCGGCATCGAGCGGCGAGGACGCGAGGCCACTCGGATCGATGCCGTCGTCGGTCAGCGTGAGCGCGGCCGAGCCGACCTCCTCGCCCAGCTTGTCGGCGAACGGCGAGCGGCCTCGCTGGACCGCATCCGCGCAGAGCGTCCCGCCGATGAAGCCGACGAAGCTCGCCGCGACGATGGGATCGAGGACGACCGGGCAGGTGCGTGAGGAGGGCTTGGTCGCGCCGAGGAGCGACGCGGCGCGCTCGGCGCCCTCGCGGCCGATCTCCTGCGGGTCGATCGCCTGCGGCGAGCGGCCCATCCCGAGGCCCAGCCCGGTCTGCTTGTCGCCGTCGGCTTCGGCGATCGCCTGCAGGTAGGCGTAGGCGCTGGTCGCCTCCCAGGATCCGGAGAGGCCGGTCGACGAGGCGAGCGCGACCCGCTCCTCCTCGTCCGCGTAGACCGTGGTCTCGACGGCGACGACGCGCTTGTCGGCCTCGCGGGCTGCCTTTTCGACCGCCTGCGCGAGCTCGATCTTCTGCTCGGTGGTCCAGTCCGCGAGAGTCGGATCGACGAGCCCATCGATCTCGGGCGCATCATCACCGGCCGCCTCGGGCGCGGCCGTGAACTCGTCTGGATCGGCGATCCGCGCCGCCTCCACGGCGCCGGCGGCGATGCCGCGGAGGCCCCCGTCGCTCAGGTCGGTGCCGTAGGCGTAGCCGGCGCGATGGTCGATCCAGCAGCGAACGCCGAGACCGCGCTGGCCGGCGTCGGTGAGGCTCTCGACCTCGCCGTCGAAGATGCGGATCTCGCGACCCACCGAATCCTGGACGTAGGCCTCGGCGTCGGTGGCGCCGGCGGCCCGTGCGGCCTCGACGGCGCGCTCGGCGATCGTTGCGAGCTCCATCGCCCGCAATCTAATTGGGTGCGGCAATGCGTGCCACCAAGGGGTGAACAGAACCACCCCCGAGGCTGACGAGGTTCCGCCCAGGGACGCCTGGTAGCGGGGGCCTGTCTCGCCGATCCTCCTTGCATCGGGAATTTGGAAAACGACGAGAGGAGATCCCCGGTGACAAAGAGCAAGACCAACAGCATCCGACTTCGGACCCGCAGCATCGCCGCCGCGGCCGTCCTGGCCCTCGGCGTCGGCGCCGCGGTTCCCGCGCTCGCCGCGGCAAGCGGAGCCCCGACCCAGGTGACGATCAACGCCGGGAACGACGGCTTCACCGGCCTCGTCAAGAGCCCGCAGCTGAAGCAGTGCGCCAAGGACCGCAAGGTCATCGTCCTCAAGCAGCTCGGCTCGACGCAGAACCCGGGCAGCGACCAGAAGGTCCTGACCACCACCGCCGACAACCGCCAGGGCGACGCCTACATGTGGGACACCGGCAACTCCGGCCACATGAAGGGCAAGTTCTACGCCCACGTGAACAAGACCGCGTCCTGCCAGTCGGCAAGCAGCCCCAGCGTCCACATGGCCCCGAACAACTAGTTCCGGCTCGAACCGGCTAGCAGCGGCGAAGCGCCCGGCGACGGGCGCTTCGTCGTGTGTCTGGTGCTGCGACCAAGGCCGGCGGAACCATCTGCCCGCCTCCGTGTGGCAGCCCGCCCCGCTTATCCCTTCTGGATGTGGACGACCTCGACGTTCTGGCTCGTGGAGGTCGCCTTGGTGATCTTGAGCGTGAATGTCCCGGTCTGGCCGTTTTCCGCGGTGACGTGGCAGTCAAACGTCTTGCCCGCCTTTGGCTGGACGTCGCTCGGGCAGTCGACCGACTTGGGCGGGGCCTGCAGGCTCTTGTAGATCGCGCCGATGGCGAGCGCCGGCTGTAGCACGGCAGGATCGGGCCCGAGGGTCGCGTTGTTGCCGTTGACGGTGTTGACTCGGCTGGGAAGCGCCACCACCTGTCCGTTCGGCAAGGTCGCATGGCACACGAATGTGGTGCCGACCTTGGCGTCGACGCCACCCGGACAATCCACCGACTTCGCCTGAGGAAGGTTGTAGATGCCGAGGTCCTTGTTGACGAGCTTGACCTCATCGGACTGATCGACGGTCGAGCTGCCGCACGCGGCCAGGGCCACGGCCGCTCCCACGAACGCGAGCGCCGCCCACCGCCGGACCCCACCGACCCCCTTGCCATTGCTGCTCACGGTCGCGGGATGGTACCCGCGGCGCGCGTCGGAGTCCACCACGCCGACGAGATGAGATGACGATCCGTTTCCCGTCCGCCGACCACGCCGGCGACCGCGTATGGGTTCCAGCACTCGTCAAGTGGCGCAAACACTGCGCCCTCGGTGAAGTATCGGTGCGGGGGCCGGTGGGCCGCATAGGATCGCGACATGGGGGATTCGTCCGATCGGCCCGCACTCGAGATCAAGCGTGTCCTCCCAGGCTCTCCGGCGGCTGTCTTCGAGGCCTTCACCGATCCCGAGGTGCTGTCGCAGTGGTGGGGGCCGGAGGGATTCAGGGTCGCAAGTCTCGATTTCCATCCCGAGAGAGGCCGGACCTACCGGATCGAGATGCAGCCCCCCGAGGGCGACAACTTCCACCTGACCGGCGAGTTCCGCGAAGTGGAGCGGCCGACCCGGCTCGCCTTCACGTTCATCTGGGACCCGCCCGACCCGGACGACCTCGAGATGGTCGCGACTCTCGAGTTTGCGGAGCGCGGCGATGAGACCGAGGTCGCGCTGACGCTCGGCCCGTTCAAGACCGATGCGCGCCTGGATCTCCACCGCGACGGCTGGGGTGACTCGTTCGACAAGCTCGAACGGCTCCTGTCCGGTGGGGAGAGTGCAGGCTAGGCGCCGAGCCTGTCGGCCAGGCGCTCCACGAGCCACAGGTCGTAGACGTAGCCCTGTGGATGGCTCTTCATCTTGATGGGGCGGCGAGCAAGGATGCCGTCCGGGCCGCCCTCGACCACGACGTCGTGCCATACCTTTGGGGACTCCGCAAGTCCTGCAAGGACCTCGTCGACCTCCGGAAGGGCCCCCGAGTCCATGACCATTCGGCCACCGTCCGCGTGGACGCTGAACGGGGCCACCGGCGAGTCGAGCTCCACCTCGGTTGCGGGCTGGTTGCGCCACATCGAGGGGATCACACCCAGCCGCAGCTTCACGCCGCGTCCGTGGCGTGTGCCGGTCATCTCAGTCGCGTAGCCCCCCACCTGCTTGGGGAGATTGAGCTCACGCTCCTCGTCGAGCCCTAGCTCCTGGGCGATCGTGTTCGGGTCGTCGGCCGGCTCCTCGGTCTTGAGCGCCTCCCATACGACCTCCCAGCCCAGCGCGCCCGGATCCGAGATGTCAGCGGAGCGGCCGCGCATCTCAGCCGGTGACGGCCCATCCGACGGAGCATCCTGCGATCGGCGGCGAAAGAGGGACAACCTGGTTCGATTCTAAACCGCGGTCCGAGGCCTTGACGGTTATGCGAACATGTGTTCGTGCGATGCGACTTCTGCGGCAGCCTCCGTCCTCGGTGGTCCTACCCCATTCACGGCGGGACGCGGAGGGCGTGTGACGACTGCCGGGCGGCGATCGAGGCGGATGACCGGGAGGGGCTGCTCAGCCGCTCCCTGCTGATCCCGCTACCGCGAACCGTCCCCGATCGCTACGCCCCGAGGTTCCGCGCCGCGGCCAAGCGCCTGCACCTGGAGTTCTGGGAGCTGCGGGAAGGCGGCGCCACCCCGCTCTGACGCTCGAACGGCGCGACGGGCCGCGCGCGATCCTTAGGATCGCGCAATGGCACAGGAGAAACGAGACCCGGATTCGCGGCGGCTGAGCCGGCGCAGGTTCGCCGCGCTCTCGGCATCGGGCGCCGCCGCGGCCGGGCTGGCGGGCACGGGCCTCGGCGGAACGGCAGAGGCCACGGGGCGGCGCGTGAAGGGCAGCGTCGACGTGGTGGTCGTCGGCGCCGGGCTCGCCGGGCTCTCCGCTGCGCGGCGGCTACGTCGCAAGGGCCACTCGGTGGTGGTGCTCGAGGCTCGCGACCGGGTCGGCGGGCGCACTTTCGACCGGCGCATCGCCAAGCACAAGGTCGTCGAGCTCGGCGGGCAGTGGGCCGGGCCTGGCCAGGACAAGGTCCTCGCACTTGCCAGGGAGATGGGGATCAAGACCTTCGAGACCTACGCGCAGGGCAAGAACCTGATGTACCGGAACGGCAAGCTCACGCGGTGGAGCGGCAGCGTCCCGCCGGTCAACCCGGCGTCGCTCGCCGAGCTCGAGCTGATGATCTCGCGGCTCAACTCGATGGCCGCCACGGTCGGCGACGAGCCCTGGAAGGCCGCCAACGCCAGCGCCTGGGACTCGGAGACCATCGAGACCTGGGTCGAGGCCAACTCGCACACCCCGGACGCGCGGTGGCTGATCCAGCTCGTCGTCGAGGCGGTGTACGGCGCCGAGGCGCGCGACGTCTCCCTGCTCGACCTCCTGTCCGCGATCCACAGCGTTGGGGGCAACGTGTTCACGCTCGTAGGCGACGCCCAGACGATCCGCTTCGTCGGCGGGACGCAGCAGTTCTCCGAGCGGCTCGCCGCGAAGCTCGGCGATCGTGTCGTGCTCAAGACCACCGTTGAGTCGATCCGCCGGAAGGACGGCGGCCTCATGGTGGACACCCGCCAGGGAACCTGGCGCGGCAAACGGGTGCTCGTCGCCGTCCCGCCCCCGCTGGTGGACCGGATCGAGTTCCACCCTCCCCTCCTCCCCTCCCACGCCCAGCTAGCTCAGCGCCAGCCGATGGGCACCGCCATCAAGTGCAACGCGGTTTACGACGAGCCGTTCTGGCGGCCGCAGGGACTGAACGGCTACGCCATCAGCGACACGGGCCCGGTGAAGATCACCTTCGACAACTCCCCGCCCGATGGCAAGCCCGGAGTGCTCGTGGGGTTCTTCGAAGGCGATCCGGGGAGCGACTTCTACGACAAGTCGCGGCACGCGCGACGGCATGCGGCCCTCGACTGCTTCGCCCGCTACTTCGGCGAGCGCGCCCGCCATCCCCGCCGCTATCTCGAGCTCGTCTGGGCCGCAGAGCCGTTCACCCGGGGCGCCTACGGGTCCTACAGCCCACCCGGCGTTATCACCAGCATCGGGCACGTCGCCGGGAAGGCCGTAAACGGCGTGCACTTCGCGGCGTCCGAGCTGACTCCGAAGTGGGTCGGCTACATGGACGGCGCGATTCGCTCCGGCGAGATGGCCGCCGACGAAATCGATGCCGCTCTCGGATAGGAGTAGATTCCCGCGCGACATGCGGACGCCGAACGGGAACACCGTGAGGCGCGCAGGAGTCGGGGCCTTCGCGATGGGAGTTGTCGCCGCCGTGCTGTTCGCGGGGCCGGTGGCCGGTGCAAGCGCCAGGGTGCTGACGGTGGGGACCTATCACGGCAAGCGCGGGCGCTACGCGTCGATCCAGCAGGCGGTGAACGCCGCGCACAAGGGCGACTGGATCCTCGTCGGCCCCGGCGACTACCACGAGCGCAACGACCTCAAGAACCCGCCCAAGTCCGGCAGCGACATCCCGCCGTCCGCCGTCCTCGTGAGGACTCCCGACCTCCACATCCGCGGGATGAGCCGCAACCGGACGATCGTCGACGGCACCAAGTCCGACGCGAACAAGCCGTGCAGCAACGCGAAGAAGTTCCAGGACTTCGGGGCGAGTCAGGGCGGCTCGTCGGTGGGCCGCAACGGAATCGTCGTCTGGAAGACCGACGACGTCACGATCCAGAACCTGACCGCCTGCAACTTCCTCACGGGCTCGGAGAGCAGCGGCAACGAGATCTGGTGGAACGGCGGCGACGGCGGCGGCAAGCTCGGCCTCGGCAAGTACCGCGGTGCCTACCTGAACACCACCTCGACCTTCTTCGACCCCAAGGACCCGAACAGCGCGGCGCAGTACGGCCTCTTCACCAGCAACTCCAACGGCCCGGGCGTCCTCAACTACACCTACGCCAGCAACTTCAACGACTCCAACTACTACATCGGGGCCTGCCGGAAGCTCTGCAACCAGAAGATTGACCACTCCTGGTCCGAGTACAGCGCGCTTGGCTATTCCGGCACCAACGCCGGCGGGCGCCTGGTGGTCAAGAACTCCGAGTTCGACAACAACAAGGATGGCTTCGACACCAACAGCCAGAACAACGACGACTGGCCCTCGCCCCAGAACGGGCACTGCGCGAAGAAGGGCAAGGTCAGCCCGGTCACCCACACCGAGTCGTGCTGGGCCTTCATCCACAACTACGTGCACGACAACAACAACCCGAACGTGCCGGCACTGGGGTCGGCCGCGCAGGGCCCGGTCGGCACTGGGATGTCGCTCTCGGGCGCCCGCAACGACACGGTCATTCACAACCGGTTCGTCAACAACAACGCCTGGGGCGTGATCATGGCCGCCTATCCCGACTCGGGCAAGCCGTGCACCGGCGGCACGTTGAACTCGCCGTTGCTCGGCAAGGGAAGCTGCCTGTACGACGACTGGGGCAACCACCTGGTCGGCAACACGTTCACCAACAACGGCGGCTTCGGGAA
>Ga0066903_100004711_pt1 | contig 11607 bp, 8 predicted proteins | sample PanSoiMetaGPlot1_FD_67491 | JGI IMG/M metagenome (GOLD analysis project Ga0066903, IMG submission 67491) | Tropical forest soil microbial communities from Panama analyzed to predict greenhouse gas emissions - Panama Soil - Plot 1 (version 2) | ecosystem: Environmental > Terrestrial > Soil >...
CTGAAAGTGCGTGTTATCAACATCGTGAATCTCATGAAGCTGCAACCCCAGACTGAGCATCCACATGGCCTCTCGGATCACGATTTCGACGCCCTGTTCACTACGGACAAGCCAATCGTTTTTGCCTTCCACGGCTACCCCTGGCTCATTCACCGGCTTACATACCGGCGGACGGGCCACCGGAACCTTCACGTGCGCGGCTACAAAGAAGAGGGTACGACGAGCACGCCGTTCGATATGTGCGTGCTGAACGAACTCGATCGTTTCCACTTGGTGAGCGACGTGATCGACCGCGTGCCGAAGCTCGGAGCGCGAGCCGCTTACGCCAAGCAGGCGATTCGCGACAAGCTTATCGAGCACAAGGAGTTCATTAGCCGGTACGGCGACGATATGTCTGAGATCACCGACTGGAAATGGGGAGGTGCTAAGGCGGCTAGAGCTGCCAGTTCAACAGAAGGTGACAACGTCTAAGCGTCAAGGGGCCGACGTGAACGTGTTTACAATCAGACACGGCGAGACTGCGTTGAGCCTGAGCGGGCAACACACCGGTAATACCGACATTTCATTGACCGGGAATGGCCGGCGGCTCGCAGAGCGGATGCGGCCCATGCTGGCCGATAAAACGTTTGCCCTCGTGCTCACGAGCCCGATGCAGCGAGCCAGGGAAACCTGTGGCGGAAACCCGGGCGAATGAAGGGAGTCGGAATCTATGGAAACTGAAACCAAGACTGAGAAAGGAATGACTTTGATGGAAACACAAACAGAAAGCAGACTCGCTTCCACAATACCAACAGGAGCCAACGAGCTATCGAAACTCATTGAGCAGTACGGTTGTGGAACGCTTCAATTCACAGGAACGAACGACGCGCTTTATGAGCGCCACCTCGTCTTTGATAACGTCATGGACGCTGCGGCGATCGGTGCTCGGGAACGTTTTGAAGCTCTCGCGCACTCCGTGCGCGATGTCCTGTCGCAACGATGGATTCGAACAGAGGAAACCTACGATCGCAAGGATCCCAAACGTGTTTACTACCTTTCGATGGAATTCCTCATCGGTCGTTCCCTGGCTAACAATGTAACGAACCTTCTTCTTGATGACATTACCAAAAAGGTCCTCATGGAACAGAGGCTCGATTGGTACGAGTTACTGGAGCAGGAGCCCGACGCTGGGTTGGGCAACGGAGGGCTTGGGCGCCTAGCGGCGTGTTTTCTCGATTCGATAGCTACGATGGAAATTCCGGCCATGGGTTATGGCCTGCGCTATCAATACGGTATGTTCAAGCAAACCATCCAGGACGGCTGGCAACACGAAGTTCCAGATAACTGGTTGCGTCGTCCTGACCCTTGGGAGGTCCGTCGTCAAAATGAGACAGTGGAAGTGCCACTTAACTGCTCGTTCAAGCTAACTGGCGGAAGTTTAAGCGCTGTCCTCGGCCAGCCATCCAGTCTGATTGGTGTCCCGTTCGATCGACCGGTAGTGGGTTATGGCGGTAAGACTGTCAATACCCTTCGACTCTGGGAAGCAGCAGCATCCGACTATTTTGATTTTCAAGAATTCAGCAGCGGGGATTTTGTCGGAGCGCTGGCCGAAACACTCCAGGCCGAATCTCTGACTCGGGTGCTATACCCCGATGACCACACGGCCAAGGGGCAAGGACTGCGCTTCGTGCAGGAGTATTTTCTCGTCGCCAGTTCGCTGGCGGACCTTGTCCGCCGCTTCCGCAAGACCAACACAGACTGGCGCACTCTACCTGACAAGATTGCTATTCAACTCAATGACACGCACCCGACAATGGCGGTGCCGGAGTTGATGCGGATTCTGCTCGATCAAGCGCATCTCGGTTGGGATGAGGCGTGGGATCTGACTAAAAAGACCTTGGCCTATACTAATCACACGCTGCTACCAGAGGCGCTTGAGAAATGGCCGGTCATCTGGTTTGAGCGGATGCTGCCCCGTCATTTGGAGATAATCTACGAAATCAATCATCGCCTGATTGACGAGGTCCGAAGACGCTTTCCCGGAGATGAGGACCGGATTCAGCGAATAAGTCTCGTGGAAGAGGGTCCACAGCGTAAGATCCGGATGGCCAACCTTGCTATCGTCGGCTCACATAGCACCAACGGTGTCGCGGCGATCCATTCTCAATTGCTGCGCACGATGACGGTCAAGGACTTGGCCGAATTGTATCCCCAGCGTTTCAACAACAAAACCAACGGCGTCACGCCTCGCCGCTGGCTGCTAATGTCAAATTCCGCGCTCTCGCGCACGATTACGGATGCGATCGGTGATGGCTGGGTCAAGGATCTCAGTCAGTTAAACAAACTCAAACCGCTAGCCGGTGACCAGGGATTACAGGAGGCTTTTAGCAGTGCTAAACGCGAAGCCAAAGTGAAATTTGTCGATTGGCTCAAGCAGGTTAGCGGCCAAGCTGTAGACGCCGACAGCATTTTCGATTGCCAGATAAAACGTATTCATGAATACAAGCGCCAACTACTGAACGCGCTTCGGATCGTGGTGCTTTACAATCGGCTGCGCGAGAACCCCAATTTCGAGACGGCGCCGCGAACTTTTTTCTTCGCGGGCAAAGCAGCGCCCGCCTACCAACTGGCCAAGGTAATTATCAAATTCATCAATAATCTAGCAAAGACTATCGACAATGATCCGATGATCCGCGGACGGCTCAGGGTTCTGTTTCTGCCCGACTACTCTGTTTCATTGGCCGAGAGGCTGATTCCGGCGGCTGATGTGTCCAATCAGATTTCCACCGCCGGCTATGAAGCTAGCGGCACCAGCAACATGAAGTTTATGATGAACGGGGCGTTGACCATCGGCACGCGGGACGGCGCGACAATTGAGATGGCACAAGAAGCGGGCGAGAAAAATTTCTTTCTCTTCGGCCTGACAGCGGAACAGGTGGCAGCTAGCCGCGGCTGGTACAAGCCGCAATGGCACTATGACAACGATCCGGAGGCCCGCGCCGCGTTGGACCTGATCTTTTCCGACTATTTCAACCGCCACGAGCCAGGTGTCCTTGCTCCACTGCGGGACGCGCTTCTGACCCGCGGCGATTACTACATGCACCTTGCGGACCTCAAGTCCTATTTAGAGGCAGACCAGAAGCTTTGTGATCTCTATGCCGACCCGGCGGGATGGTCTGGTAAAGCTATCTTGAACGTGGCTGGCTCCGGAAAATTCTCCAGCGATCGAACAATTGCCGAATACGCAGCCGACATCTGGGATGTAAAAGCATGCCCAGTCTCCTGATAGCTACTAGTCAGAAGGAGCATTGAGCCAGATGCCAATTTCCCCTCTTGCAGGCAAGCCGGCTCCCAAAGAGCTGCTTGTCGATCCCAGTCAGCTTGAACACGAATATTATGGCCGCCGTCCCGACTTAGGAAACCCAAACCAACTGGTAAGCTTCGGCACCAGCGGACATCGAGGTTCGCCGCTAGATGGATCATTTACCGAAGCGCACATTCTGGCTATCACTCAGGCCATTTGTGATTACCGGCGAAGCCGGGGGTACGATGGCCCTCTCTACATGGGCAAGGACACGCATGCGGTGTCTGGGCCCGCCCAGCGCAGCGCACTAGAAATCCTGGCGGCCAATAAAGTCGAGACCATTATCCAGAGAGACGACGGGGTCACACCAACACCCGTGATTTCGCGGGCCATCCTCGTTTACAACCGAAACCGCAAAGAGCAGTTCGCGGACGGCGTTGTCATCACACCTTCACATAACCCGCCGGCGGATGGAGGCTTCAAGTACAACCCGCCTGACGGGGGTCCGGCTGACACCGGCGTAACACGGTGGGTGCAACGCCGCGCCAATGAATTGTTACACGATGGGGCCGGCATAAAACGAGTGCCATTCGCTACGGCGATCAAGGCTCGCACAACACACCAAGAAGATTTCGTGATGCCCTATGTGGAGGATTTGAAAAACGTCATCGACATGGACACGATCCGAAGCGCTGGCCTGAAGCTAGGCGTCGATCCGCTTGGTGGTGCGGCCGAATCTTATTGGGAGCCAATCGGCTCCGTTTATCACTTGGACATCCACGTCGCGAACCCAACAATCGATCCTACTTTTTCCTTCATGACTGTCGACCACGATGGGCAAATACGCATGGACCCATCGAGTCCGTATGCGATGGCACGTCTTGTAGACCTCAAAGGTCAGTATGACGTCGCCTTTGCTAACGATCCAGACTCCGACCGCCACGGTATCGTTACACCTTCCTCCGGGTTGATGAATCCAAATCACTACCTGGCTGTAGCCATACGCTATCTGATAACGCATCGGACCAACTGGCCAGCTCACGTCGCCGTCGGTAAGACCTTGGTTAGTAGCAGTATGATTGATCGTGTTGTGTACAAACTCAGACGCTCGCTTTGCGAAGTACCGGTCGGCTTCAAATGGTTCGTGCCAGGGTTGTTCAATGGTTCGCTCTGTTTTGGCGGAGAAGAAAGCGCCGGCGGAAGCTTCCTCAGGAAAGACGGCACCGTTTGGACTACCGACAAGGATGGCCCGATTATGGACATGTTGGCAGCGGAGATCACCGCGCGTACGGGCAAGGACCCAGGTGAGCTGTATCAAAAACTAACGAGCGAGTTCGGCACGCCATACTACACGCGGATCGATGCACCAGCGACTCCCGACCAGAAAGCCCACCTGCAAAAATTGTCGCCTGCGGCAGTTGCCACTAATACCCTCGCTGGTGAGCGAATTACAGCTAAACTGACCGCCGCCCCTGGTAACGGCGCCCCGATCGGCGGGCTAAAGGTAGTGACCGATAATGGCTGGTTTGCGGCTCGACCTTCAGGCACCGAGAACATCTACAAAATCTACGCGGAGAGCTTTAAGGATGAAACGCATTTGGCCGCGATCGTGCAGGAGGCTCAAGAAATTGTGACTGAAGCGCTAGGATTGCCTGATCTGGCTCTTCAGAAACAAGAGGTTTCCTAATGACCATCAACAACGGTGCGAAGGTGCCTCCATTTCCATCGTCCTACCGTGCCTCCGGCTTGCTCCTGCATGTTACATCGTTGCCTTCGCGTTACCGCATTGGCGACGCAGAGCCATCTGGAGCCGAGTGGATCGATCGACTTTCCGACGCAGCGCAAAGCTGGTGGCAGGCATTGCCCTTAGGCCCAACCGGTCGCGGTAACTCTCCTTATCAATCCCTGTCGTCCTTTGCTGGCCACGGCATTTTGATTAGCCTGACCTGGCTCATCCAGGATGGCTTGTTACACCCCAGTGACTGCCCGGTACCCGCGTTCTCTCAATCCGCCGCCGATTATAACACGGTTATGCCATCCAGCGATCGAAATGGCCGAGGCTGCGTTATGACACCTAGGACAACTGGTTTTCTAGAACACCAACAACATAACAGTCGCCCTGGCGAAGGCCGGCTGAACCGATGGAGGGTTCAGTGAAGGTGCTCGTCGTCGATGTAGGAGGAACTCACGTGAAGATTCTCGCTACAGGACAAAAAGAATCTCGGAAATTTCTATCGGGACCTAAGTTGACCCCTAGACAGATGGTCGCTGGCGTCAAGAAGCTTGCCAAGGATTGGAAGTATGACGTGGTATCGATTGGCTACCCCGGGGTAGTCATCGGGAATCGCCCCTTTGTGGATCCGTATAACCTTGGGCGGGGATGGGCTGGGTTCGCCTTTGAAGCCGCATTCAAGCGCCCGGTTAAAGTGATCAACGATGCCGCCATGCAAGCTGTCGGGAGCTACAAACATGGCAAAATGCTCTTCCTAGGGTTAGGCACCGGGCTGGGCTCCGCCATGGTTGTAGATGGTATCCTGGAACCGATGGAGCTCGGTCATCTTCCGTACCGAAGGCTCACCTTTGAAGACTATGTTGGGGTCGCTGGACGCCAGCGCCTAGGACAGAAGAAATGGCAACAGGCAGTCAGTGATGTGATAGCACGTCTGATTGCCGCGCTCGAACCCGAGGATGTGGTTCTCGGGGGAGGAAACGTCAAGAACCTAACAAAGCTACCTGCAGGTTGCAGAGTGGGAGATAACGCCAATGCATTCCTCGGAGGATTTCGCCTTTGGGAGAAAATCAACCGCGGCGAGCGCTCCCGTTACCGACGCAGCCGTCGCGATCGCCGCAAGCCGAGACAGAGGTAAACCATCGTGCCCAAGAGGTCCAAAATCCCGGTTTCGATCGTCATCGTCCTACTCTCCTGCCCGGCGGGCCCGACGACTTCCGAGGATATTACTGAAGCATTCGCCGGATCCCAAATGTTGGAGGGCCGCAACACGAGACGGCCGTAAGGAGAGCCTGCTCTTTTTCATGAAAGCTCAACTAATAGCTTGATTTACCGATATCGAAAATTCAAGACAATCAATTGACGGAGGCATTATGAAATCGATCGAGTTAAACAAAGAACAACTAGAGAAAATACGGACACATTCGGGCTTCATAGCGGCGCTGGATCAAAGCGGTGGCAGCACGCCAAAGGCGCTGGCTCTTTACGGAATCAAAGAAGGCGCCTGGTCGAACGAGGATGAGATGTTTGCGATAGTGCACGAAATGCGCACCCGCATGATTAGCAGTCCCAGCTTTAACGGGGAGCGGATCATCGGTGCCATCCTCTTCGAGAACACGATGGACAGGGACATCAATGGGCAACCTGCGGGTAACTATCTCTGGAATGTAAAACGTGTTGTGCCGTTCCTAAAAGTGGACAAGGGCCTCGAGGCCGAGAAGGACGGCGTTCAACTGATGAAGCCAATGCCCGAACTGGCGGCGCTACTCGAGAAAGCTAAATCGAAGCGTATCTTTGGAACCAAGATGCGCTCAGTTATTAAGCAAGCGAACCCAGCAGGCATAAGAGAGATCGTGAACCAGCAGTTCGAATTGGCTGGGCAGATCATCGCCGCCGGGCTGATGCCAATTGTCGAACCGGAAGTCGACATTCACTGCCCGGAAAAAGCGAAGGCGGAAGGATTACTTAAGGCAGCTATTCTCGAAAAGCTCAATCAACTGCCACAGGGTCAGAAGATCATGCTCAAGCTGACACTACCGGAGCAACCCAACTTCTATGCCGATCTCGTCAAACATCCAAAAGTGTTGAGAGTGGTTGCGTTGTCAGGCGGTTATTCGCGCGAAGAAGCCAACAAACGCTTACGTCGTAACCATGGTGTTAGCGCGAGCTTCTCGCGGGCGCTTGCCGAAGGACTATCAGCTCAACAATCCGCAGCTGAGTTCAACACGACGCTGGACAAATCCATTCAGAGCATTTTCGAAGCGTCGAACACCTAGCAGATCCTAACGAGAATCGTGGTAGGCAATCCGGCAGCGGAACAAATCCAAAAAGGACGAAGCTTTCCATTGGGAGCAACGGTCTCTGGCGACGGGACGAATTTCAGCGTTTACTCAAAACACGCAACGGGAATCGAACTCCTTCTTTTTGATTGTGTCGACGATAGTCGGCCGGCGCGTGTGATCTCAATCGACGCAGTAACTAACCGGACTTATCACTACTGGCACATCTTTGTACCCAAGGTAAAAGCAGGGCGAATCTACGGTTATCGGGTTAAAGGACCTTTCGATCCCCCAAGTGGAATGCGTTTCGATCCCAGCAAAGTCCTCCTCGATCCTTACGGGCGCGGCGTGGCTGTTCCAAAGAACTACAGCCGCGACGAGGCGCGGATGAGAGGCGATAATGCGGCGACGGCGATTAAAAGCGTCGTGACAGATCCGAGTGCCTACGACTGGGAGAGAGATACACCGCTTAAGAGACCCTCGTCCCAGACCATCGTTTATGAAATGCATGTGCGCGGCTTCACCCGTCACCCAAGTTCCGGCATCGCTGAGAAAACGCGCGGCACGTTCGCCGGCTTGATCGAGAAGATTTCGTACCTCAAGGAACTAGGAGTAACTGCAGTCGAACTAATGCCGGTATTTCAGTTTGATCCGCAGGATGCTCCGCGTGGGCAAGTGAACTACTGGGGATATGCCCCGGTTTCATTCTTTGCGCCGCACCAGGCGTACAGTTCGCTGCGGGATCCACTTGGGCCATTGGACGAATTTCGCGATATGGTGAAGGCGCTTCACCGGGCAGGCATCGAAGTCATTCTCGACGTCGTCTTCAATCATACGGCCGAGGGCAATCACGACGGGCCGACCCAGAGTTTTCGCGGATTGGATAACACGACATACTACATTCTCGAACAAGATCGCTCACGCTATGCCAATTACAGCGGCACTGGAAACACTCTTAACGCGAATCATCCAATTGTCCGCCGAATGATCCTGGACAGCCTCCGCTATTGGGTCAAAGAGATGCACGTCGACGGTTTCCGATTCGATCTAGCCGCAATCCTTGAGCGCGATGAGTCAGGACATTTGATGCCGAATCCGCCGGTATTGTGGGACATTGAGTCGGACCCCGAGCTGGCCGGAACCAAGCTCATCGCCGAAGCGTGGGACGCGGCCGGTCTCTATAAGGTCGGCAGTTTCATCGGAGATAGTTGGCGAGAGTGGAATGGGCGGTTTCGAGACGATATGCGCAGTTTTCTTCGAGGAGAGACGAATTCTGTCGGAGCCTTTGCTGACCGCCTGCTAGGGAGCGCAGCAATTTATGGTCATAAGGGACGCGAGGCTGAGCAAAGCGTTAATTTCATAACATGCCATGACGGCTTCACGCTTAACGACCTGGTTTCGTATAACTCCAAGCACAACGAAGAAAACGGCGAAGACAACCGGGATGGGTCTAACGACAACCGAAGCTGGAACTGCGGTGTTGAAGGTCCGACTGATGATCCCGATGTGGGGAAGCTCAGAAACCGGCAGGTAAAGAACTTTCTCACGGTCACGATGCTTTCGATTGGAATGCCCATGCTTCTAATGGGAGACGAAGTGCGGCGTACGCAACGTGGGAACAACAATGCTTATTGCCAGGATAATGAAATCAGTTGGTTCGATTGGACGTTACTCACAAAGCATGCCGATATTCTTCACTTCGTCACCCTACTCAACGCGCGACGGGTTTTGCGAGACGCCAAACCCGAACAACAGCGCGTAAACTTGAACCAGCTATTGATTGGCACAAACCTCGTATGGCATGGTGTAAAATTGAACAAACCGGACTGGGGCGAGAATTCGCATAGCATTGCCTTCAACGTCGAGCTCAAGGACGAAAAGCTGCTATTTCACGCGATTGTGAACGGCTATTGGGAGCCCCTCGATTTCGAGCTGCCGCAAGTGGGTGGACCAAGCAAAAATCCGTGGCGCCGCTGGATTGACACAGCCCTCGACTCCCCGCAAGACATCGTCGAGCTGGAAATGGCAGAGCCGGTTCCCGGCCGTGCCTATCGCGCCGAGCCGCGCTCTTTGGTTATCCTCTTCTCGGGAACTTGATATACTTGGAATTCCAAAAACGTAACTGCTACGGCGCGCTTCGTCCTGTCGCGGAAACGGACTCAGCTGCGTTGTTGCTACCTTTGATGCGCGAGGTACCGGAAACACGCGCAAAAGTCTTTCTCCAATTATGAGTCCCCTAATCTAAGCGTGAGCTACAGCCCGCATAGATTAGAGGGTGAAGCACAACACCTCGCGCGCGACCTACTCCGAAAGCATCTTGAGGCTGCCCCGAACAAACTAATAAAGAAATAAATCAGCTAAACTTTCCGATTGCAGATTGCGGATTGTCGATTTGGGACGGGACGATGATTCGCGGAACTTTTAGGATCCTTGAGATCTTAATCCTCACCGTGCTCATCCTGGTGACACGCTGCGCGAATTATCAGGATGTTTTTGTCAGCGGCAATGTTTATTTCACCGACGCCGATTGTTATGCGCGGATGACCCGTGTGCGGATGTACTCCGAACATCCGGGAATAATCGTGCGACACCACGATTTTGAAAACTTCCCCACAGGAACGACTTCCCACACAACGGCGCCGCTCGATTATCTAATCCTCGCGCTGTCGATCCTGCTGAGACCATTAACGGCGCACGCGATCGACCTGGCTGGGGCGCTGATTTCGCCGTTGCTCGCGCTTCTCGGAGGCTGGTTTCTTTGGTGGTGGTCGAAGCAACTCTGAAACTCCGGTATCGGTGGGCGATGCTGATCCTCTATGCGATCAGCCCCATTCTCGTTCATGGAACAGAACTCGGCAGACCTGATCATCAATCTCTGCTGATCTTGATCGCGACGATTGCGATTTGTGCGGAGTGGAACTTGCGAGCGGAAGACAGCGCGGTCGCCGCAAAAGATCGTAGCAAGTGGAGTGTCGTGAGTGGAGTCGCCTCGGGATTGGCGATCTGGACGTCGGCTTATGAGTCGCTTGTTCTATTTCTTCTTGTGATACTTGTATCGGCACTCGGAAGCGCGAAAGCGCTCTCGGCCAGATTTCGGCGCGCTGGGTGGGTCTCTTTTGTTCTCGTAATTGCAATTGCGTTTTCGATTGAGCAACGCGTTCCGTCACTTTCAATTTTCTATTCCGACCCGCTGTTCCAAAACTGGGCGCGCACGATTGGCGAACTCGAGTATGTCTCGCCGGCAAATCCAATCTGGTTGCGGTGGTGCGGTTATTTGCTCTTCGTCACGCCCTTACTCGTTTGGATCAGCGTGACGAAGGCCATGCGCAGCGGTGAGCGTACCACGCCTGCATTTGTTCTCGTGCTCCTGGCTGCAACGTATGTTCTCACAATCTGGCAGGCGCGGTGGGGATACTTCTTTGTACTAATCTTTGCTCTGGTGCTGGCCAGTCTGCTGGGCTCGATCAATGCAAGCACGGCAGTTTGGACCGCATTTCTTCTTTCGATGCTTCCGGTTCTGCGCGATTGGGACGAAAGACTTTGGGTAAATGACACGCAGTTCACAAACCGAGTCGAAAAGCGCAACGAATCGGTGCAATTACGCGATCTGGCACTGAGCTTACGATCGTCCCAGACTCGCCCATTCCTTGCGCCGTGGTGGCTTTCACCACCAATCGCCTATTGGTCCGGACAGCCGGGAGTAGCCGGTAGTTCGCATGAAAGTCTGAACGGAATTGCGGACAGTGCGCGATTTTTCCTTTCGGATGATCTGGAAAAAATCCGCCAAATTCTCGCGAATCACCAAACGGCGTGGGTTATTGCGTACGATTCCGAACGCGTAGCGCAAAACTCTGCAGCGCTCTTGAATGGTCCGGTGCCCACGCACCCAAGGTGCCGCGTGCTGGATAGAACACGGAGCGGGGCGCCACCCTTCCTCGTTCTGTCCGCTCAAAATCCCGTTGCGAAACTTTACCGTGTGGTGGCGCGATAAAAAATTCGCCATTGCGACGAGAATCCGTTGACAGCCACCGCCGACTGTCACAATACTACGGGATGCTCAAACGATTCGTCCCGCAAAAGCCGGTGCCGCCGGTTCCAGACAGATCGCGGTATTCGGGTATCGATGAAGACAATCATCCTGCGAATGGCGAAGAACCAATAATAACAACAACAATAACCGATAAACCAAAACCTATGGCAGATCACGGTGGCAAAGACATTCTCTCGAGCGATGTCGAAATCAAAGGCTCGATCAAGTTCCAAAAGGAACTTCTCATCGACGGGAAGGTCGAAGGGGAAATCAATTCCGACGGCGT
>Ga0066903_100004714_pt1 | contig 11604 bp, 14 predicted proteins | sample PanSoiMetaGPlot1_FD_67491 | JGI IMG/M metagenome (GOLD analysis project Ga0066903, IMG submission 67491) | Tropical forest soil microbial communities from Panama analyzed to predict greenhouse gas emissions - Panama Soil - Plot 1 (version 2) | ecosystem: Environmental > Terrestrial > Soil >...
GGTCTCGTTCGCCCGTTATCCCCCCGAAGGCAAGCGCGGCATCGGCGCGGAGCGGGCCACCGCCTGGGGGCAATGCCTCGTCGAACATACTGCCGAGGCGAACGATCACGTGCTGGTGGTGCCGATCATCGAGACCATTGCCACAGTGGCTCAAGTTCCAGCCATGCGCCAGGTCGATGGTGTCGAGCTGTTCTATTTCGGACCTGCTGATTTCTCCGCCACGGCCGGTCATCGCGGCCAGTGGGAAGGGCCCGGCGTTGCCGAGCAGATCCTGGCCATGAAAGACGCCATCCGCCAGGCCGGCAAACATTGCGGACTCATTGCCACCAGCAGCGACAATCTGCGCGAGCGCCTGGAGCAAGGCTTCCGGATGCTCGGAGTGGGGATCGATTCCGGGCTGCTGATTCGCTCCTTGCGCTCGATGCTGGCCGGCGTTGGCCGGGACCGGGCCATGCGAGCAGACCTCGCCGCAACCGATGAACCGAAGCCGCCGTTGTCCCGTCCGCCCGAATCGATGCGGCCGGATCGGCCCGAAGTGATGAACCAGGTCGGTTCCTGTCCGGTAATTGGCATCGAGCGCGGCGTGCGCTTCGAGTGCCTGGTCGGCAGCCACAACCAGGCCCGCAACCTTACCACCGGACTCGTCACCTTTGAACCCGGTGCCTTTCTTCCCTATCACACCCATCCGTTCAGCGAATCGATCACGCTCCTTGCCGGCCAGGCGGTGGTGGAAGTGGAAGGCAGATCGTATGAGCTGAATCGCCTGGACAATATCGTCATTCCCCGCGGCAGGGCTCACTTGGCAAGAAATGTCTCGAGCAGGGTACAAACGGTGTTCCACATCGCCATGGCCAGCGACAAACCCACGCGCAACCTGGTGGAGACCACCTTTCCAAGGCAAGTCATGCCGGCGACTTCCGCCGGACAGGACGGCGGTGAACGCGTGAATCGCTTCCAGTCGGCGCCCCGGTATGCGGCCGGGCCGAACACCGAGTTCATCGATTTCTTCAACAACGATTTGTCGCCCGGCATCGAAATGAGCGGCGGCTATGGCCTGTTTCATCCCGGCGGCCGACTGCCCGCACACCTCCACAACTTCGACGAATCAATCTGCATCATCGACGGCACGGCCACCTGCATCGTCGAGGGCCGGCGCTATTCCCTGGCCGGCTGCGGAACCGCAATGGTCCCGCGCGGCCGGGTCCATTACTTCATCGACGAAAGCGCCACGACCATGGCCATGATCTGGGTCTACGCCGGACCGATGCCGGAGAGGATTGTGGTCGATGAACGCTGCGCCACCGTTGAAGGAAATCCCTGGAAATAAACCGCTCTCGCGCAAAGCCGCCACGACGCGAAGGCGCATCACTTTGCGTCTTTGCGACTTTGCGCGAGATTCTCGAGCAACTGCAGCCGAACCATGTTCAGCGCCAGCTTCGCGGTTCGGCTTTGCACTTCGGAGCGCGTGCCGCCCCAGCTGAAGCTCCTGCTGCTGACGCCGCCGCCCCACGCTAAACCCACGTGAACCAGGCCAACCGGTTTCTCCGGAGTGCCGCCGTCGGGGCCGGCAATGCCGACGGTGCTGACAGCCAGGTTGGTGCGGAAGCGAGTGCGACAACCAGTGGCCATCGCCTCGGCCACGGCGGCGCTGACTGCGCCGTGCTCATCCAGAAGCGCCTGGGGAACCGCCAGCATTTCACGCTTCAACGCATTATCGTAAGCCACGATGCCGCCACGAAAGCAGGCACTGGCGCCGGGCACTTTGCTCAACCGCCGGGCCAACAGACCGCCTGTCACGCCCTCCGCCACGGCCAGGGTTTGCCGATGCTCTCGCAATAGCCGGATGACGACATCCTGCATTTCTTCATCATCGATGCCGAAAACCATGTTCCCCAGGCGTTCGCGGATGGTCTTTTCCACGGGAGCGATCTGGGCCTGTGCCTCTGCGGCGGTCGGCGCGCGGGCAAAGATACGCAGAGAAATGACGGCATCGCTGGCGGTGATGCCAACTTCCGGCACATGACCGCGCCGGGTCAGATCGAAGAGCTTCTCTTCGATGGCCGACTCGCCCAGGCCGAAGGTATTGATCTTGCGCTGCACCAGAACGCCACCGCCCAGCCCCATCCCGAGCAGTCTCGGTTTCGCCAGCGATTCGAACATGGCATACATTTCCGTCGGCACGCCGGGCATGGCCACGATCGTGCACGGGCCAAGCTGGAGCCAGATTCCCGGCGCCGTGCCGTTGGCGTTGGGGATGGGCTCGCTGCCGGCGGGGAACATCGCCTGCACGCGGTTGCGCTCGGTCATGCGGCGCCTGCGACGGGCAAACATTTCCTTGATCTGTTCGAACAATTCAGCATGAAAGACCAGTTCGACCCCCGCAACCTTGGCAAGCACCTCGCGCGTCAGGTCGTCCTGCGTGGGCCCGAGGCCGCCTGTGGTCAGCACGAGCCCCGCGCGCCCGGCGGCAATGCGGAAGGCGGCGATGTTGTCCTCCAGGTCGTCGGCAATGGTCGTGTGCCAGCCGACGGCGATGCCAATCTCGGCCAGTCGCTTGCTGAGCCACTGGCAATTGGTGTCCAGGTTCTGCCCGCTGGTTAGCTCGGTACCGATGGAAATGATTTCCGCTTTCATGAGGGGAGTATAGGGAACAAAGCAGGGAGTAGGGAATAGTATCGTTGGTGGGGCAGAGGAAATTCGTCTTATTTCTGGCGGGCAGCGCTATCTCCAGCTTTTGAGGGCATCTAAGTTCTTACACCGCTGGCTGCCGCCAGGTTGCGGGTGGAGGCACCAACAAGGAGAATCATGCGAACCAGCGCAGGTAGGCTTATTCTTGTTGGTTTCGGACCGTGGCTGGCGATTTTCGCCATCGCCAGCGCTCTGGATTTGTTCCTGACCTGGGTGCTGCTGAAGGACGGAGCAGCCGTGGAGGTCAATCCGCTCGCGGACCAAATCCTCGACCGCTTTGGGTGGTGGGGTCTGGGATTATTCAAGGCAGCCACAGTGGCGGTTGTTTTGGGTGTTGCATTTGTCGTCCGGCGAAAAAACCGGCTTGCCGCGCGCCGGCTGCTGCGATTCTGTTCCTGCATCCTGGTCCTGGTCGTCGCCTTCAGTTCGTATCAGCTGGCGCGCCTGGAGGCCACCAGCAACCGTTTACTGGCCCAGGAGAAAGCGCGCCGGGAGGGGATTGCACAAAAACGCGTCTACTGGCGAAAGTACTTTGACAAGGTCCACCAGCTAACCGGAGAGCTCGTCCAGGGCAAAGTCACCTTGTCCTTGGCGGCGCGGGACCTGGCCCGCTTCCTTCCCGAGGTCCACTACGTTCCCCTGTCCTTCCTGCAATCCTTCGCCCCTGGTTTCAGCCTGGAGTCCTCCCTGGCCCTTCATCTGGTCCACAATGCGGGCTTTCAATTAATCGAAACCCCGCAAATCGCTCAGGCTCTGCTGCCAGCCTGGCAGAGCGAGTTTGTTTCCGCCTTCTATTGCCCGCTGCCTGAATTTGCCATGTGGCACTTTCCGAAGGAAGGCATGCGGAACCCTTCGCCCAACCTGGCCTGGATGGCGTTCGCGGTGGACGCCAATTAGCCAATCGCCCGACCGATTGGAGGCAAACCGCTATCGGAATTGCCTCGGTGCCAGATGCAGGACATGCTTCTTGGCCTTTAGTTTGCCGCTCGGCTTGCCCGACTTTTGGGCTGCCGTTTTGCTCTCTCTTTATGACGCGAAGCCTGGCGATTTTTTAGCTGATGGTCTCCTGCGCATCGGGCGCGACCTTGCGAATCGTCCGCCGAATCTTCTCGAGAATCTTGCGCACCTCCGGCGCGAATGCCGCGATGTACCCGTCGATGGTTTTTGCTGCTGTCGGACGCTTTGCAGTCATTTGGCCTCCTGTGGTGACAGCGCCATGGGGAATCCTTCGTCCAGCCAAGCCTGGATGCCGCCGTTCAGCACGGCAGCGTTTGTGAAGCCTTGAGCGACAGCCCGGGCCGCCTGACCGACGGCCGATGCGTCGCCGGGTCAGCCTCAGTAGAAAACCAATTCGACATCGCGAGGCAGCGTGGCTTTCCGCCTCTCCAATTCGCCAAAGGAGATAGCGCCGTCGAGAGCGGTCTGCCGAAATTTCGCGTCGCTATCATAGGCGCAGACGAGCAGGGTATTGCCCCCCGACTGCAGCTTGCCGCGGACTTCCTGAGGGCTTACTCGTTTTGGTGCAGACATGATACGCCTCCTTGACCGATGGGATTTGTGAGTTGGGGGAGCGATGTCCCCTTCTTTATTTATTATAGAGCCGGCTCGCCGGAACATGACCGCCTGCATCAAGTGTGACGCCATCCAGTTCGTCATCTTGTTGATACCCTTTTTCAAAATGACGACAGCTGCATAGACATCTCCGGCGCGCTCCCGACGCGACGATGCTGATTTAACCCATTTCCTAGTAGTTCATTACGCGTTTGGCTCTGCAGGAATCTCGAAATGGCACTACAGATGCGTTGCCAGGCCTACTCAGGTGATGGGAAACAGTTTCCTCATCGGAACAACTTTTTTCAAGAAAGTAGGTGGCAAATGTTCGGATTTTTGGCGAATCTTCTGCCGGCTCATGGCCGGAGAAGGCAGGCTCCGCCCCGGCGGCGGGTGCAGCTCGGCCTGGAGGTTCTGGAAGGACGCGCGCTGCCCTCCGTCTCGCCCGTTGTTGCGGGGCTGGGTATCGCGCAAACGGCAACTGTGTCCCAGCCTTTCGTCATGGATGTGGCCAACATACAAGGCTACTCTTTTAACCTGATCTCCAGCAGCGGGAAGCCCGCGCACACTCTGGTGATTCAAACCGAGACGTTCTTGTGCGACGGCTCGGCCACGTTTACCGGAACGTGGTCGGGGTCCGGCCCCAACGGAGGGACTCCCCATCAAATCATGAACGGCAGACTGTGGTACGACTGCGCGGGCAACATGAAGATGTCGTTTTCCTGGACCAATGGTTCCGGCGGCCAGAATAGCTTCCTGGGCACGTTGACGCGAGTCAACACTTCCCCGGTGTCGCCGGCGTTCCTACGTTCCGCCTATCATCTGGACGGCGATGTGACGACGCCCGTCGCCGGCCAGGGCCCAGGTCATGTCTCCGGCTACGGCACGCCGCCTGTGCCGGTGTTCCAATTGTAAGCACTCCGGAACAGGGAAGCGGGAGTAGGAAAGGATTTCCTACTCCCGTTTTCTTGCGCGCTGGCTTGCAGTGGGAGAAGGCCTTGTAGCGCCCGGATCTCTGGCAATTGCACTTCCGGGTTTGGGCTTTTGACTTTCTTCCGTGTGACGCTTCTTCGTAAACAAAAACAGGCAAAGGCCCAAGACGATGATGGTGATGCTGGCGCCGACAAATACAATCTTGGAGTTTTGAACGTAACCTCGCAAGCCAGGTTCCCCGGACCCGGACTTATTGATAACTTGGGACGATTGCATCAGCATGTCGAACAGGAACAGGCCGTAGATCAAGGCCACCACGCCTGCGATGACGAGCCAAATACCGATGCGGCGCATGGTAAGTCCTCCAAAGCAGCGTTCACCAGCCGGAGCGGCGGCCACGACGCCCGTCGGCGCGGGAAGCCTGGAAAACATTTTCGGGGCTACGAAAGCCCGCTGGAAGACTTTAGGGACTGTACGCCAACCAGGAACTGCTTGCGCGAACCCTTGCATTATTATCTCGCTGGCCCGGGCCAACAAGGAAAATTCTTTTGGGGGCGTTGCTCTTCGCCCGATTTTTCCCAACCGTTTTCTTGAGCGTGATCAGCGGGCTCTATTGAATCTCGTCTAGATCAGCCCCGTCACCAATCGCCGAGGTCGCCGCCGTCGTTGGGATGCAGGGCACTCCACCAGATCGCCGGCGTCGTGCCGGCCGAGAGCGACCGAGCACTGCCGTCACACAACGCCACCAGGATCGCGCTGTTCGACGGCGTCGAGGCAAGATTCCAGTCGCAGGTGGCGGGATTCGGGTTGATCTGGAACATACACGCCGGTCCGGTGCTGTTGGGGGCGGCGCCGTTGATGGCAAAGCCGGGCCGCCGCTGATTGAACTCGCACGACCACAGGCCGGCGCCATCGACCGGCCCCTGCCACTGGCCGCACTGGGCCAGCTTCTCCGTGAACATGATCGTGTTACTCGTGCCGTCCCGGATCATCAGCAAGCGGGTGCCCCCGAACCAGAACGCAATGTTGGTGGTGTTGGGATTGCCGGTGGCGACGTCGGGACTGCCGGCCATGCGATAGTTGCCGAAGACCTGGAAATTGTAGCCAAATGAGGCCTGTGCCCAGAGGGCGCCCAGACTCGCCTGGCCGCTGGTGACCGTCGGGTCCGACGAGCTAAGGTAGATAGGAATCACTTTGCCATACGTGCCGTTGACATCCCAGCGGGCATAACCGTTCGGGCTCTGGGCGCTTTGCAGCACCGTGCCCTGTTCGATGAAATCCAGGATGTGGAAATGCACCGGCCCGATGACGCCCTGGTTCTGCCGCATCGCCCCCTGGGCGGGCGGTAACGTCTTGTTGACGTCATGGAAATTCTGACAGGCGAGCGACATCTGCTTGAGCTTGTTCAGCGATTCCGTGCGTGCCGCGGCCTCCCGGATCTTCTGAACGGCCGGCAGCAAGAGGGCGATCAAGACGGCAATGATGGCGATGACCACCAGCAGTTCGATGAGGGTAAATCCGCGACGGCGGAAAGGAAAGGCACGATTACTCATAGTGGGGTTTGACATTTCTCGAACCCATTCGAGCTTGTCGTTGGCGGTTGGTCTATCGGCAGCGAGAGTTGATGTATTGCTTCTACCCTGTTGCGACAACGGCTGGGTGGTGCCGTTGCATGAATATTTCTCGCAATCCTCCGAAGAGCATTGTAGCATGGGCCGGGGGCTACGCCGTCCATCTCGATGTGTAGCGGGTGCAAATTTCTCGGAGTGAGAATTTCGGGTGCACTGTGGCAAAATGTCCGTTATGTGGCAGAAACACCTCAATTTGGACGCGGAGTCTATGGAAGGGCCTTTGTCCCGATTGCATGTTAGCACAGGAAACCGCGCGGTCTGAAAACGTGCTGGCTACGCCGTCAACGCAGCGAACCGAAGCCGGTTTTCGTTGCCCGCAGTGCGGTGACCCTCTTAGCAAGTTCGAGATCGACGAAGGTAAATGTGCCAACTGCAAGAACCCGTTGCCGGCCTACCCTGACGACGCCCAGTTGGTTGGCCGGGACCTGGAAGCTCTGGTGCAAAGGCGCGCTCGGCAATCCTCCTGGCGCCTGGTCGCCGTCGCCATGGTGCTGATCCTGGCCGGTCTGTTCTTGCTCTTCCTCCCCGTCTCTTTTGTTGATGATCATGGGCTCTTTTCTAAAGTGTTCATCTTGATGCCGTTGGGCCTTATCTTCCTTCTCATCGGGGGACTTCTGATAAAACAGGCATGCGGCGAGAAGGACAGTGGCGGCGCGTGGGGAAGCATGTTCCGCTTTCTACAGGAAACCCCAAAATTTATCACGCCGCAACATCCTCCCGAACCGCAAGGCGAAGGCGGTCCGGCCCTTTCCCGCCATGTGACATACCACAAGCGCATCGTTTGGGTTGGAGGAGTTTTCGGAGGGCTTGGCCTGGTCCTTGGTCTGCTTATTTCACTGATGGTCCTGAATCTGGCAACAAAAAGACCCGGGACGTGGAACCTCATTTTGATGAGTCCCATCGTCTCCGCTGCCCTCTTTACATTTGTCGGGATCGCAGTCGCATGCCTGTTTGCCCCCCGTGAGTTCCTGTGCGGTCCGCTCGGCACAAAATGGATGAAGTTGATCGGAATCAGGAATATATTGGGCGCCCGCATTGTGTGCGCACTGTTGAGTGTTATCGGCATCCTGGGAATGGCGCTCCTGGGTTGGGAGCTTATTCGCCGTTTGTGGTAGGGCGTTCTCTTGCCGCCTGGTTTCCGTCGATGGAGTTGCTGCCTGCCTTCGCCGTTGAAGGATTAGTCCAGCCTCGGTCAGCGACCGGTTCGGCGACACAAAACTACCTATTTCCCCACGGTCCGGCGCACATACTCGCGGATGTGCGCGTGCGTCTCGGCGGCCGACCATACCTCCAGCGCCGCCTTATCGAGCGACTCACTGGTTCGATCGATCCGCTCCAGGGCCTCCGCGCGCAGCGATTGCTTGGTCAGACGAAAAGTCTGCGGCGGGATTTGCGCGAGCTGCCGGGCAATCTCCTGTGCCCGGCCCAGGAGTTCACTCGGTGCGACCACTTCATCGACGAGCCCGGCGGCCAGCGCATCCCTTGGAGGCAAGTTCCGTCCTGTGTAGATCAACGATTGGGCCTTGTCCGGAGCCAGGGCAAAACGGACCACCTCCAGTGCCGCGGCCGGGAAGGGTACACCCACCAGGAGCTCCGGCAAACCGATTTTCCCGGTTCCCTCGGCCATGAGGCGGACGTCCGCGGCGAGCACGATGATGCAGCCTCCCGCGATTGCGTGTCCATTGGCCGCCGCGACCACCGGCCTGGGAAAGGCGAAGAGCGTACGCACGAACTGCGGTAACACAGCCAGAAAACGAGTCACATAGTCCGGGCTCTCACGCGTGAGCCGGAAAAGATCCACGCCGGCGGAGAAAATCGATCCCGTTCCCGTCAGGATAACGGCGCGCACATCCGCAGCCATCCCCTCCAGCTCTTGCAGCAAGCCATCGAGAAGTTGCACATCGAGCGCACTGGCCTTCTTGTGCGCCAAACGGAGTGTGAGAATGCCTTCGTTTTGAGAGCGTTCGATCATCGCAGTCACCTCTGGCCATTCGGCAAGCGGGCGCGGCTTATTGCCTTTATTTCTTTAACACGGTTCGCTGTCCGGCCTTGATCTCCGGCTGCCCGAGATCCTCACGTTTGCCGACGCCGCCTTCGTACCAGACGACGGTGTACTTGCCGGCGAAAAGAGCGATCGGGCTGTTCAGGATCGGCGGATTGCTTGCCAGTCTGCGTTCCTTGCCCTGAAAAGGAATGTACCATCCCGGGGTGCCTTTCTTGGCCTCGACGATTAACTCACCGGTCAACAAGATCGTCTTCTTGCCGGCGTCGATCTTCACCTTACGTTCCGTGCCGTTAACACGAGCCACGTAAGTGCCCGGAGCCAGTTTGACAGTGGTGTCCAGGAGCGGCTTGCCCGGGGGCACGAGTTGCTTGCCCTTCTGAAAGACCATGAACCAGTCATTCGATTTGGCAGTTACGGACTTGACTTGAACCGCCCCATGCGTTTTGCTGTCGTAGTCTTCCGTGATCTGTTCTTTCAGCTCCTTGACGGGCTTTTCCTTCTGCCCGGCGGCAAGACCGCGATGTCCGGTCACAAATCCAAGTAGCATAGCTGCGAAAACGAGACGGTGCCTGGTCATGGCATGGCTCCTTTGGAAATGTTTTCTTACCAGCAATGGCGCCCGGCCAAGAGCCGTACAGCACTTGGAACCACGATCGCGGCCGCCGTCTGCTCAAAGGCCTTCGGTCATTCGGTACGGCCCCAGCAGCTCCAGCACGCGAACGTCCTGGGCGAGGATGGCATCGACGGCGGCGAATGCATTCTCGGCTATCGGCCGGCCGATGACCTCCGACCGCCCCAACACGCGCCCTACCAGTTCGTTTTTGCTGGCAGGGCGCTGGTGGCCGTCGATGACCATGAACTGCGGCCCGTCCTCGAAAAGCCGATACGCCAGCGATACCAGGCAGCGATCCGCGGCCATTGCCTCCGCGTTCCATTTGCCCAGGATCAGATCGAAGTTGGCGCCGTGATCCGTCACCCGGCCCAGCGTCCAGTGGACGAGATAAGAGGCGAGCGTGCCTTCCGGCGAATGGATATATCCCCAGACGCAGCGGCTGTTGCTGCCACAGCACTCGCACGGACCATAGTCGTTTGTGCCGGCCGGCTCAACTTGTAACGCGTGCATCCGCATCTTGCCTCGGCGGGGCGAACAGTAACACTCGTCGTTTACTTTCCCTGGCGCAGCTTCTTGAAAAATGCTCTCGAGTCAACGACTTTCGACCTGGCCTTTTTCAGCCAGTCACGTACTTTCTTGGAGTCGATCTCTGCGACATCACCGAAAATGGCCTGCGCCGCGCCGTATTTGCCCACGGGTTTGAGGTCGGCCTCGTCGATTGCTTGTCCATTCCAGAACAGGAGGTTGACGGTCTTCGCGCTGGAGTTGTAACCGACGACAGGGTTGTCATCAATGAACCACACCGGGCTACCATGCCATACTTTGGAGGTCGCCTTGGGAAGGGCCGTGTCAATCAATTCGCGCAAGAGATCGCACATCGTCCGAAATGCCAGCGGTTGGGCCTGTGAGTACGCGGCGATCGGGTCGTCACGGCCAAGGTCACGTTCAACGGTTTTGATTTTGCCGGACTGTTTCATGGTTCCCCCTGGGAAGGGCTCAGCCTTGTTCTGTTGCAACAGGTATATCGTAGCTCGCCGAAAATCTGCAACAAGAAAAAACCAGAACCTGCTCAGAAGTTGGCTCACGAAAGGGTTCCATCTGCATCTTGCCTTCGCGCCTATCCTATTCGCCAGGCTGCGGCGGCTGGTTCGGTCTCGCTATTCATTAAGCCGAGTTGACTCTCTCTGCTGGTGCGCAGTTGAGCGATCGCCCTTCGTCGCCGCCTGTTCGCCCCAGAGAAGACCAGCAAGCAGCGCTCCGATGAGCAAGCACGAGCCGGCGTTGCTTGCTGTCCAGGCCAAGGGCATGCCGTTGTTGAGATCGACCACCAAGAACGCCGGACCGGCCAGCAGGTAGCCAACCGCCGTCAAGATAACCAGGGGGCGATAGCGGCGTACGTCCGCCGCAATGAACCAGAGCGCCACGCCGTGCAGCCCGTAGATGAACGACACCTGGCGCATGACCGAATCGAAGACCGGCCCTTGTGGCATCTCCGTCAGCCCCATGCCGGCGTGGATAGCCTCCATCCAGGCGCGCGGCAAGAAGACTGCCCCGAAGGCGAGCATTTCCACTGCCCCCGCCAGCCGAAGCACCCAGGCTTGCAGAAGCGCCCACTTCACGATTTGCTTCTCCGAAGCTATTGATCCTCAGCATGCCAAAGCTCTTGTAGGACGGTATTGCAAACCGTCCTGTCTCCGCCGGTTCACTTCCTGGTCACCGGCGTCTCCTGGTAGGAGGCCTCCAACCATTTGCCGTCTCGTTTGATCCAAACTTCGACCACGCGCACGGGCGATGGCACTTCTTTCCCCTTGTATGTCCCCTTGATGGTGGCCTGGAACGAGGCCAGGGCGACGTCCTTGCTGAGTGCCTTCACCTTGAGCCCGTCCATCTTGTACTCGGTCATCTTGAATTCCGGAAGGACCTTCAGGAGATCTGCCGCGCTCGCAAACTGGGCGTAGGTCAGCGTGGTTACGTGGTCCTTCGTCATGAGTGCCTTCAGCGCGTCCGCGTCTCCCTTGTTGAATGCCGTCTGGATGGCTCGCACGGAGCGCCCCACTTCGTCGGCCGTGTCAGCCCTGGCCAGTGTGGCAAAGAGAAGAATGGCCGTCCCGATCAACAGATGTCGTAATCCCATGTGTGTTCCCTCCCATGATGCAAGAAAAGCCGCCCGAGTTTGTATTCAC
>Ga0066903_100004715_pt1 | contig 11603 bp, 6 predicted proteins | sample PanSoiMetaGPlot1_FD_67491 | JGI IMG/M metagenome (GOLD analysis project Ga0066903, IMG submission 67491) | Tropical forest soil microbial communities from Panama analyzed to predict greenhouse gas emissions - Panama Soil - Plot 1 (version 2) | ecosystem: Environmental > Terrestrial > Soil >...
GAGCAGGCGGGCATCATCTTCATCGACGAGATCGACAAGATCGCCGGCCGCGAGGGATCGCACGGCCCCGATGTCAGCCGCGAAGGCGTGCAGCGCGACATCCTGCCGATCGTCGAGGGAACGACGGTCAACACCAAGCACGGCATGGTGAAGACCGATCACATTCTCTTCATCGCCGCCGGCGCATTCCACGTGTCGAAGCCGTCCGACCTGATTCCGGAGTTGCAGGGGCGGTTCCCGATCCGCGTCGAGCTCGAGCCGCTCGGCAAGGACGAGTTCGTGCGCATCCTGACCGAGCCGCGCAATGCGCTGATCAAGCAGTACATGGCGCTGATGGAGACCGAGGGCATCGCGCTGACGTTCACCGACGACGCGATCCGCCGCATCGCGGATTTTGCGACGACCGTGAACGATCGCACCGAGAACATCGGCGCACGCCGCCTTGCGACGGTGCTCGAAAAACTGCTCGACGAGATCTCCTTCGAAGGTCCGGACCTGGAGGACAAGGTCGTCACGATCGACGAGGCGTACGTGACGCGGATGCTCGCCGACATCGTGAAGAACGAAGACCTGTCGCGCTACATCCTGTGATCGGAACTCGCGTCGACGTCGCAGAGGAGCGCCACGGCAGAAAGACAAAGGTCGCCAAGGGTGGCACCCTCTGTGGCCTTGGTGGCGTTGTTCTCGTCGTGGCGCTCTGTGTCCTCGGCTGTGGCAAGAAGGGCCCGCCGCTGCCGCCGCTGGTCAAGCTGCCGATCGCCCCGCCGGAGTTGATCGCGGAGCGGCGCGGGGACACCGTCGATCTGCAGTTCGGAGTGCCCGGCACCAACACCGACGGATCGCGGCCCGCGAACATCGCCGCAGCCGAGCTCTACGCGATCACCTCGCCGCCCGGCGCTGCGCCGCGGCAGTACTCGGACGCGCAGCTGCTGAAATACGGTACGCGGATCGCGACGATCGACGTGAAAGCGCCGCGCGATCCGAATCTGACCGCCGATCCCGACGACCTGGCCGACGAAGTGGAGGAGCCGGAGGGCCGCGGCCTCGATCAGGGGGCAACCGCTCACGCGTCGGAGGAGCTGACGGGTGAAGCGGTCGCGCCGGTCGACGTGCCGCCCGAGCGGCCCGCGAGGCCGCCTCTGGGCGCGCCGCCCCCGCCGCCGCCCCCGCCGCCGATTGCTGCGCCGCCGGCGCTGCTGGGACCATCGCCGGAGCCGGTGTCGCGGACCTACGCCGCCGTCGGTGTGTCGACGCGCGGCAAACATGGACCGATGTCGAAGCGCGTGATCGTCCCGCTGGTGCCGCCGCCACCCGCGCCGACCGCACCGAAGATCGCCTACAACGAGAGCGCGGTCACGATCACCTGGCCGGCGCTCGGATCGGCGGAGCCGGTACCCACTGATGGCGTGCTGCCGTCGAAGCAGATCGGCGCGACCATCCCGGAAATCTCCTACATGGTCTACGACGTCAGCGATCCGGATGCGGCGCTGAAGCTGACGACGACGCCGCTTTCCGATCTCAAGTACGAAGACAAGCGGATCGCGTGGGGGGCGAAGCGCTGCTACGCCGTGCGCGCGGCCGCGCGCATCGCCGGCACGGTGATCGAAGGCGACGCGTCGCCGCAGACGTGCGACACGTTGACCGACACGTTCGCGCCGGCGCCGCCGAAAGGACTGGCGGCGATTCCAAGCGAGGGCGCGATCAACCTGATCTGGGAGCCCAACGGCGAAAGCGATCTCGCCGGCTACGTGGTGCTGCGCGCGCGGGCGCCGTCCGAGACGCTCGAGGCGATCACGGAGCTGATCCAGGAAACCTCGTTTCGCGACGGCGTCCAGCCGGGCATCACATTCGCCTACGCGGTGGTCGCCGTCGATCGCGCGGGCAACCGCAGCCAGGCGTCGGCGCGCGTCACGGAAACGGCCCGCTGATACAATGCACCGGTCCGAGGAGGGTGGTATGAAGCTGTTCATCGACACCGGCAATATCAAGGACATCGAGCGGCTCTCCGACATCGGCATCATCGACGGGGTCACGACGAACCCGACGCTGCTCGCCAAGGAGCCGGGCGACTACCGCGACAACCTGAAGAAGATCTGCGGCATCGTCAAAGGACCGGTCAGCGGCGAGGTCACGGCGACCGAATTTGCCGGCATGATGACGCAGGGGCACGACATCGCGAAAATCGATCAGCACATGGTCGTCAAGGTGCCGCTCACAAAGGAGGGCATCAAGGCGTGCAAGGCGCTCTCCGGCGAAGGCATCCGCGTCAACGTCACGCTGTGCTTCTCGCCGGCGCAGGCGCTCCTTGCTGCCAAGGCAGGCGCCTACTTCGTCAGCCCGTTCGTCGGGCGCCTCGACGACGTCGGCACGAACGGCATGGAGCTGATTCGCGAAATCGTCGAGATCTACGACAACTACGAGTTCACGACGCAGGTGCTGGTGGCGAGCGCGCGCCATCCGATTCACGTGATCGAAGCGGCGCGGCTTGGCGCCGACATCGCGACGTGCCCGGCGACGGTGATCGACGCGCTGTTCAACCACCCGCTGACCAACATCGGCCTCGAGAAGTTCCTGAAGGACTGGGATGCGGCGCACGCGGTGAAAGCCTGAGAGTGAACCTGTCGATGGCTGATCGCTGATGGCTGATGGCTCATGGATTCAACCACCATGGTCCATGCCGCATATATCCATGTGCCATTAGCCATCAGCCATCAGCCATGACCGTGACAGATCCCCACGCCACCCTCGCCGACCTGGAACGCCGTGCTGAACTCGGCGGCGGCGAGGCGCGTCAGCGGAAGCAGCACGACGCCGGCAAGCTGACGGCGCGCGAGCGGATTGATCTCCTGTTCGATCCAGGCACCTTCGAGGAAGTCGACAAGCTGGTCACGCACCGCTGCCGCGATTTCGGCATGGAGCGTCAGCTCGTTCCCGGCGACGGCGTGGTGGCCGGCCACGGCCTCGTCGACGGCCGCCAGGTATTCGCATTCGCCCAGGACTTCACCGTCTTCGGCGGATCGCTGTCGGAGACCAACGCCGCCAAGATCGTGAAGATCATGGATCTCGCGATGAAGCTCGGCGCGCCGATCGTCGGCCTGAACGACTCGGGCGGCGCGCGCATCCAGGAAGGCGTGATGTCGCTGGGCGGCTACGCCGACATCTTTCTCCGGAACACGCTGGCGTCGGGCGTGGTGCCGCAGATCTCCGCCATCATGGGGCCCTGCGCCGGCGGCGCCGTCTATTCGCCGGCGATCACCGACTTCACGATCATGGTCAAGGACACGAGCTACATGTTCGTGACCGGACCCGACGTCCTGAAGACGGTGACGCACGAGGAGGTGTCGAAGGAGGAGCTCGGCGGCGCGATGACTCACAACGCGACCAGCGGCGTCGCGCACTTCGCCGTGGCCGACGATCGCGAATGCCTGGCGCTGGTCCGCGATCTCCTGTCGTTCATCCCGAGCAACAACCTCGACGATCCGCCTCGCGCCGTGACCACGGATCCCGACGATCGTGAGGACGCGGCGCTGGACGGCATCGTGCCGGCAGCGCCGAACCAGCCGTACGACATGCTGGATGTCATTCACGCGGTCGTCGACGAGGGGTATTTCCTCGAGGTGCACCGGCACTACGCGAAGAACATCCTCGTCGGCTTCGCGCGCCTCGGCGGACGGCCCGTCGGCCTGGTCGCCAATCAGCCGGCGGTGCTCGCCGGCACGCTCGACATCGACGCGTCGGTGAAAGGCGCGCGCTTCGTTCGCTTCTGCGACGCGTTCAACGTTCCGCTGGTCACCTTCGAGGACGTTCCAGGATTCCTGCCGGGCACGGTGCAGGAGTACGGCGGCATCATCCGCCACGGCGCGAAGCTGCTGTTCGCGTTCGCGGAGGCGACGGTGCCGAAGGTGACGGTGATCACGCGCAAGGCGTACGGCGGCGCCTACTGCGTGATGTCGAGCAAGCACATCCGCACCGACTTCAACTACGCGTGGCCGACTGCGGAGCTCGCCGTGATGGGGCCGGAAGGCGCGGTGAACATCCTCTACAAGCGCGAGCTCGACGCGGCAGCCGACTCGGCGGCCGCGCGCGCCGAGAAGGTCGCCGAGTTTCGCGAGAAGTTCGCGAACCCGTACATTGCCGCCGGCGTCGGGTTCCTCGACGAAGTGATCCATCCCCGGGAGACCCGCCGGAAGCTGATCGCCGCGCTCAGGAATCTCGAGAGCAAGCGGGACAAGAACCCGCCAAAAAAGCACGGGAATATCCCGCTCTGAGCCGCATTTATACAAATCTTATACGCCTGCCAAGATTTTGGACCGGGCGCTTTAATTACGCCGGCCGCCTCTGAACGTCCGTTGACTTCGCCTGTCAACCAGATGATTCTCTCCGTCCGACGACGAAATTCATTCGTGACTCGTCCCCGCTACTTGTAAGCAAACGCTGCCCCGGGTTTCTGTCTGGTCGTGGCGCGGTCCCGTCAACGGAGGATGGACGATGCGAAAGAGGTTCGAACCCCTCAGGCTGACACTGTTATTTGCTTTGCTCGTCGCGGCGCCAGCCTGGGCGCAGTCGACGGCGACGCTCCAGGGCGCGGTCACCGATGCGCAGAACGCGGTGATGCCGGGCGTGACGGTCACCATCAAGAACGCCGCGACCGGCCTCGAGCGGACCGCCGTCACCGACGGCGCCGGTCAGTACGTCGCCGCGTCGCTGCCGCCCGGCCACTACACGGCGATCGCGCACCTCGAAGGGTTCAAGGATCAGAACGGTGAAACGGACCTTGGTCCGGCGCAGACCGCGGTCCTCAACCTGAAACTCGGCCTCGCCAACATCGCCGAGAACGTCACCGTGAGCGGCACCTCGCCGCTGATCGACACGGCGACGACCTCCGTCGGCGCGGCGATGCAGGAGCGCACCGTTCAGGAAATCCCGCTCAACGGCCGCCACTTCGTCGATCTCGGCCCGCTGATGCCGGGCGGCGTCACGGCGCCGTCCACCGCGGGTCTGGCCGGGCAGCCGCTGCGCGGCCAGGGTGCCTTCTCGTTCATTTCCGCCGGCAACCGTGAGACTGCGGTCAATTTCCTGATCAACGGCATCAACCTGAACGATCTGTCGAACTCGCAGGTGACGTTCCAGCCGTCGATCAACACGGTGTCGGAATTCAAGGTCGACAGCTCGACGTTCAGTGCCGAGTACGGCCGCAACTCCGGGTCGATCGTCAACGTGGCGACGCGCTCGGGCACGAATCAGTTCCACGGCGAGGCGTTCGACTTCTACCGCGACGCCAAGTTCGACTCGCGCAACTACTTCAACCCGGCGCCAGCGCCGCAGTCGACGTTCAACCGCAAGCAGTTCGGCGTGAATTTCGGCGGGCCGATCGTCAAGAACAAGACGTTCTTCTTCGGCAGCTACGAAGGGCTCCGCCATACGCAGGCCGTCGACCTCAACTCGGGCACGCTCACCGCCGCGCAGCGCGCCGGCGTCGTCGATCCCGTGGCGCGAAACCTGTTGCAGTACATTCCCGAGGCGAACGACTCGACCGGGACACGCTGGATCGGCTCGTCGATCGCGCCGGTCAACCTCGATCAGTACACGGGCGACCTGCGGCACAGCCTGAAACAGAGCGACGACCTGCATTTCTACTACGCGTACCAGCGCGATCTGCGCCAGGAGCCGAACGCGCAGGGCAACACCGTCGCCGGTTTCGGCGACACGCGCGGCGGCCGCCGGCAGGTCATGACGGCGAACGAGACCCACATCTTCAGCCCGTCGCTGGTCAACGAGGCGCGCTTCGGCTTCAACCGGCTGAACATCAGCTTCAACCCGAACCTGCTCGTCGATACCAACGCGCTCGGCATCAACGTAGGCCAGACGCAGATGCCGATCGCCCTGCCGCAGGTCACGATCTCGGGGCCCGGACTCAACATCGGCGGTCCTGGCGGCTTCCCGAGCGGCCGTGAGGTGACGACGTTCGCAGCCGGCGACACCGCGACCTATCTGCGCGGCAGCCACATCATCAAGTTCGGCGGCGAGTACCGGCGCGTGAAGCACTACAGCTTCAACGGCGATCCGGGCACGGTCACCTATCCGAGCCCCGCGGCATTCCAGCAAGGATGGGGGAGCGCGTTCGGCATCACACTCGGCGATCGCTCCTACAACGCCTATAACACGGCGATCGGCGCGTTCCTGCAGGACTCGATCTCGCTGACGCCGAACCTGAAACTGGACGTCGGCCTGCGCTACGACTACATCGGCTCGCCGACCGAGGCGGACAACAAGCTGGTCACCTTCGATCCCGCCACGTCGTCGCTCCTCCAGATCAACGGGGCGGGCGGCTTCACCCAGGTCCACAAGAACGGCAGCGACTTCGAGCCGCGCCTCGGCGTCGTGTGGAATCCGACCAGCGATGGCAAGCTCGCCGTCCGCGCCGCCTACGCCGTGATGGTCAATCAGACCAACAACGGCTACTTCACTGGCATGACGGGCAATCCGCCGCTCGTCAATCCTCTGTCGGCGCAGGCGGCCGGCACGGCCGCGAGCAACATCAACATCTCGAACGCGATCGGCGGCGCGGGCGGCGTCGCACTGAACCCGGCGTTCACCGATCCGAATTTCCTGCCCGGCCGCATGCAATCGTGGAACGCCAACGTCGAGCGCGAGATCGGGCTGTTCGGCGTGATGGTCGGTTACTTCGGATCGCACGGCGACCGCCAGTCGATCCCGATCAACTTCAATCAGTTCGTGACCCCCGGCGGCACCGTGCGTCCGTACCCGAGTGTATCGACCACGAGTCCCATTTCACCGGGCGCCGTGCTGAACAACATCGCCGAGCGCGTCAGCCTGGGATGGTCCAACTACAACGCCTTGTGGGTGACCGTGAACCGCCGGATGTCGCGCGGCCTTCAGGTGTCGGGCTCGTACACGCTGGCGAAGTCGATGGACACCAACTCCGGCGACGGGACGATGGCGGAGCAGAACAGCTTCGACCTCGCTAACAGCTACGCGCTGTCCGACTTCGACGTGCGCCATCGCGTGTCGGCCAACGTCTCCTACGATCTGCCTTTCAAGGGCAACCGGCTCAAGGACGGATGGCAGGTGGTCCTCGTCGAGCAGGCGCAGACCGGCGGGCCCTACAACATCACGACCAACATCACGACGATCACCGGCAGCGCGACGGTGCGGCCGGATCTCATCGGCGCGCTGCCGACGACGATCGCGACGCCGAACATCGACCCGGTGACCGGCGCGGTGACCAGCTATCAGTGGTTCAACGGACAGGGGAATGTGGTCTGCGATCCGCGCCGCACCGCGCCGGCGAACCAGCAGTGCACGTCGAACTCGGTGTTCGCGCTGCCGTACAACGCCGACGGCGTCGCGCATTTCGGCAGCCTGCCGCGCAACGCGCTGATCGGGCCGGGATTCGGCAACACCGACTTCTCGATCATCAAGAACGTGGTGCTGACGGGCAGTTCCCGGGTCCAGCTGCGCGTCGAGATCTTCAACCTGTTCAACCAGGCGAACCTCAACCTGCCGGGTCGCACGGCCGCGCCGCTCAGCACGTCGTTCGGCGTGATCAGCAGCACGCGCTTCCCGACCGGCGATTCAGGGTCGGCGCGCCAGATTCAGTTCGCGGCAAAGTTCCTGTTTTAGGTCGAGCAGGTCACGTAGGTCGGGTGGGTCTGGTGGATGCTGCGCCAGACCTACCTGACCTACCTGACCCACGAGACCTACCTGACACGAGGCCTACCTGACCCACCAGACCTACCCAGCCCAGCGCGATCCAGAAATGTGACTCTGCCGGCGGCTGTATCAATTCCGGCACGACCCATCGGCTAAGTTTTTCGTTGCATTAACGTTAGCAGATCGTAAAAATCCACCCGTCACGAAGGTCTTCCCGTTGGAGGTGTCCATGCGTCGATTCCGATCGATCGCGGTCGTCACTGTCGGGTGGGTTCTCGTTCTCGCTTCCGTATCCTCCGCACAGCAAGGCACCGGCGAACTGCGCGGTCGCGTGATCGACACGCAGAACGCGGTGCTGCCAGGTGTCACGATCGTCGCGCGCAACGAAGCCAGCGGGTTGTTCCGTGAGATCGTCAGCGGCCCGGACGGCTCGTTCTTCATGAGCGCGCTGACGCCGGGCAGCTACGAGCTGACCGGACAGCTCTCTGGCTTCAAGAAGTACCAGCGCAAGGGTGTGCGCGTGGAAGTCGGCAAGACCCAGTCGATCGACGTGCAGCTGGAAGTCGGCGGCATCGAGCAGGAGGTGACGGTCACCGCCGAATCGCCGCTCGTCGATACCACGACGAAACAGCTTGGCGGCAGCATTCCGACGCAGGAGCTGAACGACATCCCGTCGCTGAACCGGAATTTCACGTCGTACCTGAGCCTGCTGCCGGGCATCACCTCGACGATCTCCGTCGACTCGTTCGGCGCCGACTCGATTCGTGTCAACGGGCAGGCGACGCAGAACGCCAACTACACGCTGGACGGCGCCGGCAACAACGACAGCTTCAACAACGGCAACGGCGGCGCGCAGGCGCGCATCCCGGTCGAGGCCGTCCAGGAAGTGCAGGTGCTCACGAGCCAGTTCGACGCCGAGTTCGGTATGAGCTCGGGCGGAGTGGTCAACACCGTGTCGAAGCAGGGCACGAACCAGATGCACGGCACCGCGTTCTTCTTCCAGCAGAACGAGAAGATGACCTCGCTCGACTACTTCGCGGCGAGGCAGGGGCTCGAGAAGCCGGAAGCGTCGCAGCAGCAGTGGGGAGGCAATCTCGGCGGGCCGATCATCAAGAACAAGCTGCATTTCTTCGTCAACCTCGAGCGGATCGATCAGAACCGCGCGCGGACGATGAACATCTCCGCGCGGCCCGAGCTGAGCTTCACTGGAACGACGCGCGACAACGTGTGGAACTGGATGGCCCGCATGGACCACCAGATCAACAACAACAACACGTGGGCGGTGCGGTGGCTGCGCGAGACATCGCCGCAGACCAATCAGCTGGTGCAGACCAACTACACGCGCAGCCGCGCCGAGGAGGAACAGGATGCCGACTGGACGATCGTCGGCACGTTGAACTCGGTGATGGGCAACACGAAGGTGAACACGCTCAAGATCTCCTACACGCACGAGGATGTGTTCTTCGGCAACCCAGGCTACTTCGAGACCGGCGACCAGGTGGCGCTCAACCCGCTGCTCGTGCACCAGACGTTCGAAGACGGCATCGCAACCCGCGCCAACCGCCGGATGGACCCCGCGTACCAGATCGACGAGACGTTGTCGTGGTTCGTCCCCAGCAAGCACGGCGATCACGACTTCAAGTTCGGCGCCGGCTGGTACTACCTGCCGCTGCACGTGTTCGACGCGGGCTCGCAGAACGGAGAGTTCACGTTTTCGGCGAGCGACCTCGACTTCAATCCGGCCAACCCGCGGACCTATCCGGATCGCCTGAGAGTGCGGGTGCCCGGCGTATCGGACTTCTACGTGAAAGGAACCGAGGTCGGCGCGTTCGCGCAGGACAAGTGGAAGATCAACAGCCGCCTGACCGCAAGCCTCGGCCTGCGATACGACGTCGAGATCGTGCCGATCGACGAAACCGGTAACTATCTCTTCGGCGATCCGAATGCCTACCCGATCGACAAGAACAACTTCTCGCCGCGCATCGGCGCGTCTTACACGCTCGACGAGGCGGGGACGACGGTCCTCCGCGGCGGCTGGGGACTCTACTACCAGAAGACGCCGTACTCGAACTTCACGCCGCTCGTTTCGGCCGGCGTGACGTCCGACTCGTTCCTCGCGATCCTCTGCGGCCCGGCGGCGAACCCGATCTGCCCGTCGGCGACGAGCGTCGATCCCGGCCCCTCGAACGGCCGGCTGCCGACGAGCCCGTTCCTCGTGAACGGCCCCACGGTGAACCGCGCCCTGCTGAACCAGTTGTTCCCGCCGGGCACCACGCAGAAGAACACCGGCACGGTGAACTTCGACAATCCGGATCGTCACCTGCCGTACTCGTATCAGACGAGCGTCGGCATCGAAAAGCAACTGCCGGGCAACGTCGCCGTGAGCGCCGACTATGTGCGTCTGACGATGCGCGATCTGCAGCTGCGGCAGGATCTCAATCAGGGGCTGCGCGCGACGACGGCCCGCACCGCGCCGCTGACGCGGTTCGATCCGAACTTCGCCGGCGCGGTGCTCGAGCTCGTCAATGAGGGACGCGCGCAGTACGACGGCCTCCAGACGAGTGTGATGAAGCGATTCAGCCACGGCTATCAATTCCGCGTGTCATACACGTTCTCGAAAGGGACTGGCAACCTGGCGTCGCCGGGCGCGCTCGAGACGATCTTGACCTCCACCATCGATCCGGTGACGCACGTGACGTCGCTGAACCTCGATCAGGCGGAAGGACTGACCAGCCAGGATCGGCCGCACCTGCTGTCGATGAACGGTTCGGCGCTGGTGCCGAAGACGAAAGGCCTGCAGCTGAGCGGCGTGCTGCAGTACAACAGCGGGACGCCGTTCACGCTGACCGACAGCACCACCGATCCGAACCGGAACGGCCAATTCGAAGAGCCGCTGCCGGCCGGCACCTACAGCGGCGCGGCGGGCAACCCCGACGCCATCACGGTGGAGAACGGCGGCGGCATCCGCGGCGCGCGTGGGCCGTCCTACTTCCTGATCAACATGCGCGCCGGCTACCGCTTCAGGCTGCCGAAGGGACGCGATCTGCAGGCGCACGTGGACGTGTTCAACGTAACGAACCACGCCAACTTCAACAGCCCGAACGGCGACCGGCGCGATACGGCGACGTTCCTGATCGTGCGCTCGATCCTCAACGGCGGCCCGACGCGCACGGCACAGTTCAACCTGAAGTACACGTTCTGACTTTCCAGAGAGGTCGGGTAGGTCAGGGGGGCCTGGTAGGTCGGGTGGGTCTGGTAGGTCAGGGAGGTCAGGTGGGTCGCCTGGGTCATGTGAGTCAGGCTTACCTACCAGACCCAGACCCAGACCCCACCCCGCCTACCCCTGCCTCAGCATCTCCGCGAATTCCTCGCGCAGGACCTCCTTCGCGCCGGCCGCGCCGGTCAGCGCGACGACGATCGGTCCCGCATCGGCTGTGCTCGTGATCTGAATCTCGAGAAACCCGCAGCAGAGACGCTCGTATCCAAGCCACTCGGCGACGAGCTGGTAGGTGGCGCGATCGCTGGCGAAGGTGAACGCGTAGCCGTACGGCAGCTCGGCGACCGACGGCCGCGCGGCCGCGATCTGCCGCGCGATCTCGTGCAGTCGGACACGATCGTCGGCGGTCAGCCGCGACATATCGCAGAAGAAGCGATGCTCCGTCATGGCACTCTCCTCACATACAATGTTCAGCCGTATGACGCCGATCCGATGCGCCGGGCTTGCCGCGGCGCTTGTCGCCGCGTGCGTCGCGCAGCCGTCGGCGCAGCCGACGCGTCCGTTCCAGATCGAAGAGGCCACGATTGGCGGCATCGAGGCGGCGCTGCGCGGCGGATCGCTGACCTGCCGATCGCTGATCGAACAGTATCTCGCGCGAATCGAGGCGAACGACAAGAAAGGCGCGGCGCTCAACGCGATCGTCATGATCAAT
>Ga0066903_100004716_pt1 | contig 11603 bp, 12 predicted proteins | sample PanSoiMetaGPlot1_FD_67491 | JGI IMG/M metagenome (GOLD analysis project Ga0066903, IMG submission 67491) | Tropical forest soil microbial communities from Panama analyzed to predict greenhouse gas emissions - Panama Soil - Plot 1 (version 2) | ecosystem: Environmental > Terrestrial > Soil >...
CGCGTTCGGCACTCTCGCCTAGGCCGCGAATGGCACTTTCGCCCACACGCGCGCGCCAGCAAACGACGTCCACATCCAGCCCATAGCAGACATTGGAAGCTGAGAGGCCGGTGGCTCAGCACTCGGTAGATTCCGAGGTGAGCGTCTTTGATTCGGAATAATGGCTGGAGACTGCAATTGCATATTCTGTGGTGGGCTGGGACTTATCTCGATAGGAGAAGAGCAATTCCATCTACAAATTGGAGAACCCCCGCCGCTCAAGAGCCGAACGCGCGCGATTAAGGGAGAGTGCCGTCAGCGGAGAAGAGGCAAGCGATGCCGGACACAGAAGCAATTATTGACGAACTGGAGTTAGGGCGCCAGCGCTACGCCATGGGAGAAACTGTAGTCACGCTTATGGAGGGATTTCGCAAGGACTACATGCCCAGGGTAGGGACATGGGATGCCTTCGCGATGCTGCTCATTCTACGCAAGATGCTGGAGGGGCACATCCGAGGACAGAATGCGTCGGCGAGCGGAATCTCTCGGGCGCTCGGCATGCCGCGTACAACAGTGCGGCGAAAGCTCGGTCTGCTCGAGAAACTGGGGGCTGTCGAGAGCATCGGTTCACGTTTCAGGGTATTGCCCGCGTACATGAACAGCCCGCACATGATTCGGGGCTTCAGGAAGCGACGCGACATAGTGCGGCAAGCGCCCAAGAAAATGGCCGAAACAGGCAGTTGAGTTTGACAGCAAGGCGTTCCTTGTTTGCATGTTGCCCACGACGCCGACGACATAGTGCGTGCGTCTGGCGCTACGGCAGTATGTCTTTTTAAGTCTGAGACTTAATCCTGTTGGCATTGTGTCCGACGAGTGAGCCAACATGCCGAACCCAATGACACGAGAGCAGCGTTACCGTGACATCGCCGCCGAATGTCGAGAGCGTGCGAGTTCGGCCAAGTCTTCGAAAACACGTGCCGCATTTGAAATGCTGGCGGGCCGCTACGATGAGATGGCGGAGGTCGAGCATGCCGGCGGTAAACAGGCGAAGGTTGATGGTTCCAGCCTTTAGAAAGCAACGCGAGCTCGCGCGGCAAACGCCAAGAGAAACGGCCGAAACGGTCGCGGCGTGTTTAGATCACGCTCATTGAATTCTTCTGCGCACGCGAGCTCATTCGCTCTTGACCCCGAACAGGCGCCGCTGTGCTCAGGAAGATACGGATCGCCATTGACCCGGCGATTGGCCGACGACCTTCTTGAAAGCGCGGCTGAAAGCAGCTTCGGATTCGTAGCCGACCTCGCTCGCGACGGCGGAAATCTTGACCTTGCGATCGGCCAGACGCTGGGCAGCCAGCTGCATGCGCCATTGGGTCAGATACTGAATCGGCGGATAGCCCACCAGATGCATAAACCGATCGGACAGCGCCGAGCGTGACGCGCCAGCCTGCGATGCAAGTTCCTCCAGCGTCCAGGCGTGCGCAGGCTGGGCGTGCAGCAGCGTCAATGCGCGGCCGACCAGCGGATCCCGCAAGCCCGCCAGCCAACCGGTGTTGCCGCCGTTCGCCTGCTGGTCCATGTGCCACCGGATGACCTCGACGAACAGCAGTTCCGAAAGCCGATTGAGGATGCTTTGGCTGCCAGCCCGCTTGTTACCCATCTCGGCGGTCGCGAAACGGATGAATTGATCGAGCAGACTGTGTGACGCCGGCGACGAGTTGCGACCAAACCGAATGAAGCGCGGCAATGAGTCCAGGAGCGGATTGAACGGACGCGCGTCGCACGTGAAGAAGCCGCAAATCAGATGCGCGTCGCTCGGACCGTCGCCGCCGGTTCGCAGAACGAAGGGCAATGCATTGGCGTCCTGGGGCCGGCGGTGGATCTCCAAATTCGGTTCGGCGCGCATGCCCGGCGCGCTCGAAACCACGTGCGGATCGCCTTGCGGAATGACCGCGATGTCCCCTTCTTCGAGCCTGACCGGCTCAAACGCGGTGTCCCCCACCAGCGAGATCCAGCACGAGCCGCGGGCGACGACATGGAATTCGATCGCATACTGCGCGCCGGGCGTAATTTCGCTGGCAATCTGTGCCGCCGCTGGTGCTTCGGCAACCCACGGCGATTGGGCCGTCACATCGAAAAACACCGAGCCGGACAGATGCACGGCGGAGAGGACGTCCGACAGCGCGTCCGTGCTCACCGCCATGATCCCTGAGGAATGAACGCGGTGCCGGGGCGACAACGTTCTGGACGCAAGAGCAGGCCTCCTGGACGATCGGGCAAGCACGATAGCAAGTCCGGATGCGCAAGCAAGAAATATGGCAGCGCGGTCATTCAGCGCAGGCGACGGATGCCATAGCTCTCCTGCGAGGCCGCACGCAATGTGCGCCGCGACAGATTGCCGATCGGCAGTGTGTCGACAACTCCAAGATCTCGAGGACATCCGTCATGACGACCATCATTGAATGCCACCCGCCTGCCACAGGAAGTCCGGCCCCGGACCTGAAAGCCGTCAAGGCCAAGCAGCAGACGGCCTGGTCATCCGGCGACTACGCCGTCATCGGGACGACGTTGCAGATCGTCGGTGAACAATTGGCGGAGGCGATGGACTTGCGCGCCGGCCAGACAGTGCTCGACGTCGCCGCCGGCAACGGCAACGCCACACTGGCGGCGGCCCGGCGCTGGTGCGAGGTCACGTCCACCGACTATGTCGAATCGCTGCTGGCACGCGGACGCAAGCGGGCCGAAGCGGAAGGACTCCAGGTCAAATTCCAGATCGCCGACGCCGAAGACCTGCCGTTCGCAGACGCCTCGTTCGACGCGGTGGTTTCGACTTTCGGCGGGATGTTCAGCCCCGATCAGGACCGCACCGCCGCAGAAATGGTGCGCGTGTGCAGGTCCGGTGGCCGCATCGGCCTCGCCAACTGGACGCCCGAAAGCTTCGTCGGCCAGCTGTTCAAGACGATCGGGAAGTACCTGCCGCCGCCGGCCGGCGTGAAGTCGCCGGCGCTCTGGGGGACACGCAGCTGGGTGGAGGCGTCGTTCGCTCCGGCGGCATCCGAGATCGCCGCCCAGCCCCGCCACTTCATCTTTCGATATCGCTCGGCGCAGCACTTCCTCGACATCTTCCGCGCTTACTACGGACCGGTGAACAAGGCTTTCGAGGCGCTCGATGAGGCCGGCCGCGAAGCGCTCGCTGGTGACATCGTCGACCTGGTCGGACGGTTCAATACGTCCGGCGACGAGACCATGGTCGTTCCGAGCGAATACCTCGAGGTGATCATCACCAGGCGCTGAAACCCCGGATGAGCGCAGCTTAGGGCGGGTCTTTTGAAACCGGCTTGTCCAAGCGCGGGGCCTGAAGCGGGCATAGCGTTTGTGCTCCGCTTCTCGCTCTCTCGGTTTGTTTTTGGCATCCAATGCAATGAACGGGAATGCAGCCATGATCCTTCACGCAGATTCCGCAGCCGGCAACGCTGAGAGGGATTCGCTGGCGAGGTGCGAGAGCGCCCTCGAGCTCATGCTGACGAGTCGCGGGAATCCCCTCGCCGACGTTGACCGTGTGCTTGCCGACGATCCCCGATTCGTCTTCGCCCATTGCCTGCGTGCCGCGCTTATCGTGCGAGCCGATGATCATGCGGCGCGATCCAAGCTTGCCGACAGCGTGAGCGCCATTGAAGCGGAATGTCCGGACATGGACTCCTCTGCACGACGTCACGCATCCGCAGCGCGTGCGTGGCTCGACGGCGACCAGGCTCTCGCGGCTGACCGATACGGCGCGATCGTCGTCGACTGGCCGCTGGATATTCTCGCGCTTGCCGTCGCGCATGCCCTTGACTTCCGTCTTGGCGAGCGGCGCATGCTTCGAGATCGCATCGCTCAGGTGTTGCCCGAATGGGATCCGGCGGCTCCGGGCTACGCGAGCGTTCTGGCGATGTACGCCTTCGGCCTCGAAGAGAATGGCCAGTATCGCCGCGCCGAAAAAATCGCGCGGCGTGCGCTGTCCCTCGACCCCCGACATCCCGGCGCAATTCACGCCATCGCTCACGTGATGGAGATGCAAGGACGTGCCCGCGAAGGGCTCGAATTTCTCGCAGCGGCTGAATCGGCGTGGCGGGAAACGACGGGCATTTCCGTCCATCTGGCCTGGCATCGCGCTTTGTTCCATCTGGACGCTGACGATCCGGAATCCGCGCTCGCGGTGTACGATCGACAGATCGCGAATACGCGCACCCCGGCGATGTCGGACCTCGCCGATGCCTCCGCGCTGCTGTGGCGCTTGCAGCTCCTCAATATTCGGGTGGGCGAACGCTGGCGACTGTTGGCGGATCGCTGGGAGATGCAAACGCTGACGGGGCTGCGGCCGTTCTATGTCGCGCATGCGATGATGGCGCTCGCTGCCGCGGGCCGCACGACGGCGGCGCAGCGTATCTTCGATACGCTGCCGCACCCCGAGACCAGCAGCGCATCGGTGTCGCATCCAGAGGATTCGCTCACGCTGTCATTCTGTAAGGCATTGCTCGCCTTCGCCAACGGCGACTATGTGAGCAGCGTCGAGTGGCTGACACGCGTGCATCACATCGCGCACCGTTGCGGCGGCAGCCTGGCCCAGTGCGACCTCATCCATCTCACCTATACCGAGGCAGCGCTTCGCGCTCGGAAGGCGTCTCTTGCGCGCGCGCTCGTCGCGGAGCGCACGGCACAGAAGCCAGCGAGCCGTCTCAATCGGATACTGCAACGGCGCCTCGGATAGTCCTTGCCCTCAGCTGGGCGTCCATTTCGGATGAAGGAAGGCATCACCAGGCTCTCAACAAATCGGCTGAGCGTTAGCAATGGATCTCGGTTCTCGCTAAGTGGCTACGACGTTCAATAAACGATGCACGGCCGCTTTTGGTCTGAGCGGCCCCAACGATCAACGTCTGCGGTGCAAGCCGCCTCTTTGTCCGATCACGATCCCGATGATGGCCGCGAGCGCGAGCGTTGTCAGCAGCGCGCCGCGTGATCCCTCACGCATGAGCTTCTCGGCGCGCTCGACAGCCTCATCGCTCGCCGCCAAGGCGTGTTGACTCAATCGGTGGGTCAGTTGGTCGACCAGAGAAGCGTTCTCCGCCAACGGAGCGATCGATAGCGGAATGGGCGCAATCTGCGCACGGCGCCCTACCATAGGCGGCGTCGCAGGGTGAGGCGGTGCGGACGATTTGATGGGGCGCGCGGGCGCCTTGCGGATTCGACGCCACGTCGTCGCAAACATGAACATGACAATTGCGAAAGCGGCACACAGCCCGCCAAGCGCCGCCAGCGCGACCAGAGGTCCATCTTGCTCGTCAAGCCAGAGAAATAGCGCCGCTGCGGCGATCCCTATCGCCGCTACCAAGCCGACGGCGCCGAGGCCCGTAAACATGACGAACCGGACAACCGCCTGCACCTCGCCGCGAAAGCGGAGGCTCGTCTCCTCTACGACGTCGTCGAGACGGCCCTTGAGCAGTAAGACCTTTTGCTCAAGGTCGATGCCGAAGAGCCGCATGATCGCGCTCAACATCAGCTGCGGCGTCCTCGCGACATCATGCCCATGACCACGCCGACCAGAAGCGTGACGGCAAGGGTTCCGAGCGGATTCTTCCGCGCCATAGTCTCAAGCTCGGACGCGAAGGTCTTGGCCTGTGCGGTTGCGGACGCGGCGAGATCCGCCCCGCTTTGAGCGACATCGCTCGCCACCGAACCGACTTGGTTAGCAACTGTTGACCCGAGGGTTTGCGCCGTCTGGCCCGTTTGCTTCCCGATTTCAGAGGCAAATGTTGCCAACGTCGCCTGCAACTTGGCAACGTCGGCGTGCAGCGTGCGCGCGTCTCCGGCAACGTCTCTGCCCACGGTGCCTGCTGCGTCCGCGATGTTGGCTCTTCCTCTCTCTAAAGCCGCGCCGATGTCTTCACGCGCTTCCGAGGCCGCATGAGAAGGGCCACCGGAGAGCGTTCTTTGGCTGCTGCCTGGTTCCATGGATGTATCCTGTTCTCTCTGGAGCACGAGAGCCGCGCGCTGTCTCGCGCACCCAGCGGTGGGCGGTGCCCGAAAGGCCCGCCGCCCCTTGTGGCGATCGCCTTTGGATGCGAACAGCATGATCATAGCACTCTGACACGCTGCATCTCTCTCAGTATTTTCCGAGCCTATTTGTCGAATCTTCGCGGCGCCTAAAAAGTTTTTCGGCCGATGCGTGAGTTCGTTCACATCGCCGCCGCCCTGCGGTTGTCATCAAACAGGCGGGTCAAGATGTGACGCCGGCAGCGCATTCATCAGATCCAGCTTCGCGCAGCACGTGGTACGGCAAGGGACTTGCTCGAGCCGCAGTCCTCCTCGCGCTGTCGGCCGTGGTCGCAGGAGTGGCCGCGGCCTTCGGCATCGCGCGCGACTACGGATATCTGCGCGCGTCAATCCTGAGCGGTTCTTCCGGCGGCTACTATCACGGGCTGGCAAGCCGTCTGAGCGAGCGAGCCAGGCGCGGGAACGGCGTACTGGCCGCCGTGACGACGCAAGGGTCGATCGAGAATGTCCGCCGGCTCAGCAGGGGTGAAGGACACTGCGCTGAGATGTTCGGCCTCATTCAGGACGGCACTCCCGTGCCGGCTGCTGCACATCTTGATCTCCTCGGCCGGCTGCCGGAACCGGAGTCGCTGCTGCTGCTCGGACGACCAGGCAATGCTTTCCATAGCTTTGCCGACTTGCGCGGCGCATCGATCGGAATTGGTCCTAGAGAGTCAGGAACCGCCTATCTCGTGCGCACACTATTCGAAGATCCGGATCTGCGACAGCTGGAGGTGCGTCTCTCTCATCACGAACTGCGGGATCAGGCCGAACTCGTCGCTCAAGGCAAGCTCGATCTCGCCGCTTTCGTAATGGAGGAAGATGCAGCGCTTCTGCACACGATCATGCGCCAACTCGGCTTGGATATTGTTGCGCTCGATGATTTGACCGGACTTATTGCTCGCCTCCCGTGGCTCAGCCTTGGCACGATTGCCGCCGGGCGGTACGACTTGGTTCGCCCGATACCCGCTGTGAGCAAACCCGTTGCCCACCTCGCGACGTTGGTGGTCGCTGGACCGTGCGCGCGTCGAGCCGACCGCATCGCACTCCTGGTGCTGCTGGCCGCCGAGTTGCCGGGGTTCGTACGCAGCAATCCGCCAGGCGCGACCAGCTCGACGACTGATGTCCAGCTCACCTCTGAGGCGCGCAATTTCTTCCTGAATGGCCAGCCGGCGCTTACCGATCAATACTTTCCATGGCTTGTCAACATTCTGTCGCCCGCCTACTGGGTCTATTTGGTGATGGCAATTACTGCGCTTTTTAATGGGATGAGAGCTTACAGCCACTTTCGGCTGTGGCGGATCGATGCGGCGCGCGAGAAGCTCGAAGCGCTCCTCAAGAACATCGTCGATTCCGGCGTAACGCATGCGCAGATGCGGGACGTGTCGACCAATCGCCTGATCGCTACAGCGCAACAGCGCGGGGCAGCCGAGGCAGTTTTGCGCCAGCTTCTAAGTTTGCGGAGTCGCTGCCAGCGCTACACCAGCTCTTTTGTGACGCCGATGGGCGACGAAATGTTTTACCGCTACCAGCAATCGCTGATCGACGAGGCCATAACCACGCTTGGATCGCTGCTGCAAAATACGGGAAGCAACCCGGAGCAACTCCGGTCGTAACGAGGCGATCGGGATGGTGAGATCTCCCCTTTCACCTCGGCTGTCGGGAGGAGAGCGGGCTGCATCTGCTTGGTGTGAGGTTGCGGAGAAATTGAAGCCCGCAACGGCGTAATAGACATTCTCGCGGAGATAGCACAATCCTCAAGGGGATGGATTCATTTTTCTAAAATGCAAGCCTTCCAAATGCCGCATTTATCTGAGTATCACCCTCCCCGCGCTTGTTCGCGTGCGAACCGGGATTGACATGTTGCGGTCGCGCACCCCTGCAGGCTTGAGCCAAAATTCTGAACCGTTGGTCTAAGCCATGACCAGCATTGGCTTTTCGTTCCGGCCGATGCGAGTCGAAAAAAAGAAAGAGTTGGCGTCCATTCCATTTGTTGCTGAAAAAACGCCGTGGGGTGATCGGTTGCGGGGGTTTCCCGGCGCCAATTGCACCAAACACGAGACAGGATTGTTAGGGGACGATCTCGCCGATCGCGGCGTCATTAACATTAATATTCATTACCGTGAGAATCCGCATCCCTCGCGCCTCGTCGGAGACTATGGATCCGGCGACGCGGCGGAATTGGGATGCGGACCGTGACCGCATCGAGGCTGGGAGTTGATATGACGACCATCACGTTCGACGCCTCGCAGGTGACCCTCATGCTTTGCGTGGCGCGATGATCCTTATTCTCGCGTCGCGCAATCTCTTTCACGATCGGATCCGATTGATCGCCACAGTGGTCGGCATCGTCTTTTCCATTGTACTTGTGACCGTTCAACTCGGAGTCTTTCTAAGCTTCGAGCGCATGGTTACGACGTTGATCGATCACGCGCAGGCCGATTTCTGGATCATGCCGAACCAAACCAAAAGCCTCGAGGGTTCCGCAGTGTTGGACGGGCGGGAGCGTTTCGAGGCCCTCTCGATCAAGGGAGTCACGGAAGTCGTGCCGATCGTTGTCGGTTATGCGTCCTGGCACAAGCCCGATGATGGAGCGTCGACACCGATCCTTCTCGTCGGCGCGCCCACGAACTCTGCCGGCTTGCGGCCGTGGAACGTGATCGAAGGGACGCCGGACGATCTGTCGATGCCCGACGGCGTTGCTATCGACCGTTCGTATTTCGGACAACTCGGGATCGCCCGCAAGGGCGGCATTGCCGAGATCAGCAATCAAAGAGCGCGCATCGTCGCGGTCACGAAAGGCATTCGCTCATTCACCACCATGCCGTACGTGTTCACGTCGCTCGAACGCGCGCGCGCCTATCTTGGACTGTCCGTGAGCAAAGCCAATTACTTTCTTGTGCGCGTTGCGCCTGATGCAGACGCGGCGGTGGTTCGCGCTCGGCTTGCCGCCAGCATCTCGGACGCGGAGGTGCTCACGCCGGAGGAGTTTCGTCACCGCAGCCGCATGTTTTGGCTGTTCGACACCGGCGCGGGAGCCGCGCTGCTCGGAAGTGCCATCCTCGGCATCATCGTCGGCACGATCATTGTCGCGCAAACGCTTTATTCCAGCACAAAGGACCATCTCAAGGAGTTTGCAACGCTGCGCGCTATCGGCTCGTCATGCCGATACATCCTCATGGTCATCCTTATGCAGGCCCTGCTCAGCGCCATTGTCGGCTTCAGCATTGCAGCGTCCATTGGCTTGACGCTGGTGGCGGCGACCGCCGATACGGCCTTACCCGTTGTCATGACACCACCCCTGACGCTCGGCTTGTTCGTGCTCACGGTCGCCATGTGCGCGATAGCGGCCATTTCGGCTATTCGGGTCGTGACGCGCATCGACCCCTCTGTGGTGTTCGCCCAATGACAGAAATCATGATCGAAGCGACGAACATCGTGAAGGTGTTGGGCGAAGGAGCCGGCCGGGTCAACGCGCTCAAGGGCATCAATCTGTCGCTGCGCGGTGGGGAATTGACCCTGCTGATGGGTCCTTCCGGCAGCGGCAAGACGACGCTGCTCTCGGTGCTCGGATGCATGATGTCGCCGACCGGCGGCACCGTGGAAATCCGCGGCCGTTCGACCACCGGGCTCTCGCCCGAAGCGCTGGCTGAGTTGAGGCGGAAGCATGTGGGATTCGTTTTTCAATCCTATCATCTCTTTCCGACCTTGACCGCCGCGGAAAATCTTCGCCTCGCGCTCGATGTCTGCGGAGAGAGCTCTCGGCGCGCGCGGGTCAAGGTGGAGGAAGCGCTGGCGACTGTCGGTCTTGCCCACAAAGCGAATTCATTTCCGCGTGAATTGAGCGGCGGTGAACAGCAACGGGTGGCCGTGGCGCGCGCGATCGTGGGGGCGCCCTCGGTCGTCCTCGCAGACGAGCCGACAGCGGCACTCGACAGCGAGAACGGGCATCACGTGATGACGGTGTTGGCGGAGATCGCCCGGGATCCCGCGCGCGCACTGTTCATTGTCACGCATGATCCGCGCATCATCCCGTTCGCCAGCCGGATTTTGCGTATCGAGGACGGCCGTATCGTCAGCGAGCAGCAGCGCCAATGCCCCGGCACCGTCCACACCTTGAAATATGCGAGCTAAGCGAGGCGAAGGATCCCCTTCATGCGTAATAAAAAGGTATCAATGTCGGTAGCGGCGCTGTTGGGCGCGATTATGCTGACCATTCCCGGATTCACGGACCGATTCTCTGCCGTGGAGTTGCCGTCGGCGACATCCGGCGCACCGCAATCTTCCTCGTGGGATGCGGTCGCGCTTGGACGTGTCGAGCCGCGCTCACGCGAGATCAAGCTTGCAGCGTCAGCCCCCGGACGTATTGCCGACGTGCTGGTCAAAGCCAACGACAAGGTCTTCGCCGGTGAATTGTTGGTCCGCCTCGATGACGAGGAAGCCTTGGCGCGCGTCGCCGCTGCCGATGCGCGGGTCGCGCTTGCAAAACGCGCCCGCAACGACCAGTCGACGCCTTCGGGATCGGCGGATCGGCGAAAGGCCGAAGATTCAGTCTCCGATTCCGAGCGAGCGGTCGCCGACGCGCGCTCTGCTCTCGACCGCGTCTCGGCCGATCGACGTACGGGCAATGCCTCGCCGGCCGACCTCGATGCGGCACGCGCCGCACTGACGCGTGTGCAAGATCATCTGCGCGAGCAGCGCGACGCGCTTAACAAGCTCAAGGCCGCGCGCGACACGCCATTGCCGACACGTTTGGAAGGCGAACTCAACGTGGCCCGGGCCGAGTGGACGCTGGCGCAGGCACAGTTGGAGAGCACCCGTATCCGCGCGCCGGTCGACGGTGCCGTGCTCACGATTGATGCCAAGAGGGGCGAACTGGCGGCGCCTGTGCTTGGGTCGCCGCTGCTTGTGCTCGGTGATGTGTCGGCCTTTCGCGTGCGAGCCGAGGTAGTGGAGAAATATCTTGCCGGTCTTCACGTCGGGCAACATGTCGTCATGCGCGCCGCTGCATTTCGCGGCCGCGAATTCGACGGAACCGTTGCGACCATCGCTCGCGTCGTCGGTCCCGGACGGATCAACGCGCACGACCCGCGCAAGCTAAACGATGTCGATGTTCTCGAGGTTGTCGTCGATCTCTCCAATCCCGGACCGCTCGTCGTCGGCGAGCAGATCGACGTTTATTTCGGTGCCGAGCGTTCCGAACCACCAGCAACTGACTAGCAGGGGTGACGGCACCGCTGGAGCTACGGCACGCGTGGATTGCGCTACTTGTCGGTCTTGGAAAACCCTGGCCCCATCTCCCAAGCCTGCGGATAATAGGGCCGGTCGACGCGGCGACACCAATTCTCCCAGCCGCGCTCGAGCGTGAAACCTGCGCGCCCGCGCGCATTGGCGGCGATTTCGCCATCGCTCAAATAGGTGATCTCGCCAAGCGCCAGCGCCTTGCCCAGCATCTGCGCGTTGACCTCGGTATAGATCGAGGTGAACACCACCTCGCGCAACGATCTTCCCACCACCACGCACCCGTGGCCGCGCATCAGCGCGACCGTGCGGCT
>Ga0066903_100004717_pt1 | contig 11602 bp, 9 predicted proteins | sample PanSoiMetaGPlot1_FD_67491 | JGI IMG/M metagenome (GOLD analysis project Ga0066903, IMG submission 67491) | Tropical forest soil microbial communities from Panama analyzed to predict greenhouse gas emissions - Panama Soil - Plot 1 (version 2) | ecosystem: Environmental > Terrestrial > Soil >...
CGCGGCTAGAGCAAAGCTCACTTGCAAGCGGGGCACTCGCAGGCAGGATTCCTGCCTCACTATGCCCAACCTCATCGACGGACGCGCGATCGCGGAGAAAGTTTATGTCGACCTTCGCCGCGAAATTGCCGAACTAAAAACAAAAGGCGTTACGCCGGGCCTTGCCGTCGTTCTCGTGGGCGACGACCCGGCATCGCGCGCGTATGTGCGCTCGAAAGACAAAATGTGTCGCGAGCTTGGGCTGCATTCGGTGAAATTGGAGTTGCCGGCGTCGACCACGCAAACGGACCTTCTGCGACGCGTCGAAGAATTGAATGCCAACCCGACTATCCATGGGATTTTGGTTCAATCGCCGCCGCCCGAGCACATCGACGAAGCGGCGATCGTACGTGCGCTGGACCCACGCAAGGACGTTGACGGATTTCATCCGGAGAACGTTGCAAAGCTTGTGCTCGATGATCCCAGCGGCTTTGTCCCGTGTACGCCGCTTGGGGTGCAGCGTTTGCTGATCGAAAGCAAGATTGAAATCAACGGCGCACATGTCGTGGTTCTTGGCCGCAGCATGATAGTGGGCAAACCACTCGCTTTGCTTCTCATGCAGAAGAAGGAGAACGCTAATGCCACAGTGACCGTGGTGCATTCGCGCAGCCGGGATCTCGCAGCGATTATTCGGTCGGCAGACATTATTGTCGCGGCAATTGGTCGTGCGGAATTTGTGAAGGCTGACCACGTGCGCGAGGGCGCCGTCGTCATTGACGTTGGAATTAACCGCGTCGAGGACGGAGCGGCCGAGCGTGGTTATCGCCTGGTGGGTGACGTCTCATTTGACGAAGTATTAAAAAAGGCAGGCGCGATCACTCCAGTGCCCGGCGGCGTTGGCCCGATGACCATTGCGATGCTGATGTCCAACACGGTCAAAGCGGCCCGGCAATCCCTTTAGCGCCTTTCGTGGCTACAACTTAGGTGTGGCGATTCTTGTAGTTAACGAGCGAAAAATGGGTTCGACTCGCGCAGCTTGGATAAAAAATGATGCCAGCCGAGGCGACAGAACAGCCGCTCGCGCCAGCCGATTGATCCAGAGTCTTCCCCGATACATTTCGGAGCAGTCGCGAGCGAATTCTCCCAGCGCTAATTGTCGATCTTTGCCTCTGACGATTTTCGCAATGGCGTCCGCTGCGAGTTCTCCTGAGCGAAGTGCGTAATAAATTCCTTCGCCGGTAAATGGCTCTACTACGCGGGCAGCGTCTCCTATCAAAAGAAGATTTTCATGGGCACAGGGAACAGAGGCGCGTGTGAGCGGGGTGATGGTGCGCCACGGTTGATTGGCGGCGATTCCGAAATGGCTTTGCGCCCATTGCCGCAGGCGGGAAATCGTCGGCGGCGTGCCGACGAGGCAAAGATTGAGCTCAGTTTTGTTCACTGGAGCCTGACCGGAGTAACCTTCTCGAAGAAATTGCAATACGATGCGGTTGCCAAAGTTCTGCGGCAGCGGGATGTGCGCTTGCAATCCGACGCGTTCGCGCGTGGGGCGCGGCAGCAAGTTGCACAACCGTGCAACTGTGGAGTTGCGTCCATCTGCGGCTATCAAAGCCCGGGCCTGAAAATCCTCGCCGGCCGCGGTCGCAATTTTCCAATCGCCATTGTGATGCAGGGCTGTGACGACAGTTTGCTCGCGAACCAGGGCGCCAACTTCGCGAGCGCGCCCCAGCACCAGATCATCGAACAAGCTGCGTTTTACCGAAATCTCGCAATCGTCCCCAGTTGGAACATCGACAACGACTTTGTGACCGTCGACCGCGATGAACTCCACCGAGGTGAGCTTGGAGTGAGGCAAAGCCAAAACCCGACGCCTAAGAGCGAGACGCTCCAATACAGGCCAACTCGATGGATTTAAACAATCGCCACACACTTTTTCTCGCGGAAATCTTTCCCGCTCGAGGACAAGCGTGTGCAAACCAGCCAAAGCACAAAATGCCGCACAACTCGATCCGGCCGGGCCGCCGCCCACGATCGCCACATCAAATGTTTCCATCGTATGTTTAATTTCGTTTGTCATGTCCTACCCAGCCGCGGCATCTCTGATTCTTCGGACCAAATCCAGAGATTCCTCCAGTCTTCGCATAAAGCTACGGCAGGCGATCCCGCTCGGAATGACAGCAGGACGGTTGCAACCCCGAATCTCGTCTAGCGCGCGAGATAATCTCGGAGCAAGTTCACTTTAGATGAGCTGGTCTCTCCCAATCTTTCGCATCGCCGGAATTCAATTGCGGATTCACATTACGTTCTTGCTGCTGATTGCCTGGCTGGCTTTCGGCTATTACGCGCAAGGCGGTTCCGCGGCGGCCGCGAGCCGTGTGATCTTTGTTTTGCTTCTTTTCCTTTGCGTGGTGTTGCATGAATTCGGGCACGCATTCGCCGCGAAAGCGTTTGGGATCAATACGCCGGACATCACCTTGCTGCCAATCGGCGGTGTGGCGCGCCTGGAACGCATGCCGGAAGAGCCGGTTCAGGAATTGATCATCGCAGTGGCCGGGCCCTTGGTGAACGTGGTGATCGCACTTGGTTTGTTCGTCGCGGGTGGATCGCAAGCGTTGCTGAATCCCTCGAGCGTCGAAGGCGGCGGGCTCGTGGCGCAATTACTGACGATTAACATCATGCTGGTGCTTTTTAATTTGCTGCCGGCATTTCCAATGGACGGTGGGCGCGTTTTACGCGCTTTGCTCGCCACACGGCTGAGTTATGCGCGCGCCACTCAGGTCGCCGCGAACGTCGGCCAGGGTTTTGCATTCGTCTTTGGTTTCATCGGTCTGCTGTGGAATCCGTTTCTGCTTTTCATCGCGCTTTTCGTTTATATTGGTGCGTCTCAGGAAGCAGCCCTAGCGCAGATGAAAGATGTGTCGCGCCGGTTTCCGGTCTCCAGCGCGATGGTGCGCGAATTTCGTACTCTCTCTAAGGACGCGACCCTGGAAGAAGCGGTCGACGCGTTGCTTGCGACTTCGCAGCACGACTTTCCAGTCGTTGACGACATGGGCGGCGTCGCCGGTTTGTTGACGCGTCAGGATTTGATTGCCGCATTGCGCAAAAACGATCCCGCGCTTCGCGTGGGCGACGTGATGCGGCGGGATATTCCCACAGTGACTACTGGAACGCGTTTCGAAGATGCATTCCGAATCATGCAGGAGTGCAATTGCCCGGCAGTGCCCGTACTGGATCGGATGAAGCGCCTGGTCGGTTTGCTCACGCCGGAGAACGTGACCGAACTGATGATGGTCCAATCCGCGATGCCGCCTCGGCGGGCATCGTGAGCCGGGCAATCGTAGACGCCGTAGCCACCGGCAAGGGATCGCTCCACCTCGGATTTGTTTCGCACGCGCATACAGTCCGCCGGCCTATGGCTACGGGGGCTGACCGTGACTTAACTCGCTGCAGTCTACGAGCTGATGCGCATCGGCATCAGGACGTAGAGAAATGGAGTCTGAATTTTCAAAACGCCCGGGCTCATCTCGTCGATGAGATCGAGAAAAACTTCGTCCTCGGTCAGTGCGCGTAGCGGCGCCATGAGGAATTCCGGATTAAACGCAATGGAAAAGTCGCGCCCTTTATAGGCAACGGCGATTGATTCCTTCGCTTCGCCTACCTCCGGTGTCGTAGCGGTAATGTCGATGTTGTTCTTGCCGAAATTTAGTTTGACTGAATGCGATTTGTCGCTGGCCAGCAGCGAGACGCGTCGCAGCGAATTTAGAAACGTTTCACGCTCGAGTTTTATTCGCTCTTTTGCCTCGGACGGAATGACCTGGCGATAGTTTGGATAATTGCCTTCAATCAATTTCGAGACGAGCAGCGTCTTGTTGAGATCAAAGGCGATCTGCCCGCTGCCCATGCTGACCTTGATCTCGCCGTCATCGCCAAGCAGACGTTGCAATTCCGTAACAGCCTTCGTTGGAACAATAAAGTCCGCCTCGTGGCTGCGCGGGAATTCCAATTCGATTTCAACCATGGCAAGCCGCCGGCCGTCTGTCGCGACTAGCGTTAGCTTGTTTTCTTTGAAACTGAACAGAACGCCATTGAGGACGTAGCGAGTCTCGTCCGTTGATATGGCATAGGAGGTCTTGCGCAGACCATCGCGCAAATCCTTTTGCCGAATCGTGACAACCTTCGCGTCCTCGAATTTCGGCAGCGGTGGGAATTCTTCCTCGGGCAGCCCGAGAATTTTGAAAAAGCTTTGGCCGCTCCGGATGGAGGCGGCATTTTTTCCGTTTACATCTATCTGAATCTCACTCGAAGGCAGTTCACGGACGATGTTGAAGAGGCGACGAGCCGGAAGGGTGGTCGCTCCCTCTTTTTCTACGTCCGCTTCACAACTGCCGCGCACCCCGACATCAAGATCTGTCGTGGTCAGATGAATTTCGTCACCGTGCGCCTGCAAAAGAACATTGGAAAGGATCGGAAGTGTAGTGCGGGTGCTGACGACGTTTTGGACCTGCTGCAGACCTTCGAGCAGTTTTTCTTTCGCTACACTAAATTTCATTATGACGGTCTAAGATGTAAAGCTTTGGGTTTTATTCGGCAACCGCAATCTCCAGTGTCGGCCAAGTCCACCTCGGCCGATTTATGTCGCCGCGGCGACCAAGTTTGTAGCTGCAGCAGCTGGAATCGCAAGCTGGAAACGCACTCAACGTTGAAGGGAACTGTCAATGAAGGATATCGTCTGGCGAACATTGTCTTGCTCGGCCATTCGTTTCTTTACCAGTTTGCAGGCATGCAACACGGTGCCGTGATCGCGTCCCCCGAATGCATCGCCAATTTCATTCAGGGACGACTTGGTAAGCTCGCGCGCAAGATACATCGCCACCTGCCGCGGGAAGGCGATGCTGGCCGGGCGCCGCTTGCTTGTCATGTCGGCCACGCGCACGTCGAAATGCTCAGCTACGCGCCGTTGAATCTGTTCGATCGTGACGGAGTGGCGTCCTTCCTCCTGCAAAATATCTTTTAGCAAATGCTCCACGACCTCCTGCGTCAGTTCCTTGCCGCTGAGTGACGCAAACGATGCGACTCGCATGAGCGCGCCCTCCAGCCGGCGCACATTTGTGCGAATGCGGCTGGCGAGAAATTGAAAAACTTCGTCGCGCAATATGATCTGCATGCCGCGCGCCTTTTTCCGCAGGATGGCCATTCGAGTTTCGATGTCCGGTGGTTGAAGCTCGGCGGTGAGTCCCCATTCAAAGCGCGAAACCAGGCGGTGCTCCAGATTTGCGATCTCGGAAGCGGGCCGATCGCTGGAAAGGACGATCTGCTTATGTCCATCGAAAAGCGTATTGAATGTGTGAAAGAATTCTTCCTGGGACCGCTCTTTACCTCCTAGAAATTGGATGTCGTCAATCAGGAGAAGGTCGACCTGGCGATAGCGCTTTCTGAATTTCACCAGATTACTGTGCTGGATCGCGTCGATAAACTCGTTGATGAACAGTTCACTGGAGACATAAATCACCTTCACGTTTTTCTTTTTGGCCCAGACATATTGGCCGATGGCCTGCATCAGGTGGGTCTTGCCAAGACCAACCCCACCATAAATGAAAAGCGGGTTGTACGTGCGTGCGGGCGCCTGTGCCACGGCCAGAGCGGCGGCATGCGCAATTTCATTGTTCGGACCGACCACGAAAGATTCGAACGTGTTCCGCGGATTGAGTCCGGGCACGGTTGCGCCTGGTTTAATGTCGGCGGGCGGCTCCGGTAAAATTTTTTCCAGCGGCTCGGCATCGTCGGCGGGCATTTGTACGCTAGTTCCAGACGGAGAGCAGAACCTTACAGGGCGCGGGCCGCCGAACGTCGTCACGATGGCAGTCTGCAGTGCGGGCATGTAATTACTTTCTATCCAAAACTGATAGATGTTGTTTGGAACACGAAGTGTGAGCGATTTGTCTTTCGCTTCGACAAGTTCGACGGCCGAAAACCAGCGTTTAAAGCTATCGGAGCTAATCTGTGGCTTGAGCGCGGCTGACAATTGCTGCCACAGCTGTGTGCATTTCTTGTCCATAGCAGACTTGTTAACAGTGTTACACGATCGCCATACTCGCTGATACAGCGGAAATTCGTTTGGTAAAACCCAGGCAACGTCGAGTTGATCGCCAATGTAACCTCTGGGGGATATCCTGAAGGACACCGTCAAAAGTACGGAAATACGAGGGGAAACAGACTGCGCTCGGCATTAGCGATTGATAAGATGTCTCCGAGTGGCGTTGCGCGTTCCATCGTTCTTCCGGGAAGCTTTTCGTCTCGTTCATTCTCGCTGTTAAAAGTTTCTCAGAAATGTTCACAACTTATTCACATGCGCTCTTGTTTCTGCCTCGCCAGCGGGCTTGAGATTAGAAATCGCTTTCAAAATCGACAAGAAAAAAAATGAAAAAAAAGAATTTTATTTTTTATGACGAACAAAAAATTTTCTTGACTAGAAAAGAGAAACGGGCGTGTCCGAGGAAAACAAAAAAGTTTCGCCGCAGAGTTGTTGGCGCCAGAAGCGATCAGTCCATTCACATCGCCGTCGGCTCTACTCCCGATTTGACCGAATTGACCCGTGCGCGCAACTTTTCGACCTTCGGAGTGCCATGGGATGCCGACCAAATGCGGGCGAGGCACACCAAAAATGACGGAAGCGAACTGCATTATTAATTGTGGCCGAGCGATGCGCCGACTTTTTTTAACGAGCGTGATTGCGCTTTTTCTCTCTGCAGCACAGGCTTATTCCGTCGATGAGCTGTTGCCGCCATTCGGCTTTCGTTGGAATGACTCGATGAAACATGTGGACGCAGTGCTGCATGGCGCGAAAGCGAAAATCACTTCGCGGGAGAAAAAGGAGAACCGAGACGTCTGGACAGTGGAAGGGCTGATTCATCCGGGGTTAAAGCGCACTCTTTTTACCTTTAAGCAGAGAGCGCTTGTTGCGGTGGAGTTGCAATACGAATACCCGGATTGGTCGGTCGAACGCTACAACCAGCGGATGGGGGAAATTCGCAAATACTTCGACGAGAAATACGGGACGGGGAAACTCGTGTCACGTTCCCGCGACACTAACACCGACGTCATCCAGACGCTGGTTGGTTATCAATGGATGGTAGGCGCGACGATGCTTGAGCTTTTTTACTTCTCTGCCCAACACGGCCCGCTGCTTTACCGCACGATTACGGTTGATTATAAGGCAATGTAATCGCCTTCATTGCCACCAACGGTGCATTTAGCCGTTGCTCTTGTTAGCCTTCTTTTACTCTTCGAAGACCGGTTAGGTTATGACTCTTCACCACATGGATCATCCGCATTTGCAGACAATGATGCTTCCTGCAGCTTGTAACGTGTGCTCACCTCATGTTATTCGGACTCGCACTCAGGGAGCTTTGTAAAACCACCGTATCCAGACCCGGCTCTTCTTTGCAATCGTGGCTATGCGGATATCAGCAGTGTTAGAAGGAAGAGAATAACATGTCTAACTACCGAAAAAAGCTTGCCGTGAATCCCGGGGTCCACGATCGGGCTAAAAGATTTTTGATCCGGCCAACGGCAAACGTGAGTCGTACAAGTGGGCCCTTGCCAGTCCTGTTAAAGTTGGTCGCGAGCAGCGACTAGGGCTAGACCTCGCGCGACGAAACCCTCTACTGCATCATGTATGGCGGGTCTATCGAGGACGTAGGAACGTAACCGAGTTCGTTTTCCGCCTTTGCATTGGTGCAAAAAATGTGGACCACGCGACATTCGCACGGATTCGCGCGTCACAAATGGAGTCCAGTTCGGCCAAAACCGGCCAGCAGTTTCGCTGGCGCAAGCGGTGAGAAAGCTGAGCCCATGGGGCGCCCAAAAACGTGGCGTGCGGTGGCGCGCATAGGGTTCGACACGTTTTAGAAAATCGCACAGCCACAGGTTGATGCCGCCCGAACACGAGCGCCCGTCTGAACCAACAACGACGCCACATGGCTGCCGATAAAACCGGATGCGCTGTGACGAAGACCTGTTGTCGGGCGAAAAAATGATGAAGGTCGTTCGGGATCATGCGGAGCGACCAATCACTGGAACCAGTTGGTTTCGAGCACGGATGACATCCGCCGGGAAGTCGATCTCAATCCACGGCAGTCCGCTCACGTCTTCGTACCCGAATCGCCCGGCAAGCACCAGCACCCTTAAAACATCATCATAGGAATCCGCGCAACCTGAGCCGCGACTTCGCGCCCGTATTTCTTTAATCAGAAGCGGAAAATCAACTGGAGCGATCTTGAAGAAACCGATTGATTCGCCTACGAAGTCGGCGTTGCCGCTCCATTGTTTACGAAAGTCGATGGGACGCCCGTTTTTTACCGGCACGAGCATGGGATCATCATCGTCGGTAGAAAATTCACGATCCAGCAGCAGCGCCGTGTCGTAGGACGACCCGATTAGCCGGTCGAGTACCCCGGTTGGATAAAACACATCGGCGTCCATTAACAAGACAGGCTCGGAGCTGTCTTCGATTTCTGGAAGCGAGACTTTCAGGCTGAGGACACTACCCTCGTGAAAGCGTGGATTCACAATCTCGCGTACCGCAAGGTCATGCTGGGCGCAAATGGCGGGAAGCAATTCTGCGATCTGCTCGCGAAGATGGCCGGTCACCAGCACGATTTCGCGAATACCGGCCTCACGTAACCGCAACGCGTGCCACTCCAGCAGCGTTCGCCCGCCGAATTCGAGAAGGATTTTCGGCGAATCCGATTGCAAACGAGTTCCGCGCCCCGCGGCGTAGATGATGGCTTTCATGCCGGCGCCTGAACTTCTCGCGCGACGCGCTGCGCGAAACCGCCCAGCGGTTCCTCGGCATAGAGAAGCGCGCCACCGATTAGCGCGAAGGTCAGGTCACGCGCACGGCGGATGATAGCGTAGGGAGCTGCAAGCGCCTGCGGCAAACCGAAAAGGTAAAAGAGAAAAATGACGCCACTTTCCTGAACTCCCAAAGCGGCGGGGGCAAAAATCCCCAGCGCCTTGGCCACGCCGATGAATGCTTCGAAGGCCAGTGCTTGATTCCAATGCAATGGCATACCAACCAAGTGTGAGACGAGCAAAATGTCCAGTGAATCGGCGATCCAGCCCGCGAGATAAAGCGTCACGCTGGGAAGGAAGCGTCGCCGATCGTTGCGATAGAAATCTAGAATTCGCCGATCGAGTTGTCGCAAACTTTGAGCTTGCGATGTAAGCGCGCGAATGCGCAACCGCAATCGCCCTGTCAATGCCAGGAGTGTGCTGAAAATTCCACGATGCTGAAGCCAGAAGAGGAACCCGATGAGTGCGGTTGCCGCGCCTGTAATCGCGAACATACCGGCGCGAGCAGGTGAATTGGCCGGCAGAATGGAAGAGCCGGCCACGGCTCCAAACGCTATAAAAATCACTTGAGCCAGAACTTGCGCTGTCTTTCCGATGATTACGCTTGATGCGCCGTCGATAACAGGCAGGCCGCGTTTATGGAGCAAATAGACTTTCGCCGCTTCGCCTCCGAGATAAGCCGAAGGCACAACATTGTTGAGAGATTCACCAGCCCATCGAATTCGAAATAGCGTTCCGAAGCTGATCGCCCTCGGAAGCGTGCGACGGAAGCACAAACGCCATCCAACAGTATCGAGAAGATAAACGAGCGCGTAGGGCAGTAGAATAAGAGGAGTCGACCAGCCGAGCGTGACAAAGGCGCGCGGAATCGTATCTATTCCGGTCCGGTATACGAACCAGGCAAACAGCGCCAGGCCCGCTCCAGCGATAATAAATCTTAACGCCAATTTCACGCGGATTTCTCCGAGATAGCCTGTGCACTTCCGGCGCCTCGCCACTGCAAGCGAAGCGCAATCATCCAAAAGAGATGCATACCTATCCCCGCCATCCAGAGGAAGAGATCGAGCCTGCCGGCTATGGCCAGTAACAGGATCAGCAGCGAGAAGTCGCGGTTGGTCGTGGCATCAATCAATTTTTTTAGACTAGAAGATTTGCGACCGCCCTTGCGTTCCATGGAGCACACAACAACGACGAAGGAGATGATTACGCCGAGCACAGCGCTGATTCCGAGTGCAAGTGCGGGGGTTGCGGGATTGCTCCGAGCCAAGCCAAAGCCGATGCCGGCAAAGACAGCGATGTGCACAAACTGGTCACCCACCAAGTCGAGCCATCGGCCGAGGCGCGATTCTTTATAAACGACACGCGCAAGATCGCCATCCATGCAGTCGATGATGGCAGAAATCTGCAGGAGAAACGCGCCAGAGACAAAATATCCGCCTGCGAAAAACCACCCCGACAAGATGCCAACGAACGTCGATTCGATCGAAACTTGGGTGGGCGAGAATGCAGTGTGGACAAGAATCTTCGACAGGTAGCGGCCGAGTGGGCGATTAAGAAGCGAATCGACGATTCCATCAGTACTGCCCGATGGGCGATCACAATCAGGCGATCGAGCAGGCTCAATCCCGCGATCTGTACGCCGCTCGTTTCAGCGACGCAGTTGAAGATGGCGGGGATTTTTTTCACCGCACGTTGCCTTTGCCGAAGGGCACTTGAAGCGCGAAGTAGGCGATCGCATCCGAGTCAGAAATCAATTCGTCGATCGGGGCGGTCGCAGTGGTGAGCATCGATTTAAGGAGCTTGCGAGAATGCCTTGGCAAAAACCAGAAACAAGCGGGTTAACTAATTACTGGTATTAAGTAGCGAGAAAGTCAATGATTCCCATCGTAGACTGCTGTGCATAATGACTTCTTCGGTGACTCGCGAAATCAGTAAAACGCAGCAATTCAAGCAGCTCCTGCAATCCGGGCGTCTCGAGTTTCTGATGGAGGCTCATAATGCATTGAGCGCCCGCATCGTCGAGGAAGCCGGCTTTGGCGGAATCTGGGCGAGCGGGCTTTCGATCTCCGCCGCGCTCGGCGTACGAGATAACAACGAGGCGAGCTGGACGCAGGTATTGGAAGTCGTCGAATTCATGAGCGACGCCACTGACGTTCCAATCTTGCTCGATGGTGATACCGGTTACGGAAATTTCAACAACATGCGACGGCTCGTGAAAAAGCTGGAGCAGCGCGGGATTGCAGCCGTCTGTATCGAGGACAAACTTTTCCCCAAGACTAATTCCTTCATCGGGAGCGAACGTCAGCCGCTCGCCACGATCGACGAATTCGCGGGCAAGATTAAAGCAGTGAAGGACGCGCAACGGGATCCAGACTTTTGCCTGGTGGCCCGCCTCGAAGGATTTATCGCGGGTTGGGGGATCGATGAAATGCTCCTTCGCGCGGAAGCCTATCATCTGGCGGGGGCGGACGCGCTTCTCGTTCACAGCAAGAAGGCGACGCCAGACCAGGTGCTCGGGTTTGCGAAAGCGTGGGCGAACAAGTGTCCGCTCGTGATTGCTCCCACCACTTATTACAGTACGCCGGTCGAAATCTTTGAGCAGGCGGGCATCGCAATCGTGATCTGGGCAAATCAGAATATCCGCAGCGCGATCGCCGCGATGCAGGAAACGACCCGCCGTATTTTCACTGAGCGCTCGGTGCAAAACGTCGAAGATGGAATTGTTCCGGTAAAAGAAGTTTTCCGGCTTCAGAACGCGGAAGAACTGCTG
>Ga0066903_100004718_pt1 | contig 11602 bp, 7 predicted proteins | sample PanSoiMetaGPlot1_FD_67491 | JGI IMG/M metagenome (GOLD analysis project Ga0066903, IMG submission 67491) | Tropical forest soil microbial communities from Panama analyzed to predict greenhouse gas emissions - Panama Soil - Plot 1 (version 2) | ecosystem: Environmental > Terrestrial > Soil >...
CGCGCCCGTGAGCGCGTACGGCGACGTGCGATCGACGAGCTTCAAGGTGTCGGCCCAGTTGGCTTCGTCGTAGACGTAGACCGTGAGCACCGGACCGAAGATCTCTTCGCGGAGCAGGCGGTAGCCGGGATCGCGTGTCTCGACGAGCGTCGGCTCGATATAGAAACCATCCTCAGCGCGTCGACCTCCGCCCTGCAGCACCGTCGCGTTCGCCTTCGCGTCGTCGAGGTAGCTGCTGATCTTCGTGAAGGCGTTCTTGTCGATGACGGCGCTCACGAAATTCCGGAAATCGCGGACGTCTCCCATCCTGATCTCGCGCATCATCGCGATCGACCGGTCTAGGACATCGTGCCAGATCGCCTTCGGCACGTAGACTCGGCTCGCCGCTGAGCACTTCTGTCCCTGATACTCGAAGCCACCGCGAACCATGGCCACCGCGAGCTCATCGGGAGCGGCAGAGGCATGCGCGATGATGAAGTCCTTGCCCCCCGTTTCGCCGACGAGCCGCGGGTAGGTCCTGTAGTGATCGATGTTGTCGCCGACGGCCTTCCACATGCGCTGGAAGACCGGCGTGCTACCGGTGAAGTGGATGCCCGCCAGATCGCGCGAGGCGAGCAGCGCGTCGGTGATCGCTCCGGCGTTGCCGGGCAGGAAATTGATCACGCCCGGCGGAAGACCGGCGGCCTCGAACGCCCGCATCGTGTAATACGCGCTCAGCATTGCCGACGAGGCGGGCTTCCAGACGACCGTGTTGCCCATGAGCGCCGGCGCGCTGGACAGGTTGCCGCCAATCGCGGTGAAGTTGAACGGCGTCACCGCGTAGACGAAGCCTTCGAGCGGACGGTAGTCGACCGAATTCCAGACGCCGGGCGAGTTGAGCGGCTGATCGTCGTAGATTTCCTGCGCGTACTGCGCGTTGAACCTCAGAAAGTCCACGAGCTCGCACGCGGCGTCGATCTCGGACTGGTAGACCGTCTTGCCCTGGCCCAGCATCGTCGCGGCGTTGATGATCGGCCGCCAGGTCGTGGCGAGAAGCTCCGCGGCTTTGATAAAGACCGCGGCCCGATCGGCGAGCGGCCACGCCGCCCACTCACGCGATGCGCAGAGCGCGGCGTCGATCGCCTGTTGCACGTGTTCGGGCGCCGCCTGGTGATACTCGGCGAGCACGTGGACGTGTTTGAACGGCATCACCGTCCGTCCCTTGTCGCCGGTGCGAATCTCTTTGCCGCCGATGATGAGCGGAATCTCGATGCGCTCACCCGCCATCGACGCGAGCGCGGCCTTGAGCTGCTTGCGCTCGAGCGAGCCTGGCGCATACGACTTCACCGGCTCGTTGACGGCGTGGGGAACCCGGCGATGGGGATTGGGAGAAGCGATTTCGGTCACAGGCAGCCTCGCGGAGACGCCGGACGGGTCACTTCAATTGTACTGCCGCCAGTCGTCTCCGATCGGACACTTGCGCCGAGCCCTGCCGGCATGCTGAGGACGTGCGCAGGCGGGTTGATTACGCGCCGCGTTGCCCCAGATAATGGCTCGTCGGACATGGAGATTCGCGTTCGTGACGTCGGCGAGTTCGCGATCCTGGAACTCACAGGACGGCTGACCGTCAACGATCAGCCGGGGCTGCTCAAGGAGTCGGTCAACGACGCCATGGGGCGCGGCGCGCGCACGGTGCTCATCGATCTGTCGGGCGTCCGCTACATCGACAGCACGCGCCTCGGCGAACTGATCACCGCCCACATCACCATCAGCCGCCTGGGTGGCAAGCTCCGGCTGGTCGGCACGCCCGACGCGATCCTGGAGCTGCTTGCGATTTCGGGACTCGACGGCATCTTCCCGCGCTACGCGACGATCGCTGACGCGACTGCCGAACTGAAAGCCTGATCTGTTCTTCGGGTTCTTCAGAACCTATCTAGTTCTCAGTGCCTGTCTCTGGCTCCGGCCCCGGCTGGCGTGCACCGAGCTCGCGATCGAGATCCAGGATCGACGCGGGATCGTCCTTGACCATGTGAAACTTGGCGACGATCTCGCGGACGGTCTTCTCCTCTTCCACCTGCTCGGTGATGAACCACTGGAGCTCGGCCATGGCCGCAAAGACCTTCTCGCGGAAGGCGAGCTCGTAGAGCGCGTCGATCTGCCGGCTGACGCCCTGCTCCTGCGCGAGCGCGCGTTCGAAGACATCGATGACGGAGGTGAAATCGCTGGCAGGCTGCTCGATGGCCGGGAGCTTGACCGGATGATTGCGCGCCAGGACGAAGTCGAACAGCTTCATGCCGTGGCCGTGCTCTTCCTGACTCTGCACGCGGAGCCAGCGCCCGGCTCCCATGAAGTTGTGATGCTCGCACCATCCAGCCATGGAGAGGTACGAGAACGAAGCGCCGAATTCCGCTGCAATCTGCTTGTTGATCGCGTCGAGGACCGTCGGAGTCATGGCAGACATTTTAGCTGCAATCCTCGAGTGAGCGCCTGACGTGTGTTTCCAGGCTCCATCGCATTGGCCGTATCATTTTCCGCATGTCCCGGCGTGTCGCTGGTGTGGCGATCGGATGCGTGTTCAGCGCCGTGCTGTCGGTCGCGCTGGAAACCCGCGGGGCGGGCATCGTCGCACCTCAGGCATCACGCCCCGCCAACGCTCCGGCCGCCCCCATCGACACGAGCGCGGCGACCCGCTGGGACCGCGCCCTCGAGGCCTGGAACACCGGCAACTATCCGATCGCGCTCGCCGATCTGATTCCGCTGATGCAATCGTCGTCGGCCGCCGACTACCTCGAGCGCGTCGCACTTCTCTCGGGGGAGCTGTTCATCACGACCGAGCTCACGAAGGACGGACGCAACCCGGCACTTTCTGCTGACGGCGAGTACGCCAGCTTCGAGATCGGCTCCCCTGCCGCCACGACGACGCGAGTCGTCCGCACGAGCGAGCCGGCCGGGGTCGTGGCGGAACTACGCGGCGTGAACGTCGCCTTTGACGCATCGAGCCGGCGCCTCGTGTATCAGCGGCCACCAGCCGGCCCCGAATGGAATGCCGCAGCCAGCGCGCTCGAGAACGCAACGACGGCGCCAGAGCGGCAGCGCGCGCAAAGCGTCGCGAGTTTCTGGTTCGGGAAAGGCGACCTCGTGGTGCGCGATCTCACGTCAGGCACCGAGCGGATCGTCTCGTCGGGCACGCTCCTGAAGACGTCGCCACTCTTTGCCGCCGATGGCCGGCACGTGATCTTCATCGGCGCCGACCCGTCCGATCTCTCGCGCTCCGACGTCTACGTCGAGTCCGATGCCGGCCTGCCGGTGCGGCTCACGGATCGCGCCGGGTACAAATCGAACGTGCTGATCGATCCGGGCGGCGCGGCGATCGTCTACACGGCCAGCAACGTGCCCACCTTCATTGCGCCCGTCCCGGCATCGTCTCCTGTCACGCGCATTTCCGCGCAAGCTCCGGCCGCCAGCGCCGCCGCGACAAATGCCGGCGCCGCGCGAAGCGGCGGACCCGACGCCCCGCCGCCCGTCCTCTGCGGTGCGGCGGGCGGACGAGGCGGCGGACGCGGCACTGCCTCGCCCTCGTTCGGTGTGATCGATCTCGCCGCGAGATCAACTCGTGACGTCACCGGCGCGAACGTGACGATGTCGGCCGACGGCCACACGCTCGCGTGGCTCGCGCGAACGCCCGACGGATGCTCGCTGTTCTCGTCGCCCACGCTCAGCGAAACTGTCAGGACCGTCCGGGTCGCGAGCAAACTCGATGCTCCCGCGCTTTCCCCCGACGGCCAGCTCGTCGCCTATCAGACGATGCTCCCGACGGGCACCGACTGGGAGATCTTCATCACGACTCCTGCCGGCGCTCACCAGCGGGTCACCCGGGAAATTCAGCACGACGTGCTGCCTCGCTTTTTGTCGAATCGCACGCTGCTCGGCATGATCGGCGAGCCGCGCCACCGCCGCTCGTACCTCTACGATCTCGACGCCAGTCAGCGGACGCGCCTCTTCGCCAACAACACCATCCGAACCATCAGTCCCGAATACGTCTGGCTGCCGAGCGCCGACGGCCGGCGGCTGCTCATCCAGGCCGAGCGAGACGGCGACACGGTCTCGCCCGAACGCGGCATCTATGTCGTGGATCTTTCCCGGAAGGTCACGCAGGCCCAGGTCCTCGCACGGCTCCAGCAGCAGCTCGCCTCCGAGACCGACCTGCGTCAGCGGATGACCACCGCGTTCCGCCCGATCCGCGACCTCGTCAGAAAGGCGGTCGCCGGGATCTCCGCGACGCGGGCCTACGCCTACGCCAAAGCGATGTTCGACTTCGATTCGAAGTACGTGTCGCAGCCAGGCAATGCGAAAGCGATCGACTATCTGAACAAGACGTACGCGTCGTTCGGCTACACGCCCGAGCTCCAGTGGTTCACGCCGGCTCAGGCACAAGGCGGCCGCACAGCCAACGTCGTCGTGACGCTCAGGGGCACTGAAAATCCCGACCTCGTCTACGTCGTCTCGAGCCACTTCGATTCGGTGGTCGGTGGACCCGGTGCCGACGACGACACGTCGGGAACGTGCGCGTTGCTCGAAACGGCTCGCGTCCTGGCGCACTCGCCGCTGCCGGCGACCGTCATCTTCGCCTCGTTTACCGGCGAGGAAGCGGGCCTGCTCGGAAGCCGCGAGTTCGTGCGGCTGGCGGCAGATCGTCACCTGAACATCGCGGGCGCGCTGAATAACGACATGATCGGATGGGCGGGCGACGGCGCCCGACTCGACAACACCATCCGCTACTCAAACGCCGGGATTAGAGACATCCAGCACGGCGCGGCGTTTCTCTTCACGAGACTCGTGACCTTCGACGCCAGGTACTACAAGGGCACCGATGCTCAGGCCTTCTTCGACGGCTGGGGCGACATCGTCGGCGGACTGGGATCGTTTCCGGTGCTCGGCAATCCCAACTACCATCAGCCGACCGATCTGCTCGAGACGGTCAACTTCGATCAGGTTGCCGAAACGGCGAAGGTCACGGCAGCGACGGTCGTCTACCTCGCGTCGAGCCCGTCACGCTTGAAGGACCTCACGGCGTCGACGTCGGCGGCCGGTATTCATCTCAGTTGGCGTCCGAGTCCCGAAGCCGGTGTGAGGACGTATATCGTGGCGTACGGACCGGCGGCCAATCCGATGCAGCATCGGCTGACGGTCACGCGGCCCCAGGCCGTGCTTCCCGCGTTGCCGCCGGGAACGGTCGTCGGAGTCAAGGCGGTGAACAGTCACGGCCTCGAGGGCTGGGACTGGGCGAAGACGGTGCTACAGTGATCAAAGGGCAAATCGGGATCGGCTGTCAGCCCTGACTACACTGACATGGCTCTCGACGACCTTCCGCTCGATCACGCCTCGCAGCCGCCGCTGGGTCGAACGGCGCCGCCGTCGTCGCCGGCGCGTTGGGTGATCTTCGCCGCGCTTGCCGTCGTCGCCGCCGCGCTCGTCACGCTCTGGTGGATGAGCCGGGCTCAATCGCACACGGCGACTCCCGCGCCGACGACCGCGACCGACGTCGCCGTCGGGTCGGACCGCCCGAAGCGGCAGCCGGTTGATTTGCCGGCCCTTGATTCCTCGGACACGCTCCTGCGCGAGATGATCGCGTCGCTCTCGCGCAACCCGGTCCTCGAGCGTCTCCTCGCGACAGACGGCATCGTCCGCGGCGCGACGCTTGCGGTCGAACAGATCGGCGATGGCCGGACGCCTGCGAATCCGTTGAAGGCCTTGCGTCCGTTAGATCGGCTGGCCATCTCTGGCGGCGGCCAGACCGGACGCATCGATCCGCGCACCTACAAACGGTGGGACGCCGCGACGGCGAGCCTCGTCTCGATCAACCCGAGCGACATGGCGCAGCTTTACGTGAACGTCAAGCCGCTCTTCGATCAGGCGTACCGGGAACTGGGGCATCCGGGGGGCGACTTCGACGCGGCGATCGTCAGGGCGATCCAGATGCTTGCCGACACGCCGACGGTCACGAACGATCCCGAGCTCATTCGGCGGACCGGCTACTACGAGTACTCGGATCCTGCGTTGAAATCGATCCCACCTGTGCAGAAACAGCTCATCCTGATGGGACCCGAAAATCGACAGAAGATCCTGGCGTGGCTCAAGCACGTCGCCACGATCCTCGATCTGAAGATCTCCTGAGCGGCTCGATGCCGCGTGTTACACTTAGTCGCTTTGGGTCCGGCGGCCCGAGCCCGCCGGGAAAGACCTCGGGGTCATCTGCGGCAGTGCGTATGCCACCCCGAGGTCGAACTGTGTACGCGATGAGTCGCGGAGAGGGCGGTTGATGACAGAGATCGCAATCACGCAGAAGGATCAGCTGCGATCGAAGCTGCCGTTTGTTGCATTCCATGCAGCGGCGCTCCTGATGTTCTTCGTGCCCTTCAAGGCGAGTCTCGTCGCCTGGCTCGTCGGGTCGTATTTCCTCCGGATGTTCGGCGTCACGGCCGGATATCACCGCTACTTCAGCCACCGGTCGTTCAAGCTGAACCGTTTCTGGCAGTTCTGCCTCGCGGCGCTCGCGCAGAGCTCAGGTCAGAAAGGCGTGCTCTGGTGGGCGGCCCATCATCGCGACCATCACAAGTATTCAGACCGCAAGGCCGATCTGCACTCGCCGGTCCACGACGGTTTCTGGTGGTCGCATCTCGGATGGATTCTGTCGGACGAGTACGACGTCTACGATCCCCGCCGCATCGCCGACTTCGATCGCTACCCTGAGCTGCGCTGGCTCGACACCTTCGATCTGGCGCCGATGATCGCCTACGGCGCCGCGATTTATTTCATCGGCGGATGGGCAGCGTTTGTCTGGGGCTTCATCGGCTCGACCGTGCTCCTCTATCACGGCACCTTTCTCATCAACTCCCTCTCACACATCTGGGGCACGCGACGTTTTCCGACGCCCGACGAAAGCCGCAACAACTTTCTGCTGGCACTCATCACCATGGGCGAAGGCTGGCACAACAACCATCACCACTTCATGTCGAGCGCGCGCCAGGGCATCCGCTGGTGGGAAGTGGACCTGACCTACTATCTGCTCTGCGGGCTGTCGTGGCTCGGCATCGCCCGCGATCTTCGGGAATTCCCCGAGCACGCCGACTCGGTCGAAGAAGCCGCAGCCTAGCACCAGCTTCGCTGCGGTCGCGCCGCACCGTATTTTGCTAACGCTGGTTTTTCGGCCGATCGTCTGACGAGTTCGTTCCGGCGGCGGTGCCTGCCTCGGCCGGCCTGAATCGATCGAACGCGTCACGTATCGGCGGGGAGAGAATCAGCGTGAGCGCCCGGCTGTAGCTGGCCACGCCGTCGTCAACGCGATTGGCACGCAGGTAGCTGTCGTATACGCGGAAGGCGGTGCGCTGGACGACCGGTTGCTGCCGCGACAGGCGCTGGGACAAGGCGATGAGATCCGCCCGCACGCCGGGATCGAGATGGGTGCTCGCTTCGCGCCAGACCGACGGCGGCACCGCCCCGCCGGCTTCGACGAGCAGATACACGCCGGCGCTGTAGACAAGCTCCGGCGGACCGCTCATGCACGCGAGCCAGCCGACCGCGCTCGCCTCCGCTTCGTCAGCCACGCCCGCCAGATGCGCCCATTCGTGGGCCAGCGCAAACGGACGCTCGAAGGGCAACAGATCGGGATAGATGATCGTCTCGAGCGCGAACGGGTTGATCATGCCGTCCACCCCGGCCCGCGTGAAGAACGGAGTGAGGATCCACGAGACCTTGGGCCGGCCGGCGACGGCGAGCGGCGGACGGCCGAGCCTGGCGAGGGCGTCGTTGAGCGGATCGTGAAGGCGGAGTGTGGTTGAGCTCATGCTGAGCGCGTCGCCAGCTGTGGCAGGTCGAAACCTCGCGGCGATGGCATCCGAGCCGGCGATGACGCCGCGCAGCTCGTCGACCGACGGCCGCGCGACGTGCGGCAGATCGCTCGCGAGCGGCACGCGGCGATAGTTGAATCCCCACAGCACGAAGAAGAGCGTCCCGAGAATTCCGGCAGCGCGAATCAGCCGGCGGCATCCCTTCCAGAGCGCCACCGAAGGCGACGCGCGGAAGATCTTCGCGAGGCGCGTCACCCGCCACACCGCGAGGACGACGAGCGCGAGGATGAACGCGTCGAGCAGCGCGAACGGCGCCAGGTTGCTGACCCGGGTGATCCACGGCTGCCACAAGAGGTAGACGCCGCGCGAATAGAAGCGTTCGACCGTGTCCTGAGGAACCGGCAGCACGAGAAGCACGACCGCCGTCACCGACGCCGCGAGCCAGCCTGGAACTCGGGTGTGCCTCATGACTCCGGGTCTTCGGCGAGGCCTGTGCGAGTGATCAACCGTACCGACCGCTGATAGGTCATGTAGGCGAACGCCCACTGCGTCATCACCGACAGGCGATTGCGGAATCCGATCAGCTTGTAGATGTGCAGGAACAGCCACATGAGCCACGCCAGGTAGCCTCGGACACGAAGCCATCCGAAGTCGCAGACCGCGGAGTTGCGGCCGATCGTCGCCATGTTGCCGAGGTTCCGATACACGAACGTCGTCCGCGGCCGGTTAGCGATCGCGTTCATGGCGTTTTCCGCCGCGTGACGCGCCTGCTGAATCGCCACCTGGGCCACGCCCGGCAGGAGCGAGCCGTCGGCGTTCTTGAAGACGGCGAGATCGCCGACGACCGCGACTTCCGGATGACCGGGAATCGTGAGGTCGGGATTGACGATGACCCGGCCCACGCGATCGAGCGGCACACCGAGCGATCGAGCGAGCGGGGACGCCGCCACGCCCGCGCACCAGAGGATCGTGCCGGCGTCGATCCTCTCGCCGCCGACCTGCACCGATCCCGCGTCGACGCCTGTGACAACGCTTCCTGTCCACACCGACACGCCGAGCCGCTCGAGTGCGCGCCTCGCAAACGCGGGCAGAGGCGCCGGATAAGTCGGCAGCACCACAGGCCCGCCTTCGATCAGGATGATCCGCGCAGTCTCTGGCGCGATCGCCCGGAAATCGTTGGCGAGCGCGTGGCGTGAGATCTCGGCGAGCGCGCCGGCAAGCTCGACGCCGGTCGGCCCGCCGCCAACGACGACGAACGTGAGGAGCCGCCGTTGTGCGGCCGGATCGCGTTCGCGCTCGGCTTGTTCGAAGGCGAGGAGCACGCGCCGCCGGATCTCCAGCGCGTCTTCGAGCGTCTTCAGTCCGGGCGCGTACTCCTGCCACTCGTCGTGGCCGAAGTACGCGTGCGTCGATCCGCTGGCGAGGATCAGGGAGTCGTAGGCCACCTCCGCGCCTTCATCGAGCACGACGACGCGGCGATCGACGTCCACGCGCCTGGCCTCGGCCAGCCACACTCGAATGTTCCGCTGGTGGCGGAGAATCCACCGGATCGGCGACGCGATGTCGCCCGGCGAGAGACCTGCGGTCGCGACTTGATACAGCAGCGGTTGAAAGACGTGATGGTTCCGTCGATCGACGAGAAGAACGTCGGCCTTCGCCCGGCGAAGCGTTTTGGCGGCGCTCAATCCGCCAAAGCCGCCGCCGATGATGACGATGCGAGGAGTCCGGGCCTCGTTGGTGGAAGACACGGGTTCTCCGACACCATAACAGACAGGCGCCTCGTCAGGGTTACACTGAGACATGTCCAGGCCTGCCGTGTCGCCGCCAAAGACGTGGGGGCGATCCACCGTCCACACTGCGTGCCCGCTCGATTGCCCCGACTGTTGCAGTCTGGCGGTGAGCATCGAACGCGGACGCCTCACGCGAATCGACGGCAGCCGCCACGCAGCGTCAACCGACGGCTACATCTGCGGCAAGGTCCGCCGGTTCGACCGGCGCGTCTACAGCCCCGAGCGCCTGCTCCATCCCGCGATCCGCAAAGGCCCGAAGGGCCGCGCGGAGTTCACGCGAATCCCCTGGGATGAGGCGCTCGACCTCGTCGTGTCGAAGATGCGCGAGGCGCGCGATCGGTTCGGCGCCGAGTCGGTGCTGCCGTTTTACTACGGCGGATCGAACGGCCTGCTGACCAGTGAGTTCGAGGACGCGCGCTTCTTCCGGCGCTTCGGAGCGTCGCAACTCGATCGGACCGTGTGCGCGGCGCCAACCGGAGCAGCCGCAAAAGCCATGTACGGGAAGATGGCGGGCGTCGCCTACGAGGACTACGCGAACGCGCAGCTCATCGTGGTCTGGGGTTGCAACCCGTCAGCGTCGGGCATTCACATCGTCTCGCACATCAAGAAAGCGCAGAAGTCAGGGGCACGCCTCGTCGTTATCGACCCGCGGCGGACGCCGCTGGCGCGGCACGCGGATCTTCATCTCGCCATTCGACCGGGCACCGATCTGCCGGTCGCTCTCTCGATCGTTCGCGCGCTCTTCGACGGCGGCCATGCCGACATCGACTTCCTCGATCGTCACACGACCGGCGCCGCGGAGCTCCGGGCGGCCGCTCAGCCCTGGACGATCGAGCGTGCGGCGCTGGAAGCTGGTGTGCCGGCTGCCGATCTTCAGCAGCTTGCCGACTGGTACGGCTCGATTTCGCCCGCCGTCATCCGCTGCGGCTGGGGCCAGGAGCGCAATCGCAACGGCGGCTCCGCCACGATGGCCATCCTTGCGCTCCCGGCCGTCGGAGGAAAATTCGGCGTGCGGGGCGGCGGCTACACGATGAGCAACTCCGGCGCATGGGGCCTCGTCCAGGAGAAGTTGATCGGCGTCGATCCCGCTGGTACGCGAATCGTGAACATGAATCACCTCGGGCGCGCGCTGACCGAGTACGACCCGCCTGTCTCGGTGCTCTTCGTCTACAACTGCAACCCGCTTGCGACCATGCCGCATCAGAACCACGTGCGAAGGGGGCTGGAACGCGAGGACCTTTTCACCGTCGTCTTCGAGCAGGTCATGAACGACACGGCTCAGTACGGCGATCTCCTCCTGCCGGCGACGACGTTCCTCGAGCACTACGACGTGGCGAAAGGGTACGGCGCGTACCACTTTCAGCTCGTGCAGCCGGTCATCGCGGCCGCCGGCGAGTCGCGTCCGAATCACGAAGTCTTCCGCGAGCTGGGCGCCAGGCTCAGCCTCGTCGAGAGCGACGATGAGCGCGGAGAGGCTGGCGGGCTGATGGAGCTGGCGTCGGCGCTGCCCGAGTCACTGGCGTCCGCGGTCCTCGAGGGCCGCACCGCGACAGGCCCCGGCGAAGGGCGGCCGATCCAGTTCGGCGACGTGATGCCGAAGACTGCGGACGAACGCGCGCATCTCCATCCGTCCGAGCTCAGCGCGAGAGACGGCCTGTACGCGTATCAGTCAGATCCGGCCACCGAGCGGCATCCGCTCAGCCTCATTTCTCCGGCGAGCGAACACACGATCTCGTCGACACTCGGCGAGCTGCGGCCCGGGATCGCTCGGCTCAAGATGCACCCCGACGACGCCAGGCCGCGCAACATCGAGGACGCCGATTCGGTCCGCATCTTCAACGACCTCGGCGAAGTGCAGTGCGAGGTCATCGTCACACCGGAAGTGCGGAGCGGCACCGTGTCTCTTCCCAAGGGCCTGTGGGCCCGCAGCACGTTCAACGGCTCGACCGCGAACGCTCTCGTCCCCGACACGCTCACCGACATCGG
>Ga0066903_100004719_pt1 | contig 11601 bp, 6 predicted proteins | sample PanSoiMetaGPlot1_FD_67491 | JGI IMG/M metagenome (GOLD analysis project Ga0066903, IMG submission 67491) | Tropical forest soil microbial communities from Panama analyzed to predict greenhouse gas emissions - Panama Soil - Plot 1 (version 2) | ecosystem: Environmental > Terrestrial > Soil >...
CGAGGGATTATTACCTGGTTCTCGCACGCGCCATCTCGGCGCTCGATCCGAACACGGCGGACGCGCGCCGCGCCGTCTATGACCGCGCACGGCTGACCGTCATGGATGCGGGCCTGCCGGCGGCGGAAACCGATGCGGAACGGGCGGCCCTCGAGCGGGCGATCGGGCGCATTGAAGCGGAAGCGAAGCACGCGCCCGTGCGGCCATCGCCGGCATCCGACCGCCCAGCTAGGCGGAGCGCGGCCGCGCCCGCCGGCGTCCCGGCGCCCGCAAAGGACGGAGGGCTGTGGCAGCCGAGCATGCCGGCCCTCGTCCGGGCGATCGCAGTTGCGCTCGGGGTGGCGGCGCTCGTGGTCGTCGCCGTCACCCTTTTGCCCTGGGGCGGCGCGCCCGATCGCGGCGGGGCTCCGAAGCGGGCGGATGCGCCCCCCGTCGAAGGCGCAGTATCCGGCCAGGCGACGAGCGATCCCACCCGCTCCTACATCTACAAGCGGCAGCTCGTGTACTACCGCTCGGTCCATCCCGCCGGGACGATCGTGATCGCCAAGTCTCAGGGCTATCTCTATTTGGTTCGTCCCAACGTGACGGCCCTTCGCTATACGATCGCAATCGGACGCGAATGCACGAGCGCGGCCGGGCTACTGCTCGTCTCCGGCAAGGAGGAGCGGCCGCAACGGCTGGCGCAACCGGCGCCGACCGAGCCGCAGGCCTCGCCGAAACTGGCGGCAGCCGGCGGCGCCGACAGCCGGGCGGGCGCACGCTCGCTCACCCTCGGCGACACCGGCCATCGTATCTATGGGACCAACCCGCCGGTCACCGCTGGCGATGAATGCATCGCGCTCGCCAACGAGGACATCGCGGATCTGTTCGATCGCGTGCCCGTCGGCACGCGCGTGGTCATGAATTAGAGGGAATCCGGGTCATATTGAATCGGCGAGCCCACCCTACGGTGCAATATGAGCGAAATCCACTCTAGCCGTGGCTCGTCGCCAGGTTGGCGAGGAACAGCTCGACCTCGCGACCGAGCGCAGAGGAATTCTGGGAAAGGGTGGTTGCTGCCGCCAGTACTTGGGTGGATGCCGATCCCGTGCCGGCCGCGACCTGACGCACGCGAGAGACGTTGTTGCTGACCTCTTGCGTGCCGCTCGCGGCTTGCGCGACCGACTTGGCAATCTCCTGCGCGGCGGCGTGCTGCTCCTCGACCGCAGCCACGATCGCCGATGCAATCGTGTGAATGTTGCCGATCGTGCTCCCGACGCCCTTGATCGCTTCGACGACGTCCCTGGCCGCCTCCTGCGATTGGGCCACCTGGGACGAAATCTCCTGGGTGGCCTTCGCAACCTGGGCGGCCAATGCCTTGACCTCGGCTGCCACGACGCCGAATCCCTTTCCGGCCACCCCGGCGCGTGCAGCCTCGATGGTGGCATTCAATGCCAGCAGGTTGGTTTGCTCCGCAACAGCCGAGATCAGGTTCACGACTTGCTCGATCCGCTCCGATCGTTCGGACAGAAGGCTCGCCGCAAGGTCGGTGCGCTTCGTGTCCTCCACGGCTTTTGCAACGAGAGTGGCGGAGGTGGAGGCGCGGGAGCCGATCTCGCGCGCGGATGCCGCCAGCTTGTCGGTTGCGGCCGCCATCTGACGGACGTTTGTCGACGTCTGCTCCGCGAATCCCGTCGCCAGGGTGGACACCTCGCCGGCTTCCTTCGCCGCCTCCGACATCGAGCGCGCGGTCCGCTCCATCTCGCCCGCGTTGGCCTTGAGTGATTGCACCAGGTGGCCGATCTTCGCATCGAAGGCTTGCGCGAGATTCGCCGCCGCCGCCTGCTTCTCGGAGCTGGTCTTGGCGGCCAGCCGATCCTGCTCGTCCTGCAACAGACGGGTGTTTTCGATCGCGGCCTGCTTGAACACCTCGACCGCATTGGCCATCGCGCCGAACTCGTCCTGCCGCGCCGGGTTGGGGATTTCGACCGCCGTGTTGCCCGCCGCGAGCTCTCTCATGGCGTGGGTAAGGGCAACGATCGGCTTGATGACATGCCGGCGGATCGTGAAGAGCCCGAGCAGGCCGATCACGACGGCCACGACGGCGAGGACGCTGTGATAGGCAAGACGTTCCCTTGCCTGGGCCGACGCCTGTTCCGCGGCTGTCTGCGCCAGATCGACGGCGGTATTGGCCACCGCCATCAGGGTCTCCAGCCCGGGGTTGGAAGCCTGTATCCAGTCCCGGCCCGTAAGCTGCGGATTGCCGGCAAGCAGCGACTGATAGACTTCGTCGCGGCTACGATTGTAGCGATTGAAGTATCCTTCCTTTGCCTTCGCTATCGAATCCAACAAGGCCTTGGGCGCCCCTGCGTCGCCGACGAAGCTGACCAAGTTATCCCAGGTGGCCAGCAAACGACCCCGAAGCTCCGCGATCCTTCGTTGCCAGTCCTCGGATGCTTTCGCGCCGCTGCCGATCGCCTTGCCGATGAGCAGCCGTTCGAACCCCGCATCGGCGCGAACACTCCAGCCGAGCTGCTTCACGGTCATCATCTGGTCGAAAAACGGGTCGCCGAGCCTGACTTCCGCCGAAAGCCGGTTGGACAGCGCATCCAACCCATCCACGAGCGCGCCCATGTCGGCAACCCACTGCTTGCTGAGCTGCTCGTCCCCGCCGGCCTGTCTTTGCAGGATCGCGTCGGCCCTGGACCGCACGCTGTTGGCCGCATCCGCTTTTGCACGCAGCTCCGCAATCCAGCGGTCGCGATCGTCGATATCGAGGCGTGACAGCTCAGTCAGCGCGGCTGCCTGGGCCGGCCCCGACTTCTCGCGCAGAGCCTGGATATCCCGCCACGTGCCGGCATCGACGGGCTCCTTGTCGGCAAGCGCGGTGGTGACCGTCCCGCGCTCGATACGCAGGTACTGCATTGCCTGAAACAAATGCCGCGTGATGCTGCCGATTTCCATTCTGCGCTCGGCCTGGACCTGCTGCTGCCGGGCCGAAATCATCAAAGCCCCGCTGATTGCAATCAGGATTGCCGCGGCCAAGCCGAATAGACCGATCAGCAGGGATTTCACGGAAAAGAATGAGGGGCGCATCAATATTTTCCATGGCACGCGCCCGGTTTCCATCCGGGGGCGGCAGGGCCAGCCTATGTCGGTGATGTAGAGCCAAGCGGTTAAGGTATGGTTACCAAAACGTAAATCACGCGACCGCTGCAACGAGGATCAGCGCCCGTCGCGCAAGGGTTATGCGGTCGCCGACAGCGGGGTTGCGTCCTCTCCAGCGCGCCACGACAGCTATTTCCCCCCAACCGAGATGCATGTCGACGTCGTCCTGGCCTATCGACCATCCAATTCGACCGTGTATTATCGCGTGTGATGCAACTTACAGAAAGATAGTTTCGCGCTATAGCTTTCACGGCGAAGACAAACAGCCTATTTCCCCCCTTTACAGCGTAAAATAGCCGCCATAAATTGCCGCCCGGCTGCTCAGGCGGGGCGTGCCGAACCCTGCCGCCGGGGAAGAAGCGCAGCACGGGGGCGCCATCGGCAGGCACCGTCTTCAAGGACAATCGCGGTCGGTCGCGTGTAACGCGCAGCATTGTGCGCCGTGATGTCCTTGGGTGCGCGTTGGCGTTGGGGAGCAGCTTTCACAGGCGAACACTTTGGTCTCGGTTGGTCGGCGCCGCCCGTGCCCGCATCGGCTTCGGGTAAGCCGCCATTGGACTGAGTGCGCGCCTGGGGACAAACGAGGGGCTGATTTTCATGCTGTTCGGACCGTCACGGTTCCTGGCCTCCGCGGCCGGGGCGCTCTTCCTTGCATTCGCGGCGCATGCGCAGACGCCGCCGACACCTCCGGCGCGACCGATGATCACCCAGCCGATCAACGAGGCGGCCGTCGTCGCGCTGTCGGGCAATACGCGGCCCGAAGCCAACGCGGCGAACAGCCGGGGGGCGGTCAGCGACAGTCTGCGCATGGAGCACATGCTGCTGCAGTTGCGACGTCCTCCCGAGCAAGAGGAGGCGCTGAACGCGCTGATCGAGCAACTGCACGATCCGGCCTCGCCCAGCTTTCACCAATGGCTCAGCGCGGATCAGTTCGGCGCGCGCTTCGGGCTGGCGGCGGCGGACCTCGACACCATCACCACTTGGCTCGAGGGCCGCGGCTTCACCGTCAACGTGGTGTATCCGAACGGCGTGCTGATCGATTTCTCCGGCACGGCGGGCCAGGTGAGCGCCGCCTTTCGCACCGAGATTAACAACCTCGAGGTCAACGGGGTTGCTCATATCGCCAACATGAGCGACCCGCAGATCCCGGCGGCGCTGGCGCCGGCGGTGGTCGGCATCGTTTCGCTGAACGACTTCAAGCCGCGCCCGCTATACAAGTTGGTGGGCACGCCGCAGTTCACCCTCGGCAACGGCCTTTTCAACCTGGTGCCGGCGGATCTTGCGACGATCTACAACATCAATCCGCTGTTCACTGCCGGCATCACCGGCGTCGGCCAGACCATCCATCTGGTGGAAAGCTCGAACATCTTCACCGCCAATGACTGGAACGCGTTCCGCACGACCTTCGGACTTCAAGGCTTCAGCGCGACCTTGACGCAAATCCATCCCCAGCCGCCCTCGGGGAGCAGCAATTGCGCCGACCCCGGAGCGATTCCTGGTGTCGACGACGAAGCGATTCTGGACACCCAGTGGGCGACTGCCGCCGCGCCGTCGGCGGCGATCGTCGTGGCGTCGTGCGCCGACACCAACGTGTCGTTCGGCTTCTTCACGGCCACCTAGAACCTGATCAACAGCGTCAATCCGCCGGCGATCATCAGCGTCAGCTACGGCGACTGCGAGGCGCATGTCGGCGCTGCCGCCAACGCGGCCATCAATGCTGCGTACCAGCAGGGCGTCGCGGAAGGGATCTCGATCTTCGTGTCTGCGGGCGATCAGAACGCCGCCGTCTGCGATCGCGGCCAGAACGGCGCGATGCACGGCATCAACGTCAATGCCCATGCGGCGACGCCCTTCAACGTGGCGGTGGGCGGCACCGATTTCAGCGATACCTTCTCGGGCACCAACAGCACGTACTGGAACGCCTCCAACTCGTCGACCTTCGGCTCGGCCAAATCGTATATTCCGGAAATCCCGTGGAACGGCAGCTGCGCCAGCGTGCTGATCGCGCAGTTCGTCAGTTTCGCCACGACGTATGGCGCCGGCGGCTTCTGCAACAGCAATCAAGCCGCCAACAACGGCTTTTGGACCGTCACGGGCGGCAGCGGCGGCCCGAGCCTGTGCGCCACCGGAACGCCCTCGATCCCGGGGGTCGCCGGCACCGGCACCTGCCAAGGGTATCCCAAGCCGTCATGGCAGACGGGCATCGTGGGCATCCCCAACGACGGCGTGCGCGGTCTCCCCGACGTGTCGATGTTCTCTTCCCTTGGCCCCTGGGGCCATGCTCTCGTGTTCTGCAATTCCGACCCCAATGGCGGCAAGAGCTGCGCCGGCAACCCCAGCACCTGGAGCGCGGGTGGCGGAACCTCGTTCGCCGCCCCCATCGTCGCTGGCATCCAGGCGCTGGTGAACCAGTACGTCGGTGCGCGGCAGGGCAACCCCAACCCGGTCTACTACAAGCTCGCGGCCGCCGAGTATGGCCTGACCGGGAATGCCTCGTGCAATTCCAGCAAAGGCAATGCCGTCGCCAGCACCTGCATCTTCTACGATGTCACCGCCGGCGACATCGACGTCGACTGCGTGCCGCTCAACGGCACGGGCCCGCTCATCAGCTGCTATCGGCCTTCCGGCGCGATCGGCGTGCTTTCCACCGATTTGAACTCCTACCAGCCGGCCTACGCGGCCACCGTCGGCTGGGACTTCGCCACCGGCCTCGGCACCATCAACGTCAACAACCTGGTGACCAACTGGGTCAAAGGCGCCTCGACGCCGGCGGTGCTGACCACGCCGGCACCGGGCTCCGCCCTGACGGCCGCCGCCGTGACCTTCGGCTGGAGTGCCGGCAGCGCGGTCAGCCAGTACTGGCTCTCCGTCGGCACCACCGGAGCCGGCAGCACGGATGTTTACGACAAATCGGCCGGCAGCAGCCTGTCGGCGACGGTGAGCGGCCTGCCGGTGGACGGACGGACCGTCAACGTGCGGCTGTGGTCGCTCGCTTTCAAGATCTGGCAATTCAACGACTACACCTACTCGGCAGCGACCGGGCTGAAAGCGGCAATGAGCACGCCGACGCCCGGCTCGACCCTGTTGGGAAACTCGGTGACCTTCTCCTGGACGGCGGGCAACCTGGTCAGCCAGTACTGGCTGTCCGTCGGTACCACCGGGGCCGGCAGCACCAACCTGCTGGATCAATCGACCGGCACCAACCGGTCCGGGACGGTGGGCGGTCTGCCGCTGGATGGGCGAACGGTCAATGTGCGGCTCTGGTCGCTCCTGGGAAAGAATTGGCAGTTCACGGACTACACCTACACGGCCGCGACCGCGCAGGGAGCCGTGCTGACGTCGCCGACGCCGGGGTCCGTCCTCTCCAGCACCACGGTGACCTTTGCCTGGACGCCGGGCAATTTGGCCAGTCAGTACTGGCTCTATGTCGGCTCGACCGCGGGCGGCAACGACCTCTACGATCACTCGACCGGCACCGGCCAGTCGGCGACCGTCAATCATCTGCCCACGGACGGGCGCATCCTGTTCGTGCGGGTGTGGTCGCTGATCGGGACCCGCTGGGTGTTCAACGATTACAGCTTTGAGGCGGGACCGACGGCGGCGATGACGACGCCGGCGCCGCAATCGGTTCTCGCCGGCAACTCGGTAACCTTCGGCTGGACTGCCGGCAGCGGGGTCGCCGAGTACTGGCTGTGGGTCGGCACGACGCCGCTCGGCTTCGACCTGTTCAACCAGGCAACCAACGCGCGGTCACAGCTGGTGAACAACCTGCCGACGGACGGCCGCACCGTGTATGTGCGGCTGTGGTCGTTCGTCGGTGCCTGGCAGTCCAACGACTGCATGTTCACGGCGAGCGGCGCCGGGGCGCGACCGGCGATGACCACGCCCGCGCCCGGCGCGACCGTGCCGGGCGGCACGGTGACGTTCGGCTGGAGCGCAGGCACCGGCATCAGCCAGTACTGGCTCTATGTCGGCAGCACCCCCGGAGGTCTGGACTTCTTCAACGCGTCCACCGGCACCAGCAAGTCGGCGACCGTGAGCGGCCTGCCGCTGGACGGGCGCATCCTGTATGTGCGGCTGTGGTCGTTGGTGGGGAATACTTGGCAATTCAACGACTACATGTATGGGGCCGCGACCGGCGGCGTGGCGCAGGCGGCCAGCGGACCGGTGCTGGCGGGAAATTGACGGCGGCGGCAGCCTCGTAGCCCGCATTGAGCGCAGGCGAAATGCGGGGATGAGACCGGATTTCACTTCGCTCAATCCGGGCTACGGACTACGGACTACTTACGGTGCCCGGGTGAGAGCGCCGCCGCCCGGGGACTCGATCGCGAGGACATGCGGGCTGGTCGAGCCTACCTTCATGTCGCCCATGCGGAAGGCTGTGATCTAATAGACCTTGCCGTCCGGACCGAGCTTGATCGTGCAGGGTAGCGCTACGCCGTTGGCGTTGATTGTCCCCATCCAGCTTGGCTCGCACCGGGAGCCGGCAAGAAACTGCGGATTGATGATCTGGTTGCCATCCGGATTCAAGACGGGGTCGTAAACGCCAGCGGCGAATTCGATCATGCTGTGATTGTAGCTCAAGAACAGGTAGCCGACATTGACCGGCAGCTTGGCGACCACGTTGCTCCCGTCGGCGAATGTCAGGCGCGAATGCCTGTCGGCTGCCACGAAACTATCCTCGTTACCCGAAATCCAGATGTCGCGGGCGATGTTGACGTCCGCGTGCGCCGTGAGCGTGATGCACGACCCAATCGAGCCGCAATTGATGTCGGCAAGATCGATGACGACGTGCTGCCGGCCAAAGAAGCCGGTGGCCTGCGCTCCTCCTTGGACGGTGATGCAGGCGATGCTCGCCATCATCTCGTCCTCGATATCGAACGCGGCACGACCCGCCGATGGAATCAGCACGACGGCGGTCCGGTCGATGCACGTGTTGGCCGAATCGACATAGCCATACACTTGGCAAAGATGGGCTCCGACATACTGGCCGGCGATGTCGACCGTCGTATTGTAGACGCCTGGCGCGAGGCTGATCGTGCAGCTCGATCCGGCAAAATCCCACTTGCGCAGTGCAACGCTGTGCGCGCCCTGGGGCGTGCAGGGCGTGGCCTGGGACAGGCAGTCATTGCCGAGGTCGATGCCGTTCGGCGCCGCGTAGAAAGTTACCGGGCTTGACGAGGTCAGGCGCTGCGCCTCCGCGGCGCGGCACCCGAGCAGCACCAGGATTGAGAGGCACAATAACGGGCTTGCGATCGATCGCGTCATGATTGAGCCCTCCCCAAACTCTCCACCGTCCACGCCATGCAGGATATCCGGACGTGCAGCGGCAGGGCAATGCGTTGGGCGCCCCCGACCCAGATGCGTTTCGATTGTCATCCCGGCCGAGCGCCTCAAGCGCGAGCGCCGGGATCTGCTGGAAAACAGCCTTATTCAATCACTTGGTCGGCGCGCAGGAGCAGCGACGTCGGCACCTCGGTGCCGATCGCTCTCGCGGTCTTCAAATTGACGATCGTCAGGAATTTCGTCGGCTGCTCGACCGGAAGGTCGGCAGGCTTCGCGCCTTTTAGAATTTTGCCCACGAAAGTTGCTGCGTTGCGCCACATGTCGAGAAAGTCGACCCCGTAGCCAACAAAGCCTCCGGCTTGCGCGAATTCGACGAATCCGCACCCTGCAAGCCGATATTTTATCGCATGCCTCGCGCTCGCCTCGGCATTGTAGATGAGCACTGGCTCTTCCATCGTCACGAACGCGCCGACCTGCTTGGCGGCCATCGCGGCGAAAGCGCCTTCCAGATCGGTCGGCGCCCGCACCTCGAACTCAGAGAGTTCGAGCTTGAGCGACTGCGCCATGACTTTCATGGCCGCCAGGTACGGCCTGCCCATGGGATTTTCCAGATTGATCAGGGCTGCGGCGTGCACCAGGTTGGGCACCACTTCCTTGAGCAGTTCCAGGCGCTTCGCGGCCAGTTCCGGCCCGAAGAACGTCATCCCGGTCACATTTCCGCCCGGCCGGGCGAGGCTCGCCACGACGCCGGTAGCGACGGCATCGCCAGTCTGCGCGATGACGATGGGAATCGTCGTGGTCGCGTGCTTGGCCGCCAAAACGCCGGGCCCGTGGGTGACGATGAGATCGGGCTTCAGATCGACCAGTTGCGCGGCCAGGACCGCAAGCTGGTCCAATTCCAATGCGCCTTCGAGGCGTCGCTCCTGGATGACGATGTTCTTGCCCTCGACGTAGCCGAGCGCGGCAAGTCCGTCCCGCAACGCCTTCATGCGCGGGGCCTGCGCGGTAGCGGAGGCCAAGCCCAAATATCCTATCCGATAGACCCTGTCGGCCGGCTGAGCGCGCGCGCCGAGCGACCAAGCCGCCGCGCCGCCGAGAAGGGCGATGAAATTGCGCCGCCTCATGCAGCTCTCCCCGGAGCCTCCGACCGCGCCACCCGCAATTCGAAAGATACCACACCTGCCGCGGTGCTGCGCTTTGGACCGTTCGCGCACGCCGCTTTCACGACCCTCCCGCCCGGGAGGTCAGCGCCGAGATCTTTCCCAAGAGGCGCGGCAGGTCCACCGGCTTGGTGTCGAAATCGTCGCAACCGGCGGCAATCGTCTTCTCCTTGTCGCCGCTCATCGCATGCGCCGTGAGGGCGACGACTGGAATGTGCCTGGTGGCCGTGTTGGCCTTGATGCGCTGGGTCGCCTCGAAGCCGTCCATGTCCGGCAGAGTGATGTCCATCAGGATGAGGTCGGGCGCCTCCGACGACGCCATGGCGACACCCTGCGCCCCATTGGTCGCCACCACGACGGTGAAGCCGGCCCGCGTCAGGCGGTTTTTCAGCATATAGATGTTGTCGTCGTTGTCCTCGACGTAGAGAATCTTCACACGGGCCTCGTGATCTGCGATCTGACGCGCTTGTTTATCTCGCGGCTGAGCTGACGCAACAGCTCGTCGCGATCGCTCTTGTGAATGATGTGCTCGACGCCGCCGTTGAGACGGTCGCGGTCCTCGCCCGTGAGGTCCATGGCGGTGATGACCACCACCGGGATGTCCTGCCAGTCAGAGCGTCCGCGCAGCTCGTCCAGGAACTCGAACCCGTCCATCTTCGGCATCATCAGGTCGAGGATGATCACGTCGGGCCGCACGGCGACGAGCGCCTCGATTGCGACCTCGCCGTTCTCCGCCTCGGTCACCCGCCAGCCGATCGGCTCGAGTGCCTGGCGCACGCTGCGGCGGACCATCTCGTCGTCGTCGATCAGCAGGGCGCTTCCCGCCGTCAGGTCGCACACGGCGGTCAGCGTCTCGACCAGCTTGGTGCGGTCGACCGGCTTGACCAGGTAGTCGGCGGCGCCCAGCGCGTAGCCGCGGTTCTTCTCGTCCACCATGGACATCAGCACGACTGGCGTCGCCGCCAGCGCCGGATCGCCCTTGATCGCCGCCAGCACCGTCCAGCCGTCGAGATCGGGCATCATGACGTCGAGGGTCACCGCCGCCGGCCGCAGCTCGCGCACCAGGTTAAGCCCTTCGCGGCCGCCGGCCGCCGTCACCACCGCAAAGCCCGCGCGCTCCAGGTGCCGCGTCACCAGATCGCGCACGGTCGCATCGTCGTCCACCACCAGGACCAGCGGCTCGTCCCCGTTCTCGGCGACCGGGCGAACAGCCTCCCGGGAGGCCACCGCGCCGGCTTCCGGCGCGAGCGGCTCGTCGATGCGGACGATCCGCGGCAGGCTGATGGTGAAGGTCGAGCCCGTGCCGGGCGTGCTGGCGACCGTGATGTCGCCCCCCATCATGCGGCAGAACTGCCGGCTGATGGCAAGCCCCAACCCGGTGCCGCCGTACTTGCGCGTGGTCGAGGAATCGGCTTGCGAGAACTCCTGGAACAGCCGCCCCATCTGCTCCTCGGTCATGCCGATCCCGGTGTCGGTCACCGCAACCATGATCCAGTCCGCGCCCTCGCGCCGCTGCGGCCGCGCCGCGATGGTCACGGCGCCATTCTCCGTGAACTTGTTGGCGTTGCTCGCGAGATTGAGCAGCGCCTGGCGGAACCGGGTCTGGTCGGCGTGGATCGCGCCGAGCTCGCGCGGGCAGTCGACCACGATGCGGTTTGCGTTCTTGGCCGCCATCGGCTCGATGGTGCGCGCCACGTCCTCGACCAGGGGGCTGAGCGGGAACGATTCGAGGTGGAGCTCCATGCGGCCGGCCTCGATCTTGGAGAGATCGAGGATGTCGTTGATCAGGGCGAGCAGGTGGCGGCCGGCGCCGAGCACGCGGTCGAGCGGCTCGAAGGCGTCCACGCTTCCGGCGTCCTGGGCGTCCTCGCGCATCATCTCGGTGACGCCGATGATGGCGTTGAGCGGGGTGCGCAGCTCGTGGCTCATGCTGGCGAGGAACTGCGACTTGTGCTTGCTGGCGAGCTCGAGCTGGCGGCTCTTCTCCTCGATCTCGTTGAACAGCCGC
>Ga0066903_100004720_pt1 | contig 11600 bp, 7 predicted proteins | sample PanSoiMetaGPlot1_FD_67491 | JGI IMG/M metagenome (GOLD analysis project Ga0066903, IMG submission 67491) | Tropical forest soil microbial communities from Panama analyzed to predict greenhouse gas emissions - Panama Soil - Plot 1 (version 2) | ecosystem: Environmental > Terrestrial > Soil >...
CGCCGCGTTCGCCACCTTGCGCAGCGCGCGGGCACACTGGCGGATGTAGCTCTCCGGCACTTTCGTGAACGGGGGCAGCGTCATCAGCCGATCGGCGACGCTCCGCGTCGCAGGCAGGGAATCGTTGCACCCGCGATTCGACTCGCTCCTTGGGACGTCCGGCCGCTCGTCGAATCGCGACAGGCCGTGCAGCGTGAACAACCGCGACTCGTGCAGCAGGCACTTCTGCTCGCCGATCGCGGTGTAGCGTTCGCGTTCGATCGGCACGCCCTCGGCCTGCGCGGCCTTGAGGAACGCTTCACGGCTCCAACCGCCGGCGTGCTCGGGGTCGTACCTGACGATGAACTCGAGGAACCCGCCGCGGGTGGCGTGCGGATACGTGGCCACCGGCTGGACCGCCGGGCAGCTGGCGAGCTCGTTTCCGAGGAGCTCGTAGTTGCGCCGGCGCAGCCGATTGAGCTCGGCCAGGCGCGACAGGCTGCCGTTCGCGAGCACCATCGCGTAGAGGTGCGGGCGGAACTTGAGCCCGTAGGCCAGGCCGTCGGTCTGGTACGTGTCTGCGCGCTGGCCGCCCTTCAATCGCCCGTAGTGGCCCAGCACGAGCATGGTGTCGAACAGCGCCGCGTCGTTCGTCACCGCGACGCCGGCCTCGCCGCCCGAGACCGCCTTCTCGCCCTGCAGGCTGAAGCAGCCGATGTCGCCCCAGGAGCCGACGGGCCGCCCCTGGTACAGGGCGCCGTGCGCGTGGGAGCAGTCCTCGATGAGCGCGACGTTGTGCCGCCGCGCGATCTCGGCGAAGCGGTCCATGCGCGCCGGATTGCCCCACATGTGGACGACGCAGATCGCGCGCGTGCGCGGCGTGATCCGACGCTCGACGTCATCGGGGTCGGCCGTCAGCGTGCGCGGGTCGATGTCGCAGAACACCGGCGTGCCGCCGCACTGCAGCAACGGCGCCACGGTGGCGAAGAACGTGTACGAGGGCACGATGACCTCGGTGCCCGGCTTCACGCCGACCGCGAAGTAGGCGCTGTGCAGCGCGGCGGTGCCGCTGTTCATCGCCAGCGCGTGACGGGTCCCGCACAGCGCGGCGAATCCCCGTTCGAACTCGGCGATCGGCCCCTCGCCCTTGGCCAGCGTGTTGACGTCGCGCCAGGCCCAGCGGGCGATGTTCACGACGTCCGAGAGCCGCACGCGGCGCCAGCGTTCACGGTACTTGGTCGCCACCTCGGGTCGGCTGCGGTCGATATTCATGATCGGACACCCCTCATCGATTCGAACGGCGAATCAGCCGTCGCACCGGCGGAGACGGTCGGGACCCGCCTCCCGTTGCGACTGTCGTATTCACTGGCCGCGATGCCGCGGCAGAAGGAGCTCGTTCGGTCCAGAGGCAGGGAGACCGGCCGGCCCTGCAGTGCGGCGGCGTAGATGCCGGCGCACACCTCCAGGGTTGCCGCCGAGTCCTCCGGCCCGATCGGCAGCGGGTTTCCCGTCGCGATGGCGTCCAGGACGGCGGCGATATAAGGCACGTGCGGGTTCGGCGCCTCCCCGAGCGTGAGCGGATACCCCGCCAGCACGTCGTCGAGCGCCTGGCGGCGCCAGCTCTCGTCCATGCATTCGACGGCCCAGGGATGGTGCACGGAGGCCAGCGAGCCGATGACGTCGAACCCGTGACCGAAACGTTGCGCGCTCATCGTCGAGTAGGAACAGGCGATCGCCCCGTTCCGGAAACGGATGGCTGCCACACAGGCGTCCTCCGACTCGATGGGTTCCTTCAACGTATCGACGAACGCCAGCACCTCCGCGGGTGGACCGAGGATGTGGCACATGAGATCGATCTCGTGGATCAGCTGCGTCATCACCGCGCCGCCACCGGCCACGTCCCACCGCCCCCACCACGGCATCCGCGGCCGCCCCGGCTTCTGGAACCGCCCGTACCAGCTGAACCGTCCGAACAACAGGCGGCCCAGGCGATCGTGGTCGCGCAGCCACACGGTCCTCTGCACGTCCGGCAGGTAGCGGAACTGGAACGTCGTCGAGAGCTTGCCCGGGTACCGCGCGGCGACCTCGCGGATCCGGTCCGCGGATTCCAGCGTGTGAGCGAGCGGTTTCTCGCAGATGACGAACTTCCCGGCCTCCAGCGCGTCGACGACGATCGACTCGTGCGTGCTGGGGGGCGTGCACACGGTGACGACCGCGACGTCGTCCTGCTCGAGCAGCTCGCGATGGTCGCGGCAGCCGAACGGGACCTCGTACCGCGACATGGCCTGTCGCAGCTTCGCCTCGTCGATCTCCGAGACGCCCGCCAGGCGCGCGCGATCGCCCAACTCCGCGTACGCCTCGGCGTGCCGCTGGAAGATGACGCCCGCCCCGACGACTCCGATCCCAATCCTCTGTGTCATCGATGCGCTGCTCCCTCAAGCGAGCCGAGCGGCGACCTCGTGTGCCGCGCCGTCGCTGATCCGCGAGTGGACGAGTTGTCGATAGCGGCCCTGCTTACGGAGAAGCTCTCGATGCGTGCCCTGCTCGACGATCCGGCCCTGGTCCAGGACCAGGACGTGGTCGGCCTCGGCGGGGATCTCGAGATCGTGCGTGATGAACAGGCATGTCTTGCGCGCCATGAGCCGCCGCAACGCCTCGCGGATCTTCTGCCCGCTCTCGGCGTCGATCCCGGTCAGCGGCTCGTCCAGGACGAGGATGGGCGTGTCGCGGATCAGCGCACGGGCGATCGCGATCCGCTGCCGCTGGCCGCCGGACAGCGTCGCGCCGCGCTCGCCGATGACGGTGTCGTAGCCGAGCTCCAGGCCGGAGATGAACTCGTGCGCGTTCGCCGCCTTCGCCGCGGCGACGATCTCCTCCGACTGCGCATCGGGTTTGCCGTAGGCGATGTTCTCGCGGACGGTCGCACCCATGAGCACGGAGTCCTGGAGCACGACGCCGATCTCGCGGCGCAGCGAGTCACGCGTGTAGCGCTTGATGTCCAGCCCGTCGATGAGGATCGACCCCTCCTGCGGCTCGAACAGGCGCAGCAGCAGGCAGACGATCGTGGACTTGCCCGCACCCGAGGCGCCCACGAGCGCCACCCGGTGGCCGGGCTTCACGGTGAAGGACGCGTCTTGAAGCACCTCGCGGTCCTCGCCGTAGTCGAACGAGACGTGCTCGAAGACGATCCTGCCACGCAGGTTGCGGGCCTCGATGGCGTTCGGGGCATCCTTGATCTCGGGGTCGATCTCGAGGACCTCGCCGATGCGCTCGGCGCTCACCGAGGCCCGGTTGAACTTGGTCGAGAGCCGGCTCAGCGTCCGGATCGGCTTGTACATCTTGCCGACGTAGCCCCAGAAGATGAGCACGTCGCCCGGCGACATGCGGCCGTGCAGCACCTGGAGCGATCCGAACAGGACCACGGCCCACTTCCCCGCCGCGCTGATGATCTCGACCGTCCGGGCCGCGGCCGCCTCCATGCGGGCCGCCCGCACGCTCTCGTCGCGCGTGCGGGCGCTCTCGGCGTCGAACAGCTCGGCTTCGTACCGCTCCCGCCCGAACGCCTTCATGAGCGCGACCGACGACAGCGTCTCGCTGATGCGCGAGGCGATCCGCCCCTCCTGCGCCCGCTGCGTTCGCACGCTCAGCTTGACGCGGCGGAAGAGGTAGAAGAGCGCGAAGAACAGCGGGATCAGCGTGGCCAGGACGATGACCCCCAGCTGCCAGTTCACCGCGAACATCAGCGCGAACATGCCGGCCAGGACGAGCGGGTGCGTCGAGATCTCGACCATGGCGTCGCGGAACAGCTCGCTCATCGCGGTCGTGTCGGCCGTGAGCTTCGTCAGCAGCTCGCCCGACCGCTCGCGATTGTAGAAGGACAGCGACAGGCGCTGGAGGTGCGTGAACAGCTCCCGGCGCAGGCCGTAGGCCACCTCGTAGCCGATGCGGGACGTGCAGAAGATCTGCACGTACGAGGCGCCGGCCTGCATCAGGGCGATGCCCACGATCGCAAGCGAGATCCACAGCACCGCCACCCACTTGCCCTGGCCGAGCAGCGGCGCGAGGAAGCCGAGCGCGTGCGGCAGCGACCGGCCGAGGAGGACGTAATCGAAGATGACCTTGAACGGCCACGGCTCGAGGATCTCGCCGACCATCAGCGCCACGATGCTGAGCGACGCCAGGATCAGCTTCCCTCGCATGCGGGAGATACGCGAGAGGATGACGTGGCGCAGGCGGTCGGCTCTCGCGCTACGCATGACGTCCCGCCAATACCGCGGGCTCGCACTTCATCAGGCTGCGGAACGTGTGGAACCGCACGGCGGGCGAGCTCGTCAGCACATCCAGGAGGCCCTCGACGAAACCGAACGCGTCCTCCTCCATGACGGGATGGTGCAGCAGGAGCCCGATCGTGACGCCCTCGTCGATCTGGCCCAGCAGGTCGCCCAGCATCTCGTCCCGCGGCCGCATCTGCTTGCCGAGCTTCCGGCTGTAGAGGTCGATGGTGATCGGGATCTCGCGGAAGCGGTGGCCGGTGGCCTCGACGTGCCCCCGGGACCGCGACAGCACGCGGAATCCCAGCTGATCGAGCGCCTGCAGCGTGACCTCGGTGCAGCGGTTCCAGGGCGGCGTGAACACCGCATGGAACCGCTCGGCGAACGTCCGTTCGAGGATCGCCTTGCCGCGAGCGATGTCCTCGAGCTGCTGGGCGAACGCACGATTGGCGCCGAACTCGGCCTTGGTGCCGTTCAGCTCGTGGTTGAAGTGCATCCACCCGTGCTGGTTGAGCTCCAGCAGCGTCGGGGAGAAGTGCTTGAACTCGGTGAGGAGGTTCACCTGCGAGTCGGTGAGGATGCCCGGGATGACCTCGAGGCACAGCGGGACGGCGCGAGTCAGCGCCGTGCTCAGCAGCCGCCGCAGGCCGCGCTCCTCCTGGCCGACGTCGTCGTCCCTCAGGAACACGTCGATCGGCCGGCGCTCCCTTTCGCACCGCTCGAGCCGTTTTCGCAACGCGATTCCGTACGGCCCGAGCGCCTCGATCCGCGCCTCGGTCCGGCGGCGCTTGAGAGCCTTTCTCTCGATCCGGCCGCCGACCAGATCCGTGATCAGCTCCTCCGTTCGCTCGACGCCGCGCGTATCGATGCGATGGCCGGGCGGCTCCATCGCGAGCGACGCGCGCATCTTGTCGGCGAGCTGGTCCGGCCGCAGCTCGTTCGGCCGGATCACCTGCACGAGCCCCAGCCGCTCGAGCCGGTTGGCCCGGATCGTCTGCTCCTCGTTGCCGGGGTTCGCGAACGGCAGGACCAGCGCTCGACAACCCGTGGTGAGGACATTCATGCACGTGTTGTAGCCCGCCATGCTCACCGACAGATCGGCCTCGCCCAGGCGGGACAGGAAGTGATGCGTGTAACGCTCCAGCGTGAGCTGGGGCCGATCCGCGGCCAGGCGACCGAGCTCTGCGTATTCATTCTCGGGCAGGAAGGGTCCCGCATAGACGAGCATGCGATGGGGCTGGGACCGTTCCAGGATCCGGCTGGCGTCGATCGCGCACGACAGCAGGTCATAGCCGACCCGGCCGCCGCCGACGCTGACCACGATCGTGGGCTGGCCGGACTTCGCCGGCGCGCCGTTCGCTCCGTTCGTGCCATGCGCGCCGTTCGTGCCGTTCGCACCCACATGATGGGCGCCGTTCACGCCGTTCGCGCCGTTCAGGGTCGCGTGGTGGGCGCCGTTTCCGTTCGCGCGCGCCGCGTGCGCGCCGTTGCCGTTCGCGTGGTGCGCGCCGTTCGCGATGGGCGGAGCCGCGTCCTCGCGCTGGACGACGTAGCCCGTGTAGCGGAGCTCCGTGTCGATGTCCGCGATGCGCGTGAACGTCTCCCCCAGCGACTGGAAGCTGGGATCCGCGTGGACGAGCACCAGGTCGAAATACCGGTTCAGCACCTTGCACACCCACTCCTCGTGGTGGATGTGCTCGGGCTGGCGGACCAGGATGTCCCGGACGCTGCAGACCACCTTGATCGACCGCCGGCGTTGGCGTGCCCGGGCCAGCAATGGCATCAGCTCGAACACGAACTGCCGGCGGCCGAAGGGGAACAGCTCGGTGATCAGGACATCGGGGTCGAAGCGGTCGAACTCCGCCAGCAGGCTCTCCCACCGGGCGCGCTTGAGCCCTTCGAGGTCCTGCGACGGATCGGTCGACTCGATGTACTTGAGGGCGGCGTCGGGCCGGACAGGGGGCAGATTGACCAGCTCGACCTGGGGTGGATAGGGAAAGCCCTCCACGTTCATCCCGCCGTTCAAGAAGCGGATCTTGAAGTCCCGGAGCCCGCGCGCGATCTCCATCGCGCGGACGAAGTGCCCCATGCCCAAGACGTGCTGAGAGTAGAAGAGAATCCTTTTCATGGGCTTCCAATGGTTTGGGGGGAACACGCACGACCATCGGATCGAGCCTCTGATGGCTCGAGTACTTGCTATCCTTCGCGCACGAGCTCGGCGAAATCCCATCCCGGTGCGGCGGGCGGGCGGAGCGTGGGGTTACAGCCGCGCTACTCATTTATTACCGCGATGAAACGAACTAGTGAATAGGGTCCTGACCTGACTCACGGGGCATTAAGCTCCGTAGAGTGCCTTTCACACTAAGTTCACACATCAATCGCGCGCCGAGAGATGACGTCGCTCGCCTCCTGCAAGTGGTTCGTATCGTGCGCGCTGCGGCATCGGCCGGCTCTTGCGAGAACGGCGATGCGCGCACGATCCCGGCGATCCGCGCGTTCCACACGCACTTCATCGCGCACCATCAACTCGCTGCTCCGCGAATTGCTGCGCCGGGACTCGTCGCCCGCCGGTATAGCCCGGGAGATGCCGGGCCGCGCTCGTCGTGTTGGGCCGCATGGGCCGGCGGGCGACCCATGGCCGTCCCAACATTCCACCCCCACCGCTCGTCCAATCGGCATGGATCTCGCCCGGCGGCTCCCCGCCCGGGCCGCATCGCTCGCTCGGTCCCCCGACTTCTAAGGAGTGGCCCCATGCGCACCGGACAGGTTGCCCGAGTCCCCGCCCTGCTTCTGGCGCTGGGCCTCGTTGCGACCGCAACTTCATCCAAGACACACGATTTCAACTACAACTTCCGGCTGGACCGCGACCACGACGGGCCGATCACCTCCTGCTCCGACTTCGAGATGCGCTTCGGACAGGACGGCGACGACATCGTCACCGTGCGCCGTGACAAGACGTTGGTCGTGAAGGAGCCCGGCTCGGGCCCGCTGCGCGTGCGGCCCGGCGAGCACGGCGGCGTCTTCGTGCAGCCCTCCACGGACGGCGGCTACTCGGCGCTCGTGTGCATGGCGGCCGGCGCGCGGAGCTCGCAGGATGCCGACGCCATCCTCGACCAGGTCCAGATCGAGAACACGGACGGCACGCTGTCGGTGAGCTGCCCCGAGAGCGATTGGGCCGCCTACATCGTGCTGTCGGTGCCGCCCGACGTCGTCCTGGACCTCGGCACGACGAACGGCCCGCTCAACCTGTGGGACGTGAGCGGGAATTTCACGCTGCGGACCACGAACGGGCCCATCTCCATCGCCGGCACGAACGGCGTCGTGGACGCGCAGACCCAGAACGGCCCGATCAAGTTCACAGGCCACGAGGGTGACGTGCGGCTCGAGGCGCAGAACGGACCCGTCAAGGTGACGCTCGACGACGCCACCTGGACCGGGAGAGGACTCGACGCGAGCACCCAGAACGGCCCCGCGAAGCTCGAGGCGCCCGACAGCCTGAACGCAGGCGTCGAGATCCATGGCTCGTGGCACTCACCGGTCAAGGTGAACGGTGCGAAGTCCTGGCGGGGCGTCGGACCCGGCGGGCCGCGCTACTATCGCCTGGGGAGCGGGCCGGTGCTGGTACGCCTCTCGACCGTGAACGGTCCGCTGGAGATCAAAGGGCCCGAGCCCGCGGGGCCGGTCGAGATCTGAGATCGCGTTCCAACCGGGCGCGGATGTGTCGAGCACGTGCCTGCAACGCCTTGCTGGATGACCGCTCGAACGCGCGAACGTGGCGTTGAACGACGGTCCGGAGGGACGGCCGCCGGTCGAGGAGTCGGGAAAGACCATCCAACGCCCAGGCACGGACGAAGGTCTGCGGGGAACGGACGCTCTCGATGAGGATCTGCTCGACCTGCTGCAACTGCCGGGGAGCCCAGTCGAAGAGCGGTAACGCCCGCACGACCTGGAGCCTGATCTCCCACTTGTCACTTCGGGCCGGCGGCCCGAGGAAGACGCGCTTGTGGGGCGTCACCCAATCGATGTGATCGTGGGCCAGCTTCTCGAGGAGGTCGAGGGCGCGCTGGGCCACGAGCCAGTCGAGGTCCGAGGTGAGAGCCACCAGCTCGCGGACCAGGGACGGTTCGTCCTCGACCATGGCTCGAACGCGGTTCGAATCGGCGATGCTGCGACGATCGCCGCCAGACAGCAGCCCCCGGATCCGCTCCAGATTCGCGCCGGCTCTTGGCATGGTCGCATTCTCTCAGGTATGGACTGCCCGGTGCACATCCGATCACAATCAGGCGATCACGTCATGTACAAATGCCCGTGCTGTAGACTACGCCGATGTCCATGACCCTCTTCGCGCCGCTATTCGGCCTCACCCGTTCCCAGCGCCATGCGTTCCTCGCCGCGTGGGCGGGTTGGTCGTTGGACGCGTTCGACTTCTTCATCTTCGTGTTCGCGCTCAAGTCGATCGCCGCGGACTTCCACACGACCGCAACCACGGTGTCCGAGGGCATCTTCCTCACGCTGGCGATGCGCCCGGTCGGAGCCCTGTTCTTCGGCTGGCTCGCGGAGCGGTTCGGGCGCCGCCCCATCCTGATGGTGAACATCATCAGCTATTCGCTGTGCGAGCTGGCCTCGGCGTTCGCCCCCGACGTGCGCACGCTGCTGATCCTTCGCGCACTGTTCGGGTTCGCGATGGGCGGCGAGTGGGGCGTCGGCGCGGCACTGGCGCTCGAAACGCTGCCCGCGAAGGGACGCGGCCTGTTCTCGGGCGTGCTCCAGGAAGGCTACGTCGTCGGCTACCTGCTCGCCTCCGCGTTGTTCGCGTACGGGTTCCAGGCGCTGGGATGGCGGGGCATGTTCGTCGTCGGGGCCGCGCCGGCGCTGCTCGTGCTCTACATCCGCTCGCGCGTCGAGGAGTCGCCGGTGTGGCGCACCGGCCGGCAAGCGAAGCCGGTCGCGACCCGGGAGGGTTTGGCGGCGATCCTCGCCCACCTGCCGGCATTCCTGTTCATGGTCGTGCTGATGAGCTGCTTCAACGCCTTCTCCCACGGCACGCAGGACCTCTATCCGACGTTCCTGCAGGTGCAACATGGCTACTCGCCGCGCACGGCCGGCACGATCGCGATCGTCTACAACATCGGAGCGCTCTGCGGCGGCATCCTGTTCGGGACGTTCTCCGAGCGGGTGGGGCGCCGGCGCGCGATCGCGGTCGCCGCGCTGCTCACGCTGCCGCTGATCGGGCTGTGGGCGTACTCGTCCACGCCGCTGATGCTCACCGTGGGTGCGTTCCTCATGCAGTTCATGGTGCAGGGCGCGTGGGGCATCGTGCCCGCGCACTTGAACGAGCTCTCGCCGCCGGGCGCCCGCGCGATCCTGCCCGGGTTCGCCTACCAGGCAGGGAACCTCATCATGTCGCGGCTGGGTCCGATCCAGGCGGGCTACGCCGAGTCGCACGGCAACGACTACGCGCGCGCGCTCGCGTGGACCGCCGGGCTCGTCGGCGTCCTGGTTGCGCTGATGGCCATGCTCGGCCACGAGAAGATGAGCCAGGACCTGGCGTCGAGCTAACGCCCCGCCGCCCTAGCTTCCCACTTCCCCACGTCGACGCCGCGCGCGAGCAGCCACACGGTGAGCGCGAGCCCGCCGGGCGCCATGAGCGGCAGCAGGTAGCCCGTGGGCCAGGACGGTGCGAGCACGTAGGCGAACGTCCGCACTGCGAACGCGAGACCACCGAACATCAGCAGCGCCCCGAGCCACTGGGGCAGGAAGCCGGAGCGGATGATGAGATAGCCGCGCAGCATGGTGGCGATGCCGTAGAAGAGGATGGACGCCACCCCGCACAACCCGAATACCTTGAGCCACAGCATCGTCTGGCCCTCGAGCTGCCCGGTCGAGAACGCTTTGAGGAAGTCCGCGCCCTGCACCATGGACGAGGCCCCGAAGAAGAACAGCTCCCCGATCGCATAGATGCCGGTCCCCACGAGCCCGAAGAACGCGGCGAGCAGCGCGAGGTCTTTGCGCACGGGCCGCAGCAGCATGTAGAAGACCAACGCCAGCGTGACATCACAGATGGCCTCGACGAGATAGGCGGCGAAGCCGACGCGCATCAGCCCGTCGAGCTCCCGGAAGCGCTGCACCGTGGCGGCGGCATCGCCGGGCACGATCATCCGCGCCGGCACGTAGCCCTCGCCGAAGCCGCCCGCGATCAGCGACAGCAGGACCAGCACGCCGCAGGTCTTCGCCAGTTTCATCACGGCCTCCTCCGGCGGACTCCCGCCGGTCACGAGTCCCGCCGCGCTCGGCACCGGAAGTCGAGGGCGGCCCCCAGCCACGCTTAAGTTCCCACGCTCAGCGGCTCCCCGTTCGACCGAGGTCATCGAATGCCGAACACACCTGGCCGCCTGCTGCGATCGCTTGTCGTCGTGACGGTCATGACGTTCCTCCCTCTCGCACCGCACGCACGCGCCGCCGACACGCCGCCACCGCTCGACAAGAGCCTGCGCAAGGAGATCATCGAAGGTACCTGTGTCGAGCTGGAGCGCACGTACGTCGAGGCCGACACGGCGAAGCTCATCGCCAATGTGCTCCGGCGCCGGCTCAAGTCGGGAGCGTACGACAAGCTCACCGACCGCTTCGAGTTCGCGCAGGCCGTCACCACCGATCTGCGCAGCTTGAACGGCGACCTCCACCTCTCGCTGCGCCCGGGCAGCGCTCCCGCGGGTGCGGGGGGTGGACCGGTGATCAAGCAGAACGGCCCCGGGCCGACCGGTGGCGGCGCCCCGAATGGCCCCGGCCCGAGCGGTGGCGGCGCCCCGGTAGTCGTGCGGCGCGTTGCAGGCGGTGGCGGGCGGCCGATCCCGGGCCTGCCCGACCCGCGCGAGCACAACTTCGGCCTCGAGCGCGCCGAGATCCTGCCGGGCAACATCGGCTACCTCGAGGTCACGGGCTTCAACGAAGGCCCCGGGTTCGAGGACGCGATGGCGGCGGCGCTCCGGTTCCTCGAACGCACCGACGCGATGATCATCGACGTGCGGCGGAACCCGGGCGGCAGCGGTCTCATGAGCCATCTGCTCTTCAGCCACTTCCTCCCCGCCGACTCGATCCCCACGATCCGCGTGAAGAGCCGGCAGTCGCCCGAGCCCGAGATACGGCGGAGCATCGTCGACGTGCCCGGGCCACGCCGGCCCGACGTGCCGCTCTACGTGCTCACCAGCCGCCGCACCGGGTCGGCCGCCGAGGAGTTCTCGTTCGTGCTCCACAACCTGCATCGTGCGACGCTGGTGGGCGAGCGCACGGCCGGCGCGGGCCACATGGTGGACTTTGTCGACGTGCCAGAGGGGTTCGTCCTGGGCGTGTCCA
>Ga0066903_100004721_pt1 | contig 11600 bp, 12 predicted proteins | sample PanSoiMetaGPlot1_FD_67491 | JGI IMG/M metagenome (GOLD analysis project Ga0066903, IMG submission 67491) | Tropical forest soil microbial communities from Panama analyzed to predict greenhouse gas emissions - Panama Soil - Plot 1 (version 2) | ecosystem: Environmental > Terrestrial > Soil >...
GCGCATCGACGGCCACGCCGGCCATCTGCTGGGTGCGGGATACCGGGGCAGTGAGAAGGGCATGCGCGGAGGCGCGATTCTCGTGACCGGGAGCTGCGGCGACGAGGCGGGACGTGCGATGCGCCGCGGACTGATCGCGGTGGGCGGCGATACCGGCGAGTTCACCGGCGCCGCGATGCTCGCCGGCAGCCTCGTCGTCCTCGGCCGCCTCGGCCACCGACCGGGAGTCGCCATGAAGCGGGGGACGATCGTCGCTGCCGGCCGAGATGCCGAGCCGCCGGCGCTTCTGCCGACGTTCCGCTTCGATTGCGTGTATCGGCCATCGTGGATCGAGCTCTACCTCCGTCAACTCCGGCAGTGGCAGTTCGCGGTCCCCGAGGCGCTTCGCGCCGGGCGATACCACCGCTACTCCGGAGATCTGGTCGAGCTCGGGAAAGGGGAGATCCTGACGTGGACATCGGCTTGAATGTTTGCGCGGCCGCTCTCGCCGACGCCATGGCCGGCGACAGCGGCGCTCTCCGGATCGCCGTCACACAGCTCGACAATGGAGCCCGGCTGATCGACTGCGGCGTGGAGGTCGAAGGCGGATTCGAGGCAGGGCGCCGCCTGGCGGAGGTTTGCCTGGGAGGCCGGGCCAGCGTGTCGCTCACGTCGGCCCAGGTCGGCGACCTCATCCTTCCCGCCGTTCACGTCGTCACCGACGAGCCAGCCTGGGCTTGTCTCGCAAGCCAGTACGCGGGCTGGGCGATCGAGCGCGAGAAGTACTTCGCGATGGGCTCCGGCCCAGCCCGTTGCCTCTCGCGCGCGGAGCGCGAGCTCTTCGAGCGGCTCGGCTACGAAGAGCGCGCCGACCGCGCCGTGCTGGTGCTCGAAGGCCGGGCGCTGCCCGACGCGGCCGTCGCCGCCTACGTGGCCGGGCGCTGCCACATCGAGCCTGCCGGGCTGACGATCTTGATCGCGCCGACGGCGAGCGTGGCCGGCTGCGTCCAGATCGCCGCGCGCTCCGTGGAGACGGCTCTTCACAAACTCCTGGAGCTCGGCTTCGACCCCCGGCGCGTCCGGAGCGGATCCGGGTTGGGCCCCATCGCGCCGGTGGCCAAGAACGACCTGCGCGGCATCGGCTGGACGAACGATTGCATCCTCTACGGCACGCGGGCCTATCTCACCGTTGTCGCCGCCGACGAGGAGATCGCGGGGGTGGCCGACCGGCTCCCCGCGTCGTCCGCCCCCGATTACGGGACGCCGTTCCTCGATATCTTCAAGCGCTACGACGGCCAGTTCTACAAGATTGACAAGATGCTCTTCAGCCCGGCCGAGGTGACGATCAACAACGCGCGTACCGGCGCCGTCGTCCGCCGCGGACGGCTCAACCCCGAGGTCCTGGCCGGCTCCTTCGGCATCGGATGAAGATCGCGATTCTCGGTGCTCGCGGCGGCTGGCACGAAGCCCGACTGGTCGAGGCCCTCGAGGCACGGGGCGCCCAAACCACCGTGGCGAGCATCACCCGCCTCGTGGGTCGGATCGGCGGTCGACCCGAGCTCTCCGCAGACAACTGCGCCCTCGACGGCTGCCGAGCGGTGGTCGTGCGGGCGATTCCCGGTGGATCGCTCGAGCAGGTGATCTTCCGGGTCGATGCCCTTCACAGGCTCGCCGGCCTCGGCATCGCCGTCGTCAATTCGGCCCGCGCCGTCGAGCGCAGCGTCGACAAGTACCTCACCTCGTGCATGCTCCGTCAGGCGCGTCTGCCGACGCCCCGGACGGTCGTGTGCGAGCGATTCGAGGACGCCATGGCCGCCTTCGAGGAGCTGGGGGGCGACGTGGTGCTCAAGCCCCTGTTCGGTGCAGAGGGTCGGGGCATGACGAGGATCGGCGATCCGGACATCGCTTATCGCACGTTCCGGGCGCTCGAGCTGGTTCGGTCGGTGTACTATCTGCAGGAATACGTGCCGCACGGCAGCCGGGATATCCGCGCGTTCGTCGTCGCCGACCGGGTCGTGGCCGCCATGGTGCGCCACGGCGAGAGCTGGAAGAGCAACGTCGCGCAGGGCGCAATCGTCGAGCCGGTCGAGTTGCCTCCCGATATCGCGAATCTGGCCCTGCGGGCGGCGCGCGTCGTCGAGGCCGACTATGCGGGCGTCGACCTTCTCCCGCACGACGACGGCGAGTGGTTCGTCCTCGAGGTCAACGGGATTCCCGGGTGGCAGGGACTCCAGCGAACCACGCGTTTGGACGTGGCGGGCGCCGTCGCCGATCTCGTCCTGGCGCGCGCGGCAGAGGTCGGACCATCCGGATCGCCGTTGGGCAGCGCCGGCGACGCGCGAGGAGGATCGTGAGCCAGCAGATTTCGAGCGGGCCGGCGGAGGTCGCCCTCGCCGCGACCCTCGCGTGTGTGCTCGAGGCGAGTGCCGAGAAGGTCGGCAACGTCACCCCGGTGCGCTCCTTCGCGGACATGCGATTCGACCACTTCGCCACGAGCGCGATGGCGCTGGGCCCGGCGATCGCCCTGTCGCAACCCGGACGCGTCGGCTGGGCCGTGTGGAAGGCCGTGAGCGAGACCCGCCGTGTGGTTCCCACCAATACGCATCTCGGCGTCGCGCTCCTGCTGGCGCCCCTGGCCGCGGCTTGGAACGGCCGACGGGGATCGCGGCTCCGCGCCCGGCTGAAGCGGGTCCTCGCCGGGCTCGGCATTGGCGATGCGCGCTGGGCCTACCGCGCGATCCGCCGCGCGCGGCCGGGCGGTCTCGGCCAGGCCACTCACGCCGACGTCAGCCGGACACCGCGGATCACGCTTCGCCAGGCGATGGCTCTGGCCGCCGATCGCGATGCGATCGCCGGCGAGTACACGCGGGACTTCGCGGTGACGTTCACGATCGGTCTCCCCGCCCTCAGGCGGGCGATGGCGAGCAGACTCGGCGTCCTCGACGCGATCGCCCACGCTCACCTGGAGTTGCTCGCCGCTGTCCCCGACTCCCTGATCGCCCGCAAGCGAGGCCGAGCGATGGCAGAGGCGGTGTCGGCTCGTGCTCGGGACGTGGTCCATCGCGGCGGGCGACACACCTCGTCTGGTCGAGCCGCCGCGGCCCGCCTCGACCGCTGGCTGCGGCGCGATGGGAATCGGCTGAACCCGGGGACTTCCGCCGATCTGATCGCCGCCTCGCTGTTCGTCTGGCTGCTCGAGGGCGAACGTCGAAGCCTCGCCCGATGACCGCCTACCGCGTCCGCGTCGAGAAGGACCACACGGTCTTCTGTGCCGGCCACTTCATCACGTACGAGGGCCATCTGTGCGAGGCGCTTCACGGCCACAATTACCGGGTGGCCGCGAGCGTCGAGGGCCCCCTCGACGAGAACTTCTACGTGTTCGACTTCGTGCGCCTCAAACGGCTGCTCAAAGCCGTCGTCGATCGGCTCGACCATCGGATGCTGCTGCCGGACCAGAGCGATCGGATCGCGGTGCAGGCGGTGAACGGCGAGGTCATCGCCACCTACGGGCAGCGCCGCTACGTGTTCCCCGAGGGCGACGTCGTGCGCCTGCCCATCCCCAACACGACCGCCGAGATGCTGGCGCGGTGGATCGCCGGGGAGCTCAAGGCCCAGCTGAGCCCGGTCGAGATCGAGAGCGCGACCGCGATCGAGATCGAGGTCGAGGAGTCGTTCGGCCAGCGGGCGATCTATCGCGAGGAGCGATCCCGGTGACGCGCGTCAGGCGGGAGGGCCAGCGCGGAGCGACGTGATGATGCCGCGGTGCAGGGCGGTGCCGACCAGGGCAGCCTGGAATCCCGCTCGCGCCAGGGCGTCCAGGTCGGCGTGGTCGCGCACGCCTCCGCCGATCGCGATCTCGGCTTCCGAAAACGACCGGCGCAGCCGGGCGGCGGCTCCGAGTTGCGGGCCCTCTCCACTACCAACCCTCGCCAGGTCGAGCACGATGAACGTCCGGATCCCAGCGGTCCACGCGACGGCGACGAGATCGTCGGGACCGAGCTCCGATACCGCCGGCGAGCCGCCGAGCAACCGGCCCTCGCGCAGATCCAGGCTCAGCACGCACCCCGATCCCGCCGCGGCCGCGATCGACTCGAGGTCGCCCGGCGCGCTGAGCGTTTCGGTGCCGACGATGACGCGCGAGGCGCCCAGTCGGAGCGCTCGCGCCGCATCGGCCGCCGTACCCGTCCCCGCGTCGAGCCAGATCGCGAGGCCCAGGGCGGTGAGCCCGCGGATGGCCTCGGCATGACCACCCGAGCGGGCAATGGCGTCCAGATCCGCGACGTAGCACTCTCGCGCGCCCAGCTTTTCCACGAGGCCGCGGCCCAGATCCAGGGGATCGGCAGACGACGCCAGCACGCTTTCCACCGGCCGGTAGGACGCGCGTTGGCCGCGGACGGCATGCACCGCGCATCCTGCCTTGAGATCGAGCACCGGGATCACGCGAATCATGGGCGAAGGGACTCGTGTCGCAGGCCGCGCGCGCGCCGCCGGCCGACCGCCCGGCATCGTATCACAGCGCGCGAAGCCCGCCGCGACACCCGGGAGACCCCGCGATCATCTGCGTGACGGGCTGGGACATCGGAGGGGCCAACGTCAAGGCCGCCCACGTCCGCCGCGATGGGTCGTCCACCACGGTCGCGACGGTCAGCCGGCCATTTGAGATCTGGAGGAATGCGCAGGCGCTCGCCGACGTCCTCCGAGAGGTTGCCCGCGCTCTTCCGGCCGCCCCTGCCACCGCCGTCACGATGACCGCCGAGCTGTCGGATGTCTTCCGCACCAAACGGGAAGGGGTGTGCTTCGTCCTCGATGCCATCGGCCGAGTCGCGCCGGGGCCGGTCTCGGTTTTCACCACCGACGGCACGTTCGTGACCGATGCCGATGCTCGCGCGCGGCCGCTCGCGGCCGCCGCCTCGAACTGGATGGCGACCGCGATGTTGGTCGCGCGCCACGTCCGCGATGCCCTGCTCGTCGACGTGGGAACCACGACGGTCGACGTCGTGCCGATCCGGGGCGGTCGAGTCGTCGCGTTGGGGCGTACGGATCCGGAGCGGCTGCAGGCCGGTGAGCTCGTGTACACGGGCGCGGTGCGAACGAACGTCGCGGCGATCGCGCCGCGGGTGCCGCTCAGAGGCGGCGAGTGCCCGGTCGCCGCGGAGTTCTTCGCGGTGAGCGGAGACGTCCACGTCCTCCTCGGCGACCTCGACCCCGCCGCCTACACGAGCTCGACGCCCGACGGACGCCCCACCACCGCCGAGTTCGCCGCCGAGCGCCTGGCCCGCGTGGTATGCGCGGATCGAGAAATGCTGGACACCGCCGAGATACTGGGCATCGCGCGCGCCATCGCCGGCGCGCAAATCGACCAGATCGCGGGTGCGATCGCCCGCGTCGCCGCGCGCCACGTCGGCGCGCCCGAAGTGGTGGTCACCGGGCTCGGCGCATTCCTGGCCCACCGGGCGGCAGCGGCGGCGGGGCTGCCGGCGCGGGAGCTGTCTGCGCTGATTCGAAGCGACGTCGGATGGTCGGCGCCCGCCGTCGCCGTCGCGTGGCTGCTCGCCGACGGCCGAAGTGCGATATCCCCGTGAGACGTGTCGCTCCCGACGCCGTCCTCAAGCTCGGCGGGAGCCTCTGCCGCCACGCGTCGGGCTTGAAGCGGCTCGTGGCAGCGCTCGCATCGCTCTCGCGTGGCCGCACCCTGGTCATCGTCCCGGGCGGCGGCGAATTTGCCGACGCCATCCGCGATGCCGATCGGCGGTTCGCGCTCGATCGCGCCTCGTCTCACTGGATGGCGATCCTGGCCATGGACCAGACGGCCTATCTCGTGGCCGGCCTGGCCGAGGGGGCCGCCGGCATCGTGAGGAGCGCACGAGAGGTCGAGCGCGGGCGGCTGAACGTGCTGGCGCCATCGACGTGGATGCTCGAGGCCGACCCTCTCCCCCACAGCTGGAAGGTCACTTCGGATTCGATCGCAGCCTGGGTGGCGGCGAACATGGGCGCGCGGCGCCTGGTTCTGCTGAAGTCGCTCGACGGCGCCTTCGCCAGCGCGCGATCGCGCCACCGGCTCCCGAAGCTCCTTCCAAGAGCGAGGTGCGGGGAACTCGGAGACCTCGTCGATCCCTACTTCGCGCGCGCGTGGCGTCCAGGCACGCCCTGCTGGATCGTCAACGGCAAGCGGCCCGAGAGGCTGGCGCGGCTCTTCTCGACGGGCTCGACCTACGGGACCGAGGTCATCCGGTCGCCGGCTTGCCGTCGATCGACTCCGCGCGCAGCTGAAGGCGCAGGTCGGCGACGCGCTGACGACTCACACGGCCCGTGACGCGATCGCCGTCGCATGCGGCGCTCCGCAGACCGACGATGTCCGGCTGGATCGCGGCGATCCGCGGGAGCTCGACGCTTCGGAGCGATCCGGCCAGGCCACAGAGTAGCCCGCGCGCGTGGCACGCGCCGACGAAATCAGATAGTGCCCGCTCGTCGAGCCAGTCCAGGAGCCCTCGGCCGTCCTTGACGGCCGTGTCGATCAGACACCCGTCGGCTCCGGCGGCGGACGCAAGGTCTGGCAGCGCGCGCGGGTCGGGACAGCTCGCCAGGTGGGCGTCCGCAAACCCGACCGCGATGAGCTGCACGCCGGCAGGCATGCCGCGCCGCACTGCGCTGAGCACGTCGATCGCGGCACCCCCGGTCATGCACCGGAGCCCGAGCTTCACATAGCGCGCGCCGACCTCGGCGAGCGCGCGCGCCCCGGCGGCCGCACCCACGTCGAAGGGCCCGTCTCCGAGAGCCGCGCTCACCGGCAGGTGACTCGGCGTCGCGCCGCGGATCGCCCGCACCCAGCTTTCGGGCGCGCGGCCCAGCGACCCCGACGAGGGATCCTTGACGTCGATGATCTCGGCACCGCCTGCGGCCGCGGCCGCCGCTTCCGCGGCATCGACAACGCTGATCAAGAGGCGCACGGCCGAATTATAGTCGTCCGACGCCGGTGGACAAGGCCTGGGCGGTCGGGCATTCTTGCGCCTGTGGCGCGGCCAGCGCGCCGCGGGGCCGTCCCGCGGCCGGCCTTTCTCGGGCGGGCGCTCGACGCCCCTTCCATGGCGGTGCGCGGAGAGTGGAGGTGGGTCGACTCACAGACCGGGTCGCGGTGGTCACCGGAGCGAGCAGCGGGATCGGGCGAGCGATCGCCCTCGCGCTGGGCGCCGAGGGCGCCGACGTCGTGGTCAACTACGCGCGCTCCGCCGAGCTCGCGTCGGGGGTGGCCGGGGAAATCGAACGCGGGGGCCGTCGCGCCCGCGCCATTGCTGCGGACGTCTCGCGGCGGAGCGACGTGGAACGCCTCCTCGCCCAGACGCTCGACGCGTTCGGCGCCGTTCACATCTGGGTGAACAACGCGGGCGCCGATATCCTCACCGGCGACGCTCCGAGCCGATCCGAGGACGACAGGTGGGATCGCGTGATGGCCGTGGACCTCAAGGGCACCTGGCTCTGCTCCCGCACGGCCGCCGCGGCGATGGTCGCCCATAGCCACGGGGCGATCGTCAACATGTCGTGGGATCACGTTCTGACCGGGATGGGGAATCCGACCGCGGCGATCTACGCAGCCGCCAAGGGCGGCGTCCTCGCGATGAGCCGCTGTCTGGCGCGCGAGTTCGCTCCACGCGTCCGGGTGAACACGATCGCCCCGGGCTGGATCAGGACGGCATGGGGCGCGAGCGCGGACGACGCGACCAGCCGATCGGTTGTCGACGCCACGCCCCTCGCCCGCTGGGGCGCGCCGGACGACGTCGCCGCGGCCGTGGTCTTCCTCGCCTCCTCGGAGGCGTCGTTCATCACCGGTGAGACGATCGTCGTCGGCGGCGGCGTCGTCATGGCTTGACTCGCAGAGGCGGCTACGTGCCGAGGAGGTAGCACATGGCTCAGGAGACGAAGCAGCAAGAGAAGCTGGCGGTGATCCCGGACGAGGAGATCAAAAGGCGGCTGTCCGCCGAGCTGCCGGACTGGTGGTACGAAGGGCGATGGATCCGTCGGAAGTACAACACCGACGGGTGGCTCACCACGCTCGCGCTCGTCAACACGATCGGGTTCCTCGCCGAGGCCGCGTGGCACCACCCGGACCTCGAGGTGACCTGGGGAAAGGTGTGGGTGAAGCTCCGCAACCACGCCTCCGACGGCGTGACGGAGCGCGACTTCGAGCTCGCGAAGCGAATCGAGCAGGCCGTGCTGTGGAAGCCGGGGCCGGGCTCGCGCCTCGAGGGCACGCCGAACAAATGGGTCCGCGGAGGCAGCCCGGACAAGACAGCCTGAGGCACGCACCGGGCGCCGCCGCACCACCATCGCGGCGGCGCCCGATTCCCGCTCGCCGCCGCGCCGAGCGCCCCGCCCGGGCATGGCCAAAACCGTCTTCGTGACCGGAAAGCTTGCGGCGCCAGCCCTCCAGGCGACCCTGGAGGCGATGGCGCCCCCGTTTCCGTACGACATCGCCACGCTCGGCATCTCGGTTGCGGCCCTGATGACGACCTCCTGGATCGCGCGACACCTGGCGGTCGGCGAAGGCGTCGATCGCGTCCTGATCCCCGGTCTCTGCGAGGGCGACGTGCAGGTCATCGAGGAGCGGCTGTACGTGAAGGTCGAGAAGGGCCCAGCGGACCTGCGCGACCTGCCCGAGTACTTCGGCGGCGCCGAGATCCGGCGCGACTACGGCGCGTACGACATCCGTATCTTCGCCGAGATCAACAACGTCCCGTACCTCTCCCGCGAGCAGATCCTCGGCCAGGCCGAGCACTTCGCCAGGAGCGGCGCCGACGTCATCGACCTCGGGTGCTCGCTCGACCGGAAGTTCACCGACGCCGCCGAGGTCATCGCGATCCTGAAGGCCAAGGGGATCTCCGTGAGCATCGACACGTTCGATCGGGGAGAGATCCTCGCCGCCGACCGCGCGGGCGTCGACTACGTGCTGAGCCTCAACGGCGTCAACCTGGATCTCGCCGCGGATCTGCATTGCCCGGTCGTGGTGATACCCGACTTCGGCCAGGGCCTCGAGACGCTCGACCGGAACATCGCGCATCTCGAGCGCGTCGGCCGACCGTACATCGCGGATCCGGTCATCGAGCCGATCACCTCCGGCTTCGCCGCGTCTCTCGATCGCTATGTCCGCGTGCGGGAGCGATATCCCGACGCCGAGATGCTCATGGGCATCGGCAACATCACGGAGCTCACCGACGCGGACACGACCGGCACGAACGCGCTCCTCATCGGCTTCTGCCAGGAGCTCGGGATCCGGCACGTCCTGACCACCGAGGTCATCCCGTGGGCGCACGGTGCCGTGCGCGAGGTCGACGTGGCGCGTCGGTTGATGTACGCGGCGAAGACGCGCGGCGTCTTACCCAAGCACATCGACGACCGCCTGCTGACGGTGAAGGACGCGCGGCCGAAGTACTCGACGCTCGCGGAGCTGCGAACGCTGCAGTCGGCAATCACCGACCCCAACTTCCGCATCTACACGACGCGGGACGAGATCTGCGTCTTCAACAATCGGATCTTCGCCACCGGCACCGATATCCAGGTCCTCTTCGACCAGCTCCCGGTGGACGAACCCGCTCACGCCTTCTACCTCGGCAAGGAACTGATGAAGGCCTGGCTCGCGCTGCGGCTGGGAAAAAGCTATGTCCAGGAACAGCCGCTCAGATGGGGCTACCTGACGCCGGAAGGTCCGGAGTCGCGCCATCGCCGCGTGCGACTCGAGGGCCCACGGCGAGAGCCGCGCGGAGACCGCGGCCCGGACACGACAGCGCCGGCGCGCGCGGGCGGCGAGGCGATCGACCCGAACGCGGATCGCTGATCGACACCGGTTCGATTGACAGGGTCGCGGATCGGATTATGGTAAGGGAATTCCGGGGCGCCTGGCGCATCTCGACCCCGAGGTCCAGGAGGACGACATGAAGCGAGCCTCTGTTGTCGTGGCCGTGTTGATCGGGCTGGTCGCGGGCAGTCCCGGCGTTCTGTCAGTGCTCGCCGCGGGCGACCTCGACACGCCCCAGTGGGACACCACGCGCAAAACCCTGTTCCAGGATCGCCCGATCAAGGACGTCGGGGACGACGTCGTCCTGCTGGACGTGCCCGCGCGCCCTGACGACGCCGCCGCCGTCCCCGTCCTGGTCAAGGTGAGACCTGGCCGCGCAGCCGGGGTCTCCGTGAAGAATGTCTACATCGTGATCGACCGAAACCCCGAGCCGCTCGCCGGCGTGTTCCGGCTCACCCCGGACAGCGGGCTCGCCGAGGTGCAGACGCGCCTGCGGGTCGAGACGCACAGTCCGATGCGCGCGATCGCGGAGCTGAGCGACGGCTCGCTCTACATGTCGACCAAGCTCGTGAAGGCCGCCGGGGGCTGCGCGGCGCCACCAGTGATGGTGACCCTGCCGCCGAACCTCGGGCAGATCCAGATCCGCACCCAGGATGCGCCGCATCGCAATGAGCCGAACTGGGCTCAGCTCATCGTCGTCCATCCGAACCACACGGGCTTCCAGCGCCACCCGCTGACAACGCTTCCGATCTCTGCCCACTACGTGACGGAGATCGCGGTGAGCTACGGCGGCAATCCGGTCCTGGACGCCCAGACGACGATCGCGATGAGCGAGGATCCCGACCTCCGGTTCTACTTCACGCCAAAGGGCCCGGGCAGCCTCAAGGTCGAGGTCAAGGACTCCCGCGGCCAGAGCTGGGCGAAGGCCGCTGACGTCGACGTGAAATAGGCGGCGCGCGCGTCTGCCACACGCGGACGCGAGCGCGGAGACTCGCTCCCGGCGAGGCTCTGGCGAGGTGCGCCATCAGTCCGACACGGCGGGGGGTTCTCAAGGTTGGCTCGGTCGGCGCTGTCCTCGCCGCCGCCATGCTGGCCGGGGCTGCGCCTGGACGCGCTCAGCGATCAGTGCCTGCAGTGCTCGGCCGTGCTCGGGGTGCTCGCCTCGTGGTCATCGGCGGTTCCTTCGGTGGACTCAGCGTTGCGCGGATCGTCGGGCGCATCGCGCCGCGCGTCGAGATCGTGCTGGTCGAAAAGGAGCCGTTCTTTGCCCTCGCCACGGCTCAGCTCCGCTATCTGTTCGGCCTTGCGGGGCTCGACGAGATCGCGCGCAGCTACCGCGCAATTCTCCGCCCAGGTCTCCGATTCGTGAACTCGGCCGTTATCGCCGTCGATCGAGACCGCCGGCGCGTCGTGACCGGCGAAGGCGCGATCGACTACGACTACCTGGTCCTGGCGACTGGTGTCCACCTCGCCGAAGAGGATGTGCCGGGACTCGCCGGGCAGCCGGGCATGAACCTCTGCCCGTATGCGCGGCCTTCCGACATCGTCGACCTCCGCCAGCGCATCGAGCGCTTCGAGGGCGGGCACGTCGTCATCGGCACGCCGAACACCCCGTACAAGTGCCCGCCGGCACCCTACGAATACGCGCTCTTGTGGGCTACCCACATCGAGCGCCGCCGGCTGAGGGCGCGCATCACCTTCATCGATCCGCGGTCCCGGCCGACGCCGTCGAGCGTCGCCTCTGGCCTGATGGAGGCCATGGAAGCGCACGCTCGCGTCCTGACCTACGAGCCAGTGGCTCAGGTGCACGCCGTCGATCCGGAGACGCGGTCCG
>Ga0066903_100004722_pt1 | contig 11599 bp, 7 predicted proteins | sample PanSoiMetaGPlot1_FD_67491 | JGI IMG/M metagenome (GOLD analysis project Ga0066903, IMG submission 67491) | Tropical forest soil microbial communities from Panama analyzed to predict greenhouse gas emissions - Panama Soil - Plot 1 (version 2) | ecosystem: Environmental > Terrestrial > Soil >...
GGTGTGCCAGCGCGACAAGTGTCAGTGCACGTACGTGAGCGAGTCTGGTCGACGCTGTGAAGTGATTGGCGACCTGGAATTCGATCACGAGATGGAGTTCGCCCGCGGCGGCGAGGCGACGGTGGACAACATCCGGCTGCGCTGCCGGGCGCACAACCAGCACACGGCTGAGCGCACCTACGGGGCCGGGTTCATGGAACGAAAGCGAGCCGAGGCCGCGGAGGCGCGCGCCGCCAAGAAGCGAACGCCCCGGGAATCCGATGCGCCGCCGCCGGAACCGCCGGCCGGGACGGATGAGCACGATGTCTACCTCGCCCTGCGATCCCTCGGTCATCGCGATGGCGAGGCGCGCCGGGCGCTGGCGCTGTGCGCGGAGATACCCGACGCCTCGCGCGAGGACAAGTTGCGGCGAGCGTTGAAGTACTTCCCGCTGCGCGGCCGGGCCGTCGCGCCGTTCAGGGAGAGCCCGGCGGCGAGTACGCCGGCCCCGGCGTGAAGCGCGGCGGCGCGGCCGTGCCCTGGTGCCAGCGAGCCGACTACTCGCCCATGTACTTCCGCCGATTCTCGGCATACTGGAGCTGGAGGACCGCGTTCAGCTCCGCGCGCGTCGTCTCGGCTCGCTCGGGGGCGAATCGTTCCTAGATCTGCGGCCAGAAGAACTCCAGGACGCCCCCCAGCCGTCGGAACTGCTCGTGGTCCCCCCACCTGGGGGTTGGCTCATACAGCCCGCCCAGCCAGCGGACCACGGTACTGAGATACCACTCGGGTTCGCCGGAAGCCGGTCCCAGGTGGCAGATCACATCGAGACCCTCGATCTCGACCCGCATGCACACTTTGCCACCCACGAATCGCGCCCACGCGATCTGGTCGTACACGGAGTCCACGGGGTGGTTCTCGACGCAGCGAAGCGAGAGCCGCGAATAGATCCCGGGCCAGTGCTGCTCCCACATCTGCTCGACGTCGAACGCCATGCCACCCGAGCTAATCGCTCAACGCCAGCGTGATCGAGCCGTCCCCGGTGCGGATGCGGAACGTGGGGCCGCCGCCGTTCAGCTCGCCGACGAGGTCGTGGCCCTGGATGCGGCCCTGCACCTGGATCGGCAGCTGCACGTTGATGTGGCCGTCGCGGGTGCGGGCATCCAACAGGGCGGACAGGTCGTGCGGGATCTTCAGGCTCACGGCGCCATCGCCGGTCTCCACGTTCCACGGCGCGCTCACGCGCGAGCCGGAGCGCACGAACGCGTCCACGCGGCCGTCGCCGGCGCTGAGGTCGAGGGTGTCGAAGCGGCCGGCGGCGCTCAGGTGGCCGTCGCGTGTGCGCGCGCGCAGGCGGCCCTCGATGTCGTCGAGCGTCACGCGGCCATCGCCGCAGCTCACGTCGACGTCGCCCTTCAGGCCCCGCGCGCGGATCGCGCCGTCGCCGCTCTCGAACTGGAACCGGCCGGAGAGCGGCTCGGGGCAGTCGATGGCGCCGTCGCCGGAGCGCACGGAGAGCTGGCTCTGGTCGGGCACGGTCACGTCCACCACGAAGCGCTCGTCGATGCCGCCGAACACGCCGACGCCGTGCGGGTCGTGCAGCGTGATCCAGATCTGATCGCTCTTGTGCTCGAAGATCACAACCGGCGAGTTGCGCCCCAACACGATGCCCCAGGTCTTGAGCTCGTATTCGACGTGCGCCTTCACCTTACCCGCGGGACCGGCGTGCACGCGCACATGCGCGTCGCCCACCACCACGTGCACGTCGGGCGGTGTCGTCACGTCCCAGCTCTGGTCCCAGTTCTGGACCGTGGCCCGGGCGCTGCCGGCGATCAGGGCCAGGCCGAGGCTGGCGAGGAGGACTGTGCGCACGGGGAGCTCCTTTGCGGTTCCTGCGGTTCTCGAATCGGATCAAGAGGGGGATTTCCGGCTGGTGACCGGACTACGCCGGGCCGCAGCCCGAGGTTTCAGCAAGCCCTCCCGGCGCCGGTCACCGACCGGGCTCAGGGCCTCGCCCCGAACCGGCTGCCGAAGAAGTCGCCCGGGTTCCAGTGCGGGGGCTGCGGGGAATCCGCCGCCATCCACGCGGTCCAGAACGCCATCGACGTGAACTTCGCCCCGCTCGGCCAGTCGAACGGCTGGTTCATGTCGTCGCTCGGCGAGTGGTAGTGCTCCACGCGCCAGTGCGCGACCTCGTCCGAGCCCGCGGCCGAGCCGTCGTTCCCCGACACCGGGAAGATGGCGGGGACGCCCTGCTTGATGAACGAGAACTGGTCGCTGCGCACGAACACCACCTCGGCGGGCAGCGGGTCGGGCGCGGTCTCGAGCCCGGCGAGCTTCGCCGCCCGCTCGAGCACCGGCCCCAGCGACGTGTGCTCGCCGCCGATCGGGATCACCTTCGTGAGCGGGCGCAGCAGCAGCACCATGTCCAGGTTCACGTCGCCCATGACGTCCAGGCTGTCGGGCGCCTCGTTGCGCGCGAAGTAGTCCGAGCCCTGCAGCCCCTTCTCCTCGCCGGTCACCGACAGGAACAGCATCGAGCGCTTGGGCTTCAGCTTGAGGGACGAGAACGCGCGCGCCACCTCGAGCATCATCGCGGTGCCGGACGCGTTGTCGTAGGCACCGTTGTTCACCGAGTCGCCGTTCACCGGCTCGCTGACACCTAAGTGGTCCAGGTGCGCGGAGACCACGATGCACTCGTGCGCGAGCTTCGGGTCGGAACCTCTGAGCACGCCGATCACGTTCGGGCTCGTGGTGCGGGCCTGGTCGGTCACGCGCACGGCCTTCACCGACCACGCGAGCGGGCAGCTCTGCACGCGGCTCGAGTCCGCGTCGGTCACGGCCTGCGCATAGGTCTTGGGCGAGCCCTCGAACACCTTCTGCTCCGACTTCGGCGACAGCGAGCCCGACAGCTCGATCGAGGCCTGCACGTTGCTCGGCGCGCCGCCGGCGTCGAGCCAGCGGAAGCCGGGCAGCTTCGACTGGCGCATGTTGCGCTCCCACGGCGCGCGCGCCTCGTCGTCGGGCTTCTGGACCTGGAGGATGCCGATGGCGCCGTGCGCGGCCGCGATCTGGTCCTTGACCACGCCGTTCGAGTAGTACGCGCGCTCGTTGTTCGGGAACCGCGGCGGGGCGCCGCGGAACGACACCAGCACCTTGCCGCGCACGTCGAGTCCGGCGAAGTCGTCGTAGTTCAACTCCGGCGCGCTCACGCCGTAGCCCACGAACACGAGCGGCGCCTCGGTCGTCCACTTGGTGCGGAGGTAATCGGGGGAGAACAGCACGTCCTTCCCGACCTCCAGCGGCACCGTCTCGCCCTGGCGCACGAGCGCGAATGAGCAGGCCTTCGGCTTCAAATCCCCGCGCAGGAACGGCACGGGCTGCAGGTAGCCGCCCACGCCGCCCGGCATCAGGCCCATCGCCTGCATCTGCTCGGCCACGTACTGGGCGGCCATGTCGTAGCCGCGCGTGCCGGTGCCGCGGCCCTCCAGCTTGTCGTCGGCGAGGAATCGGACGTGACCCTCGAGCCTTGCCGGATCGATGGCCTTGCCCGCCGACATGACCGCGGCCGGGAGCGCGGCGGGGGCCTTCGCGGGCGGGATGGAGGCGGCGAGCGATGCGCCGGCCACGAGCAGCAAGCCCAGGGCGGCGAGCGGGAGGACGACGGGGAACCGGCGCGACGACGATCGCATGGCGGGAACCTCGCGGTGGGACGGCGTGTAGGGCAGTACCGATGCGGGGACGAGCCTAGGAACGCGCGGCGGCAGCGTCAACGCCCCGGGCGCCCGCGGCGACGGAGTTGGATGGGTTCCGGTGTGCCCCTTGCGCGCTCACATGGGTGATGCGCTGCACCTTCACCGGACCCGCCATCCGCCCGCTTGGGCCGCGTGTCCGCGCCCGCTAGTATCCGGGCGACCGCCTCGAGCGCCCCTCCCAAACGCCCGTCACGCCCCGCTCTACCCACCCCGGGACCCATGGCCAACGAATCCAGCCGTCGCATCCTGTGGGCCGACGACGAGATCGACCTGCTGAAGCCGCACATCCGCTTCCTGGAGCAGAAGGGCTACGCCGTCACCCCGGTGCCGAACGGTGGCGACGCGCTCGCGGCGCTCGAGCGCGAGCGCTACGACGTGCTGCTGATCGACGAGATGATGCCGGGCATGGGCGGCCTGGAGACGCTCGACGCGCTGAAGCAGAAGGACGTGAACCTGCCGGTCATCCTCATCACCAAGAGCGAGGAGGAGACGCTCATGGAGGAGGCGATCGGCAAGCGCATCACCGATTACTTGATCAAACCGGTCAACCCGTCGCAGGTGTTCCTCGCCTGCAAGCGCGTGTTCGATGCGCAGAAGCTTCAGGATTCGCAGCGCGCGCGCGACTACGTGGGCGAGATGCGTCGCTGGCAGGCGCTCGACCTGCGCCGCCTGGACTGGCGCGGGTGGACCGAGCTGGCGGTGGACGTGGCGCGCTGGGACGTGGGGCTGGACGGCGCGCCCGAGGCGGGCCTGCAGCAGGCGCACGCCGACTTCCGCAAGAGCCTGAACGCCGACTTCGCGAAGCTGATCGAGGAGCAGTACCCGCGCTGGGTACAGGCCGCGGCGCGCGGCGAGCGCGCGAACCGCCCGGCGCTCTCCACGGACGTGCTGGCCGACGCGGTCGTCCCGCACCTGAAGGCCGGCCGGCGCGTGAACCTGATCGTCATCGACTGCATGCGCCTGGACCAGTGGTTCACGCTGGAGCCGCTGCTCGAGGACTGGTTCGAGATCCAGCGCGACTACTACTGCTCGATCCTGCCCACGGCGACGCCGTACTCGCGCAACGCGATCTTCTCCGGGCTGCTGCCGGCGCAGATGTGGAAGAAGCATCCGGACCTCTGGCAGGAGACGACGGACGACGAGCGCACGCGCAACCGCTTCGAGCGCCAGTTCCTGGACCTGCAGCTGGCGCGGCTCGGCGCCACGCCGGCCCGGGGGCTCAAGTACCTGAAGATCTACGACATGGACGAGGCGCACGCGACGCGCCGGCAGATCAACTCGTTCACCGGCCTGTCGCTGGTGGCGATGGTGTTCAACTTCATCGACATCCTGGCGCACGGCCGGAGCGAGAGCGAGATACTTCAAGAATTGGCGCCCGACGAAGCTGCGTTCCGCTCGGTGATGAAGGCGTGGTTCACGCACTCGCCGCTCTACGAGATCCTGCAGGCGCTTAGCAACCAGGACTGCGTGACCGTGGTCACGACCGACCACGGCGCGGTGCTCGGCCGGCGCTCGGCGCTCGTCCACGGCAACCGCGACACCTCGAGCAACCTGCGCTACAAGTACGGCGTCAACCTGAACACCGATCCCAAGCAGGCGATCATCGTGCGCAAGCCCGCCGACTACCTGCTGCCGGACGACGGCGTGAACAAGAACTACGTGCTCGCGCGCGAGGACTTCTATTTCGTGTACCCGACGCGCTTCCACGAGTACGAGCGCCAGTTCCGCGGCTCGTTCCAGCACGGGGGCGTGTCGCTGGAGGAGATGGTGCTGCCGATCGTCACGCTGCGGCCGAGGACCGGGCGGGCGTGAGAGGGGCCGCCGACAAGCGGTCGGCGTCGGTGGAGGGCACGGAGCGGCTGGGCGCGGCGCTGGCGCCCGCGCTCAAACCCGGCGACGTGCTGGCGCTCTCGGGCCCGCTGGGGGCGGGCAAGACGCGCTTCGTCTCCGGCCTGGTGCACGCGCTCGTGCCCGGCGCGCACGTGCGGAGCCCGTCGTTCACGCTGGTCAACGAGATCGCGGGCCCGCTGCCCGTGTTCCACCTGGACCTCTATCGCCTGGAGAACGCGCGCGACGTGGAGGGCCTGGGGCTCGAGGACTACGCCGAGCGCGGCGCGCTCGTGGTGGAGTGGGGCGAGCGGCTGCCGGGCGCATGGCTGGCCGATGCGCTGCGCGTGACGATCGAGCCCCTCGAGGGCGACGCGCGCGCGTTCCACGCCGCCGGCGCGGGCGAGCGCGGCCGCCAGCTCCACGAGGCGTGGCGCGCGCTGCCGGAGGCGTGGTGAGCGCGTCGCGCGGGAACGGCGCGGCGTCGACGCGCGTGGGGCTGGCGCTCGAGACCGCGACCGAGCACGTGAGCGTGGCGGTCGTGGGCGAGGACGGCGCGCCGCGCTCGCTCATCGAAGAGGAAGTGGGCCACGGCCACACGCGCCGGCTCTCGGCGCTGGTCACGCGCGCGCTCCGCGAGGCGGGCGTATCGCCCGGGGAGCTCTCGTGGCTCGCGACCGACCTCGGGCCCGGCTCGTTCACCGGCGTGCGCGTCGGGCTGGCGACCGCGCGCGCGCTCGCACTCGTCTCGGGCGCGCGACTGCTCGGCGCCTCGAGCCTCGCGGCGCTCGCGCACGCCGCCTCCGAATCCAAGTCGCTCGTGGTGCCGCTCGTGGGCGCGGGCCGGCGCGACCTCTACGCCGGCTTCTTCCGCGCGCCGGCCCCGGGCCGCACGCGGCTGCTCGGGGCGCCGCGCGTGGGCACGCCCGAGGCGCTGCTCGAGGCCGTGCGCGAGATGCACGCGCTGATCCCCGACCACGCGGTGCGGTTCGTCGGGCCCGGCGCCGGGCGCGAGCGGCAGCGGCTGGACGATGCGTACCCGGGCAGCGTCGCGTCGCGGTTCCGCCACGGCGGGCTCTCCGCGCTGGACCTGGCGGCGGCGGCGCGCCGCGACGACGGCCCGGGCGCGGGCCTGCCCGAGCCGGGCCGCGAGAGCGAGCCCGCGTATGTGCGGCCGGCGCAGGCGGAGGAGCGTGTGCGCCACAAGGTCACGGGCCTGACGCCGCCCAGCGTGCGCTCGATGGCGCTCGCCGACCTGCCCAGCGTGGACGAGATGGAGCACCGGCTGTTCGGCGACCCGTGGCCGCAGAGCTCGTTCCTGGACGCGATCGCCGACCCGCGCGCGGTGTGCCTGGTGGCCGAGCGCGGCGGCGGCGTGGCCGGCTACCTGGTGGCGACGCTCGTGCCGCCGTTCGCGGAGCTGCAGAACCTCGGCACGGCGCCCGAGCAGCAGCGCGCCGGCGTGGCGCGCGCCCTCGTGGACGAGCTCCTGGACCTCTGCCGCGCGCGCGGCGTGCGCGAGCTGGGCCTCGAGGTGCGCGTCTCGAACGCGGCCGCGCAGGCGCTCTACCGCACGCACGGGTTCCGGCTGGTGGGGCTCCGCCGCGGTTACTACCGGCGGCCGGAGGAGGACGCGCTACTGATGGCGCGCGAGGTTTAGCCCCGGAGGCAACGCGACCCGGTGCTATGCTGGGACGGACCGGGTCAGGTGCCGCGCAGGGACCGCGCGTGTCCGTTGGGCTCGTGGGGGGTCGTGCCATGTCGGCTCGCCGTGCCCGGCTCGGTGCGTTCGCGACGCTCGCCGCGATCGCCGCGGCTGGCCTGCTCGCCGAGACCTGCGGCCGCCAGTCCCCGCTGACCCAGCTCCCGAACCAGCGCCCCCGCGTCACGATCACGTCGGCGCCCGCACCCGGCAGCAAGATCGGCAACTACTCGTACGAGTTGAGCTGGGCCGGCTTCGACTCCGATGGCTTCATCGACCACTTCCGCTACGCGGTGGACGCGCCACGGCGCCCGGACGCCGAGACCGCGTGGGTCGAGACGAAGCTCAATCGGCAGTTGTTCACGTTCACGGCCGATTCGCTCGCCAGCGACGACGCCGTGTTCGGCCAGCGCTTCCACACGGTGGACGTCGAGGCCATCGACGACCGCGGCGGCATCTCGGCGCCGGCGGCCGTTGCGTTCAACGCGCTCACGCTGGCGCCGACGGTTCGCTTCAAGACGCCCGCCCCGAGCCCCCTGCTCACCGCGGCCCTGGCGCCCAGCACGCGGTTCACCTGGGAAGGGAGCGACCCGGACGGGATCGAGAACAAGCTGCCGCGCTATTACAAGTGGAAGCTGTTCGGGGAGTCGAGCACGCCGACGCTGCTCGACATCAGCCTGAACCCGGACACGCTGTTGCGCATGTTCGCGCCGCGGTTCGCCGACTGGGATTCCCTGCCGGGCACGGCCACGGGCGTGGACGTGCACGACCTGCTCCCGGGGAGGACCTATGTCGCCGCGGTGGTGGCGTTCGACGTGGCGGGGGCCTATTCGGTGCCGATGACATTCAACGCCAACCTGGTGAGGTTCGACGTCCACCAGGCGGCGGCGGTCGGGCCGAAGTTGCGGCTGTTCACTCGCGCGTTCGACTTCACGTTCCCCGGCGGCGGATTCTTCGACCGCGTCTCGGATCACCTGCACGCGCAGGTGCCGGCGAACCTGCCGCTCACGATCGAGTGGACCGGCACGCCCAGCCCGGGCGCGATCGTCACCGGCTACCGGTGGGCCATGGACCTTGCGCGCGTGGACGACGAGACGCCCCGCAGCGACGAAGCCGCCGATCTCTCGCACTGGAGCCGCTGGGGGCTCGACCAGCAGGCCACGCTGCCGGCGAACCGACTCGCCTCCGGAACCGTGCGGAGTTTCTACCTCGAGGCGAGGGACAACTCGGGCAACGTCAGCTTGGGCGTGATCGAGCTGAGCCCGGTCGCGGCCGGGCTCGAGCGCGACCTGCTCGTGGTGGACGACACGCGGCTGCTGCGGGACACGCGCGTGGGTGCGTGTGTCGCCGCGCCGCGCGGGCAGTGGCCCACCGCCGCGGAGCTGGACACGTTCCTGTTCGCCGCCGGCGGCGTGCCGTGGAAGTGCTACCCGGCCGGCATCAACAGCACGCCCGGCATCCTCAAGGGCTATCGCTACGACTCGCTCGCCACGTACGGCATCAGCGCGGAGACGGTGACGCTGGCGAAGCTGCTCCACTACCGCCACATCCTGTGGATCGTGAACGGCGGGTTCCAGTTGAACCCCGGCTCGAACGATCAATTCCCCGCTTTGCGGCTGCTCTCGGCGCCGGGCGTGCTCGACCCCCTGTTCACGTGGCTCGCGATGGGCGGGAAGCTGTGGATCATGGGCGGCGGCGTCGCCACGGCCACGCAGCTCGACTACGAGGTGAAGTTCTCGCCGCCGGACGTGTTCGCGTCGTCGAACGGCGAGCTGGGCCCGGGGCGGTTCATGTACCTGGCGCCACACTGGCGCAGCGAGATCCGCGTCAACCGCACGGCGCGGGCGGTGCGCTCGGCACGCGCGGTCGGCGGCTGGGCCGGCGCGCCCGATTACTCGCTGCTGCCGCCTGAGCTCGACGAGAAGTCCGAAGCCACGGACCCCATGGCCCCGAATCGCACGAATCAGTCGGACTTCTACCGCGTGAACTACATCGCGGAGTACCTGGACAAGCCGAACGCGATCCTCGAGCTGGACCCCGCCGACCCGACTTCGCAACGCCAGCTCTCGGTCGTGGACACGCTGTACGAGACCCTCGGGGGCTCGGCCGGCAGCGGCTGGCCGGTGATGACGCTGTACCACGGCGCGGACTCGCCGGTGATGGTGTGCAGCGGGTTCCCGGTCTGGTACTTCCAGCGCCCGCAGGCGATCGAGCTCACGGACTGGGTGCTGCAGTCGCTGTGGGGCCTGAGCCGCAAGCCGGTGGCGCGATGAACGACCGCCGCCTGCCGCTCGCGTGCTGCGCCGGGCTCGCGCTCGTGACGCTCGCCGCGATCCCTGCGCGGGCGCGGCTCGACCTCGAGGACCGCGGGCCCGTGCTCGACGCCGGCGCGTTCACCATGCGCGTGACCAACTGCGGCATCCTCGGCAACGCGTTCTTCGACGTCGGCCGCTCGTTCGACCCTTCGCTCGAGTTCCCGCGCGGCAGCGGGCACGAGGCGCTCGGGCACGCCGAGCTGTGGGTGGGCGCGCGCGCCGCGGACGGAACGCTGCGCGTCTCCGGCGGGCCGATGCTGGAGTGGCGGCCGACGCTGGACAGCAATGACGTCGTGCACTCGGCGCGCGCCGGCGCGGTGGGCTCGCTGTGGAACGTGGACGACGATGGCGACGGCCGCATCGACGAGGATCCGCTCGACGGCCGCGACAACGACGGCGACGGCAAGGTGGACGAGGACTACGGCATGACCTCGGACCAGCTCCTCACGTGCGACTATCGCGACGACGAGCCCGCGTCGATCGCGTACGCCTACCCGAACGGCGAGCCGCACCGGCCGTTGCACCTGTCGGTGCACCAGGAGGCGAGGGCCTGGGCGATGCCCGGCTACGACCGCGTCGCGGGTTACCAGTTCACGATCACGAACACCGGCAGCGAGGTGCTGCGAGACGTGCGGATGGGCGTGTTCGCGGACCTCGACTCGCGCCCACGTGCCGATGGCTCCGGGCACTTGAACGACGTGGTCACGGACGAGACCTACCACGCGCTCGTCCCAGAGGGCGTCTCGAGCATCCACGGGAACTACACCAAGACCTGCGTGACCACGTTCGACGGCGCTGTGCCGGTCGTGAGTGATGCCGTCCCCGGGAGCGGGCTCCCCGCCGTCTGCCTGCTCGGCCTCGAGCACACGACCGACCCGCTCGGCTACGTCGTCAACTTCGCGTTCCCCGGCGCGCGCGAGGCGCAGGCCGCGGCACGCGCGCCGCGGCGCGACACCACGTTCCACTACGCGGTGTTCGCCGCCGGCTTCCCGCCCGGCCAGGGTGGGCCGCCGATCGTCGACGCCGACCGCTACGCGGCGATGGACGGCCGCTACCCGACGGCCCCTCGCGGCGAAGCGCGCGACTGGGACGTGCTGCTCTCGTGCGGGCCGTTCGCGACGCTGGCGCCGGGGCAGACGCTGGACATGGCGATCGCGTTCGTGGTGTCGCCGTCGCCCGACAGCATCGCCGCGGGTGCCATCAACGCCCGGATGCTGTGGCGCGGCACGCGTTACAACTTCGAGCCGGACCGGCAGAGCAACCAGTGGAACGTCGGCGAGACGGGCATCAACGGCCACGAGATCTGTTACGAGCCGCCGCCCGGTGTGGTGTTCAACTACGACCCGCATTGCCCGAACAAGTTCTACGACGACACTGCCTACAAGCCACTGCCGGACGACTTGAACTGGCTGCAGGCCACCGAGGTCACGTACACACAGGGCAAGTGCATCTGGACCGACTTCGATTGCGACGCGTGCACCGGGTTCGGCGGCAACGAGACGCACGTGCCGTGGCAGGTGGGCGGGCTCTCGCCGCCGAAGCCGGCGATGGCGGTGACCGAGCGCGACTCCACGATCGAGCTGGCGTGGGACAACACGCCGGAGATCATGGTGCAGCAGCCCGGCGGCTGGGATCCGGCGTTCCAGTTCGGCGGCTATCGCATCTATCGCGTCGACGACTGGCGGCGCGAGTCCATCCTGCCGGGGCCCGAGCGCTGGCAGCGGATCGCGGCGTTCCGCCCGCCGGCGCTGGGCTTCGCAGGCACGCCGCTCGCCACCGTGACCGATCCGTCGGTGCGATCGGACGGGACCGTGTACGGGACGCCGCACTACCCGGTGGGCCGGTATCGATTCCGCGACCGTGAGGTGCAGTTCGGGTTCGACTACCTGTACGTGGTGACGACCGTGTTCACGAAGCTCACGGTCGTGGCGGGCGCACCGGTGCTGGCCGAGCTCGAGAGCCCGCTCACCGCGTCCTTCAACGATCTCGTGCAACCGCACACGCCGTCGCGGCCGGCGAGCGGC
>Ga0066903_100004723_pt1 | contig 11599 bp, 13 predicted proteins | sample PanSoiMetaGPlot1_FD_67491 | JGI IMG/M metagenome (GOLD analysis project Ga0066903, IMG submission 67491) | Tropical forest soil microbial communities from Panama analyzed to predict greenhouse gas emissions - Panama Soil - Plot 1 (version 2) | ecosystem: Environmental > Terrestrial > Soil >...
TCCTCGCGACGCCAGCTGAACGGAGTGCGGTCGGTCCCGCCAAGGGCACGCATGGGAGGGAGATCGGCCGGTTTCAGGGCGTCCGACATGCCTCATCCTGGTGATCCGGCGCACCCCTGGAAGGAGTCCGGCGCCCGTGGAATGCTATGCCGGTTGCGGGTCCCGCTCGTCGCCCTGACGCTCCTCCTCGGCTTGCCTGCGATCGCTCAGGCTGGTCCGCCCAAGAGCGCCATCTTCTTCTATCCGTGGTACTCCAATGTGCGCCACGACGGCGCGTACGCCCACTGGACGCAGGGAGGCCACAATCCGCCGTTCGACGTCGCCTCCCAGTTCTATCCCCTGCGCGGCGCCTACTCGAGCGGCGACCCGAATGTGCTCCGCGCGCAGATGCACGACATCGCCGTCGCCGGAGTCGACGAGGTCGTCAGCTCGTGGTGGGGACTGGGCTCGCCGGAGGACAGGCGCCTGCCGGAGGTCATGCACGCGGCGAAGCGCTACCACCTCCGCGTCGCCGTCCAGCTGGAGCCGTACGACGGCCGGACTGTCGACTCGGTCGGGGCGGACCTCGTCTACCTGCGCAAGCTCGGCATCCGCGACGTATACATCTACCGCTCGAACGACTTCGCCGCGGAGGCGTGGTGGCCGGTGACGCGGCAGCCGAGCGGCATGCGGCTCTTCGCCCAGACCGGCCACGTCGGCTTCGCCGCCAGAGCAGGGTTCGCCGGCTTCTACACGTACGACATCCTCGTCTACGACGGCGCGAAGTTCGGGCGCATGTGCGACCAGGCGCGCGCCCTCGGGATCCTCTGTGCGCCTTCGGTCGGACCCGGGTACGAGGCCACGGCAGCCACAGGCGACACGCGCGTGAAGCCGCGACTCGATGGAGGAACGTATGACTCGATGTGGCGCGCCGCGAACGATGCGGGGGCGGACATCGTGACGATCACGAGCTACAACGAGTGGAGCGAGGGGACGCAGATCGAGCCGGCCGGGCACGGTGGGCGCTACGAGAGCTACAACGGCGCGTACGGCCTCCACGGCCGCGCAGCCGCCCACGCGTACATCATGCGCACGCGCTACTGGACGAAGCTGACCGCCCGTTAGACGAACACGTCGGCGGCGCAGCCGGCGATCAGGCCTTCGAAGACGTCCTCCACGCCGCGCAGCGACGGATGCGAAAGGTCGACCTCGATATCGTCCCACCGCTCGAGCCCGAGTGCCCCGGCGCCCTCGTCCGCACCGAAGCAGAGCAGCGTCCCGGTCGGTATGACGCCGCGGCGCCCGCTCTGGCGTCGCGCGATCCCCTCGAGCTCGCGGAGCTCCTCGAGCGGGTCGATGCGGACATTCGAGTCGGAGCCGATGCAGATGCCGACGCTGCGCGTCCGCACACGCTCCACGGGCAGGAAGCCGTCACCGAGGTTCGCCTCGGTCGTCGGGCACGCGCAGATGCGCGCCCCGGCGCGCGCGAGCAGGTCGAGCTCGTCGCCGTTCGCGTGGGTCGCGTGGACGACGGTCGTCCGTTCGGTGAGGCAACCGGTCCGCTCGAGCAGCTCGATCGGCCGGACGCCGTGCTCGGCCAGGCACTCCTCGATCTCCCGCGGCTGCTCGTCGGCATGCACGTGCAGCGGCAGGCCCTCGGCCCGGGCGTAGCGGCCGATCTCCTCGAGCCATGCCGCCGTGACGGCGCGGACGGAGTGCGGGGCAAGGCCGACGTCGATGCCCCGGCCGCGGAGCTCCTCGATCTGCCCGAGATACTCCGCGACCGACTCCTGCCGGAAGCGAGGGAGCCCGCCGCGCTCGTAGGCCGCGAGGAGCAGGACGATCCGGATACCGGCCTCGTCGGCGGCATCGACGGCCGCGAGCGCCTCCTCGAAGCCGAGGTAGTGGAACTCGCCGACGGCCGTGTAGCCGGCAGCGCGGAGCTCGCCGTAGACGTCGACGTAGCCGTGCCGCACGGTGGCGGGCGTCTGGCGCTCGGCTTCCGCCAGCATCAGCTCGCGCCACGCCCAGAAGTCCCCGCCGCTGCCGCGGCCCCGCAGTGCGCGCTGGAATGCATGGCAGTGGGCGTTGACGAAGCCGGGCAGGGAGAGCGTCTCTGGCACGGGCGTATCCTTTCCACACCGATGGCGACCCGCGCCGTGTCCGCGCCTCTGCAAGCGCTTCCGAACGCGCTCACGATCGCGCGCCTGATCCTCATCCCGATCTTCGTCGTCCTGATGATCCAGGCCGGGGGAGAGCCGAGCTGGCCCGCGGGAATCGTCTTCGGCGTGGCCGGCATCACCGACCAGATCGACGGCTTTCTCGCGCGTCGCTGGCACGTCGAGTCGGAGTTCGGCCGGATCTTCGACCCACTGGCCGACCGGCTGATGATCGACGCCGCGGTCATCCTGCTCTTCGTCTACGACCGCATGCCGCTCGCCGGCCTGATCGTGATCCTCGGCCGCGACCTGCTGCTCCTGCTCGGCTACAAGACGATCGCGCCCGAGGGCTACGAGCTCAACGTCAACGTCATCGGCAAGGCGGGGACGTGGCTGCTCTACGCCGGCATCGCGTTCCTGATCGTCACCGAGCCGTCGACGCGCTGGCCGGGCTGGATCTTCTGGACCGGCCTCGTCCTGGCAGTCGTTGCGGGGCTCGTATACGCGTACGGCGCCTGGAAGGAGGCCCGCCGGTGAAAGCTGTCGTCATGGCAGGCGGCGAGGGCACGCGTCTCAGACCGCTCACGTCGAACCAGCCCAAGCCGATGGTCTCGATCGTCGGCAAGCCCTGCATGGAGCACATCCTCGAGCTCCTCCGCGAGCACGGGCTGACCGACGTGATCGTGACCGTCGCGTTCCTCCCGCAGGCGATCCGGAGCTACTTCGGGGAGGGCGACACGCTCGGGCTGAACATCGGCTATTCCGTCGAGGAGTCGCCGCTCGGCACGGCGGGCTCGGTGCGCCTCGCTGCGCGCCAGCTCGACGAGACGTTCCTCGTCATCTCCGGCGACGCGCTCTGCGACCTCGACCTGACGAAGCTGATCGAGTTCCACAAGGAGCGTGGTGCGGCCGTCACGATCGGGCTCAAGTCGGTCGAGAACCCGCTCGAGTTCGGCATCGTCGTCACCGACGAGGAGGGGCGGATCGAGCGCTTCCTCGAGAAGCCGTCCTGGGGCCAGGTCTTCTCGGACACGATCAACACCGGCATCTACGTGCTCGAGCCGGAGGTGTTGCGGCACGTCCCGACCGACCGGCCCTACGACTTCTCCAAGGAGCTGTTCCCGTACCTGCTCGAGATGGGGCGCCCGCTGTACGGGTTCGTGATGGACGGCTACTGGCAGGACATCGGCAACCTCGACCAGTACCGGCAGGCGAACTTCGACGCGCTCGACGAGAACGTGAAGCTGAACATCCCCGGTATCCGCATCCGCGGCAACGTCTGGCTCGGCGAGGGAGTCGAGATTCCGGACCTCGACCAGGTCGAGGGGCCGGCGCTGCTCGGGAACTACTGCCGCATCGCCCCCGGCGCGAGCGTCGGCGCCTACTCGGTGCTGTCGAACAGCGTGACGTTGCGCGAGCGAACGCGCACGACCCGCTCTGTCATCGACGCGTCGACGCACATCGGCCGCAGCTCGCTGATCGAGGGTGCGATCCTCGGGCGCTCGTGCGACATCCGCGCGCACGTGCGCATCCACGAGGGCGTGGCGGTCGGCGACGAGGTCACGGTCGGCGCCGAGAGCGTGATCATGCCCGGCGTCCGGATCTACCCCTACAAGGAGGTCGAGTCCGGATCGCAGATCAACGAGAGCCTGATCTGGGAATCTCGGGCGAGCACGCGGCTGTTCGGGCGCGACGAAGTCGCCGGGCTCGTGAACGTCGACCTGACGCCGGAGGTCACGGTCCGCATCGCGGCGGCGCTCGGGACCGCGCTGAAGCGCGACGCGCGCATCGTCGCCAGCCGGGAATCGGCACCCGCCTGCAGGATGATCAAGCGCGCGATGATCAGCGGCTTCACCTCGACGGGCCTCGAGGTCGCCGACCTGCGCGTGCTGCCCTCCGCGGTCGCCCGCCACCTGCTGAAGAGCGAGGGCTACGACGCGGGCTTCCACGTCGGCACGAGCCAGATCGATCCGGAGGTGGTGCAGATCCGGTTCTTCGAGCAGCCGGGCATCCAGCTGTCGTCCGCGCTCCAGAAGGAGATCGAGAAGAACTTCACGCGCGGCGAGCTGCGGCGTGTCGGCTTCAGCGACATCGGCCGCATCACGTATCCGGCGCGGATCCGCGAGACCTACTCGCAGGATCTGCTCGGCAGCCTCGACGTCGGCGCGATCCGCGCGCGTGGCTTCCGGCTCGTCGTCGACTATGGCTTCTCGGCCGCGTCCTACGTCCTGCCTGAGGTGCTCGGGCCGCTCGGCGTCGAGTCGGTGTCGGCCCACGGCTTCACGACCGACCGCAGCGACTCGGGGACGGCGCTGCTCCGCGAGGCGATCGGGCAGGTGAAGCAGCTCGTGCCCGCCGTTGGCGCCGACTTCGGCGTCGTGTTCGACCGCTCCGCCGAGCGGCTCTACCTCGTCGACGAGGGGGGCCGCGAGATTCCGGTGGAGCAGGCGCTGCTGCTCTTCCTCCGGCTGATCGGCTCCAACGGCAAGCGCGGCAAGCTCGCGTTCCCGATCACCGTCACGAGCCAGGTCGACCGCCTCCTGGACGGGAGCGGGCTGGAGGTCGTGCGGACGCCGGCGTCGCTGGCAGACCTGACCAAGGCGGCGGCCGAGGACGGCGTCATCTTCGCCGGCGCCGTCGGCGGCGGCTACGTCTTTCCCGAGTTCCTGCCGGCGTACGACGCGATCGCGAGCCTCTGCAACTTGCTGGAGCTGCTCGCGCCGGTCCGGCGGCCGCTCTCGGAGCTCGTGGCCGACCTGCCCGCCCCGACGCTCGTACACCGGCAGATCCCGTGCCCATGGGCGCTCAAAGGGGTCGTTATGCGGGTGCTGACCGAGCGGCTCCGCGACCAGCGCCTCGACCTGCTGGACGGGATCAAGGTCTTCGACAAACGGGGCTGGGCGCAGGTGCTCCCCGACCCCGACGAGCCGCTCATCCACATCTACGCAGAGGGGGCGACCAAGGAGGAGTCGGAGGCGCTCGAGAAGGAATTCCGCGACATGGTCGAAGAGATCATGGAGAGCGAAGCCGCGGCCACGGTCTAAACTCTCAAGTACAGCTTGACCCTCGACCCGAAAGGCGGCCAGGTGGAACCTCTGCCCGATCTCGGCTCTCTCTCCGACGACGACCTCAAGAAGCTGATCGACGAGCTGACCCAGCAGGAGAACGAGATCTCCTACCAGCGGCGCCTGCTGCACGGGAAGATCGACATCCTGCGCGCCGAGCTCGTCGCGCGTCTCCAGAAGACAGGCGGTCAGAGCGTCCTCGACCAGGTCGACGTCGACCACCTGACGGAGATCCTCACCTCGAAGGCCGCTCCCCCCGCTTGAGCCACTTCTACTGCCAGGAGTGCGGGTTCCAGAATCCGGAGTCCGCCAATTACTGCGCGCGCTGCGGCGCCCTGCTCGTCAAGGACGAGGGCGGGGCCGAGGCGACGCAGACGTTCACGCCCGAGGAGGGCGACGAGCCGTCCGAGGCGCTCGAGGACCTGGGCGTCAAAGGCCCGGCGCTCGTCGTCCGCTCGGGCGGCGGCCGCGCCGGGGAGATGTTCCCGCTCGAGGGCGAGACCACCGTCGGTCGGTCGCCCGACTGCGGCATCTTCCTCGACGACGTGACCGTGTCGCGGAAGCACGCGGTCCTGGGCGAGCGCGACGGCGACTACTTCATCGAGGACCAGGGCAGCCTCAACGGCACCTTCGTCAACCGCAAGCGGGTGGAGTCGGCGCAGCTCTCCGACGGCGACGAGCTGCAGGTCGGCAAGTACCGCTTGACCTACTTCGCGCGCTGATGGCCACGGCCTCGAAGACACGGCAGCTCACGATCGGCACGGTCTGCGGCCTGCTCAAGGACGAGTTCCCGGACATCTCGATCTCGAAGATCCGCTACCTCGAGGACCAGGGGCTGCTCGCGCCGCGGCGGACGCAGGGCGGCTACCGCCTGTTCAGCGAGGAGGACGTCGAGCGGCTCGAGACGATCCTGCGCCTGCAGCGCGACGAGTTCCTGCCGCTCCGCGTCATCCGGCAGCAGCTCGCGTCGCCCGCTTCGCGCGAGCGGAAGCGCCGGCGCGCGCTCGACGTGGACGAGGGGGAGCTCGACCTCGACGAGCTCTGCGAGCGCGCGGGGATCGACGCCCGGCTCGCGCGCGAGCTCGAGGACTTCGGGCTGCTGTCGCCGCGTACCGAGAGCGGTCACAAGCGCTACTCCGAGCTCGAGGCGGACATCGCCGCCGCATGCGGCCGACTCGCGCAGTTCGGGATCGCGCCGCGGCACCTCCGTTCCTTTCGGACGGCGGCAGACCGCGAGGCCGGGCTAGTCGAGCAGATCGTCGGGCCCGCGCTGCGCTCGCGGAACCCTGAGCGACGGCGGGCCGGGACGGAAGACCTCGAGACGCTCGGCGCCGTCACCGCAGAGCTGTCGCAGCTCCTTTCCTGGCGCGCGCTTCGCCGCGTTGCGTCAACATGATCGGGTGAATCTCGCCGAAAAAGTCCGTGAGGTCCCGGACTGGCCGCAGCAAGGCGTCGGCTTCAAGGACGTCACGCCGCTGCTTGCCGACCCGGATGCACTCAGGTACGCGATCGACGCGTTGGCGGAGTGGGGGCGGGAGAAGAAGCCCGACCTCGTGCTCGGCGCGGAGGCGCGCGGCTTCATCCTCGGTGCGGCGATCGCCCGCGAGATCGGCTGTGGCTTCGTGCCGGCGCGGCGCCCCGGGAAGCTGCCGCCGGAGACGATCAGCGCGACCTACGCGCTCGAGTACGGCCAGAACGCACTCGAGCTGCACCCGGACATGATCCCGCCGGGCTCGAAGGTGCTGATCCACGATGACGTGCTCGCGACGGGCGGCACCGTCGAGGCAATCGGCGAGCAACTCGTCGAGAAGCTCGGCGGCGAGGTCGTCGGCTGCTGCTTCATCATCGAGCTTACATTCCTCAAGGGCCGCGACCGGCTCTCCAAGTACGACCTGCACGCCCTCATCGAGTACTAACGAGCGAGAGCTTTGCTCTCGCTCGTTTGACGGGTGCGCCGCTTCGCGAGGGGCTCGGACCCCGAAGGGGTATGACGCCGGCAGTTCGGGGGTCAGGTTTACCGTCCGGTTGGTCGATTAGAAGACCAGGATGTACGACGCGCTGACGGGACGGTTCACGTTCCCGTGTCCCGCACGGGGTGAGACGCGCGTCACTCTTTCGGCCTTTCGCCAGCTTGAGCGCCTACCGGGCGCGGCGCATCCGGCCGTGTTCCAGGTGCTGTTCGCCTGTTCGTGCGGCGAGGAGCACGAGGGCCTCGTCACGCACGACGACCTCGACTGGGCTCCGCTCGGCCTGCAGGGCGGCGTCTTCTACAACCTGATGACCTCGCGGCTCGACGTCGTGGACGTCGAACTGGGCGACCTTGCCGCCCGAAGGATCCAGGCCGGCCAGTGGCCTTGGAGCTTCTTCTGCTATCCCGAGGAGCAGCCTCGGCCTGTCTTCCCGTCCTCGTTCTTCCTGCTCGCACCCGGCGACGGCTCACTCGGGCTCGCCGTCCGCTGCCCTGCCTGCCACAAGACCTCGGTCAATCTCGTCTCCCACGAGCACGTCGACTTGCCGTTCCACAACGATGCGGAAGTGGGGGTCGTCGAGCACGTCTTCGCCGACGACATTGCGCGGACGCTCGAGGAGTTCCGGGCAGAGCTCTATTCAGCCTCGTTCGACACCCGGCGGCTCGGGCTTTAGAACCGCGCCCGCCGGGTATCCCAGGGATACCTACGGAGCGAGGTGATCACGCAATGAAAGGAATGACCCGGGCTACGACCACCCTCGTGGCAGCGGCGGCCTCGGGCGTCCTGATCTGGTTCGCAACCCAGATCAACGACCAACACCGGGGCGGTTTCTGGGCCGTCTCCGGGCTGATCGCCGGTGCCGGGCTGCTGATGGCACTCTCACAGCTGCTCGGCGGCTGGACGAAGTGGGGCATGCCCCAGTTGTCGGCGAGCTTCCTGCTGACGGCATTCGTCCCGATTGCCGTCGTCTCGCTGTGGATCATCCTGGCGGCTGAGCCGGGGAACGCCTGGTTCCACCGCCACGTGCTCTCGTGGTCGAACAGCCTGCACATCCGCGGGCTCGTGGACGACCTCAAGCAGTACGTCCCGCTGTTCGCCTTCGGCGTCGGGCTCGTGTTCGGCTACTCGTTCGACACGAAGGGCCCGCGCACGGCAGGCGTCCCGCCGGCCTCGACGACGACACGCAGGCGCGGCCTCTTCGGCCGCCGGCGTCGTGCAACGGCCGTCGGCGACGACCGGGCGGCAGACGAGCCGGTGACCCGCGACCGGACCTCGACCGAGCAGGACGCGCCGGTCGAAGAGCCCGATCGCGTTACGACCAGCTAGCGAGCGAGCCGCTCCTCGGCGCGGCCGGGGAGCGGCTTTAGCTCTTTTCTAGGGATGCATCGGGCAAAGGCCCGGCCGATAACCACAACGCCATGTTCGACGCCTCGCTGACACCGCGCGAGCGCGGCTCAGAGCTCGTGCCCGAGCCCTGCGCTGCCCTGACCCGAGCTTCCTCCGTGCGGACGGCTGCGTTCGCGCGGCTCGAGGAGGAGCTCGGCGGGGAGCTGACACGCCTGCTGGTCGACGCGCTCGCACGCCGCCGTGCTGCGCGCGTTCGGGTCTAGCGCGCCGGGTCGTCTCCGCCCTGCAGGCGGATGAACAGGAACATCGCGCCGAACGCAAGCAAGGCGAAGATCAGTGCCGTTCCCTGGCTCACGCCGATCGCAAGCAGGCCGAACCACACGAAGAGACCGAGGAGGAACGCCCAGATGAAGGACGTGATGCCGGGATCGATCGAGGGGGGACGAAGATGCACAGCCGCGTGACTATACGGGACCAAAAGTTCACCGAGCCGGTTGCGCTTTCGTCCACCGCCTCCGCTGACCTTCCCCTTCCGGGTACTGCCCTCGGGTGCGACTTCGTCCTACTCGCGCTCCGTGCTCGGTGCAAGCAGCACACTAACGCTTTTGCGAACGCGGTCAAGGGCTCGAAAAGACGCTTGTGCGCAAATTGCGCGATTTTCTTTTTCCAACAGCCGGCGAGCGAATCATCCAGCTTGCCCAGGGACCAAAAAAGAAGACCCGCACGCGCTGTGCGGGTCCAAAAAAATTCGCCGAGCCGGTTTCGCTTTCGTCCCCCGCTTCCGCTGACCTTCCCCTTCCGGGTACTGCCTTCGGACTCGGCTTCGACCTACTTGCGCTCCGTGCTCGGCGCAAGCAGCACACTAACGGGTGGAGCTAGAGGGTCAAGGGGTTGAAAAAGGACGTGGCCGCAATTTGCGGAAATTTCATTTTTCAACATTTCCACAGTCATTCTTCCAACGTGTGGACAAGGCTGTGGAGAGGATCTTAGACGACGAACGCGAGCAATGCGGCGAAGCCCGCGAGCAGGCAATACCAGGCGAACGGTGTGAGCTTGTTCGTCTCGAAGTAGCGCATCAGGAAGCGCACCGAGAACCACGCCGCGACGCCTGCGCAGAGCGCGCCGGCAAGGGCGGGACCGCGAACGCCGTTGCCGTTCGGACCGAACAGGTCCGGCAGTTTCAAGAGCGCGGCCGCGCCGATGATCGGCGTCGCCAGCAGGAACGCGTAGCGCGCAGCGTCCTCGTGCGTCAGCCCGACGAACAGCGCGCCGCCCATCGTCACGCCCGAGCGGCTGATGCCCGGGAAGAGCGCAGCCGCCTGTGCAGTGCCGACGGCCACCGCCTCGCGGTAGCCGAGCGTCGCCAGGCGCTTCTCCGCATCCGGCCCGGTTGACGACTCGTCACTGCGCGCAAGCTCTTCTGCGCGCTCGGGTGCGCCGGGTGCGCGGCGGCGCAGGCGCTCGGCGGCGAACAGGATCAGGCCGTTCACCATCAGGAAAACGGCCGCAGCCTTCGGGTTCGCGAAGAGCGACCGCAGCTGATGCTCGAAGAGCAGGCCGAGGATCCCCGCGGGGATCGTCCCGACGACGAGGAGCCAGGCCAGCCGTGCGTCCGCGTCGTCGGGCGCGACCTGGCGGTCGCGCAGGCTCCGTCCGAGCCCGCGCAGGATCCGCATCCATTCCCGGAAGAAGAAGAGGAACAGCACGATCGCGGTCGCGAGGTGTGTCGCGACGAGGAAGGCGAGGTAGTAGGGCTCCTTCTGGTTGAGGTTCCAGCCGAAGAGCTTGGGGAGGATGACGGCGTGCCCGAGACTGGAGATCGGGAACAGCTCCGTCACGCCCTGGAGCAGCCCGATCACGATCGCCTGGAAGTATGTGATCAGGTGGCCGCCGGTTGCGGCGACGAGCGGCACTACGACGCGGCCGGCCGGTGGCGCGGTCCCGTCCGGAACCAGGCGAATGCGAGGCAGGCGAGCCCGAGCAGGATCGCGGCGATCCCGTGCTTCACATGATGGTGGCTCGAGGGGTGCGAGACGTGGCCAGGGAAGAACGACGGGATGTCGTGCTCGGTCTGCGCAAGGTAGATCACGCCGACGACGACGAGGGCGATGCCCACAATCGCCGCCACAACCGCGAGGAGACGGTCGTTTCGCATCGCGGGGACGTTACCCCACAGGCGGGCGGACGAGTGACGCGTACGGGATCGTCGTCGCGGGGTCGATGTAGACCGCGCGATAGACGAACGCGAGGGGGGAGAGGGGCGGCGTGTCGCGGAAGCTGAACGTCCCGTCGGGTGCCAGTTGGGCCTGGCCGGCGAGCGTCCGTCCGGCGCCGGTCTCGCGGTAGATCTCGACGACCCCGGACGGGCTCACGGCGCCGTCGATGCGACCGGAGACCGTCCCACCCTCGGCGGCGGCAGTGACTCGGATGGCTGGCCGCGTGGGGGACTCGAACCACTCGAGCCCGCTCGGGGTGGTGAGGAGGAGCTGGCGCCCCCCGGCCGGAGTGCGCGCGTAGCCGTCGAGCCGGCCGTCGAGCTCGGTGAAGGGGCCGTTGGAGTCGGCAAGCAGGCCGGCGTAGACGAACGAGTTGCCGAGCGTCGCCCAGTCGTAGGCGCCGACCTCGGCGTTGCCGCCGTCGACGAGCAGGGAGGCGAAGATTCCGTCGGGAACGGCCGTGTTCGTCGACTGAGTGTCGGCGCTGAGGGTCAGGAGAACGCTCGGGCCGTCCCCGGTCACCTCGCTCCAGGCCGACCAGAGCCCGGCGCTGCTCGCAAGCGCGGCGACCCGGCCGGCCGGTGTGCCCTCGCGCGCGGCGAACAGGAACTGGCCTTCCCAGCCCCCGCCGGACTTCGGGCCCCAGTCGATCGCCTGGTCGGTGGAGGTCTCGACGACGTGCAGGCGGCGGCCGACGAGCACCGGCGCTGCGCCGGGGACGAACTGGCTCGAGGGGAATCCGCCCTTCGTGATCCCGTGCGTGTGCAGTCGGCCGCGCGCGTCGGTCGTAACGAGCCGGAGCCAGCTCTTGCCGGACTTTCGCTGGAGCGCATAGGCGAACGCCGGCCGGCCGGCGGCGTCGA
>Ga0066903_100004724_pt1 | contig 11598 bp, 9 predicted proteins | sample PanSoiMetaGPlot1_FD_67491 | JGI IMG/M metagenome (GOLD analysis project Ga0066903, IMG submission 67491) | Tropical forest soil microbial communities from Panama analyzed to predict greenhouse gas emissions - Panama Soil - Plot 1 (version 2) | ecosystem: Environmental > Terrestrial > Soil >...
GAGGACACAATCGCGGCGTTCGACGGCAGGACAATCCACACCTACCACAGCGAGGGCGCGGGCGGCGGCCACGCTCCTGACATCCTGCGGGTCGTCGCCGAAGACAATGTGCTCCCCAGCTCAACTAATCCAACGCTGCCGTATGGGATCAACACTCAGGCCGAGTTGTTCGACATGATCATGGTGGTCCACAACCTCAACCCGAAGGTTCCCTCAGACGTAGCTTTCACCGAGAGCCGGGTCCGCGCGGAAACCATCGCCGCGGAAAACGTGTTGCATGACGAGGGCGCGATCTCCATGTTCTCGAGCGATTCGCAAGCCATGGGGCGCGTCGGTGAAAACTGGCTGCGCGTCATGCAGACGGCCGATTGCATGGCCAGATCGCGCGGGAAGCTGCCGGAAGATGCTGCCGGGAACGACAACTTCCGCATTCTTCGTTATATCGCCAAGATCACAATCAACCCGGCGATCACGACAGGCACGTCGCGCCTCATCGGCTCAGTCGAGCCAGGGAAGATGGCCGACCTGGTGTTGTGGGAACCTGCGTTCTTCGGCGCGAAACCCAAACTGGTGCTCAAGGGCGGCATGATCAACTGGTCCTTGATGGGCGACGTGAACGCGTCAGTGACGACCGCCGAGCCGGTGTGCTACCGCCAAAGCTTCGGGTCGCTGGGCACGGCGCTCGCGAAGACCTGCGTTAGCTTCGTCTCGCCTGCTGCCTATGAAGCCGGCGTGCGCGAGCGTCTGCAGCTCGGGCGGCAGGTCCGGGCGGTGGAACGAACCCGCACGATCACCAAACGCGATCTCGTGCGCAACAGTGAATTGCCCGCTATCGACGTGAACCCGGATACCTTCGCTGTCACGCTCAACGGAAAGCACGCGACCGTGGACCCCGCTCACTCGATCAGCCTGAACCGGCTGTACTTCTTCAGCTAGCCATGGATCTCGCCGCCGGATCAGATCCCCCGCCCACGCGGATCAGCTCCGTGCTTGGCCAGAAGAGCGAGGGCCTCTGGTCGGACCGGCTGAGTAGCTGCCGCGTTGACGTGCTGCGACTGAGCCAGGCTGAGGCGCATCGGAGCAGGCTGCGTAAGCGAACAAATGGTGGAGCCGAGGTCGCGCTGTCGCTAGACCGCAACACGGTACTCCGTGATGGCGCCGTCCTGGCCTGGGACGAGGATGGCCGGACGGCCCTGGTCGCTCGGGTCGATCTGGGCGAGGTCATGGTCATCGACTTCGGCTCGCTGCTCTCCGAGTCGGCTGAGATCCTGCTGGCGCGCAGCCTCCAGGTCGGGCATGCCCTTGGCAATCAGCACTGGCCCGCGGTGGTTTCGGGACGGCGCGTCTATGTACCGGTGACGCTGGCGCGCGACGTGATGGCAGCGGTCGTTCAGACGCACGGATTCGACGGCATCAGTTGCTCCTTCGCGCCGGGCGATGAGGTCGCGCGCGATCTGTCGCCGGATGACGCCCGCATGCTCTTCGCTAGCGCAGCCCCGCATCGACACGACTCGTTTCCGGGAGCCGTCAGCGAGGAGCCGCAGTGACCAGCGACGCGATCTCCCGGACCATGTCGGTGCTTCAATTCGGTGACTCTTTGCTGCCGGTTGGCTCGTTCTCTTTCTCGAATGGACTGGAATCCGCTGTTCAGCAGGGCGTCGTGCATGACACAACGACATTGGCCGAGTTCACTACGACGGCGGTGCACCGGGCGGCAACCTCGGACTGCATCGCGCTTCTCGAGGCGCATCGCGCCGCTGGCGGCGGCAACCTCGATGGCGTCATGGCCGCCGACGAAGCGGTCCTCTGCCGCAAACTCAGCGAAGAGTCGCGAGCGATGACCGTCCGGATGGGGAAAAGGCTGGCCGAACTCGGCGCTTCCGTCGTGCGCGTCCCAGTCCTGGATCGCTGCCGAGAGGAGATAGCAGGTCATCGGACGCCTGGCACGTATCCGGCTGTTCTGGGAGTGCTCTTCGCAGCGATAGGAGCACCGGAACAGGACGCTTTTTGCGTACACCAATATGGCGTCGCCATGACGACGCTAAGCGCGGCGCTTCGGCTCATGCGGATCGAGCCGCGGGACGTTCAGGTCATCCTGCACGACATCAGCTCGCTCGGCGAGGAACACTATGCGTCCGTGCGCAACCTTTCGCTGAGCGATATGGCTAGCTTCGCGCCGGCTGCCGACATTCTCGCTGCCATGCACGTTCAGGCGCACGTCCGCATGTTCATGAACTGAGGTGAGGTGTGACGGCGACCAGGATTGGCATCGGCGGACCGGTCGGATCCGGCAAGACCGCGCTGATCGAGACGCTCACTCCGCGCCTTGCGGAGCTTGGACTGAACGTGCTGATCATCACTAACGACATCGTGACCACGGAAGATGCCAGACACGTGCAGCGGACGTTGCGAGGTGTGCTGCCCAAGGAGCGCATCAGGGGCGTGGAAACAGGGGCGTGCCCGCACACGGCTGTTCGCGAGGACCCGAGCATGAACCTTGCGGCAGTCGAGGAAATGGAAGATCGCTTTCCGGACAGCGATGTGATCTTCATCGAGAGCGGGGGAGACAATCTGACGCTGACCTTCAGCCCGGCTCTCGTGGACTACTTCCTGTACGTGATCGACGTCGCGGCTGGTGACAAGATTCCCAGAAAGGATGGTCCTGGCATCTCTCAATCTGACCTCCTGGTCATCAATAAGGTCGACCTGGCGCCTTACGTCAATGCCAGCCTGAAGGTCATGGAGACCGATTCCAGGCTGATGCGCGGGGACAAGCCCTTCATCTTCACAAACTGCAAGACCGGCGAGGGAATCCCGGATGTCGTGGCTCAGATGAAACACGACGTGCTCTTCGACGTGCCGCCAGCAACGAGCGACGGGCAGTTGCGTGAGTCTTACTGAGGTTCCTGAACTCGCCGCCTACCGCGATGAGCCGAAGCAGCTGCCGAGCGGAACTCCTGGTAAGCACGGCGCACTAACCATGAAGTTTGTCTGCCAGGGCGAACGGTCAGTACTGGCAGATCTGGTCAGGAAAGCGCCCTTGCTTGTCCAGCAAGCTCTCTACTTCGACGAATACCTTCCCGGGTTGCCGTGCGTCTTCATCGTCACGACCACCGGGTGCGTCGTGCAGGGCGACCGCTTTGACATTTCCATCGACGTCGGCGCGGGCGCGATGGCTCACGTCACAACACAGGCGGCAACGAAGATCCACCGCATGGAAGCCAACTTCGCAGCGCAGTCCCAGCGGCTGAACCTTGCCGAGAACGCCTACCTGGAATTCTTGCCGGGCCCTACGATCCCGCACAAGCACTCGCGCTTCATCACGCAGACCATCGCGACCGTGGACACTAGTGCCACGCTGCTCTTTGCTGAGCTCCTGCAACCAGGCCGCAAGCATCATGGCACTGGCGAGTTGTTCGAGTACGACCTCTATTCTTCCTCTGTCGCTGTAACCAGGCCAGACGGCACGCTTTTGTGCTCGGAGAAGATGGTGTGCGATCCGCTGCGGGTCACCGTTCGCTCAGCTGGCGTGATGGGAAAGTTCGACGTGCTCGGGAGCGTTACGCTCGCTACCGCGCCCCACCATGCCGAGGCCTTGCTCGGCAAGGTGAGCACAGGATTTGATCCGGACGGCGGATGTCTCGCCGGTGCGTCCCGCCTGCCTCATGACGCCGGCCTGTCCTACAAGGTCCTCGGAATGGAGACTGAGCCGGTCAGCGCCAAGGTTCGGGAGTTCTGGAATCTCGTCCGGCATGAGGTGACAGGCGCGCCGATACCCGCGCCGCGCTCCTGGCGGTGATTCTGCGTTAATTGCCGGCCTGCTCGTTAGACCAAGTCAGCCTGCAAGGCCAGCCGCGTCAGGTCCGCACGGCGCTGGCTTCCTGTCCTGGCCAGGATCCGGTCGAGGCTGGAGCGGACAGCGGGGATGCTGATGGTGAGCTGGGCGGCGATCTGGGAGTTGGTGCGGCCCTTGGCGACGAGGGTGACCAGTTCGCGCTCGCGGCTACTCAAATGCGGCAGGCTCGGCTCCGCGGCGGGTTCCTTGGTTTCATCGCTTACCAGCATGAGCACGTACTCGGCTGCTACGGCCGGAGTCATCGCGGCACCGCGCTCCTCGGCCGCACGCACCTGGGCGGGTCCCAGTTCCTGGCGGGCCCTGCGCCGCGACGGATCGGATTCCATCGCTTCCTGCGTCATGCTCTCGGTTTCGCCCTGGCCTTCTGTCCAGGTGGCCCGCCTCGTGGCAGCTTCGGCCGCCCATACCGTGATGGCGTCCCGCCAGCGCTCGATGGCGACGCACATCTCGCCGCAGAGTTCGAGGCAGTTGAGCAGCAGCACGTTGGCCCTGGTCCGGCCGAAGAGCTCGATAACTTCGCGCAGGTGCTTGCGGGCAGAGGTCAGGCGACCGGCGTTGACGTCGAGCAGCGCCATCGAGAGCAGCCCGTCGCCCTGGTCGTAAAGCGCTCCGGCATCCCTGGCTGCGGCCAGAACTTCGGAACAGTACTGCTCGGCTTCAGCTGTCTCGCCGATCTCGCCCAGAATCCTTGCCAGGATGATGGTGCAGTGCCGACCGATGTATCCAGGTATAGCGGTTTGGTCGATCTGCTGCGCCTGGCGCAGCCACGCTACGGCTTCCTCGTTATTCAGCTGGTACACGGCCTCTGTCCCGAGCCAGTACAGCGCGTACGCCTCGCCGGCCGCATCGCCAAGTTCCCTAGACAAGGTGAGGGCCTTGCTCCCGTCCGTCGCGGCCTCGGGCATGCGGCCAAGGTTCGCTAGCGCGCCGGAACGCCACGCGAGCGCCCGGGCCAGCACAGGCGCCGGCGTGCGCTCCGCGAAGGCGTCTCGCACGGCGGTGAGGTGTCTGAGGCTGGTCGGCACCGTCGTGCCCGCGGTCAGGATGCCGCACCAGAGATGCGTTTCGCACCATTGCTGGCTCGCCTCGGCCGTGCGCTCCGCGGCTGCGGCCAGCATCTGGTAGCCGGTCGCCCAGCGGCCGCGCAAGAGCCACCACGGCGCTAGGGCAATGGCAAGCCTCGGCGCGGCATCTGAGTCGTGCTCCAGCGCCCAACCGAGCGCCTGCTGCATGGTCGCGTCCTCGGCGTCCAGCCACTGGGCTGCCGCGAGCTCTCCGTCGGTTCTTTCCAGGCCGGCCGCTGCCTGCTCGGCCACGTTAAGCGCGAATGTGGTCAGCGCGGCTGCCGCCGCGTGCTCCTCCCCGGTCTCGGCAAGCCGTCCGGCGCCGAATGCACGCAACGTCTCGAGCATCAGGTAGCGCCGGCGCCCGTCCCGGCCCTCTCGGGGAGGCACGATCAGCGAACGGTCGACAAGCCGCAGTACCGCGCGTCCCGCTTCAGGGCCGGCGACATCCTCTGCCGCGCCCAGCGTGAACGGGCCAGGGAATACCGAAACCAGCCGGAAGACACGCTGGTCCTCCTCGCTCAGCAGCTGATAGCTCCATTCCACCGTCGCCGCCAGCGACTGGTGCCTGGCCGGGGCGAGCCGGTCTGACCCCGCCAGCAGTCCGGCCTGATCGTCCAGGCGCTCAAGTAGCGGACCGACGCCAAGCGCCTCCACCCGCGCGGCAGCCAGCTCGATCGCCAGAGGAATCCCGTCGAGCCTGGACACCAGCCGGGTAACCGTTTCGGCCGTCTTGCTGGTCAAGGTGAAATGCGGGTCTGCCTGACGGGCCCGGTCAGCGAACAACGAAACTGCCGCTGACATGCCAGTCCCTCCCTGCTGGGCAGGCTCGAGCAGGTCAAGCGGCGGCAGGCGATACCTCGTCTCGCCGGGGACGCCGACCGGCGTGCGGCTGGTGGCTAGTATCCGCACATCATCTGCGGCCGAGAGCAGCGTCGCCGACAAAGCCGCCACAGCATCGATCAGATGCTCGCAATTGTCGAGCACCAGCAATACCTGGTGAGCGGTCAGCACCGCCACAAGCGCCTCCATCGCCGAACCGCCGCCCTGCTGGATACCGAGCGCAGCGGCGACAGCTCCGGGCACCAGGTCCGGATCTGTCACTCCGCCCAGCTCTGCTAGCCAGACGCCATCGGCGAACCGGTCACCCACCCGCCGGGAGACCTCGGCGACCAGCCGCGTCTTACCGACGCCTCCCGGCCCTGTCACCGTCACGAGGCGATACGTGGCCAGCAGCTCGGCGACCTCACTGAGCTCGGTGGAGCGACCGATGAAGCTGGTCAGCGCGGATGCGAAACCATGCACGCCCGCCGAGACCCCGACCGTTGGAACCGGCGGACCCGCACTCTTCAGCGGCGGGAACTGATCAGGAAGGCCGGCGGCGAGCAGCTGGTAGATCCGCTCCGGCGACTCAATGTCCTTCAGTCGGTGAAAGCCCAGGTCGCGTAGCGACGTCTCGCCGGGCAACCGCGACCCGACCAGCATCCGCGTCGCCTCTGACAGCACGACCTGCCCACCGTGCGCCGTGGCGGCGATCCGTGCAGCGCGGTGAACATCTAGCCCGATGTACCCGTCCTCGTGCCTGACCGGTTCCCCGGAATGCAGGCCCATCCGGACGCGTACCGCGATCCCGCCTGGCCAGTCATGCGCGGCAAGGGCGCGCTGAGCAGTGACGCAGCACCGGACGGCGTTGGCGGCAGACTCGAACACGACGAAGAAGCTGTCTCCCTCGGTCCCCATCTCCTGCCCGCCGCAGTTGGAGATCGCCGAGCGCAGCAGGGCACGCTGCGCCGATAGCGCCTCGCCGTAGCGGTCACCAAGATCGTGCAGGAGCAGCGTCGAGCCTTCGATGTCGCTGAACAACATGGTGATCGTGCCGGTAGGGAGCTCCCCCATGCCCCGATTATTGACCAACCATCCCCCCGGACATGATGGGTCTCAGGCATGCATTACCGACTCGTAGTCCACCTCACCGCCGCTGACGTCGGTCAGCGCGTCGTGATTCGCTGGCATGCGCCACGACCTGAGGGCGGCGCGCAGATGACGGACGTCCTTGGGGTGCTCGAGGAAGCAGACGACAAATCTTTCGCAGTGCGCCGGAGCCGAGACGGACAGCTAATCGTTATCCCGCGCGAGCTCGCGCTGGCCGGAAAGGTCGTTCCACCGCCACCAAAGCGACCTGGCAAATAGGCGCCATCTGGGCCTGTGCGGGTTCGCGCCGGAGTCTGGTAGATGGGTCAGTCCGGCGGCTATGGTTCTGGCACTAGCCTCAGCGTCCAAAGGACACGCGTCGTGAATAATGACGGCCCGCAGAATGCGCAGCAGGCGAGCGACACCCTGCCTTCCCCTCCCGCTATGCCGCTCGTGCCGAGTTCTGAGGTGTACCGCGGCATGCCGCGGTTGGTGCTGGATGGCGGCGTCCGATACTGCCTCGGATGGCAACGAGACCGCAAGGCCGGCCCAAGCTTCGTGGTCGCCAAACTGAGCCCCAGAGTCAAGGTTATTCAGCGCTTTCCGATGACTGAGGAGGGCTGGGCTCAGGCATGGGAATCGCTCGTTGGATATGACACCGCAGCTGTCAAAGCAATCGCGGCGCACTTTGCCGAACGTGAGGCACGCAAGCGTTCGTCAGACAAGCTGGCGGCGCTAGACGCCCAGTCGCTGTGCCTCATGCGACGGGTCCGTTTCAATGGCGGGTCAGGCCAGATGCCGCTAGCCAAGGGTCAGATGTCTGACCTGCGCTTCATGAGCGACAGAGTCATGGTGTGCGCGCCTGGCTCCCCTGAGGTCATCCTTGAGATGCCGTATCAAGACGTCGAGACTGTGGACGTCAGTGGGTCGGATTCGACCAGGTCGGGGGGTGACGTGGTTCTCGCGACTCTGGGTATCGGTCTACTGGGCGCCCTGATCGGACTGCTGGTCCTGGGGCTAGCGGGCCTGATCCTCGGCGCGCTGATATTTGGCATGATTGGAGCGTTGGTGGGATCCAATTGGACCAAGGTCGAAACCTCGATACGGCTACGCGGCCGCGACGCTGAGTACTACTTCGTGAATACCGATAAGCGCCCCGAAGCCCTGCGGATAGAACTATCCAAGCCTCTTATCGCCATTGATAAAGCCGGCCCAGTGCGTCAGGACGGCGGCGACGAGCCGGCGAAGCTCGCGCCAGAGCCGGTGCCTGACCAGCTCAGCAGGCTTGGGACCCTGCTGCAGCAGGGCCTGATCACGCGCGATGAGTTCGAGCTACTCAAGGCCAGGCTGATAGAACAGCCCTAGCGCGGCGAGCTGGAGCCTATCGAGGGTGCTTCACGATTCGAGCTCGACCGGGTCACCCACGGTGACTCTGCCGGGTTCCACCGTTGAACCATAGACGCCTAGCCTCGTGTCGCGGTGCTGTGTGATCGCGCGCAAGACCGCCGGGTTCCGGTGAAGTGTCTCCGGATCGATTGTTGTCATCACGCACCGCTGGTCGCGCTGATCGACTCGCATTCGCAGCGCGCCCAGCCGCAAAGTCCGGCCGACCCAAGAGTCCTCAGGGAAGTCGCCGTCATTGGCCTCGACAACGATGTTCGGCCGGAATCGAACCGCCGTGAGTTCGGCGCCGACCAGCCGTCCAAGACTGGTCAGCGTTTGCGTTGTCAGAAGGGAGAGCGGCATGGTGTCGAAGACGCCGCGATTCTGCTTAATGACGCGCACGCCCGGGCTCAGTTCGTTCGCGAGCGTCGGATCGGCAACGTCGAGTTCGTCGCCGGATGGTGTACGCACGAGCGTCTGCGAGCCGTCGGGCCGGTCAGGCTCGGCGAAACGCGGGCGGTAGAGCGCCATTTCGGGGCGCTCGCGGATAGTCAGCCAGGGAAAGCCGCTGTCCACCTGCGATTCGCGGACAAAAGCCCACCGGCGATCGCCGACCAGGCCCTGCCACGAGACCTCGACGCCATCCAGTCGCTCGGCGCGCATGGATTTCACCGGGTATCGGAACAACCCGGCGACGTGACCCACCACCGTCATGACCGCCTCCGAAACTTTGAAGGCGCCCTTACCGATGAAGCGATGTCGAGCGTGGCGGACCGTATCCGTCGCAGCGCCTCTCAACGCAACCAGCATCGCATATCGGACCCGCTTTACTGCTCCCTCGTCATCGGCTCCCGACCGGCGAACCATTGGCGGTCTGGGTGCGGCCGGGTTGGGTATTCCAGGCCACGTGCGAGCCGGTCGGCCAGCCGCAGGGCGTCCGGGATCCGGTACGGCCCGGCCATCCTCTCGACCAGACTGGCCCCATCCTCCACCTCAACTCCGGCGGCGGTCACGTAGAGCGGCCTGGCTGACCTGCCGCGGCGCACCTGCGCGGCGTGCACTGCGCCGCGGAAGAACGTCTTGGCAACTCCGATCACCGGCACCCCGAGTTCGGTATGCACGTGGGCGCCGAGACCAGGCCGTCCGGTCGGGCTCAGGTCGACGTATCCGTCGATCACGATCATTGCCAGCCCGGCCACGCCCTCGCACACGGCGCGGACTGGCGGCAGCTCGCGCCGCCAGAACTCTCCAGGCCGGTAAGCCGGAGCTGCCGACGTCATTGCTGTCGTCGACCACAAGACGGCCCCGAACTCCGGATCGGCAGCGGTGACAAGCGCCGCGCGAGCACCGGTCTCGCCAAGGTAATGCACATCTACCGCGGCGTACATCCCGGCTGAGGGTGGACGGTCATCCACTGTCACAGCCGCATCGTCGCATCAGGACCGCGCAAAGGCGCGACAGTGGTGTCAGCCTCAGCAGCATCGCTCCGGTCGTGGTGTCAGGCCGAGCGGCCGGGGTAAGCGCCTATATGTGAACCAACATGATCAGCAGGCAATCGATGACCTGTTTCAGCACCTTTACCGGTCTACCGCGCAGTCTGGACCACCGGATCGCGATGCCGAGGCCAGGATCAGGCGGCACCTTCAGCAGGGCCCGCCCGGACTGACGTATCAGATGGCGCAGACGCTCGTGGGACAGCAAGCGGCGCTCAGGCAGCTGCGAGCTCAGCTTGCTGACTGCGAGCAGCAGCTGAGGCAGAGCGGGCTTTCGGGGCAACAGGGTTACGGGCAGCAATACCAGCAGCGTGCAGGCTGGGGGTCAGGCGGCCAGGGCTTTCTGGCGGGAGCGGGCCAGATAGCCCTGGGCGTCGGAGGCGGCATCCTCGCGGCAGAGGCGCTGAGCAACCTGTTCGGGGGCGACGGGCTCTTCGGAGATGACGACGGCGGCGATTACGACGACCGCGGGGACTACGACGGCGGCCAGAACGACAGCGGCCAGGCCGACAGTGGGCAATACGACGGCGGCCAATACGACGGCAATGGCGGGTACGACGACACGGGATTCGACGGCGGCGGTTTCGACGACGGCGGATTCCAGTAGCCCCCCAGCGAGCTTCCGGTCCGTATCCCGGACACATGTACGAACTTGTCAGTGAACCCTGCAGCAGGAGAGCATGTATGCCCTCCTGCTTTCCTAGCCGGGCGAATCTTTCCTCTTGACAGGGCGTGCCGGTCGTTTCAGGCTGGTCCCCTCACGAATAGCCGTGCAACGGACAAGTGTCCGCTCAATGGGAGAGACTGCGGCATCAGTTCGGCGTTAACGGCGAGCAGCCGCTGTCGCTCCGGAAGAGGAAGCAGGCATGCCGGAACGACACGTCCCCGTCCTGGTGGTGGGTGGCAGCCTTGTTGGCCTCACTACCTCTGTCCTGCTGGCGCGCTACGGCGTTCCGCATCTGCTCGTCGAGAGCCACGCTGGCACGGCGATCCATCCGCGGGCGGCATCGTTCCACCAGCGGACGATGGAGGTCTTCCGCTCCGCCGGGCTGCAGCGCGACGTAGAGGAATCTGCGGCCAGGGAGTTCCGTCAGGGCGGCGCGATCGTCGCGGTGGAAAGCCTCGGCGGCAAGGAACTGGCTTACTTCTACCGCTCGTACAACGACGGTGTTGAGGGTCTCAGCCCCACCGACCGCCTCTTCATCACTCAGGTCGGGCTAGAGCCGATCTTGCAAGAGCGAGCCACCGCTATGGGCGCGGAGCTCATGTTCGGCACCGACTTGGTTTCCTTCGAGGAACGCGATGACCATGTCGTCTCGGTGATCCGCGGACATGGCGGCGGCGCTGAGGAAGTGGTCATCTCCGATTACCTCGTAGCGGCTGATGGCGCGCACAGCGCAGTGCGGGAACGGCTCGGGATTGCGATGACGGGCCGCGGCAGCTTCGCCGACTGCATCACGATCTATTTCAAGGCCGACGTGAACAAGCTGATGGGTCAGCGGAACCTCAGCGTCGTCTACGTCAACCACCCGCAGCTCACCGGGTTCTTCCGGTTCTCCTTCGCCGGCGACTCCGGCTTCCTGGCGGTTTTCTCCACGGTCGAAGCGGACGGCAGCCGGGATACCCACATCGGCGCGGATATCTCAGCTGACCGGTGCGTCGACCTGGTCAGGACCGCCCTCGGAAGTGAGCCCGACCAGCCGGTAGAGATACAGAGCGTCCAGCAATGGAGCGCGATGGCCGACACGGCCGAGAAGTTCGGTTCAGGGCGGGTATTCCTGGCAGGCGACTCGGCCCACGTCATGCCGCCCACCGGAGGCTTCGGCGGGAACACCGGCGTCGCTGACGCGCACAACCTGGCTTGGAAGCTCGCTTTCGTCACCCGCGGTAT
>Ga0066903_100004725_pt1 | contig 11597 bp, 3 predicted proteins | sample PanSoiMetaGPlot1_FD_67491 | JGI IMG/M metagenome (GOLD analysis project Ga0066903, IMG submission 67491) | Tropical forest soil microbial communities from Panama analyzed to predict greenhouse gas emissions - Panama Soil - Plot 1 (version 2) | ecosystem: Environmental > Terrestrial > Soil >...
GAAGGCAGCTTTGCCGACTTCGTGCGACTCTCCGGCAAGAGTCTGGAACTACGAACGCAGCGATATCACGACTGGCGCAAAAAACGTGTTGAGCACGGCGTGTGGCCGTTCTCAACCCAGTTGCAATCCGCCCCCGGACCGGTGGCAACCGTGCTCGACGCGGCTGGCACGGAGCGGACCGGCGTGAACTTCGCGTCCTACGACTACCTTGGACTTTCCACGCACGCGGAAGTTCGAGCCGCAGCGATCGACGCCATCAATCAATACGGCTTGCAGGTCGCGGGTGCGCCGATCCTGCAGGGTAACTCACCGTTGTCCGTGCGGTTGCAAGAGGCGGTCGCGGAGATGCTCGAACTGCCACATGTGCTCTTGTTTCCCACCGGATGGGCGTCTGGATTTGGCGTCATTACCGGCTTGATCCGCGCCAAAGACCACGTGGTTCTTGATCAGTACGCGCACAACTGCTGCGTCCAGGGAGCGATGGCCGCCACGCATAACGTGCATCGAGTGCGGCACCTCTCGACCGACGCCTTCGTGCGGCAGCTTCGTCGCATTCGCGCCACCGATGCGGACAACGCCATCCTGGTCGTCACCGAGGGAATCTTTTCGATGAACGGCGACTCGCCGGATCTCGCCGCGCTTCAAACCGCTTGTCACGAATATGACGCGACGCTGCTGGTTGACTCTGCTCACGATCTTGGAGCGGTCGGGCCTGGCGGTTCAGGCACCGTGGGTCTTCAGGGACTCCTCGGCAAAGTGGATCTCGTCATCGGCAGCTTCTCGAAGGTATTCGGAGCCAATGGCGGATTTGCGGCCACGTCGTCGCCAGCAATCAGCGAGTACTTGCGCGCCGGCGCGCCGTCGCGAACGTTTTCGAATGCGCTCTCGCCCCATCAGTGCGCGGCTGTGCTGAAAGCCGTCGAGATCGTCCGCAGCGCCGAGGGCGACGGGTTGCGAGAAAAGGTGAGCTCACTGGCTCACGTGCTGCGCGAGACGCTTGCCGCGTCGGGAGTCGTCTGCCTCGGCAAACCCGGACCGCTCGTTCCCGCACTGCTGGGACGAGAAGCGGTGGGCCGGATCACGGCGGCGCTGTGCTTCGACCATGGTGTGTTCGCGAATTTGATCGAATACCCGGCGGTTTCAGTTGGTGCCTGCCGCCTTCGCATGCAAGTCATGGCCACGCATACGCGCGTGCAAGCGCAGCGAGCCGGCGAGGTCATCGGTTGGGCGTCGCAGTTTGCCACGCAGCTTCTTGCCCGAGCCGCAGCAACACCCTCGAGCGCTAGTGCTTGACAGTACGTCCAGAGCGCTAAAATTAGCTTGAGGGGTCCAGTGGATTTTGAGAGGGCCCGAAACAGAATCAAGACAGCCTTCCACCACGAGCGGGTCCCCCGGACGAAGTGGTTAGGTCTGCACGCCAGCTACAGCCCAGACAGATTTCTTCGCGATCTCGACTATGCCCTGACGCGGCTCGCGGATCCGAAAGACATCGTCGACACGACACTGCTCATGCTCGGTCAGTACGTCGGAGCAGACCGATGTGCCTACGCCGAAGTCGAGGCCGATCAGGATCATTTCGTGATCCTCGGGAACTACACCCGCGTCGCCGCCAACACGATTTGCGGCCGGTATCGAATCCCCGACTTCGGTGAACGGGCATGGAGAGTCTTGCGGGAAGACCGCGCATTCGTCGTCAGTGATTTCCAGACCGAGTCGTCGTCGGGAATCCCCTTACCTCCACATCTGCGCTCGGAAATCCGATCGGTGGTCTGCGTACCGCTGATTAAGGCGGATCGTGTCAACGCCGTCGTCGCCGTCATCAAGAAGACGCCGCGGCGTTGGTCGCGCCAGGAGATCGACCTCTTTGATACCGTGGCACACCGGTGCTGGGAATGCCTCGAGCACGCATCGGCGTTCAGACGCTGGAAGGCGAGCTACGAGGATTACCGTGCGTTCATTGCGATCAGTTCGGAGGGGATCTGGCGTTTTGAAGTGGAACAGCCGATCCCGATCACGCTGCCGGTGGACGATCAAATCGACCTGTTCTACGAATACGCGTATCTCGCTGAATGCAACAACGCGATGGCGCGGATGTACGGCTACGAGAGCGCAGAGCAGATTCTCGGCGCGCGGATTGGCGACATCATGCCGAAGACCGATGCGAAGAACATCGAGTACCTTCGCGCGGTCTGCTCTTCCGGCTACAGTCTCAACGATGTGGAGTCGTCGGAACTGGACAGGTACGGGAACCCGAAAGTCATCCTGAACAGCCTGACGGCGATTGTGGAAAACGGCATGGTGGTCCGCGCCTGGGGAACCCAGCGCGATATCACCGCGCAAAAGCAGGCCGAAGTCGCGCTGCAGGCGAGCGAAGAGCGATTTGCCAAAGCGTTCGAGGCGAGTCCGGATGGCCTCGTCATCAGCCGGATCGCAGACGGATTGATGCTCGAAGTCAACGACAGCTTCTTGTCCACGTCCGGTTATGCTCGCGATGAGGTCATCGGCAAAAACACCATTCAACTCGGCCTCTACGCCGATCCGTCATCTCGTGATCGCGCACTGAAGATTCTCAGCGAGCAGCATTTCGTTCGCGACTTCGAGATCATGATGAAGACGAAATCAGGCGACCTGCGCCTGATGCTGTTCTCCGCCGAGCGGATGAACCTTCGTGGTGAACAGTGCTGGTTGACGATTTCGCGCGACATTACCGAGCGCAAACAGGCCGAGGTGGAGCGCGAACGGCTCTTGCGGCAGGAGAAGGAGGCACGCGAGGAAGCCGAAACGGCGAGCCGGATGAAAGACGAATTTCTCGCCACCATCTCTCACGAGTTGCGTACACCGCTGACGGCGATTCTCGGCTGGGCGAGCATGTTGAATCGTGGCTTGCTGTCCCCATTTCAGACACGACACGCGCTGGAGGTCATCGAGCAAAGCGCTCGGTCACAAGCCGGACTCGTCGACGACATCCTCGACACCGCTCGCATCATCACGGGGCGATTGAAGCTCGATGCCCGACCGGTTGAGATCGAGCGGGTGTTTCAGGCCGCGGTTGAAGTCATTCGGCCGAGCGCCGACGCAAAGCGGATCGCGTTGCACGTGGTGACGGATGGTCGGTCCGGTATCGTCTTCGGCGATGCCAATCGTCTTCAGCAGGTGATCTGGAACCTGCTTTCCAATGCCGTGAAGTTCACCACTGAGGGAGGCCGCGTCGAAGCACGATTGAGCTGGGTTGACGGCCACATCGAAATTACCGTCACGGATACGGGGATGGGCATTGACCCTCAGTTCATGCCCTACATCTTCGATCGATTCCGACAAGCAGACAGCACCTCGACACGCAAATACAGCGGACTCGGACTCGGCTTGGCGATCGTCCGTCACGTGGTCGAGATGCATGGCGGCACGGTCGACGCATCGAGCCCCGGACACGGGCAAGGTGCGACATTCAAGGTCCGGTTTCCTGCCGCTTCAGCGCATCTCACGAAGCCCGAATCGCGGCCGCTGGCCTCAGGGTTGAAACAACTGACGCAGCCCAATCAGATCGAGGGGGGGCAAGATCTCGGCGGTGTTCGCGTTCTGGTTGTCGAAGACGATTTGGACACGCTGGAGATGCTCAAGGCCATTTTCCAGAACCACGGTGCCGACGTGATCACCGCATCCTCAGCTGACGATGCGCTCACGGCGTTTGAACACTTTGTTCCGGATGTGCTGGTTTCCGATCTCGCAATGCCGGAGCAGGATGGATACGAATTGATCGAGCGCATACGCAAGCGCGGCGCAGAGTGGGGAGGGGATATTCCCGCCGTCGCGTTGACCGCTTACGCCAGAGTCGAAGATCGCGCACGCGCGTTGACGTCCGGTTTTCAGGTGTACCTGCCGAAACCGGTTGATCCTCACGAGCTCGTCGCCGTCGTGGCCCACCTGACGCACCCGTATCTGTTCCGGTTCTCTGCGGAGTCGGCCGGTCAGGCTCCCCGCACTTAAGAAATCAATCCTGCCCACGTGTGACGACATTCAACGCGTGCAACGCGCTGAACCTGTAAGTCATCTCTGCGCCTCTGCGGTTCTACGTTGATAGCCTTCGATAATTAATCATAAAGAGACCATCAAAGTGTTGCTAGCAATGGCGCACGCCGATCCAACTTTCTGACTGCGCGCGCAGTGCGAGTGCGATTCGCACCGTTCTACTCAGATTTGGTAATTGCGCAGCTGCAGGGGCATCGCCAGAATGTGCCGGAATTTTCGTCGCTCAAGACTTAGCCGCAGAGCTCGCGGAGCTCGCAGAAACCATTAAGTAGAGTTCTCTGCGAATTCTGCGTGCTCGGCGGCACAACTTCGCACAGAAGGAGTGACCACGTGGCCTTGCTCAAACGGGTGGTTTTCGCCGCAGTGCTGCTGATAGTTGTGATGCCGGGAATGGCGTTGGCCGACAGCATCATCACCGGAGTCGTGACCGACACCAGCGGCGCCATTGTTCCCGGCGTCACGGTGGAGGCCAGCAGTCCCGCGCTCATCGAGCAGACGCGATCGGTGGTGACCGACAGCAACGGCGTCTATCGCATCGTCGATTTGCGTCCCGGCCCGTATAAGGTGACGTTCACGTTGACCGGGTTCTCCACGGTTGTGCGCGACGGCATCATCCTCGAGACCGACTTCACAGCAACGATCAACGCGCAGCTGCGCGTTGGCTCGGTCGAAGAATCCATCACCGTATCGGGCGCCTCGCCGGTCGTCGACGTTCAGAATACGCAGAGCCGCGCGGTCATCAGCAGCGAACAGATCGAACAGCTGCCGTCGGGGCGAAGTTTTCAGAGCTTATCGGCGACGGTTCCGGCGCTGCAGCCATCCGGCTCGGGACGCTTCGACGTCGGCGGCGCCTCGCAGATGTGGCAAGGAACGGTGAGCGCGTACGGTTCGCTGGCGAACGATACGTCGCTGCAGGTCGACGGGATGAGCGTCATGACCCTGTTGAATCAGGGCTCGATCTCGGGCGTGTATCACAACCAGGGCGCGTATCAGGAGATGTCGTATCAGGTCGTCGCCGGCTCCGCCGAATCGCAGACCGGCGGTGTCCTCATCAACATGATCCCCAAAGAGGGCGGGAACCGAGTGACGTTCGACGGGGTTGCGTTGTACACGAACAAGGATCTGCAAAGCTCCAACAACCAGGGCACCGGCCTCGTCAGTCCATCGAGTCTGTACAACCTGTACGACTACAACGCGACGATTGGTGGTCCGGTGATGAAGGACAGGCTGTGGTTTCTGTTCTCGACACGCCAGTGGGGCGGCAAGAACTACATCGCGAATCAGAAATTCGCTGACGGCAGCCCGGCAATCGACAACTCGCAGCAACACGCGTACACGACACGCCTCACGAGCCAGCTCAATCCCAAGAACCGACTGACGGTCATGTACGACTACCTGCCCAAGTATCGCCAGTACTTCGGCAGCGAGACGGGCGTGCTGGCTCCGAGCGGTGCCGCGCTCGAAGGGCACGGTCAGGGCAAGCCGCAGATTGGCTACGACTACCAGGCGAAATGGACCGGCACGCTGACCAACAAATTGCTGCTGGAGACGGGCTTTTCGCAGAACTTCCTGGGCTTCGAGCTCATTCCGCAGGATGGAATCGCGCTGCCAAGTGCCGCCAATCCGTTTGGCGACATCTCGAAATCAGATCTGAGCATCGCGACAAAGTTCGCCTACAACGCGCCGTCGACGTACTTCTACTACCCGTTCGTTGCCAAGACGTTTGTGACGTCGATGTCGTACGTGACTGGCTCTCACGCGTTCAAGGTTGGACTACAGGACAAGTGGGGTCGCATCAAGGAGACGCTCACCAACAACGGGAACATGGTGCAGGTGTACAACAACGGTGTTCCCCTTCAGGTGCGCGTTTACAACACGCCGGTGTCGACCGACGCCAGCCTGAACGATGATTTCGGTTTTTACGTCCAGGATTCATGGCGGATCAGCCGATTGACCATCAATCCCGGTCTGCGATGGGAGCAGCTGAGAGAAGAGGTCAATGCCCAGTCTGCGCCCGCCGGCCGCTTTGTCGGGCCTCGATCGTTTGATGCGATCGAGAACCTGCCAAACTTCAAAAACTTCGTCCCGAGGGTGGGTGCCGCGTACGACGTGTTCGGCGACGGCACGACCGGGATCAAGGGCAGTATCGGCCGATACATGCAGCAGGACGCGTCGAGCTTCGCCACGACCTACAACCCGATGATCTCGAGCTCCGCGAGCCTTTCGTGGACGGATTTGAACGGTGACGATATCGCGGAAGGGTCGCTCGGCTGCGTGTATCAGACGCCTGGTTGCGAGATCAACTTCGCGCAAATGCCGACGACGTTCGGCGTGCGGCGCAACCGGAATCCAGATCCGGATCTGAAACGCCCCTACCAAATCCTCTACAACGCCGGCTTCACACACGAGCTCAAACCAGGACTCGGTTTTGCGGTGAACTACTACCGTCGCGAGTTCCACGCGGTGACGTACACGACCAATCTGGCGAATCCGGTCGCCAACTACACGGCGTTCAACATCCCGGACCCGAGGAATAACGGCCAGACGATCGCGGTGTACAACGCCAACCCGTCAACGCTGCCGCTCATCAACGAGCTCGACACTACGTCGCCGAACAACAAGACCACATTCAACGGCGTGGATGTGGGCCTCACCGCACGCTTCCGCAAGGTGAACCTCTCGGGCGGCACTTCGACGGGCCGGACGATCAGCATTCTCTGCGACGTCGAGGATCCCAACTACAACTCCGGAACCGCTGCCGGCGTGAGATTCTGCGATCAGAGCCAATACTCGATTCCCTGGCTGACGACCGTCAAAGCATCAGGTTCGGTACAACTGCCGGCGCAAGTACGGATCAGTGCAGTGCTGCAAAGCTCTCCGGGTGACTCCGTCACTCAGACGTATGTGATCACCGCGGCTGCGTTCAGGGCGGCCACCGGTGTGGCGCTCTCGCAGTCATCGCTGACCGCACGATTGACCCAGCCCGGCACGTTGTATGAGCCGAGAGTCAATCAGCTGGATATGACGTTTACGCGGCCCGTCAGGATGAACCACGTCGCCATATCGCCGGAGGTGAGCGTGTTCAACGCGTTCAACGCGAACCCGGTGCTGACGCAGAGCGTTGCCTACCCCAACGTGGGCATTCCGCTGACGATTCTGAACGGAAGGACGGTGCGGTTCGGAGTGACGGTTCGATACTGAGCACGTGGTGTCCGGCTTTACCCTCGCCGGAGCCTTCGGCGTAGGCGGGAAGGTCCGCACTACTGCCATCGTCCATTGCATAATCGCCGCATGCTCGGCGTGCAGCCATGGCGATCGTGGCGGAACGACAAGGCTGTCGCATTCCTCGCCACCACTGCGTTTGCAGCAGGCATCAGTGCGGTCACGGTGATATACACCGTCGTCAACGGCGTAATGTTGAAGCCGTTGCCGTATCGTGACGGCGACCGGTTCGTGGCCATCTTCAGCGCGGCCACCACCGATCCTGAGCACTACGGGTCGCTGTCATTGAGGGACGCCGAGACCTATCAGACGCGAACGCGCGTCTTCGATGCATTTGGATGGTTCCGCTTCGCCGGCAAGAATCTGACGTTCGCGGGCGAACCGCATCACGTCGATGGTGTTGCCGTCACGCCGCCGCTGGCGCGCCAGCTCGGCGTCGATCCGATGCTGGGCCAGTGGTTCCACGATGAGTCGGGCGTCGTCATTTCCGCTTCACTCTGGCGGCGCCTGGGCGCGGACTCCAGCATCGTCGGAAAATCCCTCACACTCGACGGGCGCAGTTATACGGTCACAGGCGTCATGCCGGACCATTTCTCGCTTCCAGCCATGTCGCCGGGAACAGGCACCGACGTCTGGATCCCGCTCGATCCGGAAGGACGTGGGGAGCCTCAATCGGGCGCCTTCTATTTTGCGTACGCCCGACGTAAGCCGGCGGTGACGTTTGACGTCGCTGAGGCCGACGTCAAACGCGTGGCGGCAGAAATCGCCGCCGAGGATCCTGTCAATCATCCCGCGTATACCGCGCGCGTGTTCGATCTTCGAGAGACGGTCATTCAGTACATCCGGCCGATATTGCTCTTGCTGTTGGCCGCGGCCGCACTTCTGTTTCTGATTAGCTGCGCGAATGCGTCCGGAATGCTGTTGGCGCGGTCGGTTGCCCGCGCGCGGGAAACGGCGATGCGCGTGGCGCTTGGCGCCAGCCGATCGCAGCTCGCCGCACACTATCTCGCCGAAAGCCTCCCAATCGCGCTCCTCGGGGCATCGGCGGGGATCGTCCTGAGTTTCATGTTGACACCGGGTGTGGTGTCGATGGCCGCGGACTATCTTCCCCGCGCTGATGAGATTTCCGTCGATTTCACAGTGGTGTTATTCGCGGCGGGAGTGGCGATGCTCGCAAGCGTTTTATCCAGCCTGGCTCCGCTGTGGCAGGCACTCCGGACTGCGCCCGCGGAGGCGCTTGGTGAAGGAGCCCGTGCTTCCGCTGGCGCGCGCAGCCGTCGCCTGTCCCAGTCGCTCGTGGTCGGCGAAATCGCGCTCGCCTTCGCACTGCTCGCGGTCAGCGCGATTCTGATCGGCCACCTCAGGAATCTGTCGCGCACATCCGCCGGTCTCGAAGCGGACCATGTGATGACGTTCGTGGCCAGCATCCCGGGCTCGATCGCTGACGATCCAACGAAGCGCATCCCGTTCCAGCGGCGTCTGGTCGAAGCGTTGCGCGTCATCCCCGGCGTCGACGCGGTTGCTTTTGCGAACCAGTTGCCGCTCGACGGGTGCTGTCTCGGCACCGATATCTATCCCGAAGGCCGCCCTGCGGATCTGATGGCAGGACAGCGAACCAGTCTCATGGCCATCAGTCCTGATTACTTTCGTGCCATGGGGATTCCTCTGCGCCGTGGGCGACTACTGGGCGAGACCGACGTGCACGATGACCACGCTGTCGCCGTTGCCGTCATCAGTCAGTCTGCGGCTACTCGCTATTGGGCTGACCGGGACCCGATTGGCACATATGGGAGGTTCGACAAGCCCAGTGGTTCGCGCTTCCAGGTCGTTGGCGTCGTCGGCGATGTGCGAAACGACGGCCTGGGCAATCCACCCGTTCCCGACATCTACATTCTGAGCGGCCCGGCAAACGTCGAGACGATGAACTTCGTGGTGCGCTCAGCGAGACCGGTCGCTACGCTCGTGCCCGAGATTCGCCGTGCCGTCCAAAACGTTGATCGTGAGCTGCCAATTCACCAAGTCGCGAGCATGCGCGAGATCATTCAGCGATCGATGACGCTCGAGCGCGCCGCGTCCGTCCTGACAGGCTTCTTTGCGCTCGCCGCTCTGTTGCTCGCGACAATGGGGATCTGCGGAGTTGTTTCCTATTTCGTGCGGCTCAGACGAGTCGAGATTGGGACCCGGATGGCTCTCGGTGCCACCAGACGCGGCGTGCTCTCGCTGATCGTCGGCGGTGGGCTCGCGATGGCCGCTCTTGGAGTGATGGTTGGAGGCTTGGTGGGATTCCTCGCCTCGCTCTATCTAGTGCGTGCCTTACAGAGCGGGAACGTTGGGCTCGTTCCATTTGTCTCGGCGGCCGCGATTGTCGGTGTCGCGGCGTTGCTGGCGTCTGCGGTCCCGGCGTGGCGGGCGTCCCTCCTCTCTCCGATGGCGGCGATCCGGGACTAGCCCGAGCCGGCGGCGGGCCGGAACCGTGCTGCACGGCAAACAGCGAGACGCCCGTCACGTGCCGACGACCTTACAACGATCGCATCGCCACCATCGCCGGCACCGAGGCCGCACGGCGTGCCGGTGCGAGGCTCGCGAGGACCGCGACGAGGACCGCAATCGCGGCACCGACGACGTACGCGAAATTCTCGACCTCGCTGAGCGAGATCCCCATGTTCTCGCTATTGAGGCGGAGTACGACCACCGTGAGGAGAAGTCCGAGGCCAATGCCCGGCGTGACGATTTTCACGACGTCGAACAAGACCATGCCGAGCACTTGCCGGCGCGTCGCGCCGAGCGCGACGCGCACCGCGATTTCCCGCGTCCGGGTCGCGACCATCAATCCCACGACACCGTAAATGCCGAGTGCAGACAACAGCAGGATCACGCCGCCCGTCATTCCCGCGACCATGGATTGCGTCAAAAAATCGCGGGTGCTGTTTTGCCGCAGCCATGCCCCGGTGACCACGCTCGTGCGTTGAAAGTCGGGATCGAGTTCGCGCGCGATATTTTCTACGGCCGTAACCAACTTCACCGGTTGCTCGCCGGGCGCGCTGCGGGCAATGACCGACAGGTGCAATCCGCGCGTCGCTGGCGTGCTGTCGCCGTTAGAGCCGATCGGGATGGAATTCTGGAGTTCCTCAGCGTGCTGGGCGAACGGCAGCAACAGTTGCTGCCGTTCTGAGCTCATCTGAGCCGTCGGGAAATCGGCGGTGACGCCTACGATCGTCAGGGTTTGCGGCACCTGTTCATCGGCGCCGGCGACACCGAGCGTCAACCGCTTGCCAATCGGTTCGGCCGCTTCGCCGTCCGGAAACAGTTTGTCAGCGAGTGTTTTCGAGATGATCGTCACCATCTCGGCACCGACGGCGTCATCAGCGGTAAAACCGCGCCCGCCCAACAGAGGAATACCTAATGTCTTCAGATAACCATCGCCAACGCGTGTGACGTGCGCAACGATCCATCTCGGCGCCACGTTCGCGTCTACCTGCAGCGCGACTCTTCTGTCGCGACCACGAAAATCCAGCGGCAGGCCGTCCGCCACGGTGACGGAGACCACACCATTCGTTGTGGCGAGATCGTCGCTCACTCTTCGGATTTGGAACGCGGTGTCCTGAACTGACACGGCGTCGAGCTTCAACGGCGCTGCGTACAGGAGTTCCGCATCGAATCCCAGAGTGCCGGTGGCCGTGCTGCGAACTCGATCGAGCGAAATGCCACCCATCACGAGCAGGGGCACCGCGATCATCACCTGCAGGGCCGCCGTGACGCGATGAACGCGACCGACCCGCAGCCCGCCGGCACCGGCCTCGTCCTTCAGCGCGGAGATGATCACCGGACGACTGAAACGCGTGGCCGGCAGGAAACCGAAAACCAGGCTGGTTGCAAAGCAGAGTGCGACGCAGATGGCGATCATCGAGAAATCAACTCGCAGTGCGTCCTGAAACTCAGGTGGAATCGGCTTGCCGACGAACCAGGAGAACACGGATGGAATGTTGAAGAGGACGATTGAAGCGAACGTTCCTCCGACGCCGGCCAGGAGCAGCGCTTCGGCGAGCAGAAGTTGCATCAGCTGCATCCGGCTGGCGCCGATCGCTTGGCGGATCGACAGCTCGCGTTCCCGCATCGCGCTGCGAACCTGCATCATGCCGGAGATATTCAGCGACACGACCAGCAGCACCATTCCAGTCAGCGTGAAACCGACCGCCTTCAGCCGTGTGAATTGGGAGCGATCGAGCGCGCCGAACGGATCGTACGGCGCCACGATACCGGCTGTGAATTCGTTGGTCGCCGGATACGTTTTCGACAACTGTGATGTCACGGAGGAAATGGCGGCATTCGCCTGCCCCACGCCGACGCCG
>Ga0066903_100004726_pt1 | contig 11597 bp, 6 predicted proteins | sample PanSoiMetaGPlot1_FD_67491 | JGI IMG/M metagenome (GOLD analysis project Ga0066903, IMG submission 67491) | Tropical forest soil microbial communities from Panama analyzed to predict greenhouse gas emissions - Panama Soil - Plot 1 (version 2) | ecosystem: Environmental > Terrestrial > Soil >...
ATCTAAGCCACTTTACTGCTTGTTTCTGGACAAAACTTCCTGTTCCGTAGCGGCCTCCAACAGCCTGACTGTTGGCTCATCGCTCCCAGCCGCCAGCCGTTTCCCGTCGGGAGAGAAGGCCAGCGATGAGACATCTCCCAAATACCCTTTGATGGTAAGCAACTCCTGGCCGGTGGCGGCATCCCAAAGCTTGACTGTGTGTTCACGGCCCCCGGTCGCCAGCCGCTTCCCGTCGGGAGAGAAGGCCACTGACGTGACCTCAGTTGAATGCGCTTTGAAGGTGAGCGCCTCCTGGCCGGTGGCGGCGCCCCACAGCTTGACGCTACCATCAGAGCTCCCGGTCGCCAGCCGCTTCCCGTCGGGAGAGAAGGCTACTGAATTGACGCCTTGGTCGTGCCCTTTGAGCGTGGCCAGCTCCTGCCCGGTCTGCGCGTCCCACAGCTTGATGGTCTTGTCCACACTACCCGAAGCGAGCATCTTGCCGTCCGGAGAGAAGGCGACTGAAGAGACCATATCGCCGTGCCCTTTGAGCGTGGCCAGCTCCTGGCCGGTGGCGACGTCCCACAGCTTGACTGTGCGATCACTACTCCCGGTCGCCAGCCGCTTCCTGTCGGGAGAGAAGGCTACTGACCGAACCCAACTCAAATGACCTTTGAGTGTGAGCAGCTCCTGGCCGGTGGCGGCGTCCCACAGCTTGACTGTCTTTTCACGGCCCCCGGTCGCCAGCCGTTTCCCATCAGGAGAGATGGCCACCGATAAGACAGCGCTCGAATGCCCTTTGAAGGTGAGCAGGTTCTGGGCGGAGCCGGCGTCCCACAGCTTGACTCTACCATCATTGCTCCCAGCCGCCAGCCGTTTCCCATCGGGAGAGAAGACTACTGACCGAACCCAGAACAAAGTCGCCTTGAAGGTGGACAGTTCCTGGCCAGGGGTGGCGTCCCACAGCTTGGCTGTGTGATCCCAACTCCCGGTCGCCAGCCTCTTCCCGTCCGGGGAGAAGGCTACTGACCGGACAAGACCCGAATGACCTTTGAGTGTGAGCAGCTCCTGGCCGGCGCCGGCGTCCCACAGCTTGACTGTGAGATCACTACTCCCGGTCGCCAGCCTCTTCCCGTCCGGGGAGAAGGCCACCGAATTGACAGCGCCCGAATGACCTTTGAGTGTGAGCAGTTCCTGGCCGGCGCCGGCGTCCCACAGCTTGACGCTACCATCAGCGCTCCCGGTCGCCAGCCTCTTCCTGTCCGGGGAGAAGGCCACTGACCAGACACCACCTGAATGACCTTTGAGTGTGAGCAGTTCACGGCGGGTGGCGGCGTCCCACAGCTTGACGGTATTGTCCCTACTACCCGAAGCGAGCGTCTTGCCTTCGGGCGAGAAGGCGACTGAATGGACACCAAAGGCGTGCCCTTTGAGTGTGGCTAGCTCCTGTTTGGTCAGCGCGTCCCACAGCTTGACAGTCTTGTCCTCACTCCCCGAAGCGAGCGTCTTGCCGTCGGGAGAGAAGGCGACTGAATAGACATTATCGGCGTGCCCTTTGAGAGTGGCCAGCTCCTGCCCGGTCTGCGCCTCCCACAGCTTGACTGTGCGATCATAGCTCGCGGTCGCCAGCCGCTTCCCGTCCGGGGAGAAGGCCACTGACCAGACGAGACCCGAATGACCTTTGAGTGTGAGCAGCTCCTGGCCGGCGCCGACGTCCCACAGCTTGACTGTGCCATCATCACTCCCCGTAGCCAGCCACTTCCCGTCGGGCGAGAAGGCCACTGAATTGATATAACTATTGTGGCGCAGGTTTGAAAAAAATCTATGCGAGAGACGCCACAGGTAATACCACTCGAAGCCGCGTAGATCCTCGCCACCAGAAAGTGGGCGGTGTGACTCCAACAGCTCTTCGACCCGTCCTGCATCAGCGTTTTCCCAAGCCTGCTGCGCCAGGTTCATATGCGCCGCATACAGTAGCCGGCGATTGGATAACTCCTGCCGTTCAGCCCGCGTCCGTTGCTCCTCAGCCAAGTCCCGTTGCTCTTCGGCGCGTTTGAGGTTGGCTTCGGCCAGAAGGCGCTGCTCTTGTTCGGCATTACGCGCCTGCTCGACCGCGTCGCGCTGCTCCCGCTCGGCGTTGCGAGCCTGTTGGGCCACATCGCGCTGCTCCGCCGCCACTCGCTCCGCCGCCACCGCTTTGTCACGCTCGCGCGCAATACGCGCCGATTGCATGGCCATCATGATCGCAACCCCCAATAGCAGCGCGAACACCATCGCCAACAGCGCAAACGGCGCCTTGTGCCTGGCTACCAGCTTGCGGAACTGATAAAGGGCGCTGGGCGGGCGCGCCTGGATCGGTTGATTGGTCAGGTATCGCGCCACATCCTCCGCCATCGCCGCCACGCTCTGATACCGCCGCTCTGGTTCTTTCTCCAGCGCCTTGAGCGTGATCGTCTCGACATCTCGATCAATTCTCTCCGCCCTCCCACTCTCACGGTCGCGTAACTCGCTCCGCGCCCGGCTTAACGGTTTCGGATCCTCCTCACAGATGATGCGGATGGCTTGTGGCAGCGCGGCGTGTTCGAAATCATAAGGGAGCCGTTCAGCCAACAGCTCGTAGAGAATCACTCCCAACGCGTAAATATCGGTGCGTACGTCAATCTTGCCGGGATCGCCACTGACTTGCTCCGGGCTCATATAAGGCAACGTGCCCCTGACCTGGCCGGCCTGACTCAGTCCCGATGCGCCCGCGCCGTCTTCTTCAGTAATGCGGGCTAACCCGAAGTCCAGCACCTTGAGCTCGACCCGGCTCACGGTCGAGCCGCCGAGGCCCTGCCCCTCGGACTCGTCAACGACTAAGATATTGGCGGGTTTCAAATCGCGGTGAATCACCCCGCGCTGGTGGGCATAGCTGATCGCACCGCAAATCTCGAGGAACAGTTCCAACCGCTGTTTTATGCCGCTGGGCGCCAGGCTGCCCGTGAGCCTGCCCCCCTTCACATAATCGAGTAATGGGATGCCGCGCACCAATTCCATGACGAAATAATGCCGGCCTTCATCCGTGCGCCCCGCCTCGTAGATGGCCGCGATCCCCGGATGTTTGAGCCGCGCCAGCGCCTGCGCTTCGCGCCGAAAAAGTTTGACCTGATACTCATCCGCCAGCCTCCCGCCGCGAATGACCTTCAGCGCTACATGTCGCCGCGGGTTTTGTTGCTCGGCTTCATAGACTACGCCCATACCCCCCTCGCCGAGCTTGCGCAGGATGCGATGGTCGCCGATGAAGACCGGCGGCGCCGGCGGCGATTCGGACTCAGGTGTGGTAAAGCCATTGCTGAGAGGCGATAAAGGATCAAACATTTCCGCAGTCGGCTCTTCAGTCCGCAACTGCGCCGCGAATTCCAGCATGGGCGCATCGAAGAAGATGGCCGGACCGCCATCGTGATGGAGCAGCGATGCGACCTCGCGGCGCATTTCTTCGTCGCCCCCGCAGGCCTGGGCTAGAAATGTTCCGCGCGCATCCGGCGCGAGTTCGAGCGCCTCGTGATACAGCCGTTCGATCTGTTCCCATCGGTCAAGCTCCATCGGTTTTCTCCCCGCTCGATTTACGCCGCAGCCGATCTGCCCAGCCGCCAGTCACGCATGACCGTTTCCGTCCAAACGCCGAGCGCCTCGGCGATCTCCTCTCTAAGAAACTATCTGATCGGATAGCCAGCTTATCCGTTCGGATAGCGTTACGATGATTACGGATACTGCGCGACGATACTTCTTCGCTGAGACATCCCAAGAATAACCTATCTGCCTGTAAATAGTTAGGGCAACCCCCTATTCGTAACGGTCTCGGTCTCGGCCACTGGCACGTAGCCTGCCTTATGCACAGGCGTAAGCGATCATCGGAAGAAAACCCGAATGACACATTTTGCGGCAAGTCGAAACCGGCGGCGAAGCGAAAACGCGGTTGACGCAAAAAAAAGTTTCGATGACGTTACCGCTTTTCGCCGCAATTCGCACATGAGTGATTGAGCGGGCGAGGAAGGCCCGCCCAAGGTCAGTGCAATACAGGAATCCGCCAAAGAACAAAGACTGGGATGAGCGCTACGGGCATGGCCGCGTCTGCGCGGCAAAGGCTGTCGCCTTGGTTTCAGCCATGGCGTTCGAATGTCGGCTCGTGGATCCGCATGGTTAAACCTAAGCCGATGGAAGGTAGGTCTTTAGTGGTGAAAAAATAATGGTGGCTTTCTGTAATTTGTTATTTTAGGCAGCGCTAAAGATAGAGCGCCACCTCGGCCACCACCTCGGAGGTATCCGATGTTTGAACACGATCTCTTCATCAGCTATTCGCACATAGACAATGAACGCCTGCACGATTCGCTGCACGGCTGGATTGACCTGCTGCACAAGCGGCTCGAAATCAGGCTGAACATGCTGCTCGGCAGGAGATCTAGAATCTGGCGCGATCGAAGACTGGATGGCGTCACCACCTTCAGCCCGGCCTTGATCGCAGAGCTTTCCAAAGCAGCCCTGCTGGTCTGTGTTTTGTCTCCGCGTTACATCAACTCGGATTGGTGTTTGAAGGAGCTTGATGTATTTCACAACCTCGCCGTGCAAAATGGCATGGCCACAATAGGCAACAAACTGCGCATCTTCAAAGCCATCAAGACCCCGATCAAGCTTGAAGAGCATCCGCAGGTGCTGCAGACCGTGCTGGGTTATGAGTTTTACTCGCTCGATCCCGCGACCGATCATTTCCGTGAATTCGGATACGACGCCGGAGCGGACCGCGACCCAAGGTACTGGGACAGACTGGAAGACCTGGCGCAGGACATCAAAAACTTGATCGAACAATTCATAGCGCAGGCATGCGGCGCCGCCAATCGACCTTCCGGCAAAACAATTTATCTGGCCGAGACAACGTCCGACCTGAGCGAAGAGCGCGACCACATCAGGCGCGAATTGCAGCTCAATGGTCACCAGGTCTTGCCAGACAAACCGCTTCTGCTCAGTCAACATCTTCGCGATGAGATCAATAGATGCCTGGCGGAGAGTGTTCTTTCGGTACATCTGGTCGGAGCGAGTCGCGCCTTCGTTCCCGAAGACGAATCGAAATCACTCCTGGAAATTCAGCACGAGCTTGCCGCCGCTCGCAGCCAATCGTCTGACTTCTCTCAAATCATCTGGCTGCCCGCCGGACTCGATTCATCAAACGAACACCAGCGAAAGTTCATTGAAGAGCTGCTGAATCATTCGGGTGTGACCAAGGGGACGGAATTGCTGCAGACCAAACTCGAAGACCTGAAAACATTCATTCACGAAAAACTCAACCCGGTAAAACCGCCGGCCGAACCAAGACCTTCGGCTGATGGCAATGGAGCCAATCGCCCCGCGCTGGTCTATCTGATCTGCGATCAGACCGATTTCGACGCGGTCGCGCCAATTGAAGATTACCTTGACAAGCTCGGCTTTGAGGTGCTGTCGCTGGCTGGAGATATTGATCCGCAAACACACAAAGAGAATCTGTTGCTCTGCGACGCCGCGCTGACGTATTGCGGCGCCGCCACCGACTCCTGGCTGAGTTTGAAGAAGACCGATCTGATCAAACTTTCCGGCTATGGGCGCACAAAGCCCATGCTCGCCAAAGCCTTTTACATCACTGCGCCGCAAACCGCCGGCAAAGAGCGTTTCAGAATTCAGGATGGCCTGGTCATCAAAAACTACGGCGAATTCTCTCCCGCCTCGCTGAATCCATTCATCGAACAGATCGAACGAGCGAAAGGAGCGCGGCAATGATTCAGGAATGCATCGAAAGATTGGCCGATATCGAAACTTCATTGAGCCCCTTCCCCGGGTTGCGCCCATTCGAGTTTCACGAAACCCATCTATTTTTCGGCCGCGACGGTCAGAGCGAACGACTGATCGAAAAACTCGGCCGCACGCGATTCCTCGCCGTAGTGGGCGCGTCGGGCAGCGGGAAATCTTCGCTCGTGCGCGCTGGGCTATTGCCCGCGTTGTTGGGCGGGATGATGCCGAGCGCGGGATCGTCGTGGCAGATAGCGTTGATGCGCCCTGGCAATAATCCTATCGGCAACCTGGCCCAGGCGTTCTGCTCGCGCGACGCGTTCGGTTCCGAAAACGAAGAGGACCTGAAGTTTCAAATCGCCATTACCGAAACAACGTTGCGGCGTGGCAATCTGGGGATGGTCGAAGCCCTGCTCCAAACCAATACGCCGGCGAATGGAAATCTGTTGGTCATCGCGGACCAGTTCGAGGAGCTGTTCAGACTCGAGCGGGGCGCGAAGAATGAGGCCTTGGAAAACAGCAAAGCCGCATTTGTCAAACTCCTGCTCGAAGCCGCGAACCAGCGTGAATTGCCGATCTATGTCGTGCTGACGATGCGTTCAGATTATCTGGGCGATTGCGCGCAGTTCCAAGATTTGCCCGAAGCGATCAACGAAGGCCAGTACCTGATCCCGCAAATGACGCGCGACCAGCGCCGCGAAGCGATCACTGGCCCGGTCGCAGTTAGCGGCGCGGAGATCATGCCGCGCCTGGTCAACCGTCTGCTCAATGATATGGGCGACAGCCCTGCTCAACTGCCGATTCTGCAACACGCGCTGATGCGAGCCTGGAATCAATGGAAAGAAAATCACTTAGAGGACGAGCCGATTGATCTGCGCCATTACGAGGCGATAGGAGGGATGGCCAAGGCGCTCTCGCGGCACGCCGACGAGGCTTACTTTGAACTGCCCGATGAGCGGGGCATGGAGATTGCCGAAAAACTCTTCAAAGCTCTCACTGAAAAAGGCCTTGACAACCGCGAAGTCCGACGGCGTCTCACGCTTGCCGAGATCTGTGACGTGGTTGAAGCCAGTGAGACGGAAGTGAGCGCCGTCATCGAGAGGTTCCGAGGCTCGGGCAGGTCGTTCCTGACGCCTCCGGTTAATGTCGCCCTCAATTCCGCATCGCTGATTGACATTTCACACGAGAGCCTGATTCGAGGCTGGGAGAGGCTGTGGGAGTGGGTAAAGGAAGAGGAAGAATCCGCGCGCATCTACCGCCGCCTGGCCGAAACCGCGGCGCTCTTCACTCAGAACAAAGCCGAGCTTTTAGTGGGCGCGGAATTGCAAACCGATCTTGAATGGCGCGACGAAATGAAGCCGGGTCAGGCATGGGCGCGTCGTTATCATCCAGACCCGAAGGCTTATGGTTTCAATCAAATAATGACATTCCTTGACAAGAGCCGTGAAGCGCGCAGTGCGGAGGCGCTGAAAGAAAAGACGCTTCGTAAAAGAGAAACACAGCGCAAGCTGCTTTTTGTTTCCGCCTTTGTCTTCGCAATAGCCTTTCTCATTTCCCTGGGCTTTGGTCTCAGCGCGGCCAGACATAAAAACCTCACAACTCAGCTACTTTACATAGCGAGTATGAACCTCGCGCAAAACGCGATTGACAATGGGAATTATCCGAAGGTTCATGAGTTACTAGAGACCTTCCTACCCAAGGGCGGACTGGGCTATTTGCGCAATTTCTACTGGTACCACCTTTGGTTTCGGACTCATGACGAAATTAGCCCGCTCAAAGGTCACACAGGGTATGTCTATTCGATCGTCTTCTCGCCCGACGGCAAGACACTGGCCAGCGCGAGCGCTGATCGCACGGTCAGGCTATGGGATATAGACACTAAAAGGGAAATCGCCACGCTGAATGGACACACTAACATTGTCAACTCTGTCGCCTTCTCTCCTGACGGCAAGATGTTGGCCAGCGCAAGTCAGGACAATACGATCACGCTATGGGACGTGAAAAAGAGAGAAGGCGCCAAGCTCCAAGGGAGCCAATCCGCTCGAAATGAAGCGCATAAAGACCATGTTAACTCCGTCGCCTTTTCGCCCGATGGGCGAATGCTGGCCAGCGCCAGCAATGACAAGACGATCAGGTTGTGGGATACGCAGACTAAACAGGAGATCGCCATACTTAAAAGGCATAAAGATTATGTCATCGCCGTCGCCTTCTCGCCCGACGGCAGGATGCTGGCCAGCGGGAGCAATGACCAGACGATCAAGCTGTGGGACGTGCAAACTAAACTGGAGATCGCCAATTTCGAAGGGCACACAGGATATGTCAACGCCGTCGCCTTCTCGCCCGACGGCAGGACGCTGGCCAGCGCTAGCGATGACGGCACGGTCAAGATTTGGGACATACAAACTAAACGTGAAATTGTCCAGGCCCTGCCCAAAGCGCACACATCTCTCGTCCGATCTGTCGCCTTCTCGCCCGACGGCAGGACGCTGGCCAGCGCGAGCAATGACCAGACAATCAAGTTGTGGGACGTGCGGACCCGACAAAAGATCGTCGAATTCGAGGGGCATACCAACCCTGTCGTCTCCGTCGCCTTCTCGCCTAAAGGAGAGATGTTGGCCAGCGCGAGCATTGACCAGACGATCAGGTTGTGGGAAGTTGGGAACAAGACGATCACCAAACTCGAAGGGCATACTGGCCATGTCAACTCAGTTACTTTCTCGCCGGATGGCAAAACACTGGCCAGCGCGAGCGTTGATAAGTCAGTCGAGCTGTGGAACGTTCAGGATAATTGGAAGGGCGCCCTACTCGGAAAGCTTGAGGGGGATGTCCACTCCGTAGCCTTCTCGCCTGACGGCAGAACACTGGCCAGCGCAAGCGCCGATGGTACAGTCAAACTGTGGGATGTGAAGACTAAACGGGAGATCGCCAAACTTGAAGGGAACACCGGACCTGTCAACTTCGTCGACTTTTCACCTGACGGCGGCATGCTGGCCAGCGCGAGCGATGACAACACGATCAGGCTGTGGGACGTGCAGGCCAAACGGGAGATCGCCAAACTCGAAGGGCACACAGGAAATGTCCACTCCGTAGCCTTCTCGCCTGACGGCAAAACGCTGGCCAGCGCGAGCGATGACCAGACGATCAAGCTCTGGGACACGCAGACTAAACGGGAGATCGCCAAACTCGAAGGGCACGCCGGACCTGTCAACTCTGTCGCCTTCTCGCTCGACGGCAGGATGCTCGTCAGCGCGAGCGATGACAAGACGATCAGGCTTTGGGACACGCAGACTAAACGGGAGATCGCCAAACTCGAAGGGCACACAGGAAATGTCCGCTCCGTAGCCTTCTCGCCTGACGGCAAAACGCTTGCCAGCGCGAGCATTGACCAGACGATCAAGCTCTGGGACGTGCAGGCTAAACAGGAAATCGGAACTCTTAAGAGACACACCGGACCTGTCAACTCCGTAGCCTTCTCGCCTGATGGCAGGACGTTGGCCAGCGCCAACGATGACAACATGATCAGACTGTGGCTGGCGGCTACGGACAAAGACGTAGAGCGAGACGAGAATTTGCGTAGAGAAAAAAATGAATAGTTTTTTCGACGAGAGCAGAACCATCGGAAATGGCGTCTAGGGCATTCGCTTGACTGGGGGTCGTTTTTTGAGAACTAGGAGCAGATACACCAAAATCACCCGAAGTTGCCGAGAAAGAACGACCAAGGTGTAATAGTCACGACTAAATCTGACACTTCCTGTAAACTGAGCGCATCGCTCACCAACTCAAAGGAGAAAGTCAGATGACCACTGAACAGAAAGTGATCAAGAACAAAGTCGGGCTATTAACTCTCGCGCAATCCCTGGGTAACGTCAGCCAGGCCTGCAAGGTGATGGTCTTTTCGCTTGATAGCTTCTACCTGTCCATATTAAAAAGTCCGTCTTACGCATGAAGACAGCCTATATTGGTTGTCACGAAACCAATTTCCACTTCGAAGTTGCAATTTGTATTGCGCTCGGCTGATGTCCGGTTTGCAATGAGACGCACAACGCCCTTCGAAGTAATCCGTCTTCGATCGATTCGTGTGAAATTATCGCGGTACCTGGCGGCGCCAGAGTTAGGCGGCTCGTCGATACCGGTGATCAGTCACATTGAAATGAACGATCTTACTGCGCCCGTGAAGAATGACGATGAAGCAGCACAAAACGCGGAAATCGATCGTCGGGATCGTGAAAAAATCTATGGCCGCAATCTGATTCACATGATCGGCAAGAAATGTTTTCCAGGTCTGCGAGGGAGGCTTGGCGCGTTTGACCCGATATTTCGCCACGGTCTTTTCGGTCACATTGAACCCGAGTAGGCGCAGTTCCGATTGAATTCGAGGCGCGCCCCACAGAGGGTTCTCGCGGGAGATGCGGCGGATCAACTCACGAATCTCTTTGTCAATCGGCGGACGGCCGATCGGCGTTTTCGACTTCCAGCGCCCATAGAGACGGAAGCCTTCCCGATGCCATTTGATGACCGTATCAGGTTTGATGATGATCAGCGCGTCGCGCCAATCCTTCCAGAGCCTTGAGAGGCAGACCCAAAAGAGGCGATCCCGTCGGCGAAGTTTCGGCCGCCTGAGCGAGCGGTTTCTGAGACTTTTGCGCTGGCAGGTCTTCAGCGCGTAGATAGAAAAGAACACTTAAGGAAAGAAGTTGGATGAGAATCGCTGTCTCCTTGCGGCGGCGCGGCGCGACAAAAGCGAATCCAACTCGATTCTGACTTGGCCGACGTTGGCGCTTGGCCTAGACTGCGTCCGAGGCATCTGAGAATGACCAGGCGCGATGGCATTCCGAAAACTGATCTGTCCGAGTTTGAGGCGCTCATATGGATAATAAGCAGAGAGACAAATTGTTCAATTTATCCCCTACTCATCGGATAACGTTTGTGGTTTTGACAAGCTGTAATGTGATGCTTCACATTACAACTTGCCAAAATCAACGATTGAGCAAAATGGCTAATGATCTCTCTAAACGCAAGTATTTCAAGGCGGGATGAGGTTTTCGGGAGGGACAACGATAGCCGACCAGCAATTACTTTTGGAGACGACACTCATGGATTCCATCAAGAATAAGCAGCTCACTTATCTCTACTGTAGTTTAATCATGTTGATGGGTTGGCCACTGATCGCCAGCCTCGTTTCTTTTGCGCTGGCGCAGCAGTCGAACGCGCCCGCCGATGCTTTGACCGGGAACTGGGTTGTGCGCATCCCGAATCCGGATGGCACCTCCCGACTGACCTACCTCAACTTGAAACAGGAAGGCTCACGCATCACCGGCTCAATACGGGTGGCGCAATTTTACTATCTCATTTCGGAGAGCGCTGGCGGCCCCGAAAGTTTCACTTTAGAAGGGTCCATGAAGGATGGGCAAAGCGTGCGGCGCGTGCGATACGAAGGCAAGTTAGTAGGAGACGAATTGCGTTTATCGACGCGTCGCAGGCCGGAAGATAAACCCACCGAGATGGTGGCGCGTCGCGCCCCTGTCGGAGAGGGCGCTCTGCCGGCGCGCATTTCTCCTCCGGCCCGCCACGCGGTACCTGACAACGGCCTGGCAAAGACGCCGCCGATGGGTTGGAACAGTTGGAACAAATTCGCGGGAAGAATTGATGACGCCACGGTGCGCCAGATCGCCGACGCCATGGCCGGCAATGGGATGAAAGAGGCAGGTTATCTTTACGTCAACATTGACGACACATGGGAAGGCGGCCGCGACGCCCAAGGCAATATCCTGACCAACAAGAAATTTCCTGATATGAAGGCGCTGGCCGATTACGTGCATGGCAAG
>Ga0066903_100004727_pt1 | contig 11596 bp, 9 predicted proteins | sample PanSoiMetaGPlot1_FD_67491 | JGI IMG/M metagenome (GOLD analysis project Ga0066903, IMG submission 67491) | Tropical forest soil microbial communities from Panama analyzed to predict greenhouse gas emissions - Panama Soil - Plot 1 (version 2) | ecosystem: Environmental > Terrestrial > Soil >...
GAAGCTTTCGATCGATCGCAGCGCTGATTCCACGTTGGTGGCTTTCGAGTCGTTGATGAAGCGGACACCGTCAACTTCGCCTACGTCCTCCATCGCATGCTCGAGGCCGCGGAACGCTTCCACCGCCGAGGTCATGGCTTGCGGGGCGGCCTTTGCGATGGCGCCGACGGTGACGGCCGCCATCACGTCGTCCACCAGATGCGCGCCGTGCAGGTGAATCGCGTCGAGGGGCACGAGCCGCGCCGCCGGCCCGTCGTTTCCGCTTCGGTCCACGATCCAACCGGCTTCGATGGCCGTGCCGTCGAGCGGCGACGAATGGCGGCCGAACGTCCGCGTCGTTTTTCCACGGGTGCCGCGGCGCGCCAGTTCGAGCGCCGCCGGATCGTCCGCGTTCACCACGGCCCAGTCGCCCGCTTCCTGGTTTTCGAAAATCCGCGCTTTGGCCGACGCGTACGCTTCGACGCTCGGGTGACGATCCAGATGGTCCGGCGAGAAGTTCAACAGCACGGCGATCCAGGGATGAAAGGTGTCGATTTGCTCGAGCTGAAAGCTGCTGGTCTCCACGACGTGAAGTGTCTCGGGCGTGGATTCCGCGACCTGCGCGCTGAGCGGCACACCGATGTTTCCACCCACCGTCACCTTGAATCCCGCCGTTTCGAGAATCCGCCCGGTCAGGGCCGCCGTCGTCGACTTGCCCTTGGTTCCGGTAATTGCGATGACCCGGCCGCGGAGCCAGCGCCAGGCCAGTTCGATTTCGCCGATGACCGGCACGCCTCGTGCGCGCGCGTTTTCGACGACCGGCTGATCGCCCGGGACACCCGGGCTGAGCACGATCAAGTCAGCGTCCGTGAAAGTCACTGCCTGGTGGCCGCCGAGCTCGACGTTCACGCCCAGCTCCCGCAGCGGTTCCACTTCCGGCGCGTCGCTGCGGCGTTCGGATAGCGTGACGCGGGCGCCGCGGCGGACGAGCAGCTCCGCGGCCGCGATGCCGCTTCGCGCCGCGCCTGCGACGGTCACTCGTTTGTCCGTCACGTCAAAAACCACGTTGTCATCGCAGCTTCAGCGTCGCCAGCGAGAAGAGCGCGAAGATGATCGCGACGATGACGAATCGCGTGATGACCTTCGGCTCGCTCCAGCCAATCAGCTCGAAGTGATGGTGCAGGGGCGCCATGCGAAAGAGCCGCCTGCCCCCGGTTGCCTTGAAGTACCCGACCTGCAGAATCACGGACACCGCTTCGAGCACGAAGATGCCGCCGACGATCGGCAGCAACAGTTCCTGCTTGATGAGAATCGCGAGCACACCGAGCGCTGCGCCAAGCGCCAGCGACCCGACGTCCCCCATGAAGATGTCCGCCGGGTAGGAGTTGAACCAGAGAAAGCCGAGCGACGCTCCGACGAGGGCGCCGCCGAAGACGGTCACCTCCGCCGCGGGCGTAAACCTGACGAGCAGAAGGTAGTCCGCGAACACACGGTGCCCCGTCACGTACGCCAGCGCGGTGTACGCGCCGGCGGCGATCGCGAACACGCTGATCGCAAGACCGTCGAGGCCGTCCGTCAGGTTGACGGCGTTCGACGACGCGACGAGCACGAATGTCGCGAAGAGCACGTAGCCCCACCCGAGATCCGGAATCAGGCGCTTGAAGAACGGAAAAATCAGCCGGGTGCTGTACAGGCTGTGGTTCGCGAGGTAGAGCAGCGCAAGCCCGACCAGAACACCGATGACGAGCTGATTGCCCATCTTGTAGCGCGGCAGCAGCCCGTGATGCGAACGGCGAACGATCTTCAAATAATCGTCTGCGAAGCCGATTGCTCCGTATCCCGCGGTCGTCAGCACGGCGATCCAGATGTAGACGTTCGTAAGATCCGCCCAAAGCAGCGTCGGCACGAGCGATGCCGTCAGAATCAAAAGACCACCCATCGTCGGCGTTCCGGCTTTGGGGCGGTGCGTCTGCGGACCGTCCTGCCGGATCACCTGGCCGATCTGGAACTCCCTCAGCTTCCGGACCATCCACGGCCCCAGCGCCAGGCTGATGGCGAGCGCCGAAAGGCTCGCAGCGGCCGTACGGAACGTGATGTAGCGCGTCACGTTCAGCACGGACAGCTGCGTGTGGAACGGATAGAGGAGGTGAAACAGCATCAGCCACGTTCCGCCTTCAACCGTTCTACGACGCGATCGGTCCTGACGCCGCGTGATCCCTTCACCAGAACCAGGTCGCCGGCCTTGATGATCGCGGTAACCACCTCGGCCGCTTCTGCGCTTTCTGCAAAGTGCCGCACCGCCTCACGCGGCATGCCGGCTGCGATGGCCGCCGTTCCCAGCGCTGCCGCCGGCGCGCCACCGACGGTAAAGAGCACGTCGATGCGCTTCGACGCCGCCATCCGGCCCACGTCTTCGTGCAAGCCGATCGAGTGGCCGCCGAGTTCGAGCATTTCGCCAAGCACCGCGATTCGGCGGCCCGCGGCGGGAGACGCTGCGAGGATCTCGAGCGCGCCCCGGGTCGCGGTCGGATTCGCGTTGTAGCTGTCGTCCACGAGCACGGCGCCGACTGGCAGCCGCACGACGTCGCCGCGATGCGACGACGGCCGAAGCCTGATCACGTGGTCGGCGATGACATCGATCGGGATCTCGAATTCAATGGCCACCGCGATGGCCGCGAGCACGTTCATCAGGTTCCCGCGACCAATGAGCGGTACTTCAAGGTCCGCGTCCCCGGCCGGCGTGGTCACGCGCGCCGTCGACCCCTGGATGCCGCGGTCCACGACACCGGTCGCCCGAATGCTGGCAGCGCGATCGATGCCGAACGTCGACACGCGTCCCGGATACTTTGGCAGCCGCGCGGCGATGCGATCGTCGTCCGCGTTTGCCACGAGGAGCGTGGATGCGTCCGCGCCTTCGAAAATCTCGGCCTTGGCGTCGGCGATGGCGTCCACCGACGCGAAGAACCCGAGATGTGCGTCGCCGACGTTCGTCCACACCCGGACGTCGGGTTCCGCGATCCGCACCAGCGTGCTGATTTCGCCCGCGTGATTCATGCCCAGCTCGACGACCGCGACCTCCGGCCGCTGCCGCAGCTCGACGAGCGAGAGCGGCAGCCCGATGTGGTTGTTGAAGTTGCCCCGATTGCGAATGACGCGATATCGCGTCGCCAGCAACTCACCCGTCACGTCCTTGGTCGTGGTCTTTCCGGCGCTCCCGGTAATCGCCACGACCTTCGTTCCCGACTCCCGCCTCACTGCGTTTCCTAGGCACTGCAGTGCGCCGGTCGTGTCATCGACCTCGATGACCGCTGCATCGCCCCGCACGCTTGTCAGCCCGGCGAGCCAGCCGTGTGCGACGACTACGCCGCCAGCGCCCGAATCGAGCGCCGCCCGCGCAAACGCGGCGCCGTCGAACCGTTCACCACGAATCGCGACAAAGAGTTCGTTCGCCGCGATTGTTCGCGTATCGATCGAGACGCCGTCGAATTCCCTGCTCGAACTACCGGCCACGAGCCGGCTGCCGGCCGGTCGCATCGCGGCAGCGATCCACCCCGCAGTAAGCCGAATCGCATTCACACCACGCCCGAGTTCGACCGACGCTTCGCTAGCGCTTCGCGCGCCACCGCCACGTCGTCGAATGGCAGTACCCGATTGCCAATCACTTGGTACTTCTCGTGGCCCTTGCCGGCCACGAGGACGAGGTCGCCTGGCCGGGCCACCTCCACGGCCTTCGCAATCGCCTCGCGGCGGTCCACGATGGCCAGTGTCTGACTCGCACCCCCCGTGCGGCTGAGGCCGCGCTGGATCTCTTCGATAATCCGCATCGGATCCTCGCCGCGCGGGTTGTCCGATGTGATGACGATGACGTCGCTCAACCGGCTCGCGACGGCGCCCATCAGCGGCCGCTTCGTGCGATCGCGATCGCCGCCACAGCCGAAGACGGTAATCAGCCGGCCCTGCGCCAACGGCCGCGCTGTTTCCAGCAGGTTTCTGAGCGCGTCATCGGTGTGCGCGTAGTCCACGACGACGGTCACTTCGTCTTTCGCCCCCGACGCCACCTCGAATCGTCCCGGCACTCCCGACAGCTGCTTCACCCCTCGTTCGATGGCGTCAAACGACACGTCCATCGCCGTCGCCGCTGCGACAGCGGAGAGGATGTTGTAGACGTTGGGACGGCCGACGAGGCGCGAGCTGATCTGAAGCGTGCCGCGGGGCGTCCGAACGTCAAAGCGCAGCCCGCCGAGTGAAAACGATAGAGGACCCGGCGTGATATCGGCCGGACGGTTGATGGCGTAGGTCACGGGCCTGCCGCCGGCAGCGGCGAGCGACGCGCCTCGTGGATCGTCGAGGTTGATGAGGCTTGGTGCGTTCGCGGGGAGCATTTCGAACAGCCGGCGCTTGGCGCGAAAGTAGGCGTCCATGTCGGCGTGGAAATCGAGGTGATCGCGCGTCAGGTTCGTGAAGACCCCGGCCGCGAACGTCATCCCGTCCACCCGCCTCAGCGCCAGCGCGTGCGACGACACCTCCATCGCGCACGCGCCGCAGCCGCGCGCGATCATCTCGCGGAGCAGCAGCTGCACGTCCGGCGCCTCGGGCGTCGTCCGCGCCGCTTCGAGCGTGTCGGCGTCGCCGGGTCCTATGCGATAGGCGACCGTACCAAGGATTCCGCACCGTACCGCGGCGGCTTCGAAAATCGAGGCGACCAGGTACGCGGTCGTCGTTTTGCCGTTGGTCCCCGTAATCCCGACAACGCGCATTTCGCGGCTCGGATCGCCGTAGAACGCAGACGCGAGCAATGCGAGGGCGAGCCGCGCATCCGTCACGGTGACCCACGTGACCGCAAGGTCCGGCGGGGCAGGATGTTCGGCCACGATGGCGGCCGCGCCTCGATCCACAGCTTGCCGTGCGAACGCCACGCCGTCAGCGTGCTGCCCTTTGAGCGCGACGAACAGCGCCCCCGCAGCCACCAACCGCGAGTCGTACGCAACGGCGGTCACGTCCGGGTTGGCGCGCGGAATCACGCTGCCGCCGACCATGAGATCGCGAATGACCGCCGTCAGGTCGCTGAGCTTCACTGGTGCACCGGCTCCGGGACACGCGGCATCGAACGTTCGAGCAGGAGCCGGCACACGCCGCCGTCTTCGAGCGGCTCGCCGGGGCCAGGAAACTGCGAAACCACGACGCCGTCGCCGGACACGCGCGCGTTCAGGCCAACCTTGAGCAGCGCCCGCACCGCCTGGCGTGCGCTCAATCCCCGAACGTCAGGAACAAAGCCGGCGTCGACGACGAGCCTGACAGGTGTGCCTGCCGGCGCGCCCGGCGTTTGCGGTGGCAGCGGCGCGTCATGCCCCGTGGCAACGAGCACCGGCGGCGCGGCATTCACGTCCGGCGCGACACCGAGATATCGCAGCGAGGCCTCGGCAATGCGCTGGAAAATCGGCGCAGCTACGGTTCCGCCATGATCCCCGTTCGGTCCCTTCGGGGTGTCGATGACGACGACCATCGTCAGGGCGGGGCGGCGTGACGGCACGAAGCCCACGAACGACGCAACGTGGTCACTGTGGGAGTACCGGCCGTTGACGATCTTCTGCGCCGTTCCGGTCTTGCCGGCGATGGTGTAGCCGGAGACCTTTGCTCGCTTGGCGGTTCCGCGCTCGACGACCTGCTCCATGATTGTGGTCAGCGTCGCCGCGGTCTCGGGATCGATCGTGTGTCCGCTGAATTTCGTTTTGACGGCGACGCGGCGTTCGTCGCGATAAATGGCGCGCAGCAGGCGCGGCTCTATGAGCTCTCCACCGTTGGCGACCGCGCTCACCGCCCTCACCATCTGCAGCGGGGTGACGCCAACCTGGTAGCCCATCGACACCGATGCAAGGGCGCTTTCGTTCAGCTTCTCCGGGTTCCACACGATCCCGGAGCTTTCGCCGGGAAAATCAGGCGACGCGGCTCTTCCAAAACCGAAGGCCGACACGTACCGGCCGAGCCGGTCGGGACCAACGCGGAAGCCGATCCGGATCGCCCCGATGTTGCTCGATTTGACGATGACGTCCGTGAACGACAGGACGCCGTAGTTGCGGTTGCCGTCCTCGCGGATCGCTGGACGGTTGCCGATCTTGATCGAACCCGGATTGGTATTGATCGTCTCATCGGGCCGGTACACATGTTCCTGAATCGCTGCTGAAGCCGTGACGATCTTGTACGTGGATCCAGGCTCGTAGATGTCCTGGACCGCGCGATTGCGACGCTCGTTGTCTTCGGCGTCACGGTACGCATTGGGATTGAACGTCGGCTCGTTCGCCATCGCGAGAATCTCGCCGGTGGCCGGGTTCAGGATGACGGCGGACCCGCCGAGCGCGCGGTTCTCGAGCACGCCGGCGTGCAGCTCGCGCTCGGCGATGTGCTGGAGGTACTCGTCGATCGTCAGCTCGACCGTCGATCCCGCCGTGGGCAGCCGTTCGTCGCGGGCGAACGCCTTGCGGCGCGCGTCCGTCTGGATGAGAACCCGGCCGTTCTTGCCCCGGATGTCTGCGTCGTAGGTGGACTCGATTCCGCCGAGCCCGACGTTGTCGAGGCCGACCCATCCGAGCGTGTGTGCGCCGAGCTCTCGATTGGGATAGAAACGCTTGCTCTCCTTGAGAAAGCCGATGCCTTCGAGATTCAGTTCGGCCACGCGCCGGGCGACGTCCGGCGCGATCTGGCGACGGATGTACGCGAACTGCTTCTGGCGGTTCAAGCGCTCGACGAGGGCCTGCCGTTCCTTTTTCTGGCAATCGCGGAACGCGGCGCACAGCTTGTCGACCAGTTCCGTGACGTTTGCGATCTCGGACGGCACGGCATACACCGTGTCTGCGTCCACGCTCGTCGCCAGCACGTGGCCGCGCCGGTCGAGGATGTCGCCGCGTTTGGCGGGCAGTTCCTGAGTGCGGTTTCGCTGACGCTCGGCCCGTGTCTCGAAATCAGCCCGGCTGACAACCTGCAGAAACACCAGGCGCGCCTCGATGCCGACCACCCAGAAAGCCAGGCATCCGGCGACAACGGTCACGCGCCGCTTGAGCGTGGGGCGCCAGTTCGAGGGCGTCATGACGTGCTACCGGCGCGCCACAATGGACTTCGCCGGTGGATCCGGCGGCGTCACCCGTTCGATCACGATCGCCTCGTCCCGCCCCGGCGTGACGAAATGCTGTTTCGTCGCGAGCGCTTCGATGCGTTTCGGGGATTTCAGTGTTTCGATCTCGAGACGGAGCTGGCGGCTGGTTTCCTCCTCGGCCGCCTTCTGGCGCTGCAACTCCTCGAGCTGATAGCCGTGGCGAAGCAGCTCGAAATGCTGCCAGGCGGAAAACAGGAGGCCGATGACGAGGAATGCGGCGACGCTGACCGACTTCCACAGCTCGCGCTGGCGCGCCTCGTCGACCTGGCGGACGATCGGGTTGTTCCGGACGTCCTTCTTGATGGCGTATTCGAAGGATTCAGCGGTCATGATGTGACCTCGACGACTCGAAGCTTCGCGCTCCGCGCCCTCGGGTTGCGCGCGACCTCGTCGTCACCAGGCAGAATCGGCTTTTTCGTCAGCACGGTCGCGGCAGCGAGCTCCCGTTCGAGCGCCCGGAACGTGTGCTTCACGACACGGTCTTCAAGCGAGTGAAACGTGATGATCGCGAGCCGGGCGCCAGTCCGGAGTCGCCCGGCAATCGTCTTGAGAAAGCGCTCGAGGTCGTCGAGCTCGCGGTTGACCCAGATGCGCAGCGCCTGAAACGTGCGCGTCGCGGGATCGATCCGCTGGAAGCCGCGGCGTGGAATCGCTCGTCGGACGATCGCAGCCAGGCGGCCGGTAGTGTCGATTGGAGCTTCCTCGCGGGCGCGAACCAGTGCCCGTGCGATCCGGCGCGAGAACCGTTCCTCGCCGTACTGAAAGATCGCGTCGGCGAGGTCGCGTTCTGATGCGCGCGCCACGAGATCGGCGGCCGTCTCGCCCGACGACTGATCCATCCGCATGTCCAGCGGTTCGTCGCGGAGGAAGCTGAAGCCGCGGCCCGCGGCGTCGAGTTGGAGCGACGACACGCCGAGATCCGCCAGCGCGCCGTCGACGGTCGCGATTTGACGGTCGTCGAGCACCGCGGCGATCTCGCGGTAGTCGGCATGGACCAACTCGACTCGCGACGCCCACGGCGCGAGCGTCGCGTTTGCGAGCGCCAGCGCGTCGCGGTCGCGGTCGAGGCCGAGGAGCCGCGTGGCTCCCGCTTCGAGCAGCGCGCGCGCGTGCCCGCCGAGACCCACCGTGCAATCGACGAAGACGCCGCCGCGCTCGGGTCGTAGATGCTGCAGCACTTCGGCTGTCATCACGGGGACGTGCGTCATCAGATGCCGAACTCCGACAGCGCCCGCGCATCGTCGTCCGTGTAAGGATCGCGCTGCAGCTTGGTGAGAAAGCGATCGTGGTTCCAGACGTCCAGGCAGTTGTAAAGACCGAGGACGTCGACGTCACCGGCCATGGTTGCCGATTCGCGGAGGCGGACCGGGATGATGACGCGGCCTTGCGCGTCGAGCTCGCCGGCCTGACCGAAATAGCTGACGCGATCGAGGAAGCGGAGGCGCGCCGGATGAGTGGACGGCATCCGGCCGAGCTTTTCCTCCGTTTCCAGCCACACCGGCATCGGGTAGATGCGGACGTACTCGCCCGTCAGGCTCGTCAGATAGAGCTCGCGGCCGTACTTCGACTCGAGGGCTGCCCGGAACCCGTTTGGTACCTTCAGGCGGCCCTTGTCGTCGATTCGGGCCGGAGAGTTACCCCTGAACAAGCGACACTACTCCACTTAGCTCCACAAAAGTCCACAAGATGGTAGGAGAGGCTCTCAGGGATGTCAACCGCAATATGTTGCGTCTCAGTGAGTTACGCTGTATTTTCGCCCTCTCATCGCCCTTCAGGTCAGCCGCCTTAAACGCTAGGGTAGTCAGAGTGCGCAGCCGTGGGCAGTGGCAACCGGCCGCTCCGACGCTGCGTGCTACGATGGCGGGCTTCCACGATGCTCAGGGCAGCCCTCATTGGGTTCGGATCCAGCGGAAAATCCACGCTCTTTCAACTGATGACCAGCGCTCACGGCACCGCCCGGGCCGCACACGGCAAGGGGGAAACGGCCGTTGGCATCTCCAAAGTGCCCGATGTGCGGCTCGACGTGCTCACGTCGATGTACAACCCGAAAAAACGCGTGCCGGCCACGGTCGAGTTCACGGACCTGGTGGCCACTGGCGCGGTCGGAGGCGCCAAGGCGCTCGTGGATGTCGTGGCGTACAAGAATGCGGATGCCCTGGTTCATGTGCTGCGAGCCTTTACCGACCCCTCAGTGCCCCCACCGTCGGGGTCCGTCGATCCGGGTCGCGACGCTCAGGCGATGGAAGACGAACTGATTCTGGCGGACCTCGGTGTGGCGGAACGCCGCCTTGAACGCCTCGAGAAGGATCTGAAGAAGTCGCGGTCCGCGGATCTGGAACGCGAGCGTGATGTCGTGATGACGTGTCGCCAGGCTCTCGAGGGGGGCCAGCCACTTCGCGCGCTCGATCTCAAAGGCGAAGATCTCAAACGGCTCCGCGGCTTTCAGTTTCTCTCGGCCAAGCCACTGCTCATTGTCATCAACGTCGATGAAACGCAAATGAGCGGCGACGTCGCCTCACATGTCGGCCGGGCGGCCGAGGTCACGGGCCTGACTGGTTTTCTCTCGCGCGCGTCCACCGCGGCCGTCGCCGTGTGCGCGAAGATCGAGCTCGAGATCGCTCAGCTCGAACCGGCAGACGCCGCCGCGTTTCTCGCTGATCTCGGCCTCTCTTCCTCCGGCCTCGATCGCGTCATCCGCGCCAGCTACGATTTGCTCGGCTACATTTCATTCTTCACGGTAGGCGAGGACGAGTGCCGCGCCTGGTCGATTCCGCGCGGCATTTCGGCGCAGCTGGCAGCCGGCGAAATCCACAGCGACATCGCGCGGGGCTTCATACGCGCCGAAGTCGTCAGCTACGACGCGTTGACGACGCGCGGCTCGATGGCGGCATGCCGCGACCACGGCGAAGTGCGGCTCGAGGGGAAAGACTACGTCGTGCAGGACGGCGACATCATCAATTTCCGCTTCGCGACATGACGAAGACAGTCCTCGTCTGCGAAGCGAGGGTGCCGTTCGTCCGCGGCGGGGCCGAATATCTCGTCGACGGTCTCGTGGATCGGTTGCTCGAGCACGGCTACCGAGCGGAGCGGGTTTCAGTGCCGTTCAAGTGGTACCCGAAGGAAGCCCTGCTCTCGCAGATTGCGGCATGGCGGCTCGTGGATCTCACGGAAGCGAACGGCACGCCGATCGACGCTGTGATCGCGACGAAATTTCCGACCTATTTCGTTCGCCATCCCCACAAGATCACCTGGCTGCTGCATCAGTACCGCGCGATCTACGAGTTGTGCGGCACGCCGTACAGCGAATTCGAGCACACCGAGCCCGACGTCAACCTGCGCGATCGTCTCATCGGTCTGGACACCGAGGCGCTTTCCGAGTCGACCGGGCTGTTCGCCATCGCGCGCAATACGGCGTCGAGGCTCCTGAAGTACAACGGTCTTGCCGCCGAGACGCTCTATCATCCGCCGCCACTCGCCGGCCGCCTGCGCCCGGGACCCCAGGGCGACTATTTCCTCTCCGTGGGGCGCCTCGAAGCGACGAAGCGCGTGGACCTGATCATCCGCGCGCTGGCGCGCGCCGGCGCGGCGCCGCGCCTCGTCATCGCCGGCGACGGCCCTCTGCAGTTGCGGCTCGAGGAAGAAGCCGCGGCTGCAGGCGTCGCCTCGCGCGTGACGTTCGCTGGCAGTGTCGGCGCAGAAGCGCTGGCGGACTTGTACGCGGGAGCGCTCGCCGTTGTGTTTCCTCCGTTCGACGAAGACTACGGATACGTCACGCTGGAAGCCTTTCTCGCCCGCAAGCCCGTCGTCACGACCAGCGACGCGGGCGGCCCGCTCGAGTTCGTCGACGATGGCGTGACCGGCCTGGTCGTCGAACCGACGGAGGAAGCCCTCGGATCGGCGATGGCGCGCCTCCAGGGCAATCCGCGCCTCGCGCAGGAGCTGGGCGACGCCGGCTACGAACGAGCCAAATCAATTACCTGGGATGGGGTCGTCGAACGGCTCATGGCCGCCGCACGCTGATGGGACAACCCGACCTGACCGCCGTCGTCATTCCGGCGTTCAACGAAGCCGCGTCAATCGCCGCCGTCGTTGCCGATCTGCGCTCCGCGGCGGCCTGGCGGGAGATCATCGTCGTGGACGACGGGTCGGACGATGAAACCTCGGTACGCGCCCGGTCGGCGGGCGCGCGCGTGATCCGGCACCCCTACAACAAAGGGAACGGGGCGGCGGTGAAGACCGGGATCCGCTCGACCGACGCGAGATTCGTGCTGATCGTCGACGGCGACGGCCAGCATCGCGCGGAAGATGGCGTGCGGCTCGTGACGGCGCTCGATCCCTATGATCTGGTCGTCGGCGCGCGATCGCCGCAGACCCAGGCCAGCCTGGTCCGTCGCGCCGGCAACCAGGCGCTGAACGCAATCGCCAGCTACCTCACCGAACGGCCCATCCCGGATCTCACGTCCGGGCTGC
>Ga0066903_100004728_pt1 | contig 11595 bp, 10 predicted proteins | sample PanSoiMetaGPlot1_FD_67491 | JGI IMG/M metagenome (GOLD analysis project Ga0066903, IMG submission 67491) | Tropical forest soil microbial communities from Panama analyzed to predict greenhouse gas emissions - Panama Soil - Plot 1 (version 2) | ecosystem: Environmental > Terrestrial > Soil >...
CCTTAAGAGCAATCTGCGAGCTGGGTTCGAGTTCGTCGGAACACTTGTCCGCAAGCATTGCGATGGCGCCGGAATGCCAAGGACTGGGTTGCGGCCAGTCCCATTGGGCCCGTCGGGCCGATCGCAACCCTCACAAGGGTGTCCGATCAAGGGCGCGATTTTGGCCCGTTGGAGGGCACGGGATCCCTGTGCGGATCGATCAGCCATCAGCGGCCATCGCGATACCTTCTCTGGGCATTTTCGATGCCCCAGAATCCATCCGACGCTTCTCCATCTCTGCGGGTCTCAGAAAGACGAAGTGTCGCGTTGAAATCACCTTCCATAGGCTTTGTCGTTACCAAGTCCCAAGCCCTAGCCTCCTGCTAACGATCGCGATGGTCAGAGGGCGGATTGCTCGCTTCCTGATCTGCAATGTCGTGGGCCGCCCTCCGGTCAAAGGTGGTGATGTAGTTGATTGCCACCCCGGGTCTAGCCCGCACAGGCTTGCTTCATTTTCGGCTGCGCTGCTACATCGTCTTGTGCACCAAACTAACATCAATGAAGCGCGTGCCAGGAAAGATCTCCTCAACCTCCAGAAGTCAAGGGCGCCGTTGCCAACGGCGACTTCGCGGGTGATGCTCAATCGGCGATTTTCACGTCAACGAGCGGCTCGCGCGCTCTCGGTGCTTTCCTGGACGCCAGCTCGGAAGCCGAGGAACTCCTTCTTCCTTTCGGTCGCCGTCTTTTTCATCATCCCCCGTGCCAAGACGTGGAATCTGAGCGACGTTTAGTCCACTTCGCGCCTGGCTGAGCCTTCATGACCTCATTCCACAACCTGTAAAACTGATTGCGACTAACACCAAACTTGCCTTTTGCTTGAAATGAAGTGGCCTTCTTACTACCCAACGGATTCCTGTCTGGACTGCTGCGCACGAGATCCTCGAGCCACCTCTTACAATCCGCTGCACCCCGGTCGCTCAACCGCTCTTTGGGACTCAACCCGCCAGCCACAGCTCGGAAGGCTTCCGCGAAGGCCGCGTCGAATGCGGAGCGGGAAATTGCCGGAATCGGCAATCTGAATTGCGTCGTGAAACCGTCGATCAAATCGCGCTCTGCGAGCCAAGCGTCGACACGCCTTTCTCGTTGCTCGATTCTCATGATTTTTTGAGCAGCGTCCCAATAAGCAATGGTCGACGAGGCTACCCACGGCCCCGCATCATACTCGGACCACTCATCGTCGCTTAGCGCGATGTCCCACTCGTCGCCGAACAGCTCTCTGCCGACACGGTCACACGCGTCCTCGTATGAAATGGTACCGCCGGTATCATCCAACACGCGCACCTCCGCGAGCGGCCCGCAGCGATGCTTGCGATCCCTATCCGCGTCGATAGATCTTATATCACCCTGCGACGGACGCCACAGGAAGAACGCGCCGAACCCGAAAGGACGAACGGCGCTCAGTGGTCCGCGTCCTTGTGGAATTCGGAGTCAATTCACACTGTGCCCAAACTTTGTCATTACGTTTTTAGTCCGCCGGCGCGGCCACGCTGTAAACCTTTCCGACAACGCCGAGTCGAGCGGGTGATCTGAGCGATTGGGGGCAACGCGCGCCCTGTGGGTGACGGTCTCGCTTCGTTACAGCAGCCGGCTTGGGATGCCACCGGCTCGCCCACGCCATCCCAGTAATGCCCTGAAGTCTCGGTAGGACAGTGAGCAGCAAACACGGGTCGTTCGTTCATGAGGCGATTGAGCCACGGAAATCCGTTGGCTTCGTGCGAAACGCGCGAACCACTTGGTCTTGCTATGAATTATAAATGCAAGACCGTTTTACCCGATCGCGGTTTTCCCGCGAAAAAGGGCCTGCGACGACTACGAGCACAGGCGTGTACCGACCGGATCCGGGCCCTAACAGACCAAGTTCCTGCACATGGCAGGTGACGCGGGGGTCTCGCGCTCGTCGCCGCCGCGCCGACGATCTGGACCGCGTCGCTCTGGCTCGATCCCATCGTCAGCTTGGCCATTGCGCTTGCGGTGCTCCGGAGCGGCCGGGGCTTGGGGCGCGATTCGGTTCAATGAACCTTGCTCTCGATTCGGTGCCCGCGGATATCAAGCGATCTCGTTGCCTATGGCGTCCGCGTCACGGCGCTCATGCGCCGCTCGCGTCGGCGCCTTTCCAGTCGATCGCGCAACACCCTCATAAAACCCGGCGGCAGAAAACCATATGCCACCGAGCCGGTACCGGCGCTTGGCAATGGTCGTAGATCGGGGCCCGGCCAAATAAAGTCATTCGCCTCGCTCAGTACCACCCAAGAGCGCTCGCTATCCAACCCAAGGCGCTCCTTGGTCACAGTCGGAATCTCCAGCGCATCTTCGGGATTGGTCGGCGGCGTATGCGTCACCGGCAGGACGCGTACAATCGGATGCTCACCCTCACGCAGGACCACCAGAACGATCGCGCAGGGCCGGTCCTTGGTGCCTTCCTCGCGGCCCTGGCGGGCCTCGGCTTCCCATAGATAAGCGTAGCGGATGACGAGCCCCGGCTTGGGGATCGGCAGGCTCACGGCTGCCAGTCTTTCAACTCGTTATCAAGGTAGGCGTACTCGGTCGGCACTTCAGCAGTGGCAATGAGCGCCATTTCCTCGTCGGTGAAGTCCTCGAGCCGGACCACGCGGCGGTCGCGCCGCCTCAGGCGCTCGTATTCCTCGACGGACAGCAGCACGAGGCGGTCGCGACCGTTGCGGGTGATGGTTACCGGCTCAGTCAAGGCCTTATCCGCCAAACTACCGAACTGCTTTTGAAATTCAGCCGATGATACCTTCATATCTCGAATCTTCCGGAACTTTCCTAACTTCCGGATTATGGGCAAGGGTGCAAATTCTGGCAAGGCGTTTTCTGACGTCACAGGACCCCGTTGGTGTCGGGGAGGGCCGAGAGTAAGCATGGAATCGCGCTTGAAGCTGTCGCTCTCACGGCGGAAACACGGGTTCGAGTCTCATAGGGAGCGCCAGGGATTTCAATAGTTTAGCGGCAGCCACATCAGCCGGTGTCCCGGATGTGTCCCGGCGGCCGGCGCCTGCCGGGCACCTAGCTGGCCCGAAATCGTCACCCCTCGACGCTCAGTCGTGCCCTGGGCACTTACTGGAATTGATCCGTCGGGGTGCTCGCCGGCATGACACGTTCGCGCTGTCGGCGATCGCCGTGTTTCCGCCGTGGTCGAGACGGTATCTCGTCAGCGGCCGTTCGCAGATATCATTGAATTAGCTTATTTTTCCAGGATTCGATCCTTGTCAGTTTGGGGGCATTCGGCCACATGTATGCCGTACGTTTGCCGTACGAAGGATCGTGATACGGCGCGAACGCTGCGTGACGCCAAACTCGACACGCGCAATTCGCGGCTACGACTCAAGGCTCGGCGTGAACCTTACTGGCGATCGATCTCCGAGGGACTGGCGGTTGGGTACCGGAGGGGCGCCAAGGGCGGGACGTGGATCGCGCGGCACTACAGCACCGAGCATGGTCGACGCTATCAGGCGATCGGAGCGACCGACGACATCGCCGATCCGGACGGCCAGCACGTCCTGTCCTTCGCCCAGGCGCAGGAAGCGGCGCGCGCGTGGTTCGCGGATCTGGCGCGTCGCGATCGCGGCGAGGCGATGGTCGGTTCTTACACGGTCCGCGAATGTATCAACGAGTATGTTGCTTGGCTGGAGGCGCATCGCAAAACGGGGGCCGACCGCGCGCTACCGCGTTGATACCCACGTCATGCCCACGCTTGGTCCCATACAATGCGCCACGTTGACGACGGCCCAAATACAGAATTGGCTTCGCGATCTCGCAAACTCGCCGGCTACGTTGCGGACGAAAGCTAGCGCCAAAAAACCGTATGTCCGTAACCTGGACAAGAGCGATCCCGAGGCTGTCCGGCGACGCCGCGCCAGCGCCAATCGAACGCTTGTCATCCTCAAAGCCGCACTGAACAGCGCTTGGCGCGCCGGTAAGATCCACTCCGATCAGGCCTGGCAAGCGCGTGGCGCTTCAAGGAGGCTGACGCCGCGAGGGTACGATATTTGGCGGTAGCTGAGGCGAAACGGCTGGTCGATAGCTCCCACCGGATTTTCGACAGCTGGTTCAGGCGGCGTTAGTGACGGGAGCGCGCTATGGCGAGCTCGCGTCGCTTCGCGCCTCGGATTTTAACGCAGACAGCGGCACGGTCCATGTGAGAACAAGCAAATCGGGCAGAGGTCGTCATATCGTTCTCGGCAATGAAGGCATCGCCGTATTCAAATCGTTTGTCGCCGGCAAATCGGGCGAGGTGCGCCTGCTCGCAAGGAGCGACGGTACGGCGTGGACCAAGTCACTTCAGGCCCGACCGATGGCCGAAGCGTGCAAGTGCGCGAAAATTGGACCTGAAATTTCGTTTCACGTGCTCCGACATACCTGGGCATCGCTTGCTGTGATGGCCGGCGTTCCATTGCTCGTGGTGGCTCGCAACCTTGGTCACGCCGACACGCGTATGGTCGAGAAGCACTACGGGCATCTGGCGCCGAGTTATATTGTCGACGCGATCCGCACCTCAGGTCCGAGGTTTGGCATTGAAACAGATGGCATTCATTAACAGCTCCGATGTTTTAGTTCTATTGTCGTCTTATCGGCGCCACGGTTTGCGCGAGGTATGCCGGATGTGAATAATCACTACGCAATCGTTATCGATTCGATAGTAAATCCGGTAGCGGAACGGCGTCACCCACAACGTGAAAAGGCCGCCCCGGTCCACGGGACGGCCTTTGTAAGGCTCGCTACCGAGCTCATCTATGCGCTACATGATGAGCCCAATAACCCTTCGCGCCGCCTGGGGATTGCGCGCCTCAAGATACGAAAAGATTCTCTCGCGTTCTGCGAATGCACGCGGAGTGTACCGAACCTTCATGAGCGATGGCGTTTGTCAGCTTCCGCGACGAGATCGTCGGGCACGAATTCACCGCGATCCGCCTCCGCCATTCCCTCTTGGAGATCCGTCCACTCCTCGTCACTCAGAACGTAGACGCCGGAGCGACGAGCTTCGATTTCTCGAGCAGCTTCCTCGAGTTCGGCCACATCCTCTTCCGGCCAGTTAGCCACCCGCTCAATTAACTTTCTGGTCATCGGTGTCATACTCGCAATATACCCCAGTGGGTCTCAGATGGCCATATCCTTGGAGATTGCCGAAGGTTGGCTGATAGTGCTTGACCTCGCAGGCGGCGCACCCTCGTCCCGCTGGCTCAGCTATCGTCTGAGCTGATTGGCTGCATGCCAGACGGTTGACCCTGGTAACCAGGTAGCTCGCTCCACCTGTCGTCAACTCCCGCTTGGAGCCGGCGTCGCGCGCGCCAGTGCCGGATCGCGCCCGCATCGAAGTGATGAAGATGCCCTCGCCAAACTGTTCGATTGCCCGTAGCCAGTCCGCGCCCGCGTGAGATCGGCGCACCGCGCAGGGCCAAGTGCACGTCCTCAGGGTCGCCGTCCGCCGACGTCAGCGCGGCCTCCAACCGGGTGAACCATAGAGGCAGGAAACCTCACGTAGCGGGTGTACCGCGACGACGTCTTTGATCAGGGACAGATCGAGGCTTACACCCGGGTCCGCCCGCACATGCGCGGCAAGGTCTGCGCATAGCGGTGGGAGCTTCCATCCCACCCTTGGGTCAGATTCACCCCTACCCGTGCCAGTAATTCAAACCGCCCGAGCCAATTCGCCCAGGGCGAACCTGCCCGAAACCGCGATGACCTGACCGAGTACCTGGGGAGTTACCGGAAATGCTCGACGCCAAATCCAGCAGGAGAGGTCTGTCAACGATTTTCCACGCTGTCCCTTGGACCCGCACCGGGGGCACCGAGCACCTTCGTCGACCCGTCGTGGTTCCAGGTCGCCTCACTCCGGCAACGCTATCCCCAACTGCGTTTCGATCGCGACTCTCCTGCCATGGACAGGTCAGGACCTCGATGCCAGACTTCGAATCGCCCTGTGCTCGAGTCGAAAGGTCGAGTGAGGATAGCTCCTCGATCGTGAAGGTAGATAGCTTGCGGCTGAGCGGCCCCTTTCGCACCGAGATCAGAACACAAGTGTGGCAGGTTAGAGTTTGACAGCGTAATCATGCGGATCGTCGGACATGTCCAAGCGCGCGCAGCAACGTTGGATCCCGGAGAGTACGCCTGTTCCCCTTGCGATCAGGGCCAGAGAGGCGATGCAACAGGGAAACTTCAAGGATGCGATCAAGCTGTTAAAGCAGCTCATCAGGCAAGAGCCCACGGTTGAAGCACGCAACGCGCTTGATGAAGCCTACGCGCAACGTGCCCGGGAGCTCGCCGCCAAGGGGATGTTCGAGGAGGCCGAGATCGTCCTCGGCAATACCGCCGGGGCGAATGGAGCGGTCCGCGACCCCCTGCTCTACCTGCAATGTCTGATCAAGCGCGGCCAGCCCCATAAGGCGGCGGAGCATTCCCTGATATATGTTGGAACCGACAAGATGCAGGAGCCGAAATTCGCGGAGTTGGCTGCAGCCCTATTGGTTTCGGCTCCGCTTCGACTTGATCGCCCAACCGATTCTCAATCCGAGCGCGCCAGGTGGATGGAGCACGCGATCGACGCTCGCCAGGTATTGGCCGCCTGGGTCGAGGGAAAGCCGCATGCGGACATCGATCAACTCTTGAGCCGCATTCCGATGCGGTCAGCGTTCAGGGCGCTGCGGCTGATCGTGAAGGCGCTAATGACCGCGCCCGACGATCCGGAAAGGGCGGCTGGCTTACTTAACGCCATTCCGACGGATTCGGCGTTCATGTCGCTGCGCCTTGCGGTTGAAGCGGCGCTGGCCAAGGAACCCGAGGAACGCCTCACGACGTGGAACCAATTGAGCAAACTGCAGCAAGCGTTTGTTTTGGAGATCAGCGCGCTGCCGGAGGCCGCCTCGCAATCTCTCGCTCAGCTGGTCAACGCGGAACGCGGCGGCCCGGGCTCGCTGTTTTCGTTCCTGTTAAGGCAGGCGACTGGCTTTCCGGTCGATGACGTCAAGAACGCCTGCCTCAATCTTCTGCCCTTAATCCCCGACCGCGTGCAGCAATTCGAGAAGGTGTTCGGCCCGGTGGCGGAGTTCGACAAGAACCGTATTCTGGCGTTGTCTGCCGAACGCCGAAGCGATTGGCGCAATGCCGAGCAATATTGGCTTGCCGCGGCGCAGAACATCGCTGCCACCGCCCCGCAGGACGAAAAACTGGCGCTCGGCTCGATCTATCGGCATCTTGCCGATCTCGTTAAGGAGCACCCACAGTTCGAAGTGGAATGCCTATCCTCCGATCCGATCGCCGACTACCTCGAACAAAGCCGCACGGCGGATCCAGATCACCTGCCGACAGTTCTGCGATTGCTGGCTCTCTATCGCGCCGACAAACGGCACAAGCGCTGGGAACGCGTAGCGCAGGAGGCCGCGAAGCGGTTTCCAGATGACCGCGCCGTTCTGCTTGAAGCAATCGACGCAGCAGTAGCGCGCAAGGCGTACAAGAAGGCCGTCGGGTTTGCAAACAAACTGTTGGCGATCGATCCGATCAATCAACCAGTCCGCCAGCGAATGATTGACCTGCAGGTTTCGCACGCCCATCGCCAAATGCGCTCGGGCCGCGCCGATCTGGCGACGAAGGAACTTGCTAGCGCCGCCGAATGGGAACGCGCTGACAATCCAAGCGCTGTGCTCCGCATCAATTTGGGGTTGGTCGGATTGGCGCTCGGTGAGGAACCCCAAGCCGAGGCGCATCTGCGTCAGGGCGTCGATTTGGCGGGCGGCGGCGTCGCCGGCTGGTTTTGTGCATCGCTGCAAGACCTGCTCATGAGAGGCGGCGCGGCCGGTCGTCTGCGCGAGGAACTGGTGCGAGCTCAGGAAACTGCGCCGACCAAACAAGCCATCCTGTCGATCGTCTCGACCGTCGGCCGCGAAGAGGTCCGTGGCTGCAAGAAGGCGCTCACGGAACTAATGTTCCGAATTCGCGGGTGGCTCCTCAAGGGAGCCGCCCTTGCTTGGTCCGCAGCCGAGTTCCATCTGATCGCCGACCTGCTCCAACAGGGTGAGGCTCACGATGTGTTGGGCGACTTTGCCGGGCGTGCCATGCGGCGCGAGCCTGCGGACCCAACATGGCGTCTCTATCAGCTCCTGGCGCGTACCGAGGGCGACGCCGACAAATTGTCGATGCGCGAGATGGACGAATTGATCAACCTCTCCAGGACCGCCACCGAGCGGAACGATTTGCAAATGGTCAAGCGGATCCGGCGTTTCATCGAGGAAGGCGATGACGATCCCGCGCCGCACCGCGGATCGCGGCGTGGCTCAGCGGCCGAGCCGTTGGAGGGAGAAGACGATGTGCTGGGATTGTTGATCAGCGAGCTCGATGCAATAGCGCCCGACGTGGTGCGCAGCATGGTGGCCAGGCTTGGACGAAATCGAGCGGCCACGGCGTTGGCCGGCAGGCTTCGCGCATTGCCAATGGTCTCGATGTTGCCCGAATCGATGCTTCGCAGAATCGCCGAAGCCATGATCGACAGTGCGACCGCCCGGCTGCGCGTGTCATAGGGGAGTGCCTGCATGACGGCTGAGCGAGGATCGATGACGGATCCGTTTGTGGTTCTTGGCGTCGATGTCGACGCCGGAGATGAAGAGGTCAAGCGCCGCTATCTGGCATTGGTACGCGCGTTTCCGCCGGATCGCGAGCCGCAACGATTTCAGGCTTACCGCGCGGCCTACGAGGCGCTGCGCGACCACCGGACGCGGCTTGAAGCAAAACTGCTCCACACCCACAACGCTGCGCTGGCGCGTCTCAAGTTGCACGTTCTAGCGGCCGGCAAACCGGGGGCGTCGCGGGCTTCAGCATCGACCGTCTCCGCGCTGCTGATCGAGGGAGTGACCAGGGCGTGCTCGGGGGCGCTCACCTCCCCTGAGAACTAATGATGTGACGACCCGGTGGGGTTGACCCAAGCTCAGCTCGACATCGGGGCCCGGCAGGTTGGAGACGGGCATCAACGCGGGCAAGGACAAAGATTGGACGCGTCCATCAAACAAACTCTGCTGGACCGGTTCGCTGCCTATCTGGACGGCGTCGAGCAGGATGAGCTGCGGCCGGCAGCGGCGGTGGCGGAGGAGACCGATCTATTCTCGGTGTTTGTCGAGCTTTCCGCGCTTCGCAACGAAGTTCGCACGCAATCCCGACTGGTGAAAGAGGCGCTCGATCAGTTTCGGGGAGTCTTTGACACGCTGCAATCCAGCCATGCCGCCATGGCGCAAGAGCTCAATCGGGCCCGAAAGGCGAGTGGCGATCAGGAACGCGCGCTGCTTAAGCCGTTGCTGGTCGACATGATCGATATTCGCGACCGGCTCGCTGCCGGCCTGAAAGCGCCGCCGCGGCGCCGGTGGTTTGAGCGCTGGCGTTCTGCGGCGAAACGCGACAAAGCCGAGGCATGGCGGGAGGGCTTGCGTATGACTTTACGGCGCCTCGACGGAGTGCTGGCGGACCGGCGCATCGTTCCGACCGAGATGGTCGGCCGCCCGTTCGACCCGCGCCTTGCCTCTGCCGTTGCGACCGTCGAGAACCAGGCATTGGCCGACGGAGTGGTCGTCGAGGAGCTCCGCCCCGGATTTCTCTGGCACGATGAGTTGCTAAGGCCGGCGGAAGTGGTCGTCGCCAAGCGGCGCCCAAAGAAGGAGATATCAGGAGATGGATGAGATTGTTGGGATCGATTTGGGGACCACCAATTCGGAAATCGCTCTGTACCGTGACGGCTGGCCCCAGGTGCTCGCGGACGAGCACGGACGCAAGATTCTGCCCTCGGTGGTGGGGGTCAGCGAGACCGGAGAGCTATTGGTCGGCGAAGCGGCGCGCAACCAGTTCGTCCTCTATCCAGAATGGACGATTCGATCGATCAAACGCCGGATGGGCAGCGCCGAGAAGGTTGTGCTCGCGGGCCGCCAATACGCCCCCCAGGACATCTCGGCGATGATCCTCAAGCACCTCAAGGAGATCGCCGAGCGCGCCCTCGGACAACCGGTGACCAAGGCCGTCATCACCGTTCCCGCCTATTTCTCCGACACGCAGCGGCAGGCGACGCGCGATGCCGGCGAGATCGCCGGACTCGAGGTCGTTCGGATCATCAACGAGCCGACGGCTGCGGCCCTGGTGTACGAGGCCGCGCGTCATCAGGGCAAGCGCATCCTCGTTTACGACCTAGGGGGCGGGACTTTCGACGCGTCCATCGTGCGAATCGAGGAGGGCGTCGTCGAGGTCATATCGAGCCATGGCAACAACCACTTGGGCGGTGATGATTTCGATCACAAGATCGTGGAGCACGTCCTTGAACATCTCAAGATTAAGCACAAAGTGGATGTGTCGGATCAGCCCCGGGCGATGGCTCGGATCCTGCGCAGCGCGGAGCAGGCCAAGAAGCAGCTCTCGGACCAACCTTATGCTCGCATCGAGGAGGAATACCTCACTGAAGCCGACGGCAAGCCGATCCATTTGGGGCTGGAGCTATCGCGCGAACAATACGAGGACATGATTCGGCCCTTCATCGAAGACACGCTGGAGGCCATTCATACCGCGCTCGAATCGGCCTCGCTTACCTCCTCCCAGATTGACGAAATTCTCCTGGTGGGTGGCGCAACCCGAACGCCGCTCATCCGCAATCGGCTGCGACAGGCCTTCGGCAAGGACCCGAGAGGCGAGGTCGACCCTGATCTGTGTGTCGCCATGGGAGCCGCCATCCAAGGCGCCTCGATCGCCGGCGCTGAGGTCTCCGCCGTGTTGGTCGATGTGACGCCCTACACCTTTGGGACCAGCGCTCTAGACGAGCACAATGGCGAGCTCTATCCCTACTGTTACGTCCCCATTATTCAAAAGAACACGCCAATTCCCGTGCGCAAGAGCGAAGTCTTCTTCACCGTCAGTGAGAACCAGGAAGTCGTCGAGATACGGATCTATCAAGGAGAGAGCCCCGACGCGCTCGAGAACATTCAGCTCGGGGAGTTTCGGGTCGAGGGTCTGAGCAAAGCGCCTGCAGGCAACCCGATCATTCTTGATCTCGCACTCGACCGTGACAGTATTTTGCATGTCTCGGCCAAGGAGAAGACAACCGGGCTCGAGCGCCGGATCACCATCGACCAGGTCATATCGCGCTATGACAAGAGCGAACTGGAGAGCGCGAGAGAGCACATCGACGACCTGTTCAACGCACGGGAAGTGAATGGAGAGCCTTCGTTGTCGGCAGACGCCATCGCAAAGGCCACCAACGGCGCCCTCGATGCCCTCATCGCCAAGGCTCGAGCCAAACTAGACGGAGTCGGAGAGGAGGATCGTGCCGAGCTCATCGATTTGATCGAGGCCGTCCGGGACTGCCGCGATGAGGGCGATGGCTCCGGCCTCGCGGACGCGAGGAAGCAATTGACCGACCTGCTGTTCTACCTTGAGACGTGAGATGCAGCCCTCATGGAGAACTGTCCGGTTTGCCGCGCATTGCTCAACGGGGCCGAGACCTGTCGGCGCTGTCGCGTCGAACTTAAGACCGCACAGGCCTTGGAGCGGCAAGCGCAGCAACTCGCGGGAGCCGCCATG
>Ga0066903_100004729_pt1 | contig 11595 bp, 11 predicted proteins | sample PanSoiMetaGPlot1_FD_67491 | JGI IMG/M metagenome (GOLD analysis project Ga0066903, IMG submission 67491) | Tropical forest soil microbial communities from Panama analyzed to predict greenhouse gas emissions - Panama Soil - Plot 1 (version 2) | ecosystem: Environmental > Terrestrial > Soil >...
ATGAGCGGCACATTCGATGAGCAAGAACCGAACCCAACAGGTGATGTTGGTAACGAAAATCCTCTGGAAGATGCCCTCGGGCAAGCTGGTGTGCCACTGGATACGCAACAGCCGGAGCAATTGCCAGTTTACAAGGCGATGCCCGAAAGTCGTGTCCCTGTTTCCTCCAGCCGTGGCAAAGTATGGAAGTCGCGAAAGGATACAGCGCAGAAGGCTATGCAAGACCTCATCGATGCATGGGATGAGTGCATACGCTATTACAACCACGATCAGAGCGACCATCGAGACGGCACGTTTCTTACTACATCCGGCAACAGGCACGTTGCTCGTAGACTTAACGAACGTCACAGCGCGACCGAGAACATCGTCTACGCTAACGTTAATGCCCAAATCCCTGAGCTATATGCAAAGAACCCCGTGGTTTCGTGCACAGCGAGACCTGCTTCTGATGAGCAAGCGAGTGCAGCAGGTGATGAGTTCGCTAGATGCGTAGAGAAGTTGATCAACTGCCTGTTTGGGATGAAGAACGCACCGGGAGTGAACATCAAGAACAAGGCGAAGCGCAATGTCTTGGTGGCCCTTCTCACGAACCGAGCGTGGTTCGAGACTGGATACGTCAAGAAAGACAAGTCCAGCGATCAAGCGTATTCCGATCTGGTTAACCTATCGCAGCAGTTGGCTTCAGCGGAAGATGCAGAGGATATTGCAGAGACTGAACAGGCGCTTGTAGCGTTGGAAGAGAAGATCGAGTTCCTGCAACCCGCTGGTCCATATGTGCGCGTGCGTCTACCGCATCAGGTGCTTATCGATCCTGACTGTTGTGATCCGCATCTGTCCGATGCGAATTGGATTATGATCGAGGACATGCTTCCCACCGATTACATCAACGCCGTGTTCGGAGTTGAAGATGAGGGCAAGGAAGAAGTTACATCGATATACGAGCCAACCCACATATTGGATGGCGGTAGTTCCGTTGGTGACAACGAAGAGTTCACGCTATTCAATACGGATAAGAATACCTACAACGCCTACGGGTTCGAGACCAAGGAAGCATTCGACAAAGCCAAGCGAACCAAAGTTTGGTATATATGGGACAAGGTTACACGTCGTCTGGAAATGTATGCCGACAATGATTGGAAGTGGCCTATATGGGTATGGGACGATCCATACCAACTGCAAGGCTTCTTTCCTGTCACGCCCCTATGGTTCCACGACAATCCAGTTGCAATCTATGCGAAGGGTGAGGTCAGCTTCTACCTCGATCAACAGGACCAGATCAACGAGATCAACGATGAACGCCGCCGTGCTCTACTATGGGCAAGGCGCAATATCTTCTTCGATCCCTCGGCAGGTGTTACCCAGGAGATAGCAGACAAGATACTGAAGGGTCCTGAGGCAACTGCTACGCCGATCAACGTGCCTGAGGGTAAGAAGGCAACCGAGTTGATCTTCTCGATACCACCGCCGAGCATGGCGTTCCATCAGTTGTTCGACAAGCAGGACTTGTATCAGTCCGTTGATCGCATTGCATCCACCAACGAGGTTGAGCGTGGTGGACAGTTCAAGACGAACACAACCAATAGGGCCATCGATTACTACAGCACGATGGGTAACCTAAGAATGGACATGCGTCTCGATGCAATAGAAGACGCGCTGGGAGATGTCGGATGGAAATTAGCGCAGTTGTGCCTTCGTTTCATGGATGCGGCGACCGTCACTCAGCTTATTGGACAGGATGTGACGGAGTTCTGGCGACCACTGGACGCACTCAGCGACTTCGCTGCATTGTCTGTCGTGTGTGTTGGTGGGTCCACGCAGAAGTTGACGACACAAGGCAAGAAGCAGGAAGCGGTTCAGGTCGGTCAGATATTAGCGCAATACGTGAGAGCAGCACCAGCAGCGTCACTCAAGACAACGCTCAAGATGATGAGCAAAGCATTCGACGACTTCCAGATCAGCAAGGAAGATTGGGACGCGATCAGTCAAGAGACGCAGATGATGGCGCAATCCCAAATGGGTGGCGCTCCCGGTCAAGCTACAGGTGCACCGATGCCCGGTGGGACACCAGCGAATGCTAATCAACCAGCGCCACAGGGTGGACTACAGATGGCAGCAATGGTTGTGAGACTGCTGTCACAACTACCGCCGCAGATGTTGCAGGCAATTGGCCAAGCGTTAGCACAAGGCGTGCCTCCGCAACAGATATTCGCACAGATGGTATCCGCTAGCGGTATGGGCGGCGGGCAGCAAGGAGTGGCAGCAGAATGAGCGGCACAGAAGACAGCATACTTGGGAACATACCCGACTTTGCAGGAGATACAGGTGGCGACACTGGCGATAGCAGCACAACATCGAGCACGCCGTCTTCACCTGATGGCGGTTCATCGACAACGAGTGCTCAGCCCGGCACTGATGCGCGCAGCAGAAGCAGCGGAACTGACAGTGCGCAACCACAGGGTCAAATCAGGCGCAGACACGACGGACTTGTCGAAGTCCCCAATCAGCAAAATCCTAATACCCGTGACCTAGTTGATCCGATAACAGGACGTGTCGTAGCGCAAGGTGGCATTGAGCGTCGGGTCTATGAAGAGGGCCAACGTCATGCACGCGAGAACAATCAGCTAAGGCAGCAACTACAAGCGTTAGCAACACAAGTGCAAGGTTCACATTCTGTCCTAGAAGAGAGCAGGAGGTTGAACGTAACGCCGGATAATGCAGTGATTGCTGTCCGTGTGATGGCTGATTTCATGCGTGATCCTGTTCGCACATTGGAGTATCTGGTCGAGGAAGTAAAGAGCAAGGGCTACGCGATACCGTTCTTGCAGCAGGGCGTCACACCAGGGATGGACCTGTCTGCAATCAGCAAGATGATCGACGGCAAGCTACAACCGTGGACGGACGAACGCGCACGGCAACAGAGACAAGCGCAGATCAACGCAGCAGCGAAGCAAGAACTCGATGGCTTCCTTGGTCAGCATAGTGAGGCGCACGAGAACCTTGACGTGCTTGCAGAAATGTTGCAGGCTCAACCCGGATTGACGATCCAAAGTGCCTACATCCAGATGGCTAGGTGGGCGCACGAAAACGGTCTCAATCCATATGCATCGCTCAAGCAGCAAATCGCTGCGATGCAACAGCAGTCTACCCAGCAGCCGACCCGCACTCGACCGCTACCTCAAGGACGGAGCGCAGCCGGTGGCAACGGCGTTGCTCAGCAAGGTAACGGACAAGTAGTGCAACACAATGAGAATGCGTCGTGGAGCGACATCATTCGTGACGCGATGCGGGAGAACAACATTAACCTAAGCTGAGGTAGACATGCCAGTTGGCACAGTAGTTCCGGCAGTTGCCGATGTGCTTCACTCTACTCTGACCAAGAGTAGGCGGAAGCTCGTAATGGCGTCGATCAAGTCGAATGCGCTCATGGCGTGGGTGTTCTCGAACGATCGCGTCGAGTATGAGGATGGGGGTTACAATATCACCAATCCGCTCACTGTTGGGCGTAATCCGAATATTACGTCCTACCAGTATTACCAGACACTCCCGGTTGCACAGACCGACGAGTTCGACACCGTTGAGTATGGATATAGTCGTGTGGCTGGTAGCGTTATCATCAGCGACCAGGAGCAAGACGAGAACAACGGTGCAGCCGCGATCTTCAAGCTAATGCGCGAGAAGATGAATGTGCTTGAAGAGTCCATTAAGGACAAGTTTTCGCAGTATCTGTATGCTGTTGGCGGTGGCACTGATCCTCTTGGTCTCGGTTCTCTTATACCAACTAACCCGACGACCGGCACTCTCGGTGGGATCAGTCGCGTCACTCAGCCACAGTGGCGCACGAGTGCGTATGTGTTCGCAGGTGGTATGGATAGCACGAACATCGAAGAGGTGTTCGATGATGTCCTTATGGACCTGAGCCTGAAGGGTGATCGACCGTCGATCATTCTGACTGGTCGTAACATCTATCGCATGTATCGGCAGGCTGTGCGTGACAAGTTCATCATCACGCTCAACGAGGGTAAGGCCGGTAAGCGAATGTTCGACCTCGGGTTCGAGGGTTGTATGCACAACGGTATTCCGTTGCTGTATGACGAAGACTGTCCGGTGAATAGCGCCTACTTCATCAACGACACGTATCTACGACTGCACATGCTCCGTGGTGTGAACATGAAGGTCAAAGAACTCGTGTCACCGTGGAACGTAGACGCTGTTGGTAGCCGTGTCGTATGGCAGGGGCAATGGTGTTTGTGGCGTGCATTCCGCACACATGGTGTCGTAACCAACTAGGAGTGTGTGATGAGCGATAAGCCAGAAGAACAGCCAGAGGGTGAAGAGTGGGCACAGGTTGGCATTAACACACCGGAAGGCACACCGCCGAAGGGTGTGACATCACCGAAGGACCCACCGCCACCGAACGTAACTGGTCCTAACTTTATTCCACCTGATCCGCTGCCTGAGCCGTCAGTTGCACCGGAGCCAGCAGCACCGGCTGATCCAGAGCATCTGATGCAGCATCAGCCAGAGCCAACTGAGGAACCGGAGGTCTAATGTCAGGACAACTGAACATTAAGCCATCGTTCCAGGCTGAGCTACAGAAAGGCACGTTCAAACGCACGGTAATCAAGATCGAAGAGGAAGTGCGCGAGGTCGGTGCGTTGGGTGAGAAGAAGATCATCACTCGTAAGCTGGTTCCCGTTCAGGAAGAGTTCGAGGACCAGTATATGATCTACTTCCCGCAGGGCCATAGCATTGCAGTTGCGTCAGATGATGTGGCGCAGTTGCAGCGGATCGGTGTGATGGCTGATCCTGGCTATGTGGACATGAACACTGGCGAGATTGTGCCAGCAGAGTTCAACCTGACACCCAAGGACATCGTGGAACGTAAGACACGCAATCGACCAAGGCCAGCCACGCAAGGTGGTCTTAGCGATCTGGCGCAGGAGCTAGGAGAGTAGGCTATGGCAAACGTAATGACTAACCCGACGAACTTCGCACCTGCGCGGATCAGTATGTATTGTCCCGCGATGCGTTATTCGTCAGATGTGAACTACAACGGCATGACACGTGTGAGCTTTGGTTCACCTGCTGTTGCGAGTGCAACCAACATCCTGAGTGCACAGAGCATCAATACTGCCGTCACTGTCGATCTGACATCATCCACCATTAACGCAGTGCTCGATGCACCATATGGTCGTGCATTGCAGGTTGTGGCGAGTGGTGCTGCGACCTCGACTGTGCAGATCAATGGCTATGATTACCTCGGTCAGCCGATGACAGAGACGCTCACACTCAACGGTGCGACGCCTGTTCTCGGCAAGAAGGCATTCAAGTATCTGCGGAACGCTGTGTGCGGTTTGACCGCAGGCACGACTATTAACCTCGGCACACAGAACATCTTCGGGTTGCCGTATAAGACGATCAAGGTAGATCATGAAACCAGTGATCAGGCGCTCGTTGCCGCAGGAACTTTGGCTGCGCCTGTGCTTACTGATCCACAGACTGCGACGACGGGTGATCCGCGCGGCACGTATACGCCGACAACGACGCCTGATGGTAGCAAGGTGCTAACGTGTGACTGCATGATGCAGAATGACGTTAACACCAGCAACCGTGGTGGTCTGCACGGTATCGCCCAATTTAGCTCGTAATCCCGGCGTGCGGTGGGCGATGGTGGTTGGTGTCGTGACTCCCTCGCGGCACCAACCACTTTCCGTAAGGAGTGGTCATGGCGGGAACACTTGCCAAGGATATTGTCAGCGATGTAATCGTCGAGCTTAGCCAAGTTCCGGGCATCGCGACGCAGATATACGCCTCTGGTCGCATCATGCAGCACGTGCAGGATGCGTATCAACTAGAGATCGATGGTGACATTTGGTGGCCGGGTTACATGTGCTTTGTAACCTCGACACTCGATGGCACGACTGGTCGGTTAACATCGGACCTCGTAGGACCGATCAGCACAATAGATAGCTATGAGGATGTTGTTACTGTGTGGCCTAGCGGCTCTAATCGTAAGCTGCGAGAGCTACCTCAATCAATTAATCCTTATACGTTGCAGTCTGGCCCTGGACCCTTCTATCTGTCACCCGATATGGCCGTCGCAGCCCGACCTTTTCGTGTGTGGCCACAAAATTCCACAGGTGATGTCGTCGTGTTTGGGAGCCAACACACTGCCTTGCCCTTTGATAACACAACCACGGTATACATTGACCGTCTGTTACTTACCTACGACGCGGCCTGGATGTATTGTGTCGATGACGGGACAGTTCCAGCTCAGGTCCAGAAGTTCCAAATGCTAGCAGCCAAGCGTAGACAGCAGGTGATGGCAATACTGAACCAGCATCCGCTTGAGCTTGATCCACGTTACCCGAGCACGGTTGATCCGATGGCTGGCTGGTTCCAACTGGACATTGATCCACTGGCATGAGCAACTTCTTTCGTGGTGAAACGCTCTACGCTAACGATCTGAACGCTGAGTTCGGACTGCGAATACTGCGCACTGGCGACGGTATGACTGGACCGTTGACGGTGATCGATCCGACTGCGTTGAAGCATCCAGCAACAAAGGAGTATGTTGACAACAAGATACTGGCGTTCAATGCCAGCATCCTCGATCTGCAAAACCAGATCAACGTCATCAATGCCAAGGTATGGCCTTATGCAAACCTACCTACTGAAGTGCAGCAAGTGCCAATTAGCTTCCCATTCGTGGGTAAGCCTGCGACGGGCACAATCGTCAACGTGCCCATGCCGTGGGCAATTACCATACCTGCTAACCTCACAGGGACGGTGGTTTATGATACAACCCAAACAACTGCAAACGCCATCTTCACGGTCAACAAGATCAGCAGTGGCGTTACCACAGCAATTGGAACCGTTACCATTACCTCGGCCAGTCACACATCATGCACATTGGCTGGATCGGGTGGCTCACTGGCTATCGGTGATGTCCTCCAAATTGTAGCACCGACACAGGATGCTACGCTGAGCGATCTTGGCATTACACTTTTGGCAGCGAGGGTGTAGTGGCAAAGCTATTCAACGACGGCTTTGACAAATATACTGCCGCCGCAGATGTAGCTACTGGTAAGTGGACAACTGCTACGAGTTTCACGTTTGTCGCAGGAGCATTTGGTGGTCAAGCAGTAAACCGCAGTATATCTGGAACGGCCATTTGTCTCCAAGCGACGTTCGAGACCGGAACCAACGAGACAACGGTATATGGATCGATCCGTCACAAGTATGCATCAGGTAGTGCCAACGCAGCTCTATATACAGGCATAACGCTTACTGATGGCGGCACTGCTCAAGTAACCATCATGCTCAACGGTGATGGTAGCATTGCTGTGCGGACTGGCAGTAACACCGGAACGGTCGTAGGATCGGCTGCATCTGCATTCTCACTGAACACTTGGGATAGCTGGCAATTCAAGGCCGTTATCAACAACACGACTGGATCAGTCGAGATACGCAAGAATGGATCGACTACTGCTGCACTGAACCTAACCAGCATCAACACGCGAGGCGGGACAGCCAATAACTACGTCAATGGTCTGTGGATTGTATGCAACGGACAAAACCTAGAGCAGATCGACGACTTCTGGTTGAACAGTGACAATGGCAGCGCACCGACAACTTGGCCGGGTGATGTGCGATTGCTGTATGTGAATACTGCGAGCCAAAGCGGTTCAGAAGTATTTAGCAAGAATCCTACAAGCGTTACCAATGCCATTAACTCTGGCGGCGCGACGCTGACAAACAAGGCAGCCAACACTGTTTGGTGCTCGCGTCCTATCACTGCTACACATTCTGGTTTGGTCACAGGGGGGACACTTAGCCTTAATGCTGGTATCACTGGCAACATACGGCTTGGCCTCTATGCCACGGATGGAACAGCGTTTGCTGGATGTCCAGGAACGCTTATGGCTACCTCGACTACCGTAACCAATCCACTTGTCGGAACTGTGAACTTCACGTTCCCGTCTCCACCGACAGTAGTGGCAGGAGTCAGCTACTATCTAGCATATCAAGCTGATGTAACGATACCGACAAACTGTGCATCAGGTAGTAATATCTTCTACTCATTTGCTCAGTCATTTGGTAGCGGCTTCCCGAACAATCCGTCATGGACACAATCGAGCGGCGTGCTGTTCAACGTGAATACTGCATACTTGATCGCACCGGCGAATTGGTTCCTTGTAGCTGACGTAACCAATGACGGCGATACATCCGATGTCTTCGATAGCACGGTAGGTCACAAAGACATTTACAACATCGTTGGTCTTGGCACAATCAATCCCGCGTCGATCATTGGTTGCGACTTCCATGTGAACTGGAAGAAGAGTGATAGTGGTGCGCGTGGTGGCACTGTAGGTGTAGATGCGAATGGATCAGGTGACACCGCAATCACTGGTATGACTAATATCACGCCAAGTCTGACGTATGTAAGCAAGTTTGGATGGATGCCACTCGATCCGACGGGAGCAGGATGGACTACATCGAACATCAATGCCATGAAACTTAGCGTGTCGGTAGCGTCATGACTGATCTTGTCACAACGCAGATTGGGACTGAGATTGCATTGGTTGGAACTCCGGCAATAACCACGACGCAGATCGGTGTAGAAGTCGCGTTTAGTCTAGTGCCAGCATTGGTGGTATCACAAATCGGTTTTGAGCTTGCATTCATAGCTGGTGGAGTGACTGCTCAGCAACGAGTTATGGTGATGGCTTAATGTTCAACCAACGGACAATCGGTGGCCTCAATCCACGCGGTAACCAACCGCAGAGCAATCTACAAATTACCACGATCCGTTCGTTCGACGGTGGATTGAACACTGCCGATACCGATCTGAACATGTCACCGCAGTATGCTCGTGTGTTGGATAACATCGAGCGTGGACTAGATGGCACACTGTCTGTGCGTAGTGGCACCAAGTATTTTTCGGATGTAACACAGGCAGGTCTGAGCGCAACAGGCGAAGCAATCATCAACATCACGTATTTCCAGGGCTATATCATATCGGTCCAGGCCGATGGCACTATCACCAAGTGTGACGGTGCTGGCACCATGACCATGTTGTCCGTTCATGGCACACTGTGGACACCGACGATCACGTTTGTCTCGTTCACCATCTTTAATGGTGACCTGATAATGTGCAACGGCAAGGACAAGCCGATAATTATCTCCGGTAATCCTACCAACATCAATTATCTGATCCCACAGTATCTCGAAGACCTCGGTTCAGGCTCGAACATCAACACGCCCATCGGTAAGTATGTTGTCGCACATGGACAATACACCGTCATCGCAGGTGATCCCAACGCACCGTCTACACTGCACATCAGCAGTAAAGGAACCAGTGGCACCTACGTCGCTGATCCACTACCGAACGATGCCATTGACCTCGATCTTGGTCCGCGTGTGTCCCTTGGTGACCGGACTATTACTGGTATGGTGGCTTATCGGGATAAGTTGCTCGTTACTTTCGAGCGTGGGATATTGCCGATCAATCTAGGTGTGTATGACACGTCCACACCTGCTATCCATGTGCCAACCGATGACGGGTTCATCGAAGAGTTCGGTTGTCAGGCACATCGCACGTTGGTATCGGTGGGCGATGATTGCTTCTACGGCGACAATGTTGGTGTGAACTCGATTGCTCGCATATCGGTATTCAACACGCTGCGTCCAGTGCGTATCAGCCACCTGATCGACAACGAAATCTACAAGCTGATGAAACCACTCAGCTTGGCGCAGATCGAGAAGTATGTGTTCTCGGTCTACGATTTACGGCACTTCCGGTATATCATATTCCTACCGCAGTTGGACCAGTTCGACAATTACCTTACCACGATTGCCTATAGTTACACCAACATCCCAACGCTGAAAGTCCAGGCATGGGCGCGGATAACGGGCTGGCAGTTCACATGCGGATGTCGCACAGCACTTGAGAACATCGTATTTGGTCAGGGAACATCGCTGTTAACATATGACTTCGATAACGTGGATGGTTGCGCTGATTACGTCGTTCCTGGCGCTACTGATGGTTCGCAGTTTGGCATCGCGATTTCGTTCACATGGGAACTACCGTGGGCTGACTTCAAGCATCGCATGGACATCAAGCAGACGCGCTACATCGGTGTGGACACTGAGGGCAAGGGAACGTTTTGGGTCCAGGCATTCGTTGATAACATCAGCGCTGCCAACACTGTTTGGTCAGATCAGAACGATGCGAACGCGCTGCTCACCATGAGTATGGTTGCTGGTGATGCAGGTGGTTACGGTGCGTCGTTGTATGGCGATGATCCATATGGTGGTGGCCGTAGAGCATCCGATGAGCGACTACTAGCATGGCCTGCGAAGTTCAAGCTACTCAAGCTGCGGTTCTTCGGTGACACGTTTAGGCGCATCAAGTTCATTAGCATTTCGCTCGCATACCTGCATGGCTCGATACGGAGGTAGCAGTGTCACTCGACAAGACACCATTCCTGAAGCTGAACCTGCCTCCGTTCGATGGCACACCGTGGGACACAGATGTCAACGACAACTGGACATCCATTGACGGAGCACTCGCACAGTTCGTGTCACTGCCTAACTACGCTGGATTGTGGACGCCATCGACGAGCTATGTAGCTGGGCAGACCGTGATCGATGGTGTTACCAGTGTGCAATGGCTATGTCTGGTATCGCACACGTCAGGTGGCACTACGTTTGCTGATGATCGCACAGCCAACCCAACGTATTGGACACAGACCAGTCCGACACCATCGTATTGGGCTGAGCAGGCAGCAGCGTCTGCGAATGCTGCTGAAGCAAGTGCAAACGCAGCAGCGGGTAGTGCAGCAGTAGTAGCCGGTGCATTGCCACTAACCGGTGGCACCATGACCGGTGACATTGTGCTAGCGCATGATCCACCGAATGCGCTTAATCCTGCTACGAAGCAGTATGTTGACGCACGTGTTGGTGGTGTAGGGTTTCTGCCGACTACCGGTGGAACCATGACGGGAGTAATCGTGCTCCCTGGTAGTCCTGTCAATCCACTCGAAGCAGCACCGAAGCAATACGCAGATACGAAGTTGCCGCTTACCGGTGCTACGATGACTGGTAGCATCAACTTCGACAATCATGCAAATCATGGTGTTGTTGGCACTGGAACAAATGATGACGCCAATACGGGCTTGGTTGGTGAATATCGTAGCAACAACCTTTCCTCAGGATCGGCACTATCGTTAACCAATAATGTAGCTGCAAATGTTATTGGTGTGTCACTGACTGCTGGAGATTGGGATGTTGACGGATATCTGCAAGTGCTTCTTTCAGTTGGCTCGGGCAACATACAAGCATGGATTGGAACAACTGGATCACCGGTAGTGCCTACTGATACAGGTAATGGCGCACGAACAATCTATACAAGCTCGTCTGCCACGTCTAATTGGATGGGCTCGTGTGGACCGTTTCGTGTGTCGATAACGACGACGACTACAGTGTATCTCGTTGCTTTCACGAACTTCGTATCTGGCACAGCAGCAGCAAACGGTTTCATTCGTGCTAGGCGAGTTCGGTGAGTGTTGAGTATGTATTGCCCGGTGATGC